>JAABUH010000422.1_pt1 | contig 62276 bp, 51 predicted proteins | sample 5559121 | NCBI WGS metagenome assembly JAABUH01 (sample SAMN10711871, study PRJNA513364) | rock metagenome | isolation source: Antarctica rocks | place: Antarctica: Victoria Land, Battleship Promontory nord | collected 2015-12-28 | reverse complement strand
ACACGACGGGTCCATGCGACAAGCTCCTGACGCCCGTGGGAGCGAGCCACGGGCCCCTTCAGCCTGCCACATGCGGCCCGTCATCGCTAGCGCCCCCCGTTGCACGGTTTACCGTAGCTGTACCGCCCTTTGAGTGAGCGGACGAGGGACGCGCGCAGGCTGCCGTCGACGTGCAGGTCGTCGGGCAGGTCGCGGATGGCCGCCACGACGTTGAGCCGGCTGACCCGCCAGGCCGAGAAGCTCACCGTCAGGAAGGTGACGATCGCGCCCAGGCAGAAAGCCACCACGACGCTGCGCAGCTCGATGTGGCTCTGTAGGTCGAAGCCGCCCGCGCCGAAGAGCCCGGCCATGATCGAGACCATGCCCAGCCCCACGCCCATGCCCAGCAGCACGCCGACGATGGCCGCGCCGAGGTCGTAGGCGTAGCCCTCGAACAAGAACTGCTCGATGAGGTGGCGGCGCTTGGTGCCGATGGCCCGCGCCATACCCATCTCGGCGCGGCGCTCCGCCGCCAACATCACGAAGATCAGGAAGATCAGCATGATGCCCGCTGCGATGGAGAACAGCCCGAACACGATGAAGAGCGTCGAGAAGACGGAGCCGATTTGGTCCGCCGAGGTAAGCCCATCGCTCTTGAGCGTCTGCACACTGTAGGTACTGAGCGAGATCAGCGCCGTGCTCAACGGCGCGACCACCGCCGGGTCCTTGACGCCGCGCAGCGCCCCGCTAACCACGGGGTCGGCGAGCAAACTCTTGAGCCGCTCGCTCGTCCCGGGCCGTGTCGCCTGCGCCCGCAGGTCGCGCACCTTGACCAGGGTGTCGGACGAGCTCTTGACCTCCGCCGTGCGCTCCAGCGCGCGCAGCGCCGCCTGTCCCCGGGCGCTCGCCAGGACATCACGGGCGGCGGTCGCCGCCGCCGGGTTGACCAGCTGGGCGCGCGCCGCGTCCGCGACCTTGCCGCTCAGGCCGGCCCCGCCGATGGCGTCGCCGCGGTTGGAGATCAGGACGGTGGTGATCTGGCCCGTGCGCCCCGTCAGGCGCTGCAGGCGGTCGAGGGGCAGCAGCACTGCCGGCGCGGCGCTCTGTCCGCCCGAGAGCAGGCCACCCGTGGCGAGGCCGGTGTTGCGCAGGATGTCGCGCACTACCAGCGACACGGGCCGGTTGGCGATGTAGATGGTGAGGTGGTCGCCGCCGTGGGCGCCCAGGGCGTGGGCCGCCTGATCGTTGATGTACGCCTCGCCCGCGCCGAGGGCGCCCAGGCCGGCCGCGGCTCCGGAGCCGGCCGTCAGCGGGTAGAAAGCCGCCGTCGGGTAGTCCGGGGGCACGCCGAGCAGCACGGTGTTGGCCTTGGTCTGGCGCGTGGTGAGGTCTTTGAGGGGCACGCTCTGGGCGACGACCCCCACCACGCCGTCGGTGTTGGCGCGCACGACGCTGTTATTCCCGACGCGGCCGGCGGTGCTCGCCGCGAAGTAGTCGGCGCCGCCCGAACCCACGCCGCTGCCCTGGGCGGCGAAGCCCAGGCCCCCCTCGGCGGCGCCGGTCACGGTCTCGTCGACGCCGCCGAGGTTGGTGACGCTGAGCGAGCGGATGCTGTAGCTGACGGTGTCGCCTGTGCCGAAGGCGCTGGTGATGATGACCGTGCTGAGCATCAGCCCGACGATGATCAAGGTGGTCTGCGCGCGGCGGCGCGGGATGTTGCGCAGGCCCATCTTGAGCAGCAGGCGGTTGCGCAGGCCCAGCGCGGCCACCACGGCGGTCATCAGCAGGAACAGAGTCAGCGTGATGACCAGGATGGTGTCCATCGAGATGCCGAAGAGCGAGTTCATGGATAAAGCTCCCTTATCCTACGATGTCGTCGGCTGCCACGCGACCGCGGCGGCCCTGGGCGCGTTCAGCGGGCCGGTCATGCCGTGCGCGCCCTGGCCGAATCCGGCGTCCTCGATGCGGCCGTCGCGCATGCGCACGATGCGGTTGGCCTGCTCGCCGATCTCCAGCGCGTGTGTGACCATCACGACCGTCTGGCCCTGCTCCTGGTTGAGCCCGCACAACAGGTCCATGATGTCCTGCGCCGACTCGGAGTCGAGCGCGCCGGTCGGCTCGTCGGCCCACACGATGGCGGGGTTGTTGACGAGCGCGCGGGCGATGGTGACGCGCTGGCGCTGCCCGCCGGAGAGCTCGGCCGGGCGGTGCTTGGCCCATTGGCCCAGGTTGACCGTGTCCAGCGCGGCGAGCGCGCGCTTGCGCGCCTCGCCGGTGCGCGTGCCGCTCACGAGTAGGGGCAACTCCACGTTCTCCACCGCGCTGAGCACGGGGAGCAGGTTGTAGACCTGGAAGACGAAGCCCATGCTCTTCGCGCGGTACTCTGTTTTTCGGTTGTCGCTCATGTCGCTCAAGGGTGTGCCGGCGATGCGCACCTCGCCGCTGTCGAACTCGTCGAGCCCGGAGAGGCAGTTGAGCATCGTCGTTTTTCCGCAGCCCGACGGCCCCATGATGGCGACCATCTCGCCCTTCGTGACGGCGAAGTCGACGCCGCGCAGCGCCTCTACTTTCAGCGCCCCCGTCGTGTATATCTTGCGCAGGCCCGTGGCCTCGATGATCAGCTCTCGCGCCATCGCTGTGTATCCCTCCGTCTATCCGCCTATCCGTCTACCCGTCTACCCGTCTACGTCCAGCAGCCTCGTCCCGCGCCGCGAGAGACCGAGGCGCGGTCTTGCCTCTACTTCGATTGGACGTGCGCCATCCTCTACTTCGACTTGGACGTGTGTCGTCCCTGAAATAGAGCACCGCGACGTGCCCTATTGTGACCCCCGTGTCCCCGGAGTCTTCTGTGCGAGCCTGGTTGTCTGTCATGACACGCCAAGTATAGTGCAGGCGGGGTGTCGGAAGGATCAAGGGGGTGTTAAGAGTCGGTGGCGAAAATGTGCCGAAAGTGTGGCGCCACACTTTCGCCACACTTTCGCTATGCGGCCGTGACACATCGATCCACCCGTTCGTCGTACTATTATGGGAGAGCCCGCGACCGGCGTCGCAGGTCAACTCCAGAGGGGATGAGAGATGGCCCACATACTGGTCGTGGAGGACGAGGAGCAGCTGGCCGGGCTGGTGCGCGAGGCGCTCGTCGCGGCGGGCTACAGCGTCGCGGTGACCGGCGACGGCCTCGTCGCGTTGCGCATGCTCGAGACGCGCCCGGCGGACCTCGTGGTCCTGGACTGGATGCTGCCGGGGCTCGACGGGCTGGAGGTGTGCCGGCGTATCCGCGCGCGCAGCATCACACCGATCCTGATGCTGACTGCGCGCGCCGAGGAGATAGACCGTGTGCTCGGCCTCGAGGTCGGGGCCGACGACTACCTGACCAAGCCCTTCAGTATGCGCGAACTGCTGGCGCGCGCCCGCGCGTTGCTGCGCCGGGTGGACCTGATGACACACGCGGGGGGCGGCGCGGGGGCCGCTGACGAGGACGCGCGGCCGGCTGTCCTGGAGGTCGGGTCCCTGTGCGTCGACGTGGCTGGGCGCACGGCCAGCGTCGACGGGGCGCCGGTCGACCTGACGCCGAAAGAGTTCGACCTGCTGCACATGCTGGCCGCGCAGCCCGGCCGCGCCTACAGCCGCGAGTTCCTGCTGCAGCGCATCTGGGGTCTCGAGTTCGACGGCTTCGACCGCACCGTCGATACGCACATCGTGCGGCTGCGCAAGAAGCTCGGCCCCTTTGGCGAGCACATCGCCACCGTGTGGGGCGTCGGCTACAAGCTGAAAGCCGAATGATGAGAGGGGCGCCGGTGATGCGAGGGTTACTGTCTGTGCTTGCCGGCGCCGGCGCGCCCCTGCGCGCCGGTATGCGCCGCGCCGTCGTCGAGGGGCTGGCCGGCTACGCTATCATGCTGGCCACCGCCGCCGCCACGGACCCGGCCTATCGGCAAAGCGGGCAGGACTCAATCCTCGCGCTGCTGGGCTGGGTTTGGCTGGCGCTGTGGCCGGCGTGGCGGCTGCGGCGCCTCGGCGGGCGGTTCCCGGCCCGCGTGGTCAAAGGGAGTGCCCGCGCCGTTCTGTGCGGCCTCTTGTTGGGCGTGCTGGCGGTGGCCTCGTGGGCCGTGCTGTGGCCCATGATGGCGCTCGTGACGCACGCGGCCCGGGGCGTCTGGGTCGCGGTACCCATCGGAGTCACCGTGCCTTTCCTCGGCGCGCGGGCGCTCGTCATAGCCGGCGCCGCGCTGTACGGGCGCGCGCGCCGGCGCCTGCGCTGGCAGCTCACCGCATCGCACCTCGCCGTCATCATGCTGACCTTCATAGCCATGACGGCGCTGGGCACCTCCGCCGGGGTGGCCGTGGCCGTGAAGGGCTTCCACTCCGACGCGGGGCTCATGGCGACATCGGTCTCCGCGCTCTTGAGTGGGGCCAATCGGGCCGACCCGCTGCGTGGCGCGCAGGGCGCGCTCGACGCGATACAAGCGGGCCGCATCCTGTTGCGTGGCGCGCCGCCGCTGACCACGCTGGCGCGCAACGGGTTGGGCCTCCCGCAGCGTGTCCTGGTCGCGCGGCCCGACGGCGTCGTGCTGGACGAGGCGATGGACCCCAAGCTCAGAGCGTCGCTTCATCTGTCGCATACCGCCCTTGGTCTTCCGGCCGCGTCCTGGCGCACGCTACGGCGCGAGGCGCTGGCCGGGCGGGCGGCCACGATCACGTTGAGCGTGGATACGTGGCTGAACACGAAGGACACGTTCCCCAGGGAGACCGCCATCGGGGCGGCGCCGGTCCGGGACGCGCGGGGCCGGCCCATCGCCGTCGCCCTCGTCGCGTTCCCCGACGTCAATTTCAAGCCCAACCAGGTCGTCGCCGCCGCGCTCGCCGTGTTCGGCGTCACCAGCTTGCTCGTCCTTTTCGCCACGTCCCTGCCCGTTCTGTTGCTCTCTATCCTGTTCGGGTACCTGCTGGCGCGCGGCCTCACACGGCGGCTGGAGGCGGTCTCGCGCGTGACCACGGCCATCGCCGCGGGCGACCTGAGCCAGCGCGTGCCCGTCAGGGCCGCGGACGAGACCGGGCGGCTCGCCGAGAGCGTCAACCGCATGGCCGCGTCCCTGGGGACGGCCATGGGCGAGCTGCGCCGGGCGCGGGCAGGGGCCGAGGACGCCCTGCGCGCGCGCCAGGAGCTCGTGGCCAGCATCTCGCACGAGCTGCGCACGCCGCTGGCCATCGTGCGCGCGCACCTCGACAACCTCTCGCTACGCCAGCCGCGGCCTCAGCCCCTGGGGGTCGGCGGCCGCGAGGAGCACGGGGCGACCGGGGGGTATGAGGCGCACGAACGCGAGGTCGTCCTGCCGGAGACGACCTTGCGCGCGCTGCAACACGAAACGGAGCGGCTGGCCGTGCTCGTCGACGACCTGTTCACGCTCGCCCGCGCCCAGACGGGCGCGCTGCAGGTCGTGTGCGCACGGGTGGACGTGTCCGCGCTGGTCGACGAGGTGGCGGCGCTGATGCGCCCCCTGGCGTATAAAGAGGGACACATCACCCTCACCGTCAATGCGCCGCCCTTACCCATGGCGTGGGCCGACGTGGGCCGGCTGCGCCAGATCCTGGAGAACCTGGTGCGCAACGCTGTGCGCCACACGCCGGACGGCGGTATCATTGCCCTCTCCGTCACGGCCGGCGGGGACGCCGAGGGCTACGTCGTGGTCACGGTGGCCGACACCGGGGAGGGTATGGCCCCCGAGCACCTGCCGCATATCTTCGAGCGCTTCTACCGCGTCGACCAATCGCGCACGCGCGAGAGCGGCGGCGCGGGGCTGGGGCTGGCCATCGTGCGCGAGTTCGTCGAGTTAATGGGCGGGCGCGTCACGGTCGAGAGCGCGCTCGGCGAGGGCTCGTGCTTCCGCGTGTACCTGCCGCTCGCCGACAGTAGATAGTCGACTATCGACCGTCGATCGTCGGCCCTACGAGCGTGCCGGAGCGCATGATCGTATTGGCCGCGGCGTAGGGGTCGAGCGCGCGCGCGTCGACCTGATCGAGCAAGTTCTCGAGCTCACCGCGCCCGCGCGCGTCGTCGAGCAGGCGCGCCCGCACGCCCAGCATCACGAGGTCGAGGATCTCGGCGCGCAGGCGCGCGCGCCGGCGCCCCTCCAACCGGCCGGCCTCGCGCAGATGGGCGCGATGCCGCTCGGCCTCCGCCCACAGCGTGTCGATGCCCACGCCCGCCGTCGCCTGCGTCTGCACGATCGGCTGAATCCAGTCCCCCGGCGCCGGGTGCTCACCCATGTTGAGCGTCGTGCGCAGGTCGCGCGCCAGGCGGCCGGCCCCCTCCATGTCCGCCTTGTTCACGACGAAGATGTCGGCGACCTCCAGGATGCCCGCCTTGAGCATCTGCACCATGTCGCCCGCGGCCGGCGTGAGCGCCACGACCGTCGTGTCGGCCGTCCCCACGATCTCCAGCTCGGACTGGCCCACGCCGACCGTCTCCACGATCACCACGTCTTTGCCCGCCGCGTCGAGCACGTGCGCCGCCTTGTTGGCCGCCTCGGCCAGGCCGCCTAGATGCCCGCGCGCGCTCATGGAGCGGATGTAGACGCCGTGGTCGTAGGCGTGGGCCTGCATGCGGATGCGGTCGCCCAGGATCGCGCCGCCCGTGAACGGCGACGAGGGGTCGACGGCCAGCACGCCGGCAGTGAGCCCCTGCGCGCGCAGCAGGCGCACCAGCCCGTCGACGAGCGAGCTCTTACCCGCGCCCGGCGGCCCTGTCACGCCGAGCACATAGGCGTGGCCGGTCCGCCGGTACAGCGCGCCCAGCAGGTCTTCGTTGCCGGGCGCCTCGTTCTCGGCAGCCGAGATGGCGCGCCCGATCGCGCGTGGATCGCCGCGCAGGACGCGCTCGACCAGGTCTGCCAGGTGCGTGCTTAGGGCCATCTACGCATGGCCCTCTCGCGCATCTTCCGCCCCTGACTAGCTGGCCCCTCGCCTATTCTCCTCCTTTGCCCCCCCCGCCCATGGCTAACTGGCCCCTCGGCTGCGGCCGACGGTCCAGCGCACCTCCGGGGGAGCCCGGGGAGATGCCTCCCCCCGGACCCCCGCCAAACATCCGCCTGGGAGGCAGCGGCGATCGGCCTCGATAGTGTGCTGGCTAGTATAGGAGCATATTGACACGATACTGCCGGCGAATGGCGTGCTGGCCCGTCCTGACCCTTTAGGGTCTGTGGCCTGCCATGCGCTTTTAAGCGCAGGCCTCTAGCGCGCCACGATTCGCCGGCAGTATTCTGATATACGCCTTGGCGCTCCCAGTGAATGCCGCGCATCTAGCGCGTCCCCAGGACATGGCGGGCGATGACCATGCGCTGCACCTGGTTAGTGCCCTCGTAGAGCTGTGTGGCCTTGGCGTCGCGGAAGAAGCGGTCGAGTCGCGCCAGGTGGTCGCCGCCCGCCTCGAGACCCACCAGGGCCATGGCCTCGCTGGCGACACGCATGGCCGTGTCGGTCGACTTGAGCTTAGCCATCGAGGCGATGCCGGTGAAGGGCTGGCCTCTGTCGCACAGGCGCGCGGCCTGCCAGGTGAGCGCACGGGCCGTTTCGATCGCCGTGCCTATGTCGGCGATGGCGAAATGCGCGCCCTGCGCCGCGGCCCCGCCGGTTGCGCTCAGGGCGACGATGCACTCATCGAGCGCCGCGCGGGCGATGCCGATGGCCTGCGCGCTGATGCCGATGCGCCCGCTGTCGAGGGCCAGCATGGCCGCCTTGAAGCCCTCGCCCTCCTGGCCGAGGCGATTGGCGGCGGGGACGTGGCAGTCGCGGAAGAACAGTTCGGTGGTGGGGGAGCCGTGCAGGCCCAGCTTGTGCAGCGGCGCGCCGACCTGCAAGCCGGGTGTGTCCGCCTCGATCAGGAAGGCGCTGATGCCCTTGGCGCCCTTCTCACGATCGGTCGAGGCCATCACCGTGTAGAGCCCCGCCCGGCCGCCGTTAGTGATGAAGGTCTTGGAGCCGTTCAGGACATAATCGTCGCCGTCGCGCGCGGCGGTGGTCTTGAGCGCGGCGGCGTCGGAGCCGCTCTCCGGCTCGGTCAGGGCGAAAGCGCCGAGCCTGCGCCCGGCGGCGAGGTCGGGCAGGTAGCGCCGCTTCTGGTCCTCCGTGCCCAGCAGCACGATCGGCTCGGTCCCGACCGACGTGTGCACGTCCATCACCACCGAGGAGGCGGCGCAGGCGTAGGCGACCTCCTCCACGAAGAGGGCGAAGGCGAGATGTCCGGCCCCCTGCCCGCCGTATTCTCGCGGCACGATCAGCCCCAGGAAGCCGCGCTCGGCGGCCACCCGCACGGCCTCTCCCGGGAAGGCGCTCGTGCGGTCCGTCTCGTCGGCGATCGGCGCCACGCGCTCCCGCACGTACGCGCGCGCGCGCGCGCGCAGCCCCCGCTGCTCGGCCGTGAGGTCGAAGTAGTCTGCCGTGGTTACATCTTCGTTGATCGCGCTTGCTGCGATTGCCACTATCTGCCCTCCGCTCCGATCAACTGCTTGCCTTGCACAGGGGCGTGCGGGCCGGTTAGTAGTTCCAGGCGATTGTCGTCGTCCAGAAAGTAGAACTTAACATCGGACAGCAAATGGCCTTTGCTCTCAAGCCACAGCATCGATACCCTACGATCGTTGCCAAATACAAGAAATGTTTCGGGCGCACGAGTTCTCTCTAGCAGCCATACATACTCCGTTATTGCCGCGAATTTAGCTGAAGGGCGTCTAATGCCGCTACCGAGGGAAAGATTCATGGCGTCGCCAACGATTTGTTTGTCGTCCGATACTAAATCGAACTTTTTCGGCACATCGATAACAAGACTTGGAGACAAGTCTACTCCAAAATAGTCGCTGAGCACTAGTCTCGCTCGATCCTTGAAAGATAGTGGGGATAGATTATTTGCGCGCTCTGTCAAAGAGCGAAAAACGATCGTGCTTCGAGCATAGCGTTGGGCATACTTCCCCCGCACTCCTTTGCTGAAGTCATGACCACTAGCCATTTCAGGGTCATGTACCTGACTCATAGGCCCTCCTCTCACTCGGCTCTGCCTCACGGGCGCTAATGATACGGATGCTATCACCACGCTCTGTAAAAGACACCCTCAATAGCCGTCCCCGCTCTGATTGTCCGATGATGGTGGAACGCTCCTCGTCGTTCGAATGAAGTGGGTCGTCGGAAGTTAGTGCTAACGGATCGCCAAAAACGGTGGCCGCTTCGCGGAAGGCTACGTGATGCCCCTTGAAGTTGATGCGCGCTTTCTCACCATCTCATTCAAAGATGAGGCGGCCTTCCTCACCGTCCCACTCGAAGCTAAAATCCATTAACGACTTTGCTTCACTCCTGGCGCAAGCCCCAGGCGGGCGCGGATTTGCTCTAGCGTGTCGCTCGTGACGTGCCGTCCGAGGGCCCGCAAGTTATCCTCTAGTTCGCCACTTGGCACGATAAGGCTTATGCGTTGGTCGGGGAAGACAGCGGTAAGTTCGAGTCGCCCACCAAGCTCGGCGATGTAGCCGTTGAGGGCGGAAAGGTACGGATTATCCTGGAGTTCCACGCGCGCCGTATCGTCTCGCGAGTTCACGGGGGCTGCCTGCTACCCCTTCCTGCACATCGTTACACGACTCTCGTAGCTTGCCAAGAGCGAGCGCGTCTTGTATGGCGCGTTCATATTGCTCACCGAGGATGCGGCTCTCGGGATTAGCACGGAGCTTGGAGCGGGGTTGTTCGAAGCTCTTGGGTTCAGTCATGATAGTGTTATTATGCACTATGCAGCCGCTCGCCGGTTACCTGCCGATAATACTTCGTGCGATGACCATGCGCTGGATCTGCTGCGTGCCCTCGTAGATCTGCGTGATCTTGGCGTCGCGCAGGTGGCGCTCGGCCGGGTACTCCTTGATGTAGCCGTAGCCGCCGAAGAGCTGCAGCGCATCGGTCGCGACCCGCACGGCCATGTCGCCCGCGAAAAGCTTGGCCATGGCCGACTCGCGCGCGCAGGGGATGCCCTTCTGACGCAGGGCCGCCGCCTGCAGGGTCAGCAGGCGCGCCGCCTCGATGTCGGTGGCCATGTCGGCCACCATGAACTGCACGGCCTGGAACTCGGAGATCTTCTTGCCGAACTGCTTGCGCTGCTCGATGTAGGCCACGGCGTCGTCGAGCGCCGACTGCGCGATGCCGACCGCCTGCGCGGCGATGCCGACGCGCCCGCCGTCGAGTGTGTCCATGGTGATCTTGAAGCCCATGCCCTCCTCGCCGAGGCGGTTCTCGACGGGGACGCGCACGTCCTCGAAGAACACCTCGGTCGTGGCCGAGCCATTGATGCCCAGCTTGTGCAGCGGCGCGCCGAACGACAGGCCCGGCGCGCCCTTCTCTACGATGAAGTCGGTGATGCCCTTGTGCCCGGCCTCTTTATTGGTGACGGCCGTGCAGACGTAGGTGTCGGCCACACCGCCGTTAGTGATGAAGATCTTGGAGCCGTTCAAGACGTAGTGGCCGCCCTGGCGCACCGCCGTCGTCTTGATCCCGGCGGCGTCCGAGCCGGCCTCGGGCTCGGTGATGGCCAGCGCGCCGAGCTTCTCGCCGGTGGCCAGCGGCGTCAGGAACCTGCGCTTCTGCTCGTCGTCGCCGAAGAGCAGGATCGGCTCGGCGCAGAGCGAGATGTTCACGTCCATGATCAGCCCGGTGCTGGCGCATGCTTTACATAACTCTTCGACGATCATGGCGAAGAGCACATAGCTCTGGCCGGCCCCGCCGTACTCCTCGGGGAGGCACACGCCCATCAGGCCGAGCTCGCCCATCTGCTTGACCAGGTCGTATGGGAACAGGCCGGTGCGGTCGATCTCGGCGGCGCGCGGCGCGACCCGCTCGCGCGCGAAGTCGCGCACCGTCTCCATGATCAGCTGCTCGTCTTCGTCGAGCGGGTAGTAGGTCATGACATACCTCCAAAGAGGCCTGGCCCTGAAGGACCATGGCAGGATATTGACCCTGAAGGGTCGCTCCGCAACACCATGTTCGGCTATATGCGGGACGCTGCAACACCTTTAGGCGCCGTGCCCTGCCCCCCGCCCCCTGCCCCCTGCCCCCATCCTTCAGGGCCAGGCCCCCGGCGTGTGCTATACGCCCCTACGAGTCTACTCGTACGATCGTGGCGTCGCCCTGGGCGGTGCCGCTGCAGATGCCGGCCACGCCGTGGCGCGCGCCGCGCCGGCGCATCTCGTAGACGAGATGCATCAGGATGCGCGCCCCCGAGGCCCCGATGGGGTGGCCGACCGCGACGGCCCCGCCGTCGACGTTGACCTTCTCTGGGTCGAGCCCCAGGATTTTGTTGACGACCAGCGTGACCGCGGCGAAGGCCTCGTTGATCTCGACCAGTTCCATGTCTTTTAGCTGCAGGCGCGCTTTCTCCAGCGCGCGCCCTATGGCGTAGGCCGGCACGGCATTGATGCGGTGGGGCTCGATGGCGGCCTCGCCGCCCGAGACCCAGGTGGCGAGTATCGGCGCGCCGCGCCGTTCGGCCGCGCCGCGCCTCATCAGCACGATCGCGGTCGCGCCGTCGTTGACGCCCGGCGCGTTGCCGGCCGTGATCGTGCCGTCCGACTCGAAGGCCGGCTTGAGCGCGGCGAGCCCTTCGAGCGTGGTGGTGGGGCGCGGCGCTTCGTCCTGGTCCACGGTCGCGGTGTTGCCCCGCCCTTGCGGGACCTCTATCGGCATGATCTCCTCGGCGAACTTGCCGGCGGCGAGCGCCGCGGCGTAGCGCTGCTGCGAGCGCAGCGCCCACTCGTCTTGCTCTCGCCGCGAGATGTCCCATTCGCGCGCGCCGGTCGTGCCGTAGACGCCCATGTGCACGTCGTCCGTCGGGCTCCACAGGCCGTCGCGGATCATCGCGTCGACGAGCTCGCCGTTGCCCATGCGGTAGCCGAAGCGCGCCTTCTCGATTAGGTACGGCGCGTTGCTCATGCTCTCCATGCCGCCCGCCACGACTATGTCGCACTCGCCCGCGTTGATCAAGAGCGCGCCGAGGTTGACCGCCTTGAGCGCGGAGCCGCACACCTTGTTGATGGAGAGCGCGGGAATTTCGGCCGGCAGGCCCGCCTTGAAGGCGGCCTGTCGCGCCGGGATCTGGCCCAGCCCGGCCGGGACGACCGTGCCCATGATCACCTGGCCGACCGCTTCGTCCGGTACCTTCGACCGCTCGAGCGCCTCGCGGATCACCGCCGCGCCGAGGTCGACCGCCGAGAGTGAGGTGAGCGCCCCGCCCAGTTTCCCGAAAGGCGTGCGCACGCCGGCTGTGATGACGACGTCATTGGCGTCCATGATATTAGCACCCCAACAGTTTCGCGATCAGCCCGCGCTGCACCTCGCTGGTGCCCTCGCCGATCTCGTGTACCTTGCAGTCGCGGTAGTAGCGCGAGACCGCGTAGTCGTCCATGAAGCCGTAGCCGCCGTGGATCTGCACGGCCTGATCGGCCGCGCGCTTGCAGGTCTCGGTGGCGTAGAGCTTGGCCTGGCCGGCGGCCAGGCGGAAGTCCTTGCCCTGGTCTTTCTGCCAGGCCGCCTTGAGCGTCATCAGGCGCGAGAGCTCGATCTCGGTGGCCATGTCGGCGAGCTTGAACTGGATGGCCTGGAATTTGGAGATGGGCTGCCCGAACTGGCGGCGCTCGGTGGCGTAGGCGAAGGCGGCGTCGTAGCAGGCCTGGGCCAGGCCGACCGAGAGCGCGGCGACGGAGATGCGCCCGCCGTCGAGGATCTGCAGAAACTGCTGGAGGCCCTTGCCCTTTTCGCCGAGCAGGTTCTCCGTGGGCACAGCGCAGTCGTGGAAGGAGAGCCCGTGCGTGTCGGAAGCCTTCCAGCCCATCTTGCGGTACGACGACTCCACGGTGAAGCCGAGCGCGCCGCTGGGGATGATGATGTTGCTGATCTCGGAGCGGCCGTCCTCGCGCTTGCCGGTCACGGCCGTGACGGTCACACCACCGGACATCCTGGTGCCCGAGTTGGTGATGAAGCTCTTGCTGCCGTTGACGACCCACGAGCCGTCTTTGAGCTCGGCCCTTGTCTTGGCGTTCGCGGCGTCCGAGCCTGCCTCGGGCTCGGTCAGCCCGAAGGCCCACAGCCGCTTGCCCTGCGCCAGCGGCGCGAGGTACTCCTGCTTCTGCTCCTCCGTGCCGAACAGGTAGAAGGGGGTGGCGCCGAGCGAGATGTGCGCGGCCATGGTGATGCCGGTCGAGGCGTCGGCGCGGCCGATCTCTTCCACGGCGAGGGCGTACGAGACCGTGTCGGCCCCGGCGCCGCCGTACTCCTCGGGGAAGGGGATGCCGAGCAGCCCGAGGTTGGCCATCTGCTCCACGATGTCGTAGGGGAACGAGGCCGTGCGGTCCATCTCCTCGGCCCGCGGCGCGACCACCTCCTGGCCGAACTCGCGGCACAGGTTCCGGATCGCCTCCTGCTCATCGTTGAGTGAGAAATCCATATGCGTCTCCTGCCGGGGGCGCCGCGCGGCCGCCCCCCCACATCCCCTTAACCTTGTCTTTTCTTCATCTCGTCCGCCAGGAGCGGCACGATCTCGTTGAGATCACCGACGATGCCGAGGTCGGCGAACTGGAAGATGGGCGCCTCGGGGTCCTTGTTGATGGCGATGATGGTGTCGGCGTTCTGCATACCGACTTTGTGTTGGATGGCCCCCGAGATGCCGACGGCGATGTAGACCTTGGGCTTGACCTGCTTGCCGGTCTGCCCGATCTGCAGCGCGTATGGGACCCAACCGGCGTCGACGGCGGCGCGCGACGCGCCCATCGCCGCGCCCATGGCGTCGGCCAGTTGGCGCAAGGGCTCGAAGCCCTCGGGGCCGCCGACGCCGCGCCCGCCGGCCACGACGATGTTGGCGCCCTCCAGGGGCACGGCGTCGGCCGTCTCGCTCTTGACGACCTCGAGCACGCGCACGTCCCGGCTCTCCGGCGACGGGGTGTACGGTAGCTCTTCGATCGTGGCCCCGGCACCGGCCCCGGCGCTGGCCCCGGCGCTGCGCTCGGCCCCGAAGACCTTGGCGCGCACGGTCACGACCGTCGGGTCGTCGCCGGTGGTGACGCAGGCCATTAGGAGCGCGCCGTCGAAGGCCCTCTGCTCGGAGGCGAGCCGGTCCTCGTGGACGAACAGACGCGCCGCGTTGCACAGGATGCCGCAGTCGAGGATGGCCGAGAGGCGCGCCGCGACGTCGCGCCCGTCGGTGGTCGCGGGCAGCAGCACGGCGGCGGGACCCTTCTCGCGCACGACCTCCGCCAGGGCGTGGGCCTGCGCGTGCGCGCCGTAGTCGGAGAGCCCTTCGTCGGGGATGTAGTAGACCGTGTCGAGGCCGTAGACCCCGAGCTCTTCGGCCGCCGCGCGCGCGCCACGCCCGAGCGTCACGCCGATGGCGCGGCCGCCCAGCTCTTTGGCCAGCCCGGTCGCGCCGGTCGCCAGCTCGAGGGCCACGCGGCCTGGCGCGCCGTCGTCCTGCTGGCCGAACACGAGGATGTCGTTGGTCGTCGCCATATCAGAGCGCCTTCCGTGCGATCAAGAACTCGATGATGCGCCCCGCCGCGTCGCCCTTGTCTTCGTAGACCTCGCCGGAGGCGCGCGCCTCCGGCTCGTCGACGTTGACCACGCGCGTCTTGGAGCCCCGCAGGCCCACGGCGCCCTCGTCGAGGCCGAGGTCCTCGACCGAGAGGGTCTCCACGGGTTTTTTCTTGGAGGCCATGATGCCCTTGAGCGAGGGGTAGCGCGGCTGGTTGATCACGTCGATCACGCCGACGAGCGCGGGCAGCTTCGCCTGCAGGGTGGCGTAGCCGTCCTCGCGGCGACGGCGTGTGGTCACGGTATCGCCCTCGACCGTCAGCTGGGCGGTGTGTGTCAGAGCGGGGAGGCCGGCATGCTCGGCCACGCCGTGATGCGCCACGCCGGTGGCCGCGTCGTCGCTCTGCATGCCCATGAGCACGAGATCGGGGTTGAGCCGCTTGATGGCGGCGGCGAGGACGTGCGCGGTGACCCAGACGTCGGAGCCCTCGAGCGCGTCGTCCGTGACCATGACGGCCTTGTCGGCCCCCATGGCCAGCGCCTTGCGCACGGCCTCGGTGGCGTCCTTGGGGCCCATCGTCAGCACGGTGACCTCGCCGCCGTGCTTCTCCTGCACGCGCAGGGCCTCCTCGACCGCGACCTCATCGTAGCCGTTGATGGCGTTATCGGTGTCCTCGCGGTCAAGCCGCCCGTCATTCATGACCGTCTTCTCGGCGGTCGCCAGCGGGGTCTGCTTGACGCAAACGACGATGTTCACGTCGGATGAACCTCCTACAAAATGGGGGCAAGATGGCGCTGATCTATTTTAGCACGCCCATCCCCTGACCCCGGTGCCATCTCACCATCTCGCGCCTCGGCGAGGCGCCCTACGCCTTGTTCAGTACGCAAATCGTCTCGACGTGGTAGGTCTGCGGGAACAGGTCGACGGGCCTGGCGCTCTCGACCGTGTAGCCGTTGTCGGCGAAGCGGCGCAGATCGCGGGCCAGCGTGGCAGGGTCGCACGAAACGTAGACGATGCGCGGGACCCCGATGCGCACGAGCTCGGCGACGACGCGCTCGTCAAGGCCTGCGCGCGGCGGATCGAGCACGGCGGCGTCGGCGGCGTTGCGGGGCAGGCCGTTGAGCTCGTCTGCGGCGTCGCCAGGCAGCACGTGTATGTTGTCCAGCCCGCTGGCCTTCGCGCTCTTGTTGGCGTCGTCCACCCCCATGGGGTCGTTCTCCAGCGCCAGCACCTGCGCGGCGCGGCCGGCGATGGGCAGGGTGAAGGTCCCGGCGCCGGCGTAGACGTCGAGCACGCTCTTGCCGCCGAGGTCGCCGAGCAGGCCGAGCGTCTCGTCCACCATCAGTTCGGCCGCGGGCTCGTTGACCTGCCAGAACGTGAGCGGTGAGAGGTGGTAGCGATAGCCGGCGAAGCGCGCGTCGAAGTGGGTCGCGCCCCACAGCCCCCCGCCCGGCCCGGACTCGTGCGGGGCCATGATGATGCCGTCGACGCCAGGCACGGCCTCGCCGAGGGCGGAGGCGAACAGGCGCAGGTCGCGCCGCTTGGCCCCTGGCCGCGGGTGCAGGGTCAGCAACAGAGACGGGCCGCGGTACCCTTCCTCGTCTTCCCCCTTCCAGGGGGTGGCCGTGCGCGCCGTGACCTCGGCCACGAGCGCCTGGAGGGGGTGGCGCCACTCCTCGGCGGAGAGCCGCGCCAGGACCTCCTCGATCAGGGGCTGGACGATGTGGCAGTGGTCGACGGCGAGCAGGCGCTCGGTGGCCGCCTGGTGATAGCAGGGTCTGCCCTCGTCGTCGACGATCCAGCGCGCGCGGTTGCGGTAGCGCCAGGGCGTCGGCGACGGGATCGTCTCGCCCACCTCCAGGTCGGGCAGGCGGGCCTGGCGCGCCATCAGGTCGGCCACGATGCCCCTCTTGAGCGCGAGTTGCGCGTCGTAGTCGAGGCTCTGGTACTGGCAGCCGCCGCAGGTGCCGCGTTCGCCGCGTAGGAGGCCGCCGCGCGGCACGGGGCCGCGATTGTACCCGTTCTCGCCGAAGTAGGCGCACGGCGGCGCCTCGCGCCCCTCGGCCGGCGCGCCCGCGAGCTGGATGGCGCGGGCCTCGGCGTAACGCGGCTTCTCCAGCGTCAGCTCGGCGCGCACCGTCTCGCCCGGGACCCCGCCCTGCACGAAGACGACGCGCCCGCTCTCGCCCTCGCGCGCGACCATGCGCCCGCCGTACGCGCCACCCGTCAGTTCCAACTCGACCGGTTGCCCGCTTGGCCGCCGCTCGCCCGGCGAGCGGCGGTATTTGTTTTGTGAAACCATTGTAGTGTCTGTCCTTCGATGAAGTGGCGCACGAAACTTGCGACCTCAGTCGCGGGTTACGACGCCCGCCTTCCAATCATACTCCACTCTGACGCGCAGTCCAACGCGCCGTTTCATGACCATGCAAACGCGCTACGACGCGCGGACCCCACGGTGGCGCCCGCGGAAACGCCGGCCGAGGTGATGTCGAGCGCATGCGCCGGTGATCAGCGGTCTCAGCGTGGAAACGTCCGGCGGATAGCCGCAAGCAGGGTGCGGGCAGGGCTCGTGAAAAGTCGACTGCCGCCGCCCCCGGGAGCGCGGGCGTTTCGCCCGCCCCGGCATTCGCGGGTGTAGGCCAACCATCCCTGCGGGCCGGCGTGTCGCCGCCCGTCAGGCGCTCATCTCGGCGAATATCGGGGACGGGCGAGACGCCTGCGCTCCGTCGCGCGTTCGCGTCCTGAACCCAGCTACGGCAGTAAGTCGAAGCGCGTGCAGTGTCGTGGCCGTACGAAGGTGAAGTGGCCCCGGTCGAGGGTCACGATGCGCGTGGTGTTCAAGCGTTCCGCGAGCGCGATGATCGAACTGTCCACGAACCCGATGAACGAGTCGGCGTAGACGCGCATCAGTTCCGTCGCCCGCTCCAAGTCCGCATGCGTGAGGTGGTCGATCACAATATCTCCGGTGACGAGGAGCCGCATCACCTCGAGCGCGCTTGACGGACCCACATTCCGCGCGATCAAGTAGTCCACCTCGGTCAGCGCGGGTAGCGGAACCACAAACAATTCTTTGGTGGTTGCTAGTACGTTGTTGACGACGTGATGGCTGGAGTCGTCGGCGTCCGTCAAGGCAACAATGGCGCTCGTGTCGAGGATGACCGCCATGCTCTAGTCGTTCCACCCTTCGGGGGGGACGCGCGCGAAGCCGTAGATGGGATGAACCTCAGCCAGTAAAATCTCTTCGTCATGTCCGTTACTGTAATCGATAGGCTGCCCCGATGTCGCGATACCGGCTAAGGACTCAATGGTGGATGGCCGTTGCGCGTCAAGGTACGCGCGCATGGCGTCCTGTAAGACGGCGGTGAATGTCATCCCACGCTGTCGCGCCAAGTGCTGCATCTCGCGCAACAGATCATCGTCGGCCACTATGGTTGTCCGCTTCATGGACCACACCCTCTCCTCATGCCGTTACATAATGCATATGTAATATAGCATACGTGATCCGTGCCAGGGCCGATTGTAGCTCGCTGGAGAGAACAAAAGGCTGTGGCCGGCATCATTGCTGGTGGCGGCTACAGCCTCCTGTTTCAGTAGCATTGGCACATCATCCATGTTGCTGGGCCGCGATGATGCGGCGTTTAGGCGACAGCCCCAACTTCGAGCACGGTGACGCGCCCGGCGCGCTCGACGCGCTTGTCCTGGCGATGGCTGCCTCGCGTGCGCACGAGCGCCCACCCTTCTTGTTCCAACTGCCGGATGATGTCGCGTACCTTGGGCATGATGGCTACTCGGCCAGCGCCTGCTCCAATAACCGGCGGGCGACGGCGGGGTCGGCCTGGCCCTTGGTGCGGCCCATGACCTGGCCGAAGAGGGCCTGTAGCGCAGCGGACTTGCCCGCCCGGTAGTCGGCCACGGCCTTGGCATTGCCCTCGACGACCGCGCGCACGACCGGCCCGAGCTGCGCCGGGTCGCTGATCTTGGCGTAGCCCTTTTCCTTGACGATGGCGTCGGGGCTCTGGCCGCTGCTGAACGTTTCCTCCATCACGGCCTTGGCCGTCTTGCTGTTGAGCGTCCCATCGCGGAACAGCCGCGCCACGGCGGCGAGGTTCTCCGGCGTCAGCTTGCTCGCGGCGAGGTCGAGGCCGCCCGCGTTGTTGAGCAGGAAGTTGGCGACGTCGCGCGCGGCCCCCTCCGGCGCGGCGGCCACGGCCGCCTCGTAGAAATCGGCCACGCCCTTGTCGGCGGTGAGCAAGGCGGCGTCGGCCTCGGGCAACGCGTACCCTGCGACGAAACGCGCGCGCCGTGCGGGGGCGAGCTCGGGCAAGGTCCGGCGCACCTCCTCGACGTACTCCCGCGAGAGCTCTAGTGGCGGCAGGTCGGGCTCAGGGAAGTAGCGGTAGTCGTGCGCGAACTCCTTGGAGCGCTGCTCCGTCGTCACGCCCCTGGCCTCGTTCCAGCCGCGCGTCTCCTGCACGATCGTCCCGCCGGCGTTGAGCGCCTCGCTCTGGCGCACGATTTCGTAGGCCAGCGCGTCGCGCACCGAGCGGAAACTGTTCATATTCTTGATTTCGACCTTGACGCCGAACGTGTCGCTGCCCCTGGGGCGGACCGACACGTTGGCGTCGCAGCGCAGCGAGCCCTTCTCCAGGTCGCCGTCGTTGACGCCGAGGTACTGCAGCGCCGTGCGCAGCGCCATGAAGTAGGCGCGCGCCTCCTCGGGCGAGCGCAGGTCGGGCTCGCCGACGATCTCGATCAGGGGCACGCCGGAGCGGTTGAGGTCGATCAGGCTATAGGCGCCCGTGGCGTCGGATTGGTGCACCGACTTGCCGGTGTCCTCCTCGAGGTGCACGCGCGTGACGCCGATGCGGCGCGTGTCGCCCCCTTCCACCTCCACGTCGAGGTAGCCGTGCTCGCTCAGCGGCATATCGTACTGCGAGATCTGGTAGCCCTTGGGTAGGTCGGGGTAGAAGTAGTTCTTGCGGTCGAACTTGCTGTACGGCGGGATGTCGCAGTGCAGCGCCAGGGCTACCTTGACCGTGTCGCGCACCGCCTCCTCGTTGACCACGGGCATCACGCCCGGCGAGCCCATGCATACCTGGCACACGTGCGTATTGGGCGGCGCGTCGGCGTAGTCCGTGCCGCACCCGCAGAACATCTTGCTCCTGGTCTGCAGTTGCGCGTGCACCTCCAGACCGATGACGGGTTCGTAGTCCATGGCGTCTCCAGTAGTTAGTAGTTAGTAGTTAGAGGGACGGTCGTGGCGGAGCATCAGTTGCTATGCTGCGCATCAATCCATGCAGGAGGCGACCTACATCGTCAGTACATCGCATCGCTGTCTCGATTTCCCCCTCGTCGCTATAGTGTAGGCGCTGCGAGATGAGGAGATGTGTCTGGACTTCGTAGAGCGATCCGACCGCGATCGCGAGGTAACGTGACAACTCTTTCGAGGCGCCCGTCCCTGGCCTTCGGCTACGTTCGCTGGAACAGATACAGCGGCGCGACGCACTTGGTTGGTCAGCCCGTACAATTCCTCTCGCGGCCAACTAAGTGTCACCCGATACACATGTTCCACCAGATCCATTGCTTTTTGCCACGCGATGAGATCTCGATAGTTCTTCCCGTTCATCCTAGCCTCCGCATCTCCGACTACTAACTACTAACCACTAACCGCGGCCGTTGCCGCGCGTAGTGACCGCTCTGCTCGTAGGTGTAGGCGATGCGCAGCAGTAAGTCCTCGGTGAAGGCGGGCGTGATGATCTGCAGGCCGGTGGGCAGGCCGTCGAGCAGGCCGCAGGGGACCGAGATGCCCGGCAGACCCGCGATGTTGACGGGGAGCGTACAGGCGTCGGAGAGGTACATCTGCACCGGGTCGTCCATCTTCGCGCCGAGCGGCCAGGCCGTCGTCGGCGAGGTCGGGGCCAGGATCGCGTCGTAGTCCGCGAACACGCGGTCGAAGTCGGCCTTGACCATGGTGCGGATCTTCTGCGCTTTGACATAATACGCGTCATAGTAGGTCGACGAGAGCGCATAGGTCCCGATCATGATGCGACGCTTGACCTCCGGGCCGAAGCCCTCGTCGCGTGTCTTGCCGTACGCTTCCCACAGCGTTTCCGAGGGATGAGCGTAGCCATACTTGACGCCGTCGAAACGCGCCAGGTTGGCGCTGGCCTCGGCCGGGGCGATGATGTAGTAGGTGGCGAGGCCGTGGTTCGTCGAGGGCAGCGACACTTCGCCGACCGACGCGCCCAGCTCTTCGAGCGTCTCGATCGCAGAGCGGACCAAACCCTCCATGCCAGGCTGCATGCCCTCGACGAAGTACTCGCGGGGCACGGCCAGGCGCAGCCCGCGCACGCCGCCCTCCAGGGCCGCCACGTAGTCGGGCACGGGCGCGTCGACGCTGGTCGAGTCGCGCTGGTCGCGGCCGGCGATGGCGCCGAGCAGGGTGGCGACGTCGGTCACGTCTTTGGAGAGTGGGCCGATCTGGTCGAGCGAGGAGGCGAAGGCGATGAGGCCGTAGCGGGAGACGCGCCCGTAAGTCGGCTTGAGCCCGACCACGCCGCAGAGCGCGCCGGGCTGGCGGATGGAGCCGCCGGTGTCCGAGCCGAGCGCGATGGCCGCCTCGTCGGCGGCGACGGCCGCGGCCGAGCCGCCGCTGGAGCCGCCGGGCACGCGTGCGGTGTCCCAGGGGTTGAGGGCGGGGCCGTAGGCGCTGTACTCATTGGAGGAGCCCATGGCGAACTCGTCCATATTGGTCTTGCCGAGGAACACAGCCCCGGCGTCGCGCAGGCGCTCCACCACGGTCGCGGAGTAGGGCGGGATATAGCCCGCGAGCATGCGCGAGCCGGCCGTCGTCTCGAGCCCGCGCGTGGCCAGCAGATCCTTGAGCGCGATGGGGATACCTGTCAGGGGTCCCACGTGACCATCGCCTGCCGCCAGCCTTTGATCGGCCTCGGCGGCCATGACAAGGGCTTCGTCGCGCATCACCCTGAGGTAGGCGTGGATACCAGGGTCGACCCTGTCGATGCGGTCGAGGTAGGCGCGCGTCAGGTCCACGCTGGACACCTCGCGCGCGCGCAGCTTCGCGGCGGCCTCGTGGGCCGTCAACTCATATAGTTCCATTAGTCTCTTATTCCAGGACCGCGCGCACTTTGAAGAAATCGCCCTCGCGGTCGGGCGCATTGGCCAGCACCTCGTCGGGGGAGAGCGAGGGGCGCGCCTCGTCGGGGCGGGTCACGTTGCGCAGGGCGACGACCTGCGCGGTCGGCGGGACGGCGCTCGTATCGACCTCGGCGATCTGGGCGATCACGTCGAGGATGTGCGAGAGCTGCTCGACCATGCGCTCCTTCTCATCCTCTTTAAGCTCCAGCCGCGCCAGCTGGGCCGTCTTCTCCACGTCGGCGCGCGTGATAGGCATACATACTCCGTTGATAATGGGGGCTATACTTGTGTTGCTTGATACTACGATAATAAGGTATTCGGGGGCATGATCGCAGGCGCGGCCGGGCGGACCGTCACCGTCACATGTGTTCCTAGACACGCGGCCTTTTCTGCTGTACAATGGAGGCCGCCTCCAGGGGGAACGCGGCCCGCCGGAGCGGCTGCGGCCGTCGGGGTCGCCCGCGCCCGCCCTGCACACACGAGGACGCGCCGCGCTCGCGTCGCCAGGGCCGGCTGCGGCGCGCCGCCGCGCTGCAGGCGGTCGCCGGGGCGGCGCCCCCGCGTCAGCCGCGATGCACGGCGTTGCACGGGAGATGGTCGGCGGCCTGGGCGCGCTGCACGCGCGCCCGGACCGAGCGGGCGCGCGTGCGCCGCGCGTCTCTTGCCGCGATGCACGGCGTCCCCTGCGGCCTCCGCGCCGCCGAGGCGCGTGGTCGTGTCTCACCATCGTGGGGCGCGCCCCACGATGGTGAGCGCCACCGGCATGCGCTTGTAAAGCGCATGGTAGGGATCGGACCTTGAGACCTTGAAAAGTCTCCCGGCAACCCTCGCGGTAGCCGCCCGACTGTCGGAAGGCATGCGTGTCGTGCTCAGGCAGACCTTATCAAGGTCCGTACCCTGCCGTGGTCTTTCAGGGCCAGGTGTGCGGTGAGTAGAAATCGAGAGTCATGAGAGGGTCATGAATAGATTCGAGCGCGTTACATTCCTATGGGGCGTCGCGGATCTCATTCGCGACACGTTCAAGCGCGGCAAGTATCAGGACGTCATCCTGCCGTTCACGGTGTTGCGCCGCCTCGACTGCGTGCTCCAGCCCACGAAGAGCAAGGTGCTCGAAGCCAACACGCTGTACAAGGATAAGCTGGATAACCTCGACCCGGTGCTGCGCCGGGCCTCCGGCTACGCCTTCTACAACACCTCGCTCTATGACTTCGAGCGCCTGCTCGGCGACGCGCCGAACCTGGCGGCCAACCTGCGCAACTACATCAACGGCTTCAGCCCCAACATGCGCGACGTGCTGGACAAGTTCGACTTCAACAACACCATCGCCAGGCTCGACGACGCCGGCCTCCTGTTCAAGGTGATGGAGCGATTCAAGGACGTCGATCTGCACCCCGACAAGGTCTCGAATCTGGAGATGGGCTACATCTTCGAGGAGCTTATCCGCCGCTTCAACGAGGCGCTCAACGAGAACCCCGGCGAGCACTTCACGCCGCGCGAGGTCATCCGCCTCATGGTCAACCTGCTGCTGCTGCAAGATAGGGCCACGTTGAGCCTGCCGGGTATCGCGCAGACGGTCTACGACCCGTGCTGCGGCTCGGGCGGCATGCTGACCATCGCCAAGGAGCGCATCCACGAGCTCAACCCGGGCGCGGAGGTCTACCTGTTCGGCCAGGAGGTCAACCCCGAGACCTATGCCGTGTCCAAGTCCGATCTCTACCTGACCGGCGACGGCAGGGACGCCGACAACATCGCCTTCGGCAGCGTCCTGTCCAACGACCGCTACCGCGGGCAACACTTTAACTACCTGCTGGCCAATCCGCCCTACGGCAAAGACTGGAAGATGGACAAAGAGGCCGTCGAGGCCGAGGCGGCGCGCGGCGCGGCCGGCCGCTTCGAGGCGGGTCTCCCGCGTATCAGCGACGGCCAGCTCCTCTTCCTGGAGCACATTGTATTGGGCAAAGACATGTTGCACAGCTACCCTCCCGTCTACGTGCCAGCCGCAGGGACTGCTGAACGCGGCGTGTGTGTGCCCGCGGATAGACGTGGGGCACACATGCTCCAGCTCGTGTGCAACAACCTTTTGCCTAATACACTTCCTGGAGCACATGCTCGCGCACATGTACCCACCCGAGGAGGGCGGCAGCCGCGTGGCCGTGATCATGAACGGCTCCCCGCTCTTCAGCGGCGACGCGGGGCAAGGCGAGAGCGAGATCCGTCGCCACATCCTGGAGCGCGACTGGCTCGAAGCCATCGTGGCCCTGCCCGAGCAGTTGTTCTACAACACCGGCATCGTCACCTACATCGCCATGCTGACCAATCACAAAGACGAGAAGCGGCGCGGCAAAGTGCAACTCGTCGACGCGACGGGCGTATGGGTCCCGATGCGCAAGAGCCTGGGCGAAAAGCGCCGCCAGATCTCCGACGCGGGCATCGAGGCGATCACCGGCGCCTATTTTTCGTTCGCAGAGGCGGACGGGGACAATGACAATAGGGACATCGAGGTCAAGGTCTTCGACACGACCCATTTCGGCTACCGCAAAATCGCCGTCGAGCGCCCCTTGCGGCTCAACGCGCCGGCCAGCCCCGAGCGCCTCGCGCGCCTCGCGGAGCAGAAAGCCTTCCAGGAGTTGGCGACGAGCAAAAAGAAAGACGCCGCTGGTCGCGCGGCCGAGGAAGGGGCCGGGCGCGGGCGGCAAGAGGCCATCCTCTCCTTGCTCGGTGGCCTGCCGGACACGCTGTACACAGACCGCGCCGCGTTCGAGCAGACGCTGGACACGGCCGCGACGGCCGCCCCGCTCAAGCTTGCCGCGCCCCTGCGCAAGGCCATCCTGGCGGCGCTCTCCGAGCGCGACGAGGGCGCGGCTATCTGCCTCGACGACAAGGGCAACCCCGAGCCCGACCCGGAACTGCGCGACTGGGAGAGCGTGCCGCTGGGCGAGGATGTCGACGCCTAACGTCGCGCGCGAGGTCGCCCCCTACGCGCCCGACGCCTGGATCAACCGGTCGATCCGCGACGACAAGGATGGTGAGGTGGGCAAGGTCGGCTACGAGATCAACTTCAACCGCTACTTCTACCGCTACCAGCCGCCGCGCCCACTGCCGGAAATCGAGGCCGACATCAAAGCCGTGGAAGGCGAGATCCTAACCCTGCTGCGCGACGTCACAACCGAGGCGACGGCGTGACCGTACCCGCCCTGCCCGCCGCCGCACCAACTCCTGACAACTCGTGGAAGCCCTACCCGGCCTACAAGGACTCCGGCGCCGAGTGGTTAGGCTGCATCCCCGCGCATTGGAGTGTGCAGCGTCTAAAGTTTGGTGCCCGTTTTATGTACGGGGACGCTCTGGCTTCTGACACCCGTGAAGATGGTGATGTTCCAGTCTTTGGGTCCAACGGTCCCGTTGGCTGTCATGTGAGGGCAAATACAGTTGCTCCCGTCCTCGTTATTGGACGTAAAGGCTCTTTCGGCAAGGTGAATTACACGCGCGGCACTGGAGCGGCCGCCCCGTTGCCCCGAAGAGTATGTGCGACGTCTGAAATTAGACATACTGCCCGTGTTGCGCCACGAGCACGACCTCCCGCCCGTCGTATCGGCCATTACAGCCAGGCCCGATTGGATTGTGTCGAACAATAGCCGGCACTGGAGTCCGGCGTTGGCTAAAAGGATTGGCCTCCGCATCGTGACCGTGCATGAGTTCACGGCGTTGCCAACGCCTCCAAGTTCGGATAGCTCATAGGGCGGCTATCAAGTGGGCGGCACATTCGGTGTAAACCCTATACAGAGCGCGATAGCGGCGGCGACGCGGTTCAATTGCTCGTCGGTCAGCGCGCCGAGTCGGGCGACGAAGCGGGTGTTCGAGAGCGACTTTACCTGGAACGCATCGGCGCCGGATTCTTTGGTGAGACCATTCTGCGAGGTCGCCGGTATGCGTAAAAACCAGGGAAGGGTCGCGTACGTGGGCTTCCAGTCTGTGATCGGCACGACGATGCGCAGCGGCAGACGACCGACACTCTGCACGCTGACCACAATGGCGGGGCGTACCTTCTGAATCTCCGCGCCCACGGACGGGTCGAATTGGATAGCCCATACCTCGCCTCTGCGCGGGAGGGGGTCACTCGGTTGCATCGAACAGATCACTGTCACCAAATGCTTCGAAGTCGGTCAGTTCAGGATTCATGCGATACTCTTGTTCCGCGCGCGCCGCGGCGATTGCCAGCGCCTGGTCCCGCACATGGGGGGGGGCTACGAGCAGCGCATGGGGGTCTGTTGGTACTTGGGCCGCGTCCAGGAGGGCCTCATAGAGCGACCAGGGTATGACGGCCAGCACCGGTTTACCGTTCTCGGTCAGCGCAACGGTTTGGCTCGCATCCCCGTTTACCAGTCGCTCGCGTAGTTGGTCGAGCCGATGATCGGCTTCGTCTAATGGCGCCTGAATCATACACTCTCCCGGCTCCTATGGTCTTGCCCTGGTTATACTAGACATAGTACTCGGTAACGAGGAGAAACGGAGAGTTTATGTCGGAGTGGCGGCTGGTCTATAGCGACGCGGGTGGGGAGTTGCAGGAGCACCCGGCGCTGGGGCCGCTCGGCGGCGCCTTCAGGGACACGCGCCCACTCGGCCGCCTGGTCCCGCTGCCCGACGGCGCGACGCTGACCATGATGCCCGGCTGCACCCCACTCGGCCTCGACGGGGACGGCGCTCAGGTTCTCCTCGAGCCCGGCAGGGACTACGCGGTCGGCGCGCTCCTGCCCACGGGCTACGCGCGCCTGTTCCTGCCGGCCTACCAGAAAGAGCCCGGCGCGCCGCACCTGCCGCTCTTCGGCTACACCGCCGTGGCCGCGCGCGAGGGCCGTCTCTATGCCGCCGCCCTGCCGGTCGACGGAGCCGCGACGTGGCGCCCCGCCGATTTCAGCACGCCCGATCTGCGCGAGCGCGTGGCCGCCCTCGAGGAGGCGCACCCCGAGAATCGCCTCTACAAGCAGCTGGCCCTGTGCGCCGAGCACTACGGCTGCTACACGGCGCAGAACGTTTTCTACCGGCGCTGGGAGGGGGCCATCCCCGTTTCGCCACGCTGCTCCGCCGCCTGTGTCGGCTGCATCTCCGAGCAGGACGGCGCCGTGCCCTCGCCGCAGATCCGGCTCGACTTCGCGCCGACCCCCGAAGAGATCGCCGACCTCGCGGTGCGCCATCTGACCGGGGGCGGCACGATGGTCTCGTTCGGCCAAGGCTGCGAGGGCGACCCGCTCAACCGCGCGCGCCCGCTCACGGAGGCGATCCGCCTGATCCGCGAGCGCACGGACCGCGGTGTCATCAACGTCAACACGAACGGGTGGAACTACCGCGGCCTGGAGGCGATGTGCGCGGCGGGGCTCGGGCGCATCCGCGTCAGCCTGTTCTCGGCGCACCCCGCCGGCTACGACGGCTACTACCGCCCGCGCGGCTACTCCATCGCCAACGTCGAGGAGTCGATGCGCGTGGCCCGCCGCCACGGCCTCACCGTGGCGGTCAACCTGCTCGTCTTCCCCGGCTACATCGACTGCGACGGCGAGACCGAGGCCTTGATCGACCTGCTGGCGCGCACGGACGCCGACGAGGTGCAACTGCGCACGCTCAACATCGACCGCGAGATGCTGGCCGAGTCGGTCCCCCCGCCGCTCGGCCAGGAGCGGGGCATCGCCTCGTTCATCGCCACGCTGCGGCGACGCCTCCCCCGCGTACGCCTCGCCACACACTCCGACCCCGATCCGGAGCAGGCGCGGGCCGGGTAGCCCTTACCTGGCCCTAAAGGACCATGGTAGCAGACGGACTCCAAGGCTATTTCATTTCGCGCTCGCCCGAGGCCTGCTGCCTGTAGTAGCCCACGTAGGCTATGGCGTCCGCGCCGCGCGCCGTCTACTCTATCTCCAAAGCGGATACTCGTCGGCGTACGTCCACGACGGATCCGCTACCGCTTTCGGGGTACTGTCACACTACCACGTCAGGGGTAGGGGTAGAGGAGGGGGAACGTATGATACAGGAGAAAATCGCGGCGTTGAACGCGCTCGGACCGGTCGAGTTGGGCACCATCGGCGCGCTCGTGGCGTCCCTGCTGCTCGCGACCGTCCTCTCGGTCGTCATCGAGCGGCGCGGCGCGCGCCGCCCGATTGGGGGGGGGACCCTGACGCGCGCGCAGGTCATGGCGACGCCGCGCGGCACCGCGCCAAGCGCGCCCGTCGATATGCAGGAGCGCCTGCGTCGCCTGACCGCCGGCGCCGGTCCCGCGGCGGACGTGGGTTTGGGCGTGGGTGTGGGTGTGGGCGCAGGCGATAGGGTATCTGCCCCGACCGTCGACGCCGTCGCCGTGTTCGCGCCGGGCAGCGCCGCCCCCGGTCCCGTCGCGCCCGCCCCTGACGCCGTGTCGCGCCCCACGCCGTCCGACGACGCGACGCGCTTCTTCGGTGGCGGCCCCGCCGCCGATGGCTCCGATGGCGTGGCCGATGCCGACGCGACCACCTTCTTCGCGGGACCCGACGCGCAGGCCGATCACGGGGACCACGGGGACCACGGGGACCACGGCGACGACGCGACGCGCTTCTTCTCCGACGCGGCGACCCCGGACGCCACGACGTTCTTCGGCGAGGAGCCTGCGCCGGCCCACGCCGCCTCCCCGGAGCGCGACGACGCGACGCGCTTCTTCGGCGCGGATGACCCCGAGGGGCTGGCCGCGGAGGACCACGACCGCACGAGCTTCTTGCCCCCGTCGGAAACGCATTTCTTCGCGCCCGAGGAGCTGCAGGGCGGCGCCGACGGGCACACCGGTATGCTGCACGCGCTCCCGCCGGCGACCAATGCGACGAAGGCTGGTATGTGGGATACTGCGACGGAGAGCCCGGCGACGGGCGACACGGGGAGCCTCACCCGCGTACGCGAGTGCCTCGCCGGCGTTTCCGTGCCCGAGGTGATGGCGCTCTCGGTCATCGACGGGGCGGGCCGCGTGCTGGCCGGCGAGACCGACGCCGACCTCACGGGTGAGTTGCGCTCGCTCATGGCCGAGTCGGGCCAGGGCAACACGGCCGACATCGATCAACCCGTGCGCCTGGCCGACGACGCGACCGGCGCCATCCTGCTCCTGCCGACCGGGGCCAACGCCCTGCTGGGCGCGCTGGTCCGCGATGCGGACGATCCCGAGGCGACGCGCCAGTCTCTGCGCGCGGTGGCCCATAATATAGGTGACGCGATACGACGTGCTTCGTGATGATGTAAAGATCAATATCCAGGCCGGGGACGGTGGGGCGGGCGCGCTCCACTTCCGGCGCGAGAAGTTCGTGCCGCGCGGTGGCCCCGACGGGGGCGACGGTGGGCGCGGCGGCTCTATCTACCTAGAGGTCGATCCGCGGCTCAACACGCTCTACCGCTACACGCGGAGCCGCCACTTCAAAGCGGAGAGCGGCGGCGCCGGGGCGGACAGGCGCAAGCACGGCAAGGCCGGCAACGACCTGATCCTGGCCGTGCCACCGGGCACGGTGGTGCTCGACGAGGCCACGGGTAAGACGCTGGCCGACCTCGACGGTCCGGGCGAGCGCGTGATGGTCGCGCGCGGCGGGAAGGGCGGCCTGGGCAACACGCATTTCGTGACGGCGACGCGCCAGGCTCCGCGCGTGGCTGAGAAGGGCGAGCCGGGCGAGATGCGCTGGCTCTTGCTCGAGCTCAAGCTGATCGCCGACGTCGGCATCGTCGGCCTGCCCAACGCGGGCAAATCCACCCTGCTCTCGCGCATCAGCGCGGCGCGGCCCAAGATCGCCGACTACCCCTTCACCACGCTCACCCCCAGCCTCGGTATGGTCGACTTCGACGGCGAGCGCAACCTCATCGCCGCCGATATCCCCGGGCTGATCGAGGGGGCGCACACCGGCGCCGGCCTCGGACACGAGTTCCTGCGCCACGTCGAGCGCACCAAAGTTTTCGTGCACGTGCTCGACGGCGCGGCGGGAACCATCGACGAGGCGTTGCACGCCTTCGACGTGATCAACAACGAGCTCGAGCTCTACCAGGAGGGCCTCTCGGAGCGCCCCATGATCGTGGGCCTCAACAAGCAGGACCTGCCCGACGCGGCCGAGAACGGGCCGGGGATCAGACGCGGGCTGGAGCGGCGTGGCTACCGCGTGCACTCTATCTCGGGGGTGACGGGCGAGGGCATCCGCCCGCTGCTGGAGGACGTGTGGGCGCGCCTGGAGGAGGTGCGGGTCGAGGAGGCGGCGCGGCCGCGCCCTGTGCCGGTCGTCGAGGCGACGCCGGTCGAGGAGGTGAGCGTGGAGCGCATCCCCAGCGGCTTCCGCGTGCGCAGCCGGCGGGCCGAGCGCGCCGTGGCCATGACTGACTCGGACCAGCCCGAGGGTATGGACCGCCTGCAGGAACTGCTGCGCCGCTTCGGCGTCACCACCGCGCTCGAGCGCGCGGGGGTGCAAGAGGGCGATCAGGTGTGGATCGGCGAGGTCGCGCTTACCTGGGGCGAGTAGCATTCATCCCTTGCTTGAAGGGAACGCCCACCAGGGACGCCTGCCGCCACTAGCGCCTCGATGGGTGGCTACGACCGCTGGTCCTCGTGCCTGTTCGCGGAGTGTCGGGTCCCCCGTCGCCGGCGTCGTCGCGCGCCTGTTGGCACCCCGGCGAAGAAGCGGGCGACCGGGACGTGGATGGGCAACGTCGGTGAAGCGGGTTCGGCCTCCCCCCCGACGCGCACGCTGCTCGTGTAGTCCCCGAGCGCGGCGTCCGGCGCGCTCAGCGCCAGGACGTCGCGCTCGTCGGGGCGCACGATCCAGTATTCGGGGACGCCGGCGCGCGCATAGGCCTGTCGTTTAGTCGCGGTATCTGTATCGGCGTTGCCTGGCGAGAGTATCTCGATCAGCAAGGCCGGGATGCCCTCGATCCCATCGGCCGTGATGATGTCCAGGTCCGCTGTGCGAATAACCAGCATATCGGGCTGCACGGGGTCACACCCTGGCATGAATAGCCCGATCGGCGACCATAGCGCGACGCCGATACCGGGTGTTTCAATCTGCTCGTGGAGGATGAGGAAGATCTGGTGGTTGATCCACTGGTGGGCGGGGCTGGGGGCGGTCGACATGTAGAGGACACCTCCGATGACCTCGTAGCGGTTGCCGTCGAGGGGGATCTCTTCCCAACGCGTTCGGTCCCACGTGGCGTCGAGCGAGCGTAGGGTCAGGGGGTCGGCAGCAATCATGGTAGAGATACCTCCGGCGACATATCGCCAATCTGCCCATACCCTATCACCGAGGCATAGAGCCGTCAAGCTCGACGGGACAGCAGGGCGAGCGCCACTTTGCCGGTCGCCGTACGACGCCGATGCTACAGACGGGAGGTATCGAGGATCGTCAAGCCGGGCGTCGGGCGTCGGGCGTCGGGCGTCGAGGTGATGAACTTTGCGGCAAGAAAGACAGGCGACCGCGCAGCAGCCGTGGCAGCCCCATGGATCTGGTCGGGACAGCGGCAGGTATGATCCGACGTGCGTGACCAGCAGACGCCGCGCCCCCGTGTCGAGGCGCAGGCTTTCTGTGTTGGGGCCGATAAGCACGGCCCGCGCGACGCGCCCGCTCCGTATGTCGACGACGCTTACCATTCCTCCCTGAACGACGGATGATGGCTACACGATCATACGCTCTTTCTCCGGTGGCTGAACCAAACCGTCCTGCGGCGCAACAGAGTAGGCGAGATGGATGATGAGACGCTGATCGCGGCCGTGGCGGTGGGAGACTCCGCCGCCTTGCGCGAGTTGTTCGACCGTCACGCCCCCTGGGTGGCGGCGCGGCTGCGGCGGGCGTTGCCCGTCGACGCCGTCGAGGACGTGCTGCAGGAAACGTTCATCGCCGCGTGGCGGGGCGCCGCGCGCTACGGCGGCGAAGGCGCCGTCGGCGCGTGGATGTGGGGCATCGCGCGGCGGCAGGCCGCCCTATGGGCACGGTCGCACGGTCGCGCTGACGCGTGTGTGTCGCTCGACGCCGACCCCGTAGACACGGCGGACCCGGCCGTCGCAGCGGCGCGCGGGGTCGATCTCGAGCGGGCTTTGGCGACGTTAGGCCTAGCGGGCGTGGAGAGGCGCGAGTTGGTGCGCCTGGCGCTGGTCGAGGACCGGCCGCTGGCCGATGTCGCCGCTCGCCTGGGCATCCCGGAGGGGACGGTCAAGAGCCGCCTGTTCAAGGCGCGCCAGCTGCTGCGAGCCGCGCTGAGGCAAGGAGAGGAAGAGTAATGGACGAGCACCCCGAGGACCCGCTGCACATAGCTACCTACGCCGTATACCAGTCGCGCGCGCGTGAGGAAGACGTGGACATAAATCTAGATCGGGTATGGGTCGGCGTTGCCGCGGAGGTATGGGCGCGGCGGGTCGGGCCCGTCGAGCGGCTGGCCGGCCACCTGGTAGGCTCTCCGGGACTGGCGCGCGCCCTGGTGACCACGCCTTCACTGGTGCTCTCCTGGCTCGTGGCCAGCGTCGTCGTGCTCGCCGCCGGCGTGGTGGCCACGCGGACCACCGGCGCCCCTTGGGTCGCGCTGTTGGCGCCCGCGCTGGCCGGCGCGGGCATCGCCTATGCCTACGGACCCAGCGTCGACCCGGCCTTCGAGCTTGGCCGGACCATGGCCGTGCCGGACCGCATGGTCTTGCTAGTGCGCGCCCTCGCCGTGTTCGGCCTCGACGCGCTGCTCGGGGTCGTCGCCTCGCTGGCCTCGGCGGACGCGGCCGGGCTCACGCTGGGCTGGTTGGCCCCGATGACCGCGGTCGCGGCGCTGGCCCTGGCCGCGGCCACGCTGGCGCGCTCGGCCAACGTCGGAGTCGTGGCGGCGCTCGCCGCCTGGGGCATCGTCGTGTTGGCGGGCATGGCCGGGACGCGAGACATCGCGACGGCCGTCGCGGGGGCGACCCTGACGCCAGCCTATCTAACGTGCGCCCTGGCGTGCGCGGGCGTGACCGTCTATGCGACGGATGGGAAGAGGAACGAGGGGGTGTGGCGATGATGGCGATGGGGGCGACGACGGTGATGGGCGCGGCGACCGGACGGATGAACGTCGAGGTCGTGGGGGTGACCCAGCGGTTCGGTCGCCGGGAGGTGCTGCGCGGCGTCGACCTGGAGGTCGGGCGCGGTGTCTTCGGGCTGCTCGGACCCAATGGAGCCGGCAAGACCACGCTGCTGCGCACGCTGTCGACGGCCATCGCGCCCGCGGGTGGCTCGCTGCGCCTGCTCGGCTACGACGTGCGCGACGATCGCGAGCGGCGGGAGCTGCGCCGCCGGCTGGGCTACCTGCCCCAGGCGCTGGGCTACTACCCCAACTTCACCGTGTTCGAGTTCGTGGAATACTTCGCCTTGCTCAAGGAGATGCCCGTCGCGCGGGTGCGGCCAGCCGTGGCGCGGGCGATCGAGCGAGTCGAGCTGGGCGACCGCGCGCGGGCCAAGCTCAAGACGCTCTCGGGGGGCATGCTGCGCCGCGTCGGCATCGCTCAGGCGATCGTGAACGAGCCCGAGTTGCTTCTGCTCGACGAGCCGACGGCCGGGCTGGACCCCGAGCAGCGCGTGGCGTTCCGCCGGCTGCTGCGCGAGGTGGGCGCGCGTGGCACGGTCGTCGTGAGCACGCACCTCGTCGAGGATGTCGGCGCCGCCTGCGCGCAAGTGGCCCTGATGGAGGGCGGGCGCATCGTGTTCCGCGGCACGCCGGGCCAACTGATGGCGCGCGCGGGCGGGGACGGCGCGGGCGCCGACGAGGCCGGCGACTCGCCGCTGGAGCGCGGCTACAGCGCGGTGCTGGCGGGAGCGCGCTCGTGAGCTTGCGGCTGATCGGCATCGACGCGCGGCGCAACGCGGCCCTGTGGCTCTGCCCGGTGATGGTCGCCCTCGCGGCGCTGATGCAGTACTCGCCGCGGTGGTCCTGGCTGGAGGCGCGCCTGCTACTGTGGACCGAGGCCGGCAAGATGATGCGCGACGCGATCTACATCATGGCGCCGATGATCGCCGGCGCGGCGGCCTGGATGGGCGCGCGGGAGCGGCGGCGCAAGCTGGATGACCTGCTGGCCACGACGCCCCGCCTGGTGTGGGCGCGCCAGACCGCGACGTGGGCGGCCACGACCCTCTGGGCGGTCCTGGCCTACGTCGTGGTCGGCCTCGTCGTCGGCCTGCTTACGCTCGCGCACGCCGTCTGGGGCGGCCCCGTGTGGTGGCCGATGCTGGTGGGCCTGCTGGCGCTGCCGGCGTGCGCGGCGATCGGCCACGCGCTGGGCGCGGCCTTGCCAGGGCGCTTCATCGCGCTCGTCGCGGCCATCGCCGTGTTCGTGTTGCTGTTCGTGGGACAGGCGGCCGTCGCGCCGGGCGCGGCGCGTCCGGCGCAGGCGCTGTCCTACCTCTCGCCGGTCGCTTTCCTCAACTGGTCCGTCTGGTACGGCGCGCGGCCCGACGTGGGCCTGCCCCAGGCGCTCTTCCTGTTCGGGGTGACCGGCCTGGCGCTGAGTGTCCCGGCGCTACGCGCGCGGCGCGACCGCGTCTCGTCGGGCATGGCGCTGGCCGGGCTCCTGCTCGCGGGCGCGGGCGCCGCCGGTCTGCTCAGTAGCGCCCCGCCAGCCGCGTTCGGCGCCGCCATGTGGCAGCAGCGTGCCACGCCGATCCCCTACACGCCCGCGTGCATCACCGCGCCCGTCCGCGTGTGCGCGCACCCCGCGTACCGGCCCTGGCTGGCCCGCGACGCGGCCGTCATAGCGCGGATCATGGCGCCGCTGCGCGGCGTGCCGGGCGCGCCGGCGCGAGCCGAGGAGCGCCCGAACGGGGCGATCGGCGCCGACCTGCAAGGCGTGGCCGGCGGGGTGCTCAGGTTCACACCCACGAACGAGCCGACGGACCAGTTTTTTTCGGGGGGATCGCCTTCTATTTGGTGCAGGGAGATGTCGACCTCCTCCGGCGTGGCGTGCCGCCGTGTCCCGGTGACCCCATCGGGCAGTCGTGCATCGCGACGCCGGACGCTCTCGGCATCTACCTGCTGCGGCAGGCCGGCCTGCGCCTGACCCGTGTGTCGTTCGGCGGCGGCCCGCCGATATATCTCTATTTCGGCGGCAATTGGGCCGGCGCGTCGGCGGCGGCCGATCGCTTCGCCGCGCTCCCCGCGGCGCGGCGGCGCGCCTGGCTGCGGGCGCATTACCGGGCGGTGACCGAGCTGCGCGTGCCGCTGAAGGACATGCCATGAGTGCGATGAGGCTGGGCATGCTGTACCTGCGCTCCCGATCGGCCGGGCGCGCCGGCGTCTTTTTCGTCGCGATCGCGGCCGCGGCATGGCTATGGCTACGGTGGGACAGCACATCCGCGATCACCATCACGAGTGTACCGATCGTCGTACCTCTCGCCGCAGCGATGGTGGTCGGGGCAAGCGCCGGGTCGCCGTTCGGTGAGAGCGAGGCAACGGCCAGCCGCCCGCTGTGGCCGTTGCGCGGCGGCCACCTGATCCTTCTCGTCGCCATCGCGGCGGTCGCGCTAGCCCTTGCCGTCCTGCGCTGGAGCGCGCACGATAGCGCCTGGACGCTCGTGCGTAACCTGGCCGGTTTCACGGGTTTAACCCTGCTTGCCGTGCGCGTCCTGGGCAGCGCACTGTCCTGGGCGCTTCCCCTTGGGTACGCGATCCTCTCATCCCTGGCATTGCGGCCGGGCGAGCAGCCGTCGCCCTGGGCGTGGCCGGCGCTGGCGGCCACCGACCGCGCGGCCGCGGTCATCGCGATCGGGCTGCTGCTCGCGGGACTCGCGGCCGTCGCCCTATTCAGCAGGCCTGATCGTGTGGGTGAGGAAGCATGAGAAGCGCCTTTCGACCGATGGACAACGGGGTGATGTCAGATAACGACCGCCCGCTCATCCTGATGTTCTGGACGATGGTGGACGCGCGTTCATTTGACCAGCCTCTCCATCAGATGGTCGAGCGTCGCGGCGGGGTCGGCGCAAAGGCCGCAGTGCGCGCGCGCGGTCTGCACCACGGTGCTGCGCGGGGCCACCAGCCAGTGGAACCGCTCGGCCAGGGACAGAGCGCCGATGGGACCCGAGCCCGGGCCGCCCGCGCAGATGGCCGGGATCACGGCGAGGTGGCGCTCGACCTCCTCGGGGTCGAGGTCCGGCGCCAGGGCGGCCAGGCGCGCGCGGGGCAACTCCACGCGCGCGCCGAGGTAGCGCCGCGTGCGGCAGAACACGATCACGCCCGTGTTGACGAACTCCGCGCGCTCCACGCGCGGGACGACGCGGACCACGACGTAGTCGTACGATGCGAGCTCGGGCATGTCAGGCGCGTCCGGTTTGCCCGGCTTGTCTGGCCTGCCTGGCCCGCTCGGCCTCCTCGGCGAACCCTCGTGGGGCTTGCAGCCGGCTCTCGAGATAGGTCCGGTACGCGGCGCGGTGCTCATCGGGTCCCACGAAGAGGGGCTCGTCGCCGAGCCAGGAGTCGGGGATCAGCGCCACGCTAGCGGCGATGACCCCCGGCGTCAGCAGCGGGGCCAACGCGCGGTCGGCTTGCAGGATGTCGCCGGCGACGGGGAGCAGCACGTGGTCCTTGATCTGGGGGAAGGGACTTTTGCTGCGCGCGAGGTAGTCGTCCCACGAGTGGTGGAAGTAGAGAGAGGCGCCGTGGTCGATCAGGTAGAGTTGTTTGTGCCACAGGAGCATGTTGGTGTTGCGCACGGTGCGGTCGACGTTTGAGATACAGGCGTCGAACCACACGATGCGCGCCGCGAGGTCGGGATCGGGCGGCGGCGCCAACAGCGGGTTGTAGTCGAGCGAGCCGGGCAGGTAGTCGAGGGCGAGGTTGAGGCCGGGGCTGGCCTCGATCAGCGCCTTGATCTCGGGGTCCGGCTCCGAGCGGCCCAGCACCGGGTCGAGCTCGACGAAGACAAGCTCGGGCACGGGCAGCCCGAGCGCGCGCCCGAGCTCGCCGGCCACGAGCTCGGCGAGCAACGCCCGCTGTCCCTGGCCCGCGCCGCGGAACTTGAGCACGTAGAACCCGTCGTCGTCGGCCTCCACGATGGCTGGCAGCGACCCACCCTCCCTCAAGGGCGTCACGTACCTCGTCGCCGTGACCGTCCTCACCGCCGTCACAAAAGCCCCTCAGTCCTTTCAAGGGTCCCGCGGCGTCGAGCGCGCCGGTGAGATCATCGGCCACGATGTCCAGTGGCGACATGGCGCCCTTCAGCGCTACGTTGTGCTCGGGCTTTGACGGGCGCGAGCGGATTGGCTCATGATAGCGGTCGGGACGAACAGCTGTCAAACGGCCGGCGGCCGATCGCTCCCCCTGCTGCTTGCCGCCTGAGGGCAAGGCAAGCGCTAGCTCGACAGTTGACGGAGTTGTGTCCCCTTGGCGCCCCCTGATGGGGCCTACGCGTCCGCGGTCGCCGGGTGATCGCGCGCCCCGGACGGCGCCCCGCTCGCCGTCCGGACGAGGTAGTGCTCCAGGTCGAGCCCATCCGCCGCCAGGGTCGCGCGGGCCAGGCGGTCGTAGTGGCCCGCGCGCCAGTCGCCCATGGGGTCGGGCGCATATTCCACCAACTGGGCGTAGGGCAGCGTGTAGAGGGCGCGCGCCGCCAGCACCTGTAGCGTGGGCGCGCTCTCGCCGGCGCCCGGCTGATGCAGCACGTGGTCGAGGGTGGATAGGCTGCGGATCTTGCGGACGCGCCAGGGGAGATACGTGAACGCCAGGACCAGCAGCGGCACGGCCACCACGAAGATCCCGATCAGCGTCGCCAGATGGCCGATGACCTGCAGCTCCCGGTAGCCCGTCGCGGTCAAGCTGCGCGGGATGCCCCTCACCGGATTGAGGTCGCCCTGCAGACTCGGGCCCACGAGCGGGAGGCTCGCCACATCCTGCTCGACGCGCGCGAGGGCCGCGCCGGCCTGCTTGCCGTCGACGATCGCGGTGTTGGCGATGACGTCGAGCGTCAGGATAGTCGCGTAGACGGCCCGGCCGAGGGCGATGGCCGCGGCGACGCACGCGAGGACTGCCAGGTCGGCCAGGACGTAGCGCCAGCGCGGCCGCGCGAGGTCGGGATAGAGCTTCAGGCGATGGGCCATGCGGTAGAGCGTCCTTCAATTAATCGGCGATGTCTTTGCCGTCGTGCAGCCGGTCGCGGATCGGCTCGGACGCCGGCCGCTCGAGCGTCGGGATGACGGCCGCCCCGCGCGCTATGGTGGTCGTCGTGGTCGTCACGACGTTGCGCCGGCGGCGCCGGAATAGGAGCGGCAACAGGAGCAGCAGAGCGGCCAGAGCGGCCAGCGCGCCGAGCGCGGGCCAGAGCGGGTTGACGCCCGGATTCACCACGGCGACGCGGGCGCTCGTGGCGTCGATGCGCGTGGTCACGCCCGCGGCGTTGGTCGTGCCGGTGACCGTGTCGGTGGCCCTGAGGTCGCCCAGACTGGCCTGTTTGCCGTCGCGATAGACTGGCGCGCCGGGCGCCACCCCGCGCGTGCGTGTCGCGCCGGCCTCTTTGACGGCGAGAGCCGACGCGCCCGCGGCGACGGCCGCCGCGACCGTCCCGTGATAGATTCCGCCATGGCCCGCGCCCGCGGGGGCGGCGGCGTGCGAGGTGCGTCGACGCGCGTGGCGCGGCCGGACGCGTCCGTGGTCACGGCCACGCTGTCGCCCTGGCGGATCGCGTTGAGCGAGCTGGGCTTGCCGTCCCGGTAGACCTGCAGGCCCGGCGCGGCGTGATAAGTGTGGGCTCCGTCGCCCTGATGTATGGCCAGCGCGCCCGCCCCCGCGGCGACAACCGCCGCGGCCGTACCTCGGTAGACAGCGCCATGACCCGTGCCGCCCGCGGCGGCCTGGCCCGCGCCGGTCTTGCCGGCCCCGGTCTGTGCGGAGGTCGCGTCGATACGCGTGGCCGCGCCGGTGGCGTCGTAGCGCACGGTGACCTTGTCGGCCGGCCGGAGCGCGGCGAGGGCGCTCGGCCTGGCGTCACGGTAGACCTGCAGACCGGGCGCGGTGCGGAAGGCGCGTGTCCCGCTCTGCTTGTGGATCGCAAGGCCAGCCGCCCCGGCCGCCGCGGCGACCGTCCCGCTGGCGATGCCCCCGCGGCCGGCCCCGGTGGACGCGCCCGGCGCCGGCGACCCCACGCCCGCGTGTGAGGTGGCGTCGATGCGCGTGGCCTGGCCGGCCCCGTTCGTCGTCACCGTCACAGTATCGCCGGACTTGATCGCGCCCAGGGTAGCTGGCTTCCCGTCGCGGTAGACCTGCGCCCCGGGCGCGGACCGGTACGTGCGGGTCGCCGTCCCCTCGCGCAGCGCGACGCCCGCGGCCGCGGCAGCCCCGGCGGCCCCGACGACGACGGCGGCCGTCCCACGGTGTATCGCCCCGGGAGCGACGCCACCGGGGGTGATGTTGCCGGAGCCGGCGTGCGAGGTGGCGTCGACGCGCGTGGCGCGGCCGGACGCGTCCGTGGTCACGGCCACACTGTCGCCCTGGCGGATCGCGTTGAGCGAGCTGGGCTTGCCGTCCCGGTAGACCTGCAGGGCGGGCGCGACGTGATACGTCCGCGTCCCGCCGCGCTCCTGCACGGCGAGAGTCGACGCGCCGGCCGGTGCCGCGACGATCGTGCCGTGTACCACCGCTCCCCGATCCGTCGCCGGCCCGTTTTGGCCGGCCCCCGGGCGTGTCGAGGTGGCGTCGATGCGCGTGGCCTCGCCCGCCGCGTTCGTCGTCACCGTCACGGTGTCACCCCGTTGAATCGCGCCGAATGTGCTGGGCTTGCCGTCCCGAAAGACCTGCAGGCCCGGCGCAGGGCGGTACTGCCGCAGGCCGTCCTGCTGTTGAAGGGCGAGGGCGGCGCCCGCGCCGGCGGCGGCCGTCCCGTGGTAGGTGTTTCCCTGCGCCCCGGTTGCCCCGGTTGCCCCATTCGATGGCGCGCCGGCGTCTGGGGGACGGGCAAAGCGGACGGCTGCGGTTACCGGCGGCGCGCCGCCGAATTGCGGGGCCGCCGCCGCGACGTCGTCGTAGACGTGCGTGACCGCGAGGTCGCGCAGGTACGCGCCGATTGCCGGCTGCAGCGTCGCCGGTACCGCTGTGCGCAGCTTGGCCGCGTCCGCCCCGATGAGCGTCGCGAGCGCGTCCGGTGTCGTAACGTGGCCGGCCGCGGCGTCGGACTTCAGTCGCGCCATCAGCAGCGGGGCCGCCGCGTAGCCGGCGCTCACGGCGAGTTGATCCGTCAGCACGAACTCGCGCACGGCGAGATCCTGCCGGGGTTGGGTCGCGGCGCGGCAAGAGAGGCGCGCCGCGCGCAGCATGCCCAGCAGGGCCGTCGTCCCCAGCGCGCGTTGGGACAGGGGCGCGGCGACACGGACCGCGGCGTCGCCGACACCGGCCGTGAGCAGCGCGTTCGCGTAAGCCTGCGCGCTGTCGAGCGTGATGTGCGGGTTGAGCGCGACGTCGATGCCCGCGCCGGGAGGCAGCGGGCGCAGCAGCACGGAAGAGACCGCGTATTGGCCCAGGAGCGTGGGCGGTATCAGGCCATGGGCCTGCGCGCGCTCGTCGGCGAGCGACTCTGTGAGCGCGCCCTCGCTCGGTCCGAGCCCGAGGTCTCGCCGCACGCTGGCGCGGCCGGCCGGTGTCAGGTCGGTGCCAAGCACGGCGACCCGCGAGGAGCAGAGAGCGCCGACGGCGGCGGGCGTCGCCGCGCTCACAACATGCGCGCCTCCGACGACGGTCATCGCTAGGGACATAGCCAGGGGAACTCTGTATCGTCTCACGACGTGCCTCGCCTCTCGCGTTAAGTGGGGGAGTTGCTTTGTCGCATCCCCCGTGGTGTGGGATCTGGGGTCACTTAGCTAAACGCCACGCGGGCGAAGAAAGGTATGCCGGAGGGGACAGGCTATCGAAAGTCGAAAGATAGGCGGGAGGCGCTGATTTGTCGTACACCCGGCGTCCTGGCGATGAAGGAGCGCGCCCGGCGCGCCCGGCGCGCTCCCACCGCGACCTCGCTGTCCCTACGGCGGATAAGTAAGGGGGGAGGCGGGGGCCGCCCCCGCCCCCCCCCCCCCCGCCTCCCCCCTCTTTTCTCTTTTCTCTTTTTATTTCCTGTTGTCCCCAACGGGGGTTAGGACAGGGCATGCCCCTAGCGCGGCGCCGGCGGCCGCTCCTGGCCCTGCTCGTCGATCCCCTCGACGACCACGCGCTCCTTGCGCACCGTGTCGCTGACCTGCTGCTGCTCGTTCACGACGTCCTTGTGCAGCCGCACCTCCTCGACCGCGCGCACCTTCTTGTCGACGACCGGGGTTTCGCGCTGCATCGTCATCTCGACCTCGGTCCCCGCGAACGCATCCGGCGCCGAGGCCGCATCGACGGGCGTGTCCAGGGGTACGCGCTCGACCGTGACCTCTTCGCGCGACACCGGGACGCTCACCGTCCGCTGCTCTTCGGTCACCTCTTTGTGCAGATGGACCTGACCCAGTTCGGTCTGCCGTTTCTCGACGACGAGCTGCTCCTCGACCACTGGGACGCGGATGTCGACCGCGCCCGTCCCGGTCACGCCGTCGCCGGATGAGCGCCGCCGGCGCAGGATAAGCGCGAGCGCGACGACGGCGAGGAGCGCCGCGGCTATAGCGAGGAAGGGCGGCCTACCAGACTTTCGCGCCTCGCCCTCGTTCTCTTCCTCCTCGGTATCGTCCTCGGCATCCTCGGCATCCTCGGTATCGTCCTCCGAGATCTCGGCGTCCTCGGCATCGTCCTCCGAGACCTCGACCGCGGAGGTCTGGCCGCGCGCACGCACCGCGGGCGCTACCGTCACGTCGACCCGCGCATCCGCGTCGGGCGCCTCGACGACGACAACATCGTCCACGTCTGCCGTGACCACCTTCTTGCGCGCCATTGGCTCCCTCTCCTTCTCACTCCATGGTGTATCGCGACAACCCGCGCGCGATTCTACGTCGCCCCTAGTCACAGACGGCAACCTACCACTGAGATGACACGACTGTTGCGGTTGTCAATGGGGCGCTGTCCGCCCTCCTCTGTGTAGGGTAGCCGCCCGCCCCTCGATTGTCCAGGCGTAGCGGGGGAGCTGTAGCGGCGCTAATTGATCTCGCGCGAGAGCAGCGCCAGTTCTTCGATCTTGGCGCGGGACGGTAGCGAGGCGATCAGCAGGATGCAGGCGGCCACGTCCTCCGGCTGCACGTACAAGGCGCGGGTCGCCACGTCGGGCGGTTGCGGCCGTTTGTCGAGCAGCGGGGTATTGGTGTCCCCGAGCACGATGACGGTGCTGCGGATGCCGTAGCCCTTCTCCTCGGCGTTGATGACGGCGCTGAGCCCGGCGAGGCCCGCTTTGGCCGCGGTGTAGGCCGCGCCGGCCAGTGGACTGGGGCGCCGCGCCGCGAGCGAGCCGATGTGGACGAACGTGCCGTTCCCCTGCGCGCGCATGGCCGGCAGCACGGCGCGCACGCACAGGAAGGCGCCGTCGAGATTCGTAGCCATGATGTCGCGCCAGCCCTGCGCGTCCATGTGCGAGAGGGCGCGCCGCGGCGTGTTGAAGCCCGCGTTGTTGACGAGGACGTCGACCCGCCCGAAAAAGTCCAGGGCCTCCTGGACCATGCGCTCGATCTCCGCGGGCGCCGTGACGTCGCAGACCGCTACGCGCACACGTTCGGGCGATGCGCCGGGCGTTTCGCGCGCCAACCTGGCCGTTTCCTCCAGCGCAGCCCTGTTGCGCCCACTCGCGACCACGCCGGCCCCGGCCCCCGCCAGCGTCACGGCCGTCGCACGCCCCACGCCGCTGCCCGCCCCCGTCACCAGGGCAACCTGACCCGCCAATGCGTCCATATTCCCTATCCCTCCATCTCTCGCGGCTCGAACTTCGTTAAACCGCCCGCGTACGTGCGGCCTTCACCGATTGTCGTGCTGCGGGAGAGGAAACGAGCAAGCGCGCGAAGGGCAGCGTCATCAAGGGGACCGCGCGGGTAGAGTCCATGCGCGATGTTTGTGTACCTGACGGCGGCGAGATTGCGCACGAAAACGGGAAGGCGACGCGCCATATGTGTGGCCAATATGGGCGCTGGGTCGCGCAGTCCGACCGACCACCATGACAAGCTCCGCTTGAGGAAACGTCCGCCCCGCCGCGACAAGGAAACGCGCCGAACTCGCCCCCGGATCGACAACCCGTGTAGGGTCGAACTGGCCGGCAGCCCAAGCAAGCATACCGGCGATAATGGCGTCCGGGGTGTACGTGGCGGCCAGTGGCCGGCGTTGCTCCGGTGATAAGAGGCGACAAAATATGTCGCCAAGAGGATCTTGTCCCTGCTGAATTGCCAGCTTCGCTGCCGCTATGGTTGCCACTGGCAAGGAGGGTAGCGCGGTGACCATTTCCTCCTCGCTTTCCGACCAGCCGTCGATGCTATGGGTGCCGAGCGCGAGGGCGAGAGTGATAAGCTCGGCCCGCGAGCTAACGGATGGCATGCTGGCACGCTCCAATATTCTACATCGTCAGTCTATATAATGGAACATTTGTACCTCCTTTAGCAAACCCTTATCCCGACTTTATATCTACGCGACGGTCTGACTCGCCGGCGTTGCTTTCGCACGCTTGATGGCCGCCTTGCGGCGGGTCGCCTCCTCGCCGGCGATGCCGCTCTCGGCGACGGCGGCCGGGTCGTAGTTACGCCTCCAGGGCGCTGAGGGCGCTGAGGGCGCCGAGCGGGGCGATGTGTCGCGCCGCCCCCTCGCCGCCTGCCCCACAGGAGCTCAACTCACTGTACGATCGTCGCCGCGAAGACGTGGAGGTAGCCGGCGCCGCCGTTCGCCGCGGGATCGGGGGGCAGCGTGATGCTCTTGACTGTTCGCGTTGGGTCGAGCGGCAGCTCGGTGTAGTACACATGCGTCGTGAGCATCTGAGCGCCGCTCCCGTTGTCGCGGTAGGGCATGTCCGTGACGACGCTGTTGCGCGCGATCTTGTACGGTCCGGTGGATGGGTCGTGCGACCAGTCGTCGAAGGCTAGCGCAACGGTCTGCGCGCTCATATTGGTGTAATTAACCGTCATAGTCCCGGTGATGGGGATGCTGCCATTGTCACAGGCGGCGCCGAGAAAAGCGATTTTGGTCCCGCTTATCTGCGTCAGATTGATGGTCTGGCCGGTCGCCTTGACGTTGTTGGCGCTACCCGGCCCCGGGCTGGGCCACTGGAAGCTGACGCCGTTGTAGGCAAACCGCGCGCCGGGCGTCAGGGGCTGAGTTCTGTTCGATGGAGACGCCAGGGCCTGGGCCGAATAGCTCTGACCGCCCTCGTCGAACGTGTCGGCCGCTCCGCCCCCCGGGGTGACGCCGTCGTTGTCGACGCCCTTATTGTTGAAGGACGCCTGCAAGTTCTGCACGACCGACACGGCGGTTGGGCTCGGCGTGGGGCTGGCCGTGCCCGTCGGCGTGCTGGTCGCCGTCGGCGTAGCTGTTGCAGTCGCGCTCGCCGTCGGCGTAGCTGTTGCAGTCGCGCTCGCCGTCGGCGTAGCTGTTGCAGTCGCGCTCGCCGTCGGCGTAGAGGTATCCGTCGGCGTAGCTGTTGCAGTCTCCGCTGGTGAGTCTGTCGGCGTTGGCGTAGAGGTATCCGTCGGCGTCGCTGCCGGCGTGCTCGTCCACGTCGCGGTAGCTGCCACCATCGGGCTCCTGGTCATGGTTGGCGTGCTGGTCGACGTAACGGTCGTCCCGCCGGCGGGAGGCGTCGCACTCCCTGGCGGCGTGACCGTCGATGTATTCGTCGCTGACGGCGTGGCCGCTGGACCAATCGTGGCGCCGGCCGTGGCCGATGCCGTCGCCGGGACACCGCTGGCCGTCCCGGTCGGCGCGCCCACCGTCGGCGAGGGCGCGACCGGGATGACAAAGGCCGGCGTCGCCGACGCCACCTCGTCCCGGTTCGCGGCCGGCGTACCCACCGGGATGATGAAGGCCGGCGCGACGGTCGCGGACGGCGCGACAGAGGTGGGGTCCCCCGGCGACGCGGCGACTGTGGGCGAGCCCCCGTCTTGCGCGCCGTCGTTCGTGACCGGGTCCTCGCGCTCCAATGTCGTGTCCGCGACGAGCGTGAGCGTTGTCGCGGCGCCCCAAACGTTTCCTCCGCTGGGAGAGCCCCAGGCTTCGACGCCCTGGCCGACGCTATAGCTGGTTACCCTGGGGCCGAGCACAATCTTCGTCGGTTGGCCGTTCTCGTCGGTGATCGTCAGCGTTCCCAGGGGGCGGTCGACCGCTGTCACACGGCCCTCGACGTCCATGCCCTTGACGCGCGGCGCGACGATGCGCGCCGTCGATAAGGTCACTGTCGCGGCGCCCGTGAGCGTGACCTGCGCGTCGATCTCCGCGCCGGCGCGGATGGTCCCGGCGCTGTCCGCGTAGGCCACGCCCGCGCTCGACGCGGCGGCCCCGGCCCCGGTTATGCTCGCCCCGGCGACGTGCAGCACCGTGGCCGCGCCGTTGATGCCGAGGATTTCGGCATCGCCGTGCCCCAGCGTCCGCGCCACCACGCCGTGGACGCGCCAGTGCTTGGAGTAGTCGTCGTTGCGCCAATGCTTGGAGAAGCCTTGCACGCGCCAGTGCTTGGAGAAATCTGTGCTTCGCCAGTGCTTGGAGGACTCATCGCCGCGCCAGTGCTTCGAGAAGCTCTGGCGCTCGAGCATGCGCACGAGCAGGCGGGCGTGGTCATGGGCCTCCACGCCGACCGCGAGCTCGTCGCCGACGCGCAGGCCGCGTAGCTGTGCCACCAGGGTAAAGCGCAGCGGGAGCAGCGTGCCGTCGGGGAGGGCGAGGTCGCCCGTGCGCGTGGCGGGGCGCAGGGCGGCGAGCGTGCCGTAGAGCAGCACGTGGCCCTGGATAGCTTGATGGGTGGCCGGGGTCGGGGTGGCCGGAGCGGAGGAGGCCGGCGTGGTCGAGGCGGGGGTGCGCCCCAGGACAGCGGCGGCAAGCCCGATCAGGCCGATCGACGAGCGCAAGGCTCTGGAACGATTCATCGCGTCCTCTGATACATGATGCACAGTACTGGGTATGGGGCCTTAGGGCGCCAATATCATGCAAAAGCGGACGCGATGGCATCCCCTATTCGGGTTATAGCGGAGAGTAGGGCTTGCCGTTAGGCGGCGGCCTCGCGCAGCAAGCGCACGGCGTCGGCCACGGAACGCTTGGGCGTGTAGACGGCCGAGCCAGCCACGACCACGGTGACCCCGGCCGCGACGAGCGGGCCGATGTTCCCCGCGTTGACGCCGCCGTCGACCTCCAGGTCGGCCGATGAGCCGGCCGCGTCGAGCATAGCGCGCATGCGGCGGACTTTGTCCAGCGTTTGCGGGATAAACTTTTGCGACCCGAAGCCCGGATTGACGGTCATCATCAGCACCTGATCGACGTCGGGCAGCACGTCCTCCAGCATCCCGATAGGGGTGGCCGGGTTGATGGCGACGCTGGCCTTGCAGCCGAGCTCGCGGATCTGCGCCAGCTGGCGTTGCAGGTGCGTGCAGGCCTCCTGGTGCACGGTCAGGATCGAGGCGCCGGCCTCGGCGAACGCTCCGACATAGAACTCGGGGCGCTCGATCATCAGGTGCACGTCGAGCGGGAGCCCCGTGACCGCTCGCACGGCCGCCACCACGAGCGGGCCGAGGGTGATGTTGGGCACGAAATGGCCGTCCATCACGTCGAGGTGGATGTAGTCGACGCCAGCCGCCTCGGCGGCGCGCACCTCCTCGCCGAGGCGCGATAGATCGGCGGTCAGGATAGAGGGTGAGAGCTTCATGCCCCTATTATGCCATGGATGCCACGCCACGCGCGTAAGGGCGACGGGCGCCCCTGCGGCCGGGCGTCGTAGAGCACATAGGCCACGCCACGCGCGTGAGGGGGCCGGACCCGATCGACCGATCGGGCCCGGCCCCCTCACGTGTCTACGCCGGTCAGGCGCGCGCGGCCTGTGCGACGCCGCCGGCGAGTGCGGCCGGGATGGCGGCGTAGTGCGCCAGGGCCATGACGCCCTGCGCCCGGCCCTGCGTCATGGAGCGCAGGTCGGTGGTGTAGCCGAACAGGCGCGCCAGCGGGACGAGGGCGCGCACGACCTGCGCGCCGCCGCGCCCAGCCGCGCCCTCCATGCCCTCGACCGTGCCACGCCGCGCCGTGAGGTCGCCCAGCACGTCGCCGACGAACTCCTCCGGCGTGGTCACCTCCACGCGCATGACCGGCTCGAGCAGGGTCGGGCTCGCCGCCCGCACCCCCTCCTTGAAGCCAATGCCTGCCGCGATGCGGAACGCCAGTTCGCTCGAGTCTTGCTCGTGGGTCGAGCCGCCCACGAGCGCGACGCGCACGTCCACCACCGGGTAGCCGGCCAGCACGCCGCCCGCCGCCGCCTCGCGCACGCCCGCCTCGACGGCGGGGACGTACTCGCGCGGTACCGCGCCGCCGACCACCCTGTTCTCGAAGATAACGCCGTCCCCGCGACCGGCCGGCGCAACCTCGAGCCACACGTGACCCCACTGGCCGCTCCCGCCGCCGCTCTGCCGAATCCAGCGCCCCTCGGCCCGCGCCGTCCCCGCGACCGTTTCGCGATAGGCGACGCGCGGCGGCCCGATCGCGGTCGCGACCTCGAACTCGCGCCACAGGCGGTCGACCAGGATCTCCAGGTGCAGCTCACCCATCCCCGAGATCACGGTCTGCCCCGAGTCGCCGTCGGTCCCCACATGGAACGTGGGGTCCTCGTCGGCCAGCCGGGCCAGCGCGACGCCCATGCGGTCCCCGTCGCCCTTCGCGCGCGGCTCGATGGCCACGGCCACGACCGGCTCGGGGAACTCCATCGCCTCGAGCACGATCGGATGCCCCGGGTCGCACAGGCTGTCGCCCGTCAGCGCGCCCTTCAGGCCAACGATCGCCGCGATGTCGCCCGCCTCGACGGACGCGACGTCGGTGCGGTGGTCGGCGTGCATACGCACCAGACGCCCGACGCGCTCGCGCCGGTCGCGCGAGGTGCTGAGCACGGTCGCGCCCCCGTTCAGGGTCCCCGCGTACACCCGCACGTAGGCCAGCCGCCCCGCGAAGGGGTCGGACACGACCTTGAACACGAGCGCCGCGAGCGGCGCGGCCGGGTCGGCCGCCCGCACCGCCGCCTCCCCGTCGATCGGGTTCACGCCGACGACGGGCGGCAGGTCGGCCGGCGACGGGAGGTAGGCCACCACCGCGTCGAGTAGCGGCTGCACGCCCCTGTTGCGCAGGGCCGAGCCGCACAGTACGGGGACCAGACGGTTGGTTAACGTGGCCGCGCGCAGCCCCGCGCGCAACTCCGCCCTCGTCAGGTCGCCGCGCTCCAGGTAGGCCGCGAGCAGCGCATCGCCGGTCTCGGCGACGGCCTCGACCAGGGCCGCCCGCGCGGTCCATCTTGTTGACGAAGACGAGGCGTGGCACGCCGTGGCGGTCGGCCTGCCGCCACACCGTCTCGGTTTGGGGCTCCACGCCGGCCACGGCGTCGAGCGCGACCACGCCGCCGTCGAGCACGCGCAGGCTGCGCTCGACCTCGGCGGTGAAGTCGATGTGGCCGGGCGTGTCGATCAGGTTGATCTGGTGGCCCTCCCACGCGTAGGTGGTCGCCGCCGCGGCGATGGTGATGCCCTTCTCGCGTTCCTGCGGCTTCGAGTCCATCGTAGCCGTGCCGTGGTGCACCTCGCCCGCCTTGTGGATGACGCCGGCGTAGAGCAGGATGCGCTCGGTCACGGTCGTCTTGCCGGCGTCGATGTGGGCGATGATGCCGATGTTGCGCAGGCGGTCAAGTCCTTGTTGTCGTGTCACGGTGCTATCCTCCGTTTTTTTGCAAAGCGGTACCGGGGGCAATTCGGGGTACGAATTGTCTCGTGTTGTCTCGTGGCGTCTCGTGGGTGAGCAGGGATACCGGGCGGGGCCCGCGCCCTAAGGGCGGGTTAGCCCGGGACGGATGGATCGCTCCCGGACAGCGCGGCGCGGTCGGGCGTGGGGGACGTCCACGATCCCTTTTGTCCGCCGTGCAGGCGCAAGATGCGGGGGACAAAAAAGACCGCGGGCGGAGCGTCACGCTCTGCCCGCGGTCATCGCGGCACGAAGAAGCCTTTCGGGGGTCAGGTCATCCTGTGGCGAGGCGCTGGCAGGCCGCGCCGGCGCGCGCCACTGCCGTCGCAGGGCACGGTCGGACGCTGTGCGGGAGCCGCGATATATATTTGTAGCATGTCCCTCGCCCTCACAGAACGTCGCGCGGGTATTAGGTTTAAGATGTCCGCGCATGTATGAGCATAGGACGAATAGCCGCCTTTGTCAAGGGCCGATTGCCCTGCCGAGCGCGGCGAGATGTAGCCCGGAATGAGGTGTTATGCTATCCTACAACTAATAAACGCAGCAGCCGAGACGCGCAGAGCCACCTGCGGCTATCGCCCCGCGCGCCCTATCTCCTCGCGCTGCCGTTTGGCGTCTGGTACCGTGTGCGGCGCGTCGTGGCCCGCAGTGGCCTCTATCAGAGCGAACGAGAGTATGCGCGTTGGCTTTTGTTGTCACCACCCGTACATCCTCGCGCATGCGTGGCCGGCGGTCGCGGGTAGTCGCGCTTCCGCGATCACTTCCGCGATCACTTGTGTCTATAGTGTCTGTCGTCGTCGTTAAGTTAAGAGTAGAGTCATTGTTGCGTAGTAGCCAGCGGGCGCCAATGGCGGCGACCCGGAAGGATAGAGAAGCGGACTTATGCTAGAGCACGACGTGTTGATCATCGGCGGCGGGCTCGCGGGGATGCGGGCCGGCGTCGAGGCCTGCAAAACGGCGAATACGGCCATCATCAGCAAGGTGCACCCCATGCGCAGCCACTCCGGGGCGGCTCAGGGTGGCATCAACGCCGCCGTCGGCAAGGACGACAGCTGGGAGAACCACTGGTTCGACACGGTGAAGGGCAGCGACTACCTCGGCGACCAGGACGCCTGCCAGGTGTTGACCAAAGAGGCCCCTGAGAACATCTTCGAGCTCGAGCACATGGGCACGCTCTTCTCGCGCACGGCCGACGGCCGCATCGCCACGCGCCCCTTCGGCGGCGCCGGCGTGCCCCGCACCTGCTTCGTGGCCGACATTACCGGCCATGTGCTCCTGCAGACCCTCTACGAGCAACTCGTCAAGTACGACGTCAAAGTCTACGAGGAGTTCTTCGTCACCGACCTGATCGTCGTCGACGGCGTTTGCCGCGGCGTCATCTGCATGGACCTCACCAGCGGCGACTTCTTCGAGATCCGCGCCAAGGCTGTGATCCTGGCCACCGGCGGCGCCGGCCGCGTCTTCTACAAGAGCACCAACGCGCTCATCTCCACCGGCGACGGCATGGCGCTGGCCTACCGCGCCGGCTGCCCGCTCGAGGACATGGAGTTCGTGCAGTTCCACCCCACCACGCTCGCCTCCAACGGCGTCCTCATCACCGAGGGCGCGCGCGGCGAGGGGGCCTACCTGCTCAACAACGAGGGCGAGCGCTTCATGGCCAAGTACGCGCCGAACAAGCTCGAGCTGGCCAGCCGCGACGTGGTTTCGCGCGCCGAGGCCGACGAGATCGCGGCGGGGCGCGGTATCGACGGCTGCGTGCTGCTCGACCTGCGGCACATGGGCGAGGCCAAGATCGAGGAGCGCCTGCCGCAGATCCGCGAACTGGCCATCGACTTCGCCGGCATCGACCCCGTGGTCGCGCCCGTGCCGATCAAGCCTGGCGCGCACTACACCATGGGAGGCGTGCGCTGCGACGTCGACGGCCTGACCCCCATCCAGGGCCTCTACGCCGCCGGCGAGGTCGCCTGCGTGTCCGTGCACGGCGCCAACCGCCTGGGCGGCAACTCTCTGCTGGAAACTGTCGTGTTCGGCCGCCGCGCCGGGCGCGCCGCCGCGGCGTGGTCCAAGAACACGCCGATGCCCGCGTTCCCCTCCGACGCGGCGCGCCACGCGGCGGCCGGGCGCGACGCCATGCTGCGCGACGGCGGGACCGAGCGCGTGGGCCGCTTGCGCGAGCAGATGCAGGACGTCATGAACGCCAACTTCCAGATCTACCGCACCGAGGCCGACATGGTAGTGGGCTTGCGGCAGATCCGGGAGCTCAAGGATCGCTTCAAGCGCGTGCGGATCGACGACAAGGGCCGCATCTTCAACACTGCGCTGCAGGAGGCCTACGAACTCGGCTACATGCTCGACCTCGCCGAGACCATCGCGCTCGGGGCCCTCACGCGCCAGGAGAGCCGCGGCGGCCACGCCCGGCGCGACTTCCCGGAGCGCGACGACGCGACATGGCTCAAGCATACCCTGTATCACGCGGACGGCGACGGCCACCCACAGATCGACTACGCGCCGGTTACCATCACCAAATTCGAGCCCGCTGTGCGGAGCTATTAGTGTTTAGTGTCTAGTGGTTGGTGACGGTAACTAATCACTGGACACTAAACACGAAACACTGGAGGAATAATGAAGAGTGTGCTCGCCATCCAGCGCTATATCCCCGAGGTGGACAGCGCGCCGCACCTGGAGCGCTACGAGCTGGACCTGCCCGAGGAGGCCACGATCCTCGACGGGCTCATCCACATCAAGGAAAACATCGACGACTCGCTGGCTTTCCGGCGCTCCTGCCGCTCGGCCATCTGCGGCTCGTGCTCCATGGTGGTCAACGGCTACAGCAAGCTGACCTGCAAGACGCCCATCGCCATGGAGTTGCGCCGCGGCCGCGAGGAGTTGCGCGTCACGCCCATGCGCACGATGAAAATCGTCAAAGACCTCATCACCGACATGTCCCCCTTCTGGAAGCACTTCCGCGACGTGCAGCCCTACCTGCAGCCCGACCCGAATCGTGTGCCGGGCAAGATGGAGGAGTACGTGGTAATGCCGGAGCAGCTCGCGCCCTCGCGGCGTGATCTCAACTGCATCCAGTGCGCCGTCTGCTACTCTGACTGCGGCGTGACAGAGGTCAGCGCGGCCTTCGCCGGCCCGCCGGCCCTGGCCAAGGCGCACCGCTTCGTGACCGACCCGCGCGACGCCAAGCGCAAGGAGCGCCTGGAGAAGCTGATCGACCTTGGCCTGTGGGACTGCGCGCACGCCTACAACTGTATGGAGTGCCCCAAGCACGTCAACCCGGCCGACGCCATCGCCGACCTGCGTCGCATCTCTATGCAAGAAGGCTTGACCGAGAATATCGGCGCGCGCCACTCCATGGCTTTCACGCGCAACATCCAGAAGAGCGGCCTGCTCAACGAGGCCGCGCTGATCCCTGAGATCGTCGGCTATACCAATGTCAAGGAGCTCATCAAGCTTGGACCGCAAGGGGCGCGCATGGCGCTCAAGGGCAAGATGGCGCTCCCCATGCTCCACAAGAAAGTCGACAACTACGATGGTGTCAAGAAGATTTACGATGCCCTGTACGAGCAGCCGCGGAGCGACGGCGGCGCGACGGTCACGACAAAGGACGGTAAGTAACGGCCATGGCAATGGAATATAAGCCCCTGCGGTACGCATACTTCACGGGTTGCGTGGCTAAAGGCTCGTGCCCGGAGCTGCACCGCTCGACGGTGGAGCTCGCCAAGAAGATCGGCATCGAACTCTGGGAGATGACCGGCGCGGCCTGCTGCGGGGCCGGCGTGATCCACGACGAGAACCCCGAACTACAGATCGCGCTCAACGCGCGCACGCTGGCCATGGCCGAACAGCAGGGCATGGACATCGTGAACATTTGCTCGACCTGCCAGCAGAACCTGGGGCAGGACGCCAAGGCCCTGCGCGACAATCCGGACCTGCGCGCCCATATCAACAAGATTCTGGCCGAAACAGGCTTGCAGTACAACGGCAACGTGCAGGTCAAGAACCTCCTGTGGGTGCTCGTGGGCGACTACGGCCTGGACCGGCTGGCCGCTCAGGTAGAGAACCCGCTGCACGACATCAGGGTGGCCTCGTACTACGGCTGCCAACTCTTGCGCCCGGTCGACGAGACCGGCTTCGAGGACCCGGACAACCCGACGTCGTTCGACAACCTCGTGGCCGCGCTCGGCGGCACGCCGGTGGACTACGCGGGCAAGACGCGCTGCTGTGGGTTCCACATCCTGACCGTCAACGAGAACACTTCGACCAAGATGGCGGTCAAGCGGCTGGAAGAGGCGCAGGACGCCTCGGCCGACGTGATGGTCACGCCGTGCCCGCTCTGCCACGTGTCGCTCGACGCCTACCAGCCGCGCGCGCGCAAGCTGCACGACTCGCCCGGCAAGATGCCGGTGGTGCACCTGTCGCAACTCGTAGGCCTGGCCTGCGGCGTCGACCCCGGCAACCTGCAGCTCAACCGGCTGATGGTCTCGCCGCAGAAGGCTCTTGCGCCCGTGCTGGCGGAGTAGCGACGAGTAGCGGTCGACGGGCGCGTAAGGGCCGGGACTGCGTGCCCGCGGCCCTTACGCGCCCGCGCGATCCCACGAGCCCGATGGCTCCCGTTGTTTCGCGCGCCTCGCGGCCTTGACCGCCCTGGCACCAGGACTATCGGGGGATGACGGATCGCTCGCGCTCGCGCTACCATCGACTCGTGTACAAGTACATGTACAGGTATATCTCGCGCGGCGCCTCGGCGCTTCTCTTCGCTCGCGCGGCTCCTCAGAGGATGGCGCGCCGTGTGTGAGCGCGCCGACGCCACGCCCGCGACCATGTGTCCGCGCAACGTCGCCGCGCGGGCCGCGATGAGGTCCGACGCCGACGAGCGCTCTGTCCTCGAAGCCGCCCTGGCGATCCGCGCGGCGATGGACTGCGGTAACCCCGTGACCGTTGCCCGCGCGGTCTGTCGCCGGCTCATACGGCTCGTCCCCTGTACGGCCGCCGGGTTGTTCCTGAACGACGGAGCTGGCGACCTCGCGCTCGCCTCCGTCGCCGGACCCCATCGCCGCCAGGCGCGTCGCGCGTGGAGTCGCCGGCCTATCGCGCCGCACCCTACTATGTCTTCGGCGTGTGTGCCGCCCCTCACCGGCGCTCCGTACACGCTGTACGTGCCCTTGAAGGCGCGCGGCAAAGTGGTCGGCGCCATGGTCATCGGGTGCGCGACGCGACCGACGGCTGCGGACGCGTCGCCGGTCCGGCGATTGGCGGCGCTCCTCGCCGACATCCTGGAGCGTTTTTTGCTCGTGACCACGCTCGGCGACGCCGCCCTCGCCGCGGAGCAGCCGGCCGATCTCCAGGGGACCCTGCGCGCCATCCTGTGCGGCGTGCGGCGCTTCGTGCCCGCGGACGGCGCTGGCGTGTTGATGCGCGATGGCGCGCAGGCGCGCATCATCGCCGTCGACGGCCACCCCGAGGAGGCCGTCGGCCACGCGCTGCCGATCGCGGGGGACCCCTCGCTGGAGGCCCCGCTCTGGCGCGGCGAGCCGGTCCTGTTGCACGATCTGGACGCGGCGAGCGCCCCGGAGTCTGCCCCGGGGGCCGAGCGTATCCGCGGGTACATCGGGGCGCCGCTGGTCGCCGGGGGCGAGATTATCGGGGTCCTGTGCATCGATAGCTGGAGCCACGACGCCTTCGACGACGAAGATCTCGCCCGCGCCTGCCGTTTCGCCGCGCATGCCGGCGCGGCCCTGGCGCGGGCGCGGGCGCAGGCGCGGGCGCAGGCCGAGATCGTGGCCCTGCGCGAGGCCGCCTCGCTGGCCACACGTGACCCGGCGAGCGGCGACATCCTCCCGTCGATCCTGAACGGTTTGCGGCGCGTCATAGCCTGCGACGGCGCCAGCGTGCTCGTGCGCGAGGGCGGGGAGGCGCGGATCGCGGCGGTGCACGGGCACCCGGTGGCGGTGCTGAACCATCGCTATAGTATAAGCGAGCAGGCGACGCTCCAGAAGCCTCTCCTGCTGGGACAGCCTTTCCTCACGCCGGATCTCGGCGCGGAGCCGGGATATACCCCCGCGCCGGGCGCCATGGACATACGCGGCAATCTCTCGGTCCCGCTTGTAGCGCACGGGGAGGTGCTCGGGATGCTCGCGGTCGACAGCTTGCGCGCCGGCGCGTTCGGGGCCGAGGACGTCGGGCGCGTGGAGTTGTTCGCGGGCTACGTGGCCGCCGCTCTCCTCAACGCGCGCCTGCACGACGAGGTGCGCCGCTCCGCCGAGCGTGACCCCGTCACGGGGCTGTACAACCACCGCGCCATCCACAACTGCCTCGACGAGGAATTGGTGCGGGCCAGGGCGCTGAGCGCGCCCCTCGCGGTGGTCATGATCGACGTGGACGGGTTCAAGCTCTACAACGACACCCACGGGCACCCAGCGGGCGACGCGGCGCTGCAAGGGGTGGCCGCGGCCCTGCGCGACGCCTGCCGCGAGGAGGATACGGTCGGGCGCTACGGCGGCGACGAATTCCTGGTGGTGGCCCCCGGCGCCGCGGCGGAGGATGCGGCTGACCTGGCGCGCCGGTTGCATGACGCTGTCGCGTCGCACACGCTGCGGCTTGGCGGCGCGGTGTTGCCGCTGCGCGTGAGCGCCGGCGTCGCGACCTATCCTCGCGACGGCGTCGACCGCGACCTGCTGGTAGCCTGCGCCGATGGGCGGCTCTACGAGAGTAAGAACCGGGGCGGGGCGGCCACGGTGGGCGGCGACGCGCGCGACACGCCGGGCCTCGACGCGAGCTCGTTCGGTGTCCTGAGCGGCCTGGTCACGGCGGTCGATCGCAAAGATCGCTACACGTACGCCCACTCCGAGCAGGTGACGCGGCTGGCCCTGCTGCTCGGGCAGGAACTCGGCCTGTCCGCGGACACGCTACGCTCGATCAGGCTGGCGGGGCTGCTGCACGACGTGGGCAAGATCGGCGTGCCCGACCGCATCCTCAAGAAGCCGGGTCCGCTCTCGGCGGACGAGGTCGAGACCATGAATAGCCATCCCGCTCTGGGCGAGGCGATTGTCGCCGGCCTGCCCGATTTGGCCGCCATCCGCACCGGCGTGCGCTCCCACCACGAACGCTGGGACGGCCGGGGCTATCCCGACGGGCTCGCCGGCGAGGACATCCCTCTCCTGGGCCGGCTGCTGGCCGTGCCCGATTGCTACAGCGCGATGACCATGGATCGCCCGTATCGCGCGGCGCTCTCGCACGGGCTGGCGATGGCCGAGATCGCGCGCGGGGCGGGCGCGCAGTTCGATCCGGCCATCGTCCGAGCCTTCTTGCGGGCCGTCCGCGCCGCGGATACCGCCCTGATCATGGACCCGGGGGTCGGGCTCGCCAGGGGCGCGTAGATGGGCCGGGTGGACACCCGCTCAGGTCAGAGGGCGCCGGGGGCGCCGCCTATTGCGCCGATGATAGGTCTGTTCGTATCATGGAAAGTGGTCCTGATCTACCATCCATCTAGCAATAGGGGTACACCATGCACAAGCTTAAGGCACTCGGTCTCTCCACCATCTGCGCGGCCGCCGTCGCCGGGACAACTTTCGGCGCGCGTACCGCGGGGCACGCGGCCACGGCCGGCGCTCGGCCGCATAAGGGCGCGAGCGTGCTGCTTTACATCGACGGCGCGCTCGGCGACCTCGGTTTCTTCGACTCGGCCAACGCCGGCGTGCAGCGCGCCCAACGCGCCCTGGGCGCGACGGTCAAGGTCATCCAGAACAACGACAACACGCAGTGGCAGGGCCAGCTCCTGCGGCTGGCCGGTACCCACAAATACGACCTGATCATCGTCACCGCCAGCGACGCCAACATGAACAACGCCACCAAGGCGCTCATCGGTCGCTACCCGGGGCAGCGCGTCATCGACTTCGACGACAACTCCTTCGCCAGTAAGTCTAACGTCAGCACCATCATCTACAAGCAGAACGAGGGCTCGTTCCTGGCCGGCGCCCTGGCGGCCATGGTCGCGGGCGATGCGAAGCTGCCGTACGTGAGCCACAAGAACGTCATCGGTATGGTCGGGGGCCAGCGGGAGCAGGTCATCCTTGACTTCAGGGACGGCTATGCGCAGGGCGCACAGGCCGTTTCCGCCGGCATCAAGGTGAAGGAAACGTACATCGGGGGAAGTGGCGGCAACGACACCTGGAACAACGGGCCAGCCGGCGCACGGCTGGCGCGCTCTCTCTACGACCAGGGCGCGGCCGTCGTCTATCAGGTGGCGGGCGGTTCGGGGCTCGGCGTGCTGAGCCAGGCCAAAGCCTCGAATCGCTACGCCATCGGCGTGGACTCCAACCAGGACGCGCAGGCCCCCGGCCACGTGATCGGCTCGGTCGTCAAGCACGTCGACAACTCCCTCTACGACCTGATCCGGTTCTACATGAAGGGCGACCTGCAGGGTGGTCACATATACTACTATGGCCTGAAGAACAACGGCGTCGGCCTGACGCGCGACGCGTACACGCGGGCCATCATCACGCCGGCGATGTACAAGCGCCTCGACGCCCTCGCCGTGCAGGTCGCGAGCGGCAAGATCAAGGTCAAGTCGGAGTTCAAGTAAGGGCCTTTGACCCGCGTCGCATGGCAAACTACGGACACTGACGTACTGACGTGTTTCGCCACGCATACCGGCGCGATGATGCGCCACCTCGGGGCGACTTTAGTCGCGGTAGCTTGCCATGCGACGCGGGTCAAAGGTTTCCATAAATGGACACGTATAAAATCGAGTTAGAAGGCATCACCAAGCGGTTCGGCGCCACCCTGGCCAACGACCGTGTGGACTTCGCTGTGCGCGCCGGTGAGGTCCATGCCCTCGTGGGCGAGAATGGCGCCGGCAAGACCACGCTGATGAAGATCCTGTTCGGGCTCTACCAGCCTGACGCGGGCGCGATAAAGATAGATGGCGCGCCTGTGACGCTGGCGAGTTCGCGGGCGGCCATCGCGCGCGGCATCGGCATGGTGCACCAGCACTTCATGCTGCTGGACTCGCTCACGGTCGCGGAGAATATCGTGCTCGGCCGGGAGCCGGTGCGCGGCGGGCTGGTCGACAGGGCGAAGGCCCGGAAACTGGCCGTCGAACTCTCCGCACACTACGGCCTGCGCGTCGACCCCGACGCGACTGTGCGCGACCTATCGGTCGGCCTGCGCCAGCGCGTCGAGATACTCAAGGCGCTGGCGCGTGGGGCGCGAGCGCTTATCCTCGATGAGCCGACGGCGGTGCTCACCCCGCAGGAGACCGATGAATTGTTCGAGGTGCTCGCGGGCCTCGTGGCCTCCGGCATGACCGTCATTCTCATCACGCACAAGCTGCGCGAGGTCATGGCGGTCTCTCAGCGGGTGACGGTGATGCGCCTGGGGCGCGCCGTGGCGACCGTCGAGACGGCCCGCACCTCGCCTGCCGAACTGGCGCGCCTGATGATCGGCCGCGCGTACATCCCGACCGTGCGTAAAGGCCCGGCCCAGCCCGGCGAGGCCGTGCTGCGCGTAGAAGGGCTGCGCGCCGCCGACGACCGTGGCGCGCCGGCCCTGCGCGGGGTCGACCTCGACGTGCGCGCTGGCGAGATCGTCGGCGTGGCCGGCGTCGAGGGCAACGGCCAGACCGAGTTGGTCGAGGCGCTGATGGGGCTGCGCAAGGCCACGGCCGGGCGCGTCGCCCTGGGCGGGCGCGACGTGACGAACGTGGCCACGCGGGCGATCCGGGAGGAGGGCGCGGCCTACATCCCCGAGGACCGTCTCAAGGTCGGCGTGGCGGCGTCGGGGAGCATCCGGGATAACCTGGCCATGGAGGGATACTACCGGCGCCCCCTGGCGCGCGCCAGGGGACTCTGGCTCTCGCCGCGCCGCATCGCCGCCTACGCGCGCGCGATGGTCGCCCGCTACGATATACGCACGCGCGATCCCCGCCTGCCGGTGGCCTCGCTCTCGGGCGGGAACATGCAGAAGGTGGTGGTCGCGCGGGAGCTGAGCACGGGGCCGCGCCTGCTCATCGCGGCGCAGCCGACGCGCGGCGTCGACATCGGCGCCATCGCGGCGATCCACGAGCGCATCGTGGCCGCGCGCGACGGAGGGGCCGCGGTGCTGCTCGTGTCGGCGGAGTTGAGCGAGGTCATGGCGTTGTCCGATCGCATCGCCGTGCTGTACGAGGGGCGCGTCGCCGGCTTGTTCGAGGTGGGCGCGGTCACGGAGCACGAGCTTGGCCTGTACATGCTCGGGGCTAAGCGCATGGATGGCATAGGCGACGCGGGCGACGCGGGCGACGCGGGCGACGCGGCATGATCGATACGCTGGCGGGGGAGCCCGAGAATCCCGAGAGCCCCGAGACCGTGATCCCGGGATCGGCCGCCGGCGCACGGGTGCGGGCCGCGCTCCTGGCGGCATTGCGCCCGGTCGGCGTGGTCGGCGTGGCGCTGCTCATCGGCATGGGGCTCATCCTCTACACCGGGCAGAATCCCCTGCCGGCCTACGAGAGCCTCTTGATCGAGCCGTTCAAGAGTTGGGACAGCGTGGGCGCGGTCCTCTTCGACGCCATACCACTGGTGCTGACCGGGCTGGCCGCGGCGGTGGCGTTCCGCGCCAACGTCTTCAACATTGGGGGCGAGGGGCAACTACAACTCGGCGCGCTGGCCACGGCGTGGGCGGCGCTGGCGTTGGGGAATCGGCCCGCGGTGGTCGTAATCCCCGTTGCAATCGTGGCGGGGGCCGTGGCGGGCGGTCTGTGGGCGGGGATCGCCGGCTGGCTGCGCGCCTACCTGGGCGCGACGGAGTTGGTGAGCACGATCATGCTCAACTACGTGGCGATCGACCTCGCGAGTTACGCGGTCGGCCAGGGCGGCCCGCTGGCGGCGACCAGCGGCCCCGGGAACGCCACGGACACGGTGCCCGCGGCGGCGCAATTTCCTACGTTCGGCGCGTCGCAGTTCCACTGGGGCTTCGTGGTGGCCTTGCTGGCGGTGGCGATCCTGTTCGCGGTGCTCTACAGGACACCGCTTGGCTATGAGATCCGCATGGTGGGCGCCAACGCCCTTTTCGCCCGCTACGGTGGGGTGCGGGTCGCACGGGTCATCGTGGGCGCGATGCTCATCAGCGGCGCGTTGGCCGGCATCGGGGGCGCCGTGCAGGTAATGGGCTCTCAGCACCAGTACAACATCGGTTTTACGCAGCCGCAATGGGGCTTCACAGGGGTGACGGTGGCCTTGCTGGCGCGCCTGGAGCCTGTGGGCGTGGTCGTTGCGGCGCTGCTGTATGCCCTGCTGCAAGAGGGGGCGCAACTGATGGAGGACAACACGAGCGTCAACCACAATATCATCCTCGTGGTGCAGGGGCTGATCATCCTCTTCGTGACCGTGCAGGTCACGCTCTCCTGGCGCCGCCGCCGCCCTCACCTCCCGACCCATGTTTAACTGGCCCCTCGGCCGCGGCCGGCGTTGGGGCGCGTCTCTCCCTGACGCGGGACAGGCGGTAAAGGGTCTCCTATAGGGGTAGGGGGCGAGGGGCTGGAAGATGTTTATTTACGGCTAATCGGGGAGGCGAAACGGGGTGCTCGGGCAGCTATTCAACGCGCAATTGATCGCCGAGGCGCTGGGCGCGGGCTCGACCGTGCTCCTGCTGGCGGGGCTCGGCTACCTTTTCACGGACCGCGCGGGCGTCTTCAACATAGCCATCGAAGGCCTGCTGCTCGTCGCGGCGTTCTTCGCCGCGGTCGGGGCGGGGACGTTCGGCAGCAGCGCGGCCGGACTCGCCGCCGGGGTGGCCGCCTCGCTCGTCGTCTCGCTCATCTTCTACCTCGTCGGTATTGGGTTACGGGCCGACATCATCGTCGTCGGCATCGCCATCAACCTCCTGGCCGGCGGCGTGACCGTGTTCCTGCTCAACTACTTGTTCGGCAACGAGGGCGCGTACCACCCGTCCGGCCTGCCGACGATCCCCAATGTCGGCATCCCCGGGTTGCGCGCCCTGCCCGTGCTGGGGCCGACCTTCGCCGACGAGAGCTTGCTCACCTACGCGGCCTGGCTGCTCGTGCCGGTTGCGCACGTCGTGCTGTACCGCACGCCCCTCGGCTTGCACATCCGGGCGGTGGGCGAGAACCCCGAGGCGGCGGGCACGGTCGGCATCAACGTGCGCCTGACACAGTTCATCGCCATCATGATCTGCGGCCTGCTCGCGGGGCTGGCGGGGTGCTACCTATCGATCGGGCCGCTGGCCGGCTTTGTGCGCGACATGTCGGCGGGGCAGGGGTGGATCGCGCTGGCGGCGGAGACGCTCGGCGCCGCCACGCCGCTCGGCACGCTGCTCGCGTGCGTCTTCTTCGGCGCCGCCCAGGGCGTGTCGTCCAACATGCAGGCGGCGGGCCTCGGCGCGAGCCAATTCGCGCACGCCATCCCCTACGCCGTCACGGTGGTCGGGCTCGCCCTCGCCGCCCGCCGCGCCACGGGGCGTCGCCGCCGTCGCCGCCGTCGCCGCCGTCGCGGGAGCGGCGCGCCCCCGGCCGACCCCGAGCCACAGCCCCTGGCCGCCTCAGGGGCGCCGCTATAATACCCGCTGAAACGCCGCTAGCCGCCGGGACGGCGGCGGTCCCGGTAGACTACGTGTTGGTAGGGGAGCCCCTACCATACTACGATTAAATGTGGGCCGAGTACCAAGCGCCACCTATGCAGAACGACGATGGCCTGGAGCAGGCGCGCGTGCTGAGCCTGCCGCTGGAGCGGATCAGGCCGAACCCGGCGCAGCCGCGCACGCGATTCGACCCGGCCCTGCTGGCCGAGCTCGCCGCCTCGCTGCGCGAGCACGGCGTGCTGCAGCCGGTGCTGGTGCGCCCGCTCCCCGACGGCGCCTACGAGCTGATCGCGGGCGAGCGGCGCTGGCAGGCCGCCCGCCAGGCCGGTCTGGCCGCGCTCCCCGCGCTCGTGCTGCACGCCGCGCCGCGCCGCGCCCTCGAGCTGGCGCTGGTCGAGAACATCCAGCGCGCCGATCTTACGCCCCTGGAGGAGGCCGAGGCCTACAGGGGGCTCATGGCCGCGCTGGGCCTCACGCAGGAGGGGCTGGCCGAGCGGCTGGGCATGAGCCGCGTGGCGGTGACGAACCGCCTACGGCTGCTCTCACTGACGGAGAGGGCGCGTGACGCCCTCATGCAGGGGCGCATCAGCGAGGGACACGCCCGCGCGCTGCTGGCCCTGCGCGACGCGCGGCAAGACGAGGCGCTGCGCATCGTGGAGGGGGGCGGGCTCACTGTGCGCCAGACGGAGAGCCTGGCGCGCCGGCTCTCGACAGGGGCGGGCCGTCCGCGCCGGGGGAAGGGCGGGTCTGAGCCGGACCTCGCCGCCGACGCGCTGGCGGCGGGGCTGCGCGGGGCGCTGGGCGAGCGGGTCAAAGTGCGGCGTGTCGGGGCGGGCATGGCCGTGCTGATCCATTTTCACTCGCTCGACGGGGCCTACCGCCTGCTGGAGACGCTCAACGGAGAAGACGACGGGGGCGAGCTCTAGGGCTCGCCTGTCGTGACAAGGCTCAGGGGAGGCGGTCAGGGCGATCGGCGCAGCAGGCGTGGGGCGCGGCGCTGGATGCCCGCGCTGAGTGGGCTGTAGGGGAGGGCGGCGGGGTCGGTCGCCATCCGGCGTAGCGAAGGCGCTCACCGCGCCGCCCTGGCCTTTGTAAGCGATGCGGATCGCGTCGCCCGTCGCCGAGCGCCTGGGCGAGCAAGGTCACGCGGTCCATGACGCCGATGCCGTTGGGGTAGTATGTCATGCTCGACGCGCGGACGGGCGCCGTCCTGCGCGCCGTC
>JAABUH010000421.1_pt1 | contig 62358 bp, 49 predicted proteins | sample 5559121 | NCBI WGS metagenome assembly JAABUH01 (sample SAMN10711871, study PRJNA513364) | rock metagenome | isolation source: Antarctica rocks | place: Antarctica: Victoria Land, Battleship Promontory nord | collected 2015-12-28 | reverse complement strand
TCGGCGACGCGCTTGCTGCGGTCACGCCGCGCCACGCCCGCCACTACTTCACCCACTGCGGCTACGGCACCGCTAAATAATTCTGCGAAACGCTGTAGAAGGCTTCGACGCGACGGCGGGGTGATCCCCCGCCGTGGCAGCGGGGCAACCAACAGCTTCCGACATACCGGGTATCGATCGCGATCGGCACCCGCCACCACGCACCGAAGCGGCGCGGCGCGATACCGGCACGGGCAACCGCACCGAACGAGGGATCCGGGCGCATGCGGCGCTCGCGAGGACGATGGGGGCACGATGCTGAGCGATCGAACCTTGCGCTACGCCGAGGAGATCACCGCCACCCTCCTCGGTGTCGATGCCCTCTGCCGCGCCGAACTGCGCGCCGCCGACCTGAACGCCGTGGCGGCAGGACGCGCGATCGAGGCGGGGCGCGAGAGCCTCGTGGTGCTGAACATGGCGCGCAGCCAGCGGCCCGAGCCGTTCGGCTCCTACGCCGACGCGCGCCAACGTCTCGGCGAACTCGCGGCGGGGGCGGCGGAGTTGCCGGAGGCCGATCGCCGCCTCTACTACGCGCAACTCTGCCATGCCACGCGCGCCTTCACCCTCTGGCGCGAGGGGCGGCTCCCCTTCCGCGAGCAGATCGCCGACTTCCTCACCATCCCGCCGGAGCCGGTGCCGGTCGCGCAGCTCGACGCTCTCCGCGCCGACCTCCGACGCGAGTTGACCGATCTCGGTTATAGCGGCGATCTGACGGCGCAGTGCGCGGCCTGGGAGGAGCGCCACCGCGTCCCGCGCGAGGCGGTGATCCAGGCGCTGACCGAGTATCTCGACCGCGCCTGGGAGCGCACGGCGGCGGTCTTCGACCTCCCCGCCCCGCAGTCGGACGGGATGCGCCCGGTGCCGGAGAGCGGCGTCCCTTACAACGCGCGCTGCGATTATCTGCGGCGCGAGGTCCACCTCAACATCGACCCGATCCTGACCGGCGCGGCCCTCGAACACCTCGCCATCCACGAGTGCTACCCCGGCCATTGGACCCAATTCAAGCTACGCGAGATCTGGTACGACCGCGGAGAAGCCCCCGCCGATGGCCTCCTCTCGGTCGTCAACAGCGCCTCATCCTGCGTCTTCGAGGGGATCGCGGACTGCGGCTTCCGCTTCATCGACTGGCCCGACTCGCCGGATACGCGCATCGCCGCCACGCTGACGCGCCAGCGCGCGGCGATCGGGGCGGGCGCGGCGTGGCGACTCCATGCGCTCGGCTGGTCGGTCGAGCTGGTGCGCGACTGGCTGCGCGGTCAGGCGCTCGTCGGTGGGGAGGGCTGGATCGCGAATCGGATGGCCTTCATCGGTGCCCCGCAACGCGCCGCCCTGATCTGGTCCTACTGGTGGGGCGAGGCGGCGGTTGCCCCTGCCTGGGAGCGCGTCGCGCCAGCGGATCGCCCGGCCTTCCTCCACTTTATCTACGGTCGGATGCACTCCCCGGCCAGCATTGCCCTCTTTCCCTGAATCTGCGGGGCCGCATATCCGGGCGCGGGGCGGCTCTCGAAGGGGTGTAGGCCGCGTGCGTCTGGAGCCAGTGATCGGGTCACCAATGCTGACCGCGCACGATGAAGCATCCCCGCGCTATACGCTGGCGGGTGGGAAGATCGGGGTGCCGACGCGGGCGCTCTGGGCGCGCTCGGCGCTCGGCGGTGCGGCACTCTTCGGGGTGCCCCCCTATGTGTTGCGCGCGCTCGGGAGGGCCGGTCGGCGTGGTGCCCTGGCCGCGCTACAACGCCGCTGGGCCGCCACGGTCGTCCGCGCCCTCGATATCCGGCTCGACATCGCGGGGCTGGAAGTGATCGACCCGCGCGAGTCCTACATCGTCACCCCACTCCACGAAGGTTTCGCCGACGCCCTCGCCCTCCTTCAATTACCGCTCGCGCTCCGCTTCGTGGCGCGCGACGAACTTTTCGGCTGGCCCCGCCTCGGCCCGATCCTGCGCGATACCGGTCAGATTATGATCTGGCCCGAGGATGGGCGGCGCAGCTACCGCGAACTCCTCCGCCGTGCGCCAGCACTCCTCATGGCGGGGGAGAGCGTCGTCATCTTCCCACAAGGGACGATCCTGGGGATCGAGATCGATTTCCTGGCCGGACCCTTCGGACTGGCCCGCGCGCTGGGTCGTCCGATCCTGCCGATCGTCGTCACCGGCGCGCACCGCATCTGGGAACATCCCTATACCCCGCGATTGCGCTACGGCGAACGGCTGAGCCTGCGTGTCCTCCCGCCGCTCACCGCCGCAGCATGCCGCGCCCACTCGACCGATCAGTTGCGTCAGGAGGTGCAACGCCGCCTGAAGAGCGTGGCATTAGGCGGCGATCTGGCACCGCCCCGCCGCTTCAGCCCCGCCCGTGATGGCTACTGGGATGGCTACGCCTATCGCATCGATCCATCCTTCCCCGCGCTGGCGGCGGATGTCGCGCGGCACCGCCAGCGGCGAACACATGATGGCCCGCGAGGTGCCGCGCCGCGTCTCATCGAAACGGCCCAACAGGGGTGTCAAAAAGCGATAGATCCGGTATGATTCCCTCGCCTCTCCGCCAGGAGGCTCTGGTTCGCCATAGCACACATCGTCAGGGCGATGACCGTCGCCACAACTGCATATCCTCGGAGTTCGGATGGAGCACACCGCCTCGGATCATCTACGCGAGCAATTGATCGCCTCCCGCGTCGTGGCGAATAAGCGCCTCGATCCCGCCCGGCAGCGGCTCTACGCCTATTCCGGCCTTGGTGCCGCCATCGCCCTCCTGGTCATCCTGGTCGTCGTCGCCAATCAATACGTGGGGCGCTATGGAGGGCGGGTCTACAGCGGCGTCACGATCGCGGGCGTGGCGGTCGGCGGCCTGCATCGCGACGAGGCGATCGCGCGCCTCGATGCGGCGGTGGCGCAATGGTCCGCGACCGGCGGCACGGCCCGGACGAACGCTGGCGCGCACAGCTGGACCCTCGATCCCGCCGCGCTCGGCATCGGCGTCGATACCGCCGCCGCGACCGATGCGGCGTTCGGCTACGGGCGCGGCAATACTGCCCTTAGCAACTTCTTCGCCTGGTTCGGCGCGCTACTGCCCGGTGGGCACCGCCTGACCCTCCCCGCCACCCTCGATGACGCGCGTCTCGACGAGACGCTGCGCGCCTGGGCATCCGAGGCGACGTATACCCCGATGAACGCCGCGTTCAAGGTCGGCGCCGAGGGCAAGCCGACCGTGATCGCCGATGTGAACGGCCTCGGCTTCGATTTCGACGCCTCGCGTGCCGCCATCGTGGATCATGCCGCGCGGCTCTCGACAGAGCCGGTCACCCTCGCCCAGGTGCCGGTCCCCGCGCCGATCACCGCCGCGATGCTGCATAGCATGGAACCGCAGGCGAACGCGATGGTCAGCCAGCCCTTCGTCGCTCACTATCAGGGGAAGGACTGGACCATCGATCGGGCGACGCTGACGAACGCCATCGCGTATACCCTGCAAGATGGTCAGCTGGTCCTCGCGCTCGATGGGGCACGCTTGCAACCGTTCTTCGATCAGGTCGCCGCCGCGCTGACGCAGCCCGGTACGAGCGCCAAGTTGACGACCGATGCGAAGGGAATCTACACGATTATACCGGGCAAGCAGGGGGTCGGCGTCGATGAGGCGGCGACCCTGGCCGCGATCGACGCGACCCTGACCGGTGGCGGGCACGAACTGAACCTGGCGGTCAGCCCGCTCGATCCGCCGATCGTCGCGGCGGACCTGGAACCGGCGCGCGCGCGCCTCGAACGAATCCTCGGCAATCCGCTGATCGTCCGCTACGAAGAGTATCGTCGCAACTTCGTCCGCAGCGATCTCCTGCCGCTCATCACCATCGCCGAGCAGCCGCAGGGGCCGGAGAAGGTGGTCATCGGGATCGACCAGGCCGCTCTGCGCGCCCTGGTTCAGGTCATCGCGGGCGACCTGAACCAGCCGGTGCGGGACGCGCAGTTCCGCCTCGCGCAGGGGATGGTCTCGGACGTGGTGAAGAGCCAGGATGGCCGCGAGGTGCAGTTCGCCGCCACCGATGGGGCGCTCCAGGCGGCGCTCCTCGGCGCGACCGGCGGCGCAAGCCCGGTCGTCGCCGTGGTGAAGCCGACCACGCCCTCCTCGCTCAAGGCGACGATGCTGACGCCCGATGTGCTCGGGCGCGGGCGCACCGACTATAGCTCCTCGATCGCCAGCCGCAAGCACAATGTCGAACTCGCGGTCGAGCGCCTGAACGGCACCCTGATCGCACCGGGCGCGATGTTCTCCTTCAACGCGGCGGTCGGCGCGCAGACGGTCGAGAACGGCTATGAAGAGGCGTATGGCATCGCGCTCGTCCCCGGCGCGGGCGGCGGGCCGGGTCAGGTGAAGACGGTCAGCTCGATCGCGGGCGGTATCTGCCAGGTGTCCACCACCCTCTTCCACGGCGTCTTCCGCGCTGGGCTCCCGATCGAGCAGCGCAACTGGCACCTCTTCTGGGTCCAGTACGCCAACTCCTCCACCGGTGCCCAAGGGCTCGACGCCACGGTGGACGATCAGGCCAAGCTCGACTTCCAATGGTGGAATAACACCGGCGGCTGGATCGGCATCGGAGCCTACGCCGATGGAGCAACGGTCGGGGTGACCGTCTACGGCAAGGATCCGGGCTGGAACGTCCAGGTCGACGACCCGGTCATCGCGCATGTCGTCGAGCCGAGCCTGACCCCCGTATACGAGAAGACGCACGATCTGCCGGTCGGCTCGCAACTCCCGATCGAGCATGCGGTCGAGGGCTTCACCTCCTCGATCCGCCGGACGGTCACCGGCCCGGATGGCAAGGTGGTCACGTTCAACGGCACGCCGATGGATCGCGACTTCAAGAGCGACTATCTCCCCTCTAGCAACCGCATTCAGGTCGGCGTGCCGAAGAGCCAGCCGATAAACTAGAAACGTTAACGACGCATGTCCGTATGGTGCGAGCTTTGGAACGTGGGGGGCGGTGACGCCCCTCACGTCTGTCTTAGCCGCCGAAGGCGATGACGTACAGCGAGAGTGAGGAGACGATGGCCCGCAATAGCACCGGTTTGCCGAAGCGCGCCGAGATCCAACCGCAGCACACCTGGGACGCCGCGAGCATCTTCCCGACCACCGTTGACTGGGAGGCCGAACTGCGCGCCCTGACCGACGAACTGGAAGGACTCGCCCGCTTCCGGGGCCACCTGGGCGACGGCCCGGCGACCCTCGCGGAGTGGTTCGCCCTCTCGGAGGGGCTCGGGCTGCGAATCTACCGCGCCGAAATCTACGCCAGCCTCTTCAGCGAGGCCGACACCGGCGATCAGGCGGCGAAAGCGATGGCCGATCGCGCGCTCGGCTTCTTCGCGCGCGGGGCGGCGGCGATGGCCTTCGCCGAGCCCGAACTGCTCGCGCTCGGCTTCCCGACCCTCCGGCGCTGGATCGTGGAGGAGCCACGCCTCGCCATCTACGCCCACGCGCTCGATCGGTTGGAGGCGCGGCAGGCGCATGTCCGCTCCGCCGAGGTCGAGGAACTCCTCGGCATGGTCAGCGAGCCGTTCGGCAGCGCCACCGCCACCCACGGCATCCTCGCCGACGCCGACCTGACCTTCCGCCCCGCGATCGACGAAACCGGCCAGGGTCAGGCCATCGCGCAGGGGACGATCGACGCGCTCCTCGGCGAGCCCGACCGTATCCTGCGCCGCAATGCCTGGGAGAGTTATGCGGACGCCCACCTCGCCGTCAAAAACACGATGGCGAACGCGCTAGCGACTGGCGTGAAGCAGCACGTCTTCCTCGCGAATGCGCGCAACTACGACTCCGTGCTGGAGGCGTCGCTCGCCGCCAACTTCATCCCGACCGCCGTCTTCCACAACCTGATCGCCACCTTCAAGGAGCACCTGCCGATCTGGCATCGCTACTGGGCGGTGCGGCAGCGCGCGCTCGGGCAGTCCGAGATCGCGCCCTACGACATCTGGGCACCGCTGACGCCCGACCCGCCGCGCGTCCCCTTCGACCGGGCGGTCGAGATGATCGCCGCCGGACTTGCCCCGCTCGGCGAGGAATACGTGTCCCTGTTGCTGCGCGGTGTGAATGAGCAGCGCTGGGTCGATAAGTACCCGAGCGTCGGCAAGCGCGCCGGGGCCTTCTCCACCGGCGTCCAGGGGACGCACCCGTTCATCCTGATGAACGGCACCGACGACCTGGAGAGCATGAGCACCCTGGCACACGAGCTGGGGCACTCACTCCACTCCCTCTACACCTGGAATACCCAGCCACCGGTCTACGCCGATTACTCGATCTTCCTGGCCGAGGTTGCCTCGAACTGCAATCAGGCGCTGGTGCGCGCCCATCTCTTCGCGCAGGATCCCGACCGTGATTTCCAACTGGCCCTGATCAACGAGGCGATGTCGAACTTCCACCGCTACTTCTTCCTGATGCCGACCCTCGCGCGCTTCGAGTTGGAGTTGCACGAGCGGGTCGAGCGCGGCGAGGCGCTGCCCGCCGATACGATGAACGCGATCTTGACCGGCTTCTTCCGCGAGGCATACGGGCCGGGCGTCACGCTCGATGAGGCGCGGGTCGGCATCACCTGGGCGCAGTTCCCCACCCACCTGTACTCCAACTTCTACGTCTACCAGTACGCCACCGGCCTCGCCGGGGCGCACGCCCTGGCGGAGGGCGTGCTGGCGGGCGAGGCCGGGGCTGTCGGGCGCTATCTCGACTTCCTGCGCGCCGGGAACTCGGCCTACCCGCTCGATGTCCTCAAACAGGCCGGGGTCGATCTCACCGCCCCGAATCCGGTGCGCCAAACGTTCCGCGTCCTGGAGCGTCTGGTCGATCGGCTGGAAGCGTTGACCAACGCCTGATCCTGCGCCCCCGCGCGGCGAATAGTGCCGCGCGGGAGCCATGTCCCGAACACGAGGTGCCGATGTCCACGCCGAAACGACTGCTCGTCCCCCTCGATTACTCCACCATCAGCGAGACGAAGCTCCCGACCGTCGAAGAGTACGGTCGCGCGCTCGATGCCGAGATCATCCTGCTGCACGTCCTCGCCGTCACCGGGCGCGGCGAGGGTCATTTGCCGCGCCCGTTCGATACCCGAGCCGATACGAGCATCGTATCGCCGGAGGAAGCGCGCGCGCGCACCTTTCTGGAGATGGTCGCGAGTAGGCTCCACGCGGCGGGGATCGCCGCCCAGCCGATGATCATGCACGGACCGGTGGCGGAGACGATCGTGGAGACGGCGCGGCGCGAGGCGATCTCGCTGATCATCCTCGGGAGCGATGTCCGCAACGGCATCTCGCGCCTGTTCGTCGGCAGTGTGGCCGGGCGTGTGGTGCGCGATGCCCCCTGCCCGGTGCTGCTGATCCAGCCCGATCTCGCGGCCGCGACCGATAACCCGCCACTCCGGGTCTTCGAGGATGACGCGGCCCGCGCCGGACTGACCACACCGCGCATCCTCGGCAGCCGTACCGTCGACATGGCGCGCATCATCGGCAGCGTGGGGCGCTCGAAGGAAATGGGGGCCGATTTCCGCCCGACGCAGCGCGTCAAACCGGATGAGGAGCGCTATCAGCGTATCCTCAAACTGCTGGACGAGGGTGTGACGCCACTTCCGCCGATCGATCTCTACAAGCTCGGCTATGGCTACTATGTCCTCGATGGGCATCGGCGGGTGGCGGCGGCGAAGGAGTTGGGCCAGGACGAGATCGAGGCGAACGTCACCGAGTATCTCCCCGTGACCGACACCGACGCGCAACAACTCTTCACCGCGCGCCGCACCTTCGAGCGCGCCACCGGCCTCACCTCGGTCGGCGCGGCGCGCGCCCAGAGCTACCCGCAGCTCGATCGATCGATCGATGAGTTCCAACAAGGGCGCGGCCTCAGCGATCACCACGAAGCCGCCGAACGCTGGCGCGTCTCGGTCTACGGCGATCTGATCCGCCGTATCCGCGCGCTCCGCCTCAATCGCTTCTTCCCCGGCGAGCGCAGCGCGGATATCGTCGTTCGCGTCGCCCGGCACCGCGACGCAATGTGCGAACACGAGGGGCGCGACATCACCTGGGACGAGGCGCTCTACTCGTTCATCGCGGAGCTGGACGCAGCGCGACGCTGAACACTCAGACGCTCAGGCGACCGTACCGATCGAACGAGCGCGACGGCAGCGGTGCCTCCGTGTGCGTGGCATACGCGCGCAGCGCCCCGAACAGGATCACGATCGCGAGGCCGGTCCAGACGAGCGCCCAGACGATCGGCGGCAGATGCGTCAGCGCGGCCATGTTCGCCGCGTCGGTCTGCGGGCCGCGCGTCAGCGGCGCGGAGAAGGAGATCAGCGCCCGTAGATCGAAGAGCGCGCCGCTGACGCACTGCACCGCCAGGAAGGCGACCAGGAAATTGGCGATCCGCAGGGTGGCGTAGCGCGCCGCCACGAAGAGCAGGCCACCGAGGATCAGCCCGGCCACGATGGTGAACGGGTCGGAGAGCCCGAAGAAGATCGTCAGCGCAAGCACGTAGATCGCCGTGCCACCGAGGACGAGCCGTGCGGCGACCGCCCGCCGGATCATGATCAGCAGCGCCGCCCCATACGCCATCGCCCCGAGATACCCGGCGCTCGCCACGAACATTTGCGAGAACCAGCCGCCGCCCACCGTATAGACCAAACCACTGCCATTCGGCGCGACCTGCAAGCCGCGCACATGGCTCCCGGTCAGCACGGCGGCGACCGCGTGCCCGCCCTCGTGGATGAAGGTCACGAAGAGACGGAAGGGGTAGGTGACGATCCCGGTGAAGGGGAGGAAGCCGAGGATCAGGGTCACGACCAGCGCGATCAGGAGGATGCGTACCCGGGGCCGGACTTCGCGCGCGATCGAGTATGACATGGCACCCTTTCCACCGAGCATCGTCGCCGAATCGCCCCGCGCGATCCCGGCTGCTGCGCTATCTACGCGGCGACCAAGAGCGCGGTTACGGCCCCTGCGGCCAGTGTCGGCTGCCGGGTATACTGCCACGCAGCGGGCGATGCCGCCCGCGCACAGGAGAGGATGCGATGAGCGAATACGGCGACTTCATGGCGGCGGCGATCGCGGTGGCGCGCGAGGCCGGGACGATCTTGCGCGAGGCGCTCGGCGAGGAGCGCCAGATCGCGTTCAAGGGGCAGGTAGATCTCGTCACCGAGATGGACAAGCGCTCGGAAACACTGATCGTCGGACAGCTCACCGCGCGCTTCCCCGATCATCTCGTCACCGCCGAGGAGGGCTCGGGGCCACGCACGGGCGAGTCCCGCTACCGCTGGCTGATCGACCCGCTCGACGGCACGACGAACTACGCGCACGGGCACCCGAACTTCGCCGTCTCGATCGCGTTGCAAGAGGATGGTTGCACGATCGTCGGCGTCGTCTACGACCCGACGCGCGACGAGCTCTACCGCGCGGAGTTGGGCGGCGGGGCCTTCCGCAACGATCGCCCGATCCGCGTCTCGGCCACGGACGAGTTGATCCGCAGCCTGATCGCCACCGGCTTCCCCTACAACGCCGCCGTGCGCCACATCGCGCTCGCGCACTGGCACGCGCTCAGCTTCGCCGCGCAAGGCACCCGGCGCGACGGCTCGGCGGCGATCGATCTCTGCGCGGTCGCCTGCGGGCGCTACGACGGCTTCTACGAGGAATACCTCGGGCCGTGGGATTGCGGCGCGGGCGCGCTGATCGTCACCGAGTCGGGCGGCACCGTGACCAACTACGAGAACGGCCCGTTCGACCCGTTCAAGGGCGCGGTCGTCGCCACCAACGGCCTCCTCCACGAGGCGATCCTGGGTGTCCTGCGCGACTCGACCCCGGCGAACGAGAACGCGGCTGGCTCGTAGCAACGGCCTTTCCTGAACCTGCCCCACATTCACCGCGCGTCTCCCACTCGCGCGACGCGCCCGGCTCTCAACGAGAGTCGGGCGCCTCGCCACGCCAGGGTGCCGCAGCGGTCGCACCACCCTGCTACACTACGGACGGGATGGGTGGGATACCGCCGAATGGCGGGAGGAAATACGGAGCGATGGCGACAGTGCAGGATACGACGCCGATCGAGGATTTCGTCGAGCGGGTCACCGCCAACGTCGAGACGGTGATCGTCGGCAAACGCCCGCAGATCGAATTCCTCCTCGTCGCGGTCCTCTGCGGCGGCCATGTCCTCCTGGAGGATGTCCCCGGCACCGGCAAGACGATGCTGGCGCGCGCGGTGGCGGCGAGCATGGGGTTCGCTTTCAAGCGCCTGCAATGCACCCCCGATCTCCTGCCGAACGACATCACCGGCGTCAGCATCTACAACCAGGGTGATGGCGGCTTCGAGTTCCAGCCCGGCCCGGTCTTCACCAACCTCCTCCTCGCCGACGAGATCAACCGCGCCACGCCGCGCGCGCAGTCGGCCCTACTGGAGGCGATGCAGGAGGGCCAGGTGACGATCGACGGCATCACACGCCCCCTGCCCAGCCCGTTTCTCGTTCTGGCGACGCAGAACCCGATCGAGTTCGAGGGCACCTTCCCTCTCCCCGAGGCCCAACTCGACCGTTTCTTCCTGCGCCTCCCGCTCGGCTACCCCTCCGAGGATGAAGAGTTGCTGGTGTTGCGGAACCTCCGCAAGACGCACCCGATCGATCGGATCGGGCGCGTGGTCGATGGTGCGATCATCGCGGGGCTGCGCGACCGCGTCACCGATATCCACCTCGATCCCTCGCTGGAACGCTATCTCCTGACGATCGTCCGCGCCACGCGCACCCATGCCGATCTCGCCGCCGGGGCCAGCCCGCGCGGCTCCCTTGCGCTCTACAAAGCGACCCAGGCGTTCGCCGCGCTGCGCGGACGCGATTATGTCACCCCGGACGATATCAAGACGCTCACCCCGCTCACCCTGGCCCACCGCCTGATCCTGCGCCCGGAGAGTCAGTTGCGCGGTCGCACCGCCACCAGCATCCTCGCCGAGATCCTCGACCGCACCCCCCTCGAACTCGATGCCACCACCCGCGCCACCTGACCTCAACTGCAAATTCGTCCCACCCTCACCAATCAGCTATCGTCCTGCAACACCACTCGGACTACTGACCACTGACCACTGACCACTGCCACCTGGATCACCATGCGCTACTTCGGCCAATTCCTCCTACTCTTACTGCTCGTCGCACTCTTCTTCCGCGTGGAGTTCTTCTTCACGATCCTCTACCTGCTCGCGGCGATCTACCTCCTCTCGCGCCTCTGGATGCGCGGCGCGGCGCGGCAGCTGCGTGGCGCGCGCGCGTTCGTGGATCGCGCCTTCACCGGCGACCGCGTGCCGGTCCGGCTGACGATCCACAACGACGGCCCGCTGCCGCTCCTCTGGCTGGAGGTGGACGAGTTGTTGCCGGTGGAAGTCCGCGCCGCCCTGTTCGAGCGCCGCGTCATCACCCTCGGTGGGCGCGCGCGCTGGCACGGCGATTACACGCTGATCTGTTACCGGCGCGGGCGGTACAACATCGGCCCGACGATCCTGCAAACCGGCGACCCGCTCGGGATCGCGCGCCAGAAGCTGCGCCTCGCGCCGCGCGACGATCTCCTCGTCTACCCGCGCGTGGTGCCGCTGCTCCGGCTCGGCCTGCCGACCCGCTCGCCGCTCGCCACCCTGCCCGCCACGGCACCCCTCTTCGAGGACAGCAGCCGGATCATCGGCACGCGCGAGTACCGGCGCGGCGATCCGTTGCGGCGCGTCCACTGGACCGCCACCGCGCGCACCGGGCAACTGGTCGTGAAGCAATACCAGTCCGCCATCGCGCGCGAGACGCAGATCTGCCTCGATCTGCGCGAGGATGGCTACGTCGCCCGCAACCGCTACGACGCGATCGAGCTGGCGATCGTCGTCGCGGCCTCGCTCGCCAATCACCTGATCGTTCACGATGGGCTGCCGACCGGGTTGACCACGCTCGTGCCCGAGCGCGCGGCGATCCTGCCGCCCCGCAAGGAACGTACACACCTGATCGGCATCCTCGAAACGCTGGCCGAGGTGCAGATGAGCGGCGGCGAAACCCCGCCGCTGACCACGCTGCTACGCCGCGAACAGCTGGGCCTCTCGTGGGGTGGCACGGTGGTCGTCATCACCGGACGGGGCGACGATGCCCTCACCGAGGCGCTGCTCGGGCTGCGGCGTGGCGGACTGGCCCTCGCGGTCATCCTCATCAGCACGCCACGCCACGGCAAAGATGGCGAATGGAACCCGCCACCGGGGGTGCTGCGCTACCACATCGATGCGCTGCCCGATCTGGAGGTGTTGGCATGAGCGAGCAACAAACCGGCAGCCCTGCGCGCACGCAGGTCGCCCCATCACCGGAATTCATCGCGCGCGCCCTGCTGCTCGCGGCGCTCGTCACGGCGCTCGGTTCGGCGCTCGCCAGCGTCGCACAATTGGTGATCGGTGGCGGTTGGGTCTTCCTCGTCGCCTACTGCGCGGTCGTGGCCCTCGCGGCGCAGTGGTCCACCTGGTTCCTCGCCGAACGCCTGCCGCAGAGCTTCGACCGCCACTGGTTCCGCGCGGGCGAACTCGGCCTGCTCGTCATCCTCGGTATCCTCGGCGATGCCCTGATCGGCGGGCGGGCGGGCGATCTCGGCTCGCCCCTCAGCCTCGGCATACGCCCTGTCCTCCTCGCCCTGTTGATCCTCGGCGCGTGGGCGGCGAGCACCGCCACGGCCAGGGATTTCGCGCGCCTCGGCGAACAGCCGGAACGCGATCCCCTCTACGTGCCACCCCTCGAAGCCCTCACGCGCCGCTTCTTCATCGGCGGGGCGCTCCTCGTCGCGACCGTCGGGATCACCACCGTCGGTCCGGGGCGACTCCTCGAAGCCGGACGCGCCGCGATCGGTGGCCCGATCCTCGCCGCGCTCGTCTACTTCCCGCTGGGGCTGGTCCTGCTCGCGCTGGCGCAGCACACCCTCCTCGGGCGGCGCTGGGACGCCGAAGGGACGGTCATCGCCGCCGGACTCGGCGGGCGCTGGGCGCGGATCAGCCTCCTCTTCATGGCCCTGACGATGGCTCTGGCGTTCATCCTCCCCACCGCCTACGGCATCGGGCTGCTCGATCTCCTGGCGCTCGTGCTGCGCGCCTTGATCTGGCTGCTCGCCCTCATCGGCATCGGCGCGACCGCCCCGCTCTTCCTGCTCCTCGCACGGCTCGGCGGCAGCGGCACCACCGACACAATCCCGCCCGCGCCAGCCGCGCCGCCACCGCCGCCACCGCCCGCCGAGAGCACCGGCTTCCCCCTGCTCGATCTCCTGCGCTGGACCCTCTTCGCGGTCCTCGCGGCGGCGCTCGTCTTCTGGCTCCTGCGCGGCTGGCTCGACAACCGCGCCCTGCTACGCGGCGGGCTCGGGCGCGGCGGGCCGCTCGCCTGGCTGCGCGGCTGGTTCGCGGCGCTCCTCGAGCGCCTGCGTGGCCTGGCGACCAGGATCGGCGAGCGCCTACCACGTCGAGCGAACGCGGCCACGCGCGCGAGTCGCGCGGGCGGCGCACGGCTCGGGCGCTTCCTCCCCGCGCGCGATCCGCGCACGCAAGTCGTCCGCTACTACCTCAGCCTCATCCGCCGGGCCGGGGCGCAGGGTTTCGGGCGCGGGATGGGCCAGACGCCGCAAGAGTATGCCGCCCGACTCGCCCCGCACGTTCCCGAGGCGCAAGGCGACCTCACCGCCCTGACGACGGACTTCATCGAGGCCCGGTATAGTCGCCACGACATCACGACGGAACAGAGCGGACGCGCGCGTGGGCGCTGGGAGCGCGTCCGCGATGCCCTCCGCCAGCGCCAGCGCGACGATGCGATAGAACCTGCCGCCACCATAGGGACACATCCACGTACCTGAGAGCCTCGCACTTCGACAAGAAACCCGGTACGCATCGCGCGGCGGGCGCAGAGACTCGTCGCTCTTGCATCTCCGGCAGGCTATAAAGCGTGGTTTCTCCTCGACTCACCCATCGGGTATCGCGGATCGTGTGCCGTATCTAGTAGGATACATCGCGGCAATTAGCGCATCACCATGATGTTGTGTTAGGCTGCGATAGTTAGTGGATCTGCGTCACAATAAGCGTTCGGAGGGCCGATTTAGTCCATCAGGAAAAGAGAAACAGTGGCAAATCGAGGTGATGCCGTTTTCTCCTTTCCCAATGCAAAATCTGGCTTATTGTGACGAAGGTCTAGTCACTAATTGCTGCAACAGGAGGTCGCCATGTCCACCGTTCAGAAGCGAAACACGTCTACCCATGCGCTCGTCTTAGGTGGCGGCGGAGTCACCGGAATTGCCTGGGAGATCGGTGTCCTGGTCGGCTTGCTCGAAGCCGGAGTGGCCCTCCGACAAGCGGACACGGTCATCGGAACATCGGCGGGATCCTTCGTCGGGGCAGCGTTTGCCAGCAGTTATGACATGAGCCAACTATTCGTCGCCCAGTCGGAACCAAGCGATACCGAGATTCCTGTCACGGCATCCGCAGAGACGACCGCAGCCTGGTACAAGGCATTCGTGACCGGAGGAAGCGACCGGCAGCGCGTCGGTGCGGCGTTCGGTGCCATCGCCAAAGCGGACCCAGAGCCGGTACCGACCGCGCAACGCCGATCGGCCATAGAGGCTCGACTCGTCACGACGTCATGGCCGATGACGTTGAAGGTGACCGCCATCGACGCTGACACCGGCCAACTTCATGTCTTCGATCAGACGTCAGGCGTGTCGCTCGTTGAGGCTGTCTCGGCGAGCGGAGCAGTTCCGGGCGTCTGGCCCCTCGTCTACATCGAAGGCAGACCGTGGATCGATGGCGGCATGGTGTCCACGACCAACGCGCGCCTGGCCGACGGGTACGAGCGGGTCGTCGTTCTGGCCCCGATGCCGACCGGGTACGGCGCAATCCCCGGAGCCGCAGAGGACGTCCGAGCGATGAGCGCCGCCGCAAATGTCTTCTTGATCGCACCGGATGAGCAGAGTATCGCGGCGATCGGCCCGAACCCCTATGACCCTGAACGCCGGAGCACAGTAGCCACTGCTGGCCGACGGCAAGGCACCGAGATGGCTGCCGACGTTCAAGCCATGTGGTAATGCCGTGCCAACACGGTGGCCGCGGCAAGAGCAACGGCCATCGCGATTGTTCCATTAGTCGCGCTCGGGCAGGGTTGCGCCGCAAACGACCGGAAATAACACGATGGTGAATCAGGTCTACGCAGGCGTCAGAAGGTATTGTTAAGTTAAGGCGGGCTAGACAGGGTAACGGGAGAACGAAGGAGGGATGCCGTGGTACTGGTGCTCCAGCTACACGCTCGCAGCCTTATCACGGGTTATGAAACGACCTGCCGGAGCGGTAAGGAGCAGAAGTGCCAACACGCCACACCGGACGCGCGTTTCGCGGCCCCTTTCGTCAGGGGCTGCGCGCCTTCAGCGCCCTCCACATCGCGGCGTACCGCCTCAGTGGGGGCCGGATCGGCGGCTGGCTCACGCCGACCGCGCCGGTCCTGCTCCTGACCACGCGCGGACGCCGCAGCGGCCAGAACCGGATCACGCCGCTGATCTACCTTGTGGACGGTGCGGACGTGGTGGTCGTCGGCTCGCTCGGCGGTTCGGCCAACGCCCCGGCCTGGTGGCACAACCTGCAAGCGTACCCGGCGGCGCGCGCCCAGGTGGGCGGGCGGCGCTGGACGGTGCGCGCGACCGAGGCGACCGGCGCGGAGCGGGACCGCCTCTGGGAACGCCTCGTGGCGATCTTCCCGCGCTACGCCAGTTATGCGCGCGCCACCTCGCGCCCGATCCCGGTCGTCGTGCTCCATCCACAAGGAAAGTAGACGGCACGCATCCGGCCTCGCGCCGGTCGCACCACCGCGCACGATCTCCTGTGCAGCGGCGGTTCCCACCGCCTCAAGCGCGGGACAAGGTGTGGAGCGGCCCAATGCGGTGAGCCGGGCCGCTTCGTTCTCTACGCCGCACCACGCTCAGCTCTTGGTACAGTGCCGATCAACCGGCGACGATGGGCGAGTCGCTGAGAAGCGCTCACCCCCGGCGTCGCCCCTGCGCCATCGGGGTGTGCGCCCGTTGCGCGGCGGCTTCCGCGCGCTGGCGTGCGGCCTCCTCTTCGGCCAGGCGCGCGGCCTCTTTCCGGCGCTCCTTCTCCGCCAGATAGTCGCTGTAACCGCCGAAATACTCGGCCACCTCGCCATCGGCCAACTCCAGTATGCGGGTACAGGTGCGATCCAGGAAGTACCGATCGTGCGAGATCGTCAGCACCGTGCCGTCGAAATCGGCGAGCGCCCCTTCGAGCACCTCGGTCGCGGCGATGTCGAGGTGATTGGTCGGTTCATCGAGCAGCAGGCAGTTGAAGCCGCCGATCATCAGGCGCAGGAGTTGCAGGCGGCTCTTCTCGCCGCCGCTCAGTTTGGCGATCGGCTCGCGCATCTGGAGATACTGGAAGAGGAAGCGTCCCAGGATGGCGACCGCCGTCTCCTCGGTCATCGGGCGGAGATCGCGAACGAAGCCGACCGGCGTCTCCGTCGGGTCGAGCGACTCATGCCCCTGCGAATACGACCCGACGGTGATCGACGGCCCGACCCAGACCTGCCCCTCGGTCGGCACGGCCTGCCCGAGCAGCAGGCTGAACAGGACCGACTTGCCGACCCCGTTCCCGCCGACGATCCCGACCCGCTCGCCGCGCCAGAGGGTGAAATCGACATCGAGCAGGATCAGGTGCTCGTCGAACGCCCGCGCCAGGTGCCGCGCTTCCAGCACTTTCTGACCGCCGCGTTGCCCCGCCTGGAACGCGAGGCCGAGCTGCCGCCGCGAGAGGACCGGGCGCTCGACCTTGTCCATCTTGTCGATCTGCCGCTGTTTATTGCGGGCCTGCTTGATGTGCCGCTCGTTGACCACGATGCTCGCCCAGAGCTTGAAGCGCGCGACCGCCTCCTCCAGGCGGGCGATCTCCTTCTGCTGCGCGACGAACTGCTCCTGCTGGCGCAGCAACGCCAGTTCGCGCTGCGTCACGTAGCTCGAATAGTTCCCCTCGTAGAGGGTCAGCCGCCCGGCATCGAGTTCGGCGATCTGCGCGATCGTGTCATCGAGGAGATAGCGATCGTGCGAGATCAGGATCACCGCGCCCTTGAAATCGCGCAGGGTCGCCTCCAGCAGTTCCTTCCCCGCCAGATCGAGGTGATTATCCGGCTCATCGAGCAGGAGTAAGTCGGGGCGCGCGAGCAGGCAGCGCGCCAGCCCGACGAGCTTCCGCTGCCCGCCGCTGAGGGCCGCGAGCGGCCGCGCCTGGAGCGCGCCCGGCAGGCCGAGCCGATCGAGCAAGGTCCGCGCGTCGTCGCGAAAACGCTGCCCTTCCCCCTTCTCGTACGCTTCGAGCGCCGCCGCCTGCCGCTCCACCGCATGACCAAGCGCGTCGAAGTCGTCCGCCAGAGCGGGGTCGGCCAGCGCCGCCTCGCTCGCCGTCACCTCCGCTTCCAGCGCCAGCAGATCGGGGCGACCGAGCAGCACCTCGGCGAGCGCGCTCGCCGCCCCCTCCCCCGCATACTCCTGCGCCAGATAGGCGACCTTCACCCCACGCCGCAGCGTGCGCTCGCCGCCATCGGGGCGCTCGACCCCCGCCAGCAGCTTCAGCAGGCTCGATTTCCCCGCGCCGTTCGGCCCCACCAGCCCGATCTTCTCGCCATCATTCAAGCTGAGGCTCAGATCGGCGAAGATCCGCCGCGTGCCATAGCGCAGCCCCACCGCGTCCAGCCGTGCGATCAACATCGTGCTTCTCCCTCTCCGCGCGCCCGGTCGGTATGGGCGCGCTCAGTGTCGGGGCAGCCGTGGGGCGGGAATCCGGCGCGTTCGGCGGACAAACAAAAACGCCGGGAGCCCTTCCGACTGGCCCACGACGTTCAACGTCTTGCTGTCTGTCCGCTGTCTGCGCGCGATAGTTGCCCGGATCGTCAGCGCCCCAGCGCCCCGCCCCGCCCGCCATCGCCAGACCACGGCCCAGCTTTTTGGGCGCAGTACGGCAAGGTCGGACCCGCGATGAACGCGAGGAAGCTGATCCCATCGAGGTTGTAGCGCTTGTCGAGTGTCCCGCGCATGATCGCTCCGAGTACAACTACGGCGAAGGAGGCGTCGCAATGGCCTCCGTGGTTGCCATGATAGCGACTCCGCCGCGCGCCGACACTGATCGTTGGTACAGTGCAATGCGTGCCGGAGGAGGGAGCGGCGGACGCACCCTCGCGGATGCGCCCGCAGGCGCGCATCCCGCCGAAACCTTACGCCTCGGCCACGCAGCGATTCACCAATTCGCCGATCCCTTCGACCTTGCAGATCACCGTCTGTCCCGCCTTCAGCCACACCTGGGGGTTGCGGCCCGAGCCGACGCCGGAGGGGGTGCCGGTGGCGATGATGTCGCCCGGCTCCAGGGTGAAGATCTGGCTGATGTAGGCGATGATCTCCGCCGGCTTGAAGAGGAGATCGGAGGTGCGCGACGACTGCATGGTCTGCCCGTCGACCTCGGTGGTGAGGGCGAGATCGCTGGCGTCGAGCTCGTCCTTCGTCACCATCACCGGGCCGACCGGGGTGCTGCGCTCGAAAGTCTTGCCCTGCAACCATTGCTCGGTGCGGCGCTGGAAGTCGCGCGCCGACACGTCGTTGAGGACGGTCCAGCCGGCGACCACGTCCAGCGCGTTCTCGGTCGTCAGGTGGCGACCTTCCTTGCCGATCACGATCGCCAACTCGACTTCCCAATCCATCTTCTCGGATGCCTTGGGCAGCACCACCTCATCGCGCCCGCCGACGAGCGCGCGGGTGTACTTGGCGAAGAGGGTCGGATATTTCGGTGCCTGCGAGCCCATCTCGGCGATGTGCGCCATGTAGTTCTGCCCGACACAAATAATTTTCGGCGGGCGGGGGACCACCGGCGCGAGATCGACATCGGCGTAGGCGTGGCGCGCGCCATCGAGACTTGCCACGGCATCCAGACGCCCGCCGGCGAGGATCGCCCCCACATCGCTATCCGGCAACTCGATGACCGTGTCGCCCTCCAGGCGTCCGGCGCGCGTGCCGGATGCGGTGCGGAAAGTCAGCAACTTCATTCCCGGTTTCCTCCCTCTTCCCAGAACCTTCAACGGCGAGCGATCCCCTGATAGGATCGAGACGAATCGGCGGGCGCGGCGTGACGATGATCGCGGTCACGAGCCGGACTCACCCGGCGCATTGTGGCCCGCCACGGCGCGGGCGTCAAACGGCCTTGCGATAGCGACAACCCCACGGCAGCAGAAACAACCCTAGAGAGACAACCCTACCGCGTGACCTGGACGTTCCATGCGGCGGCGAACTCCTCGCCCGGTGCCAGCACGATCAGGCCATCGCCGGTGTTGAAGGCGTTGGCGGGGCAGGTCATCGGCTCGATGGCGAGGCCGCGCCGCCGCGTGGCCGGATCGGGCAGATTGTTGCCGGTATAGATCTGCACGAAGTCGAACGCCCCATCGAGCGTCAGCGTGAGTGCGGGGCCACCGCCCGGCCCGGCCAGCACGATCCGCGCGCGATCCTGTTCATCCCGCGCCAGCTCGGTGAAACAGGTATCGATGATCGTGTCGCCGATCGGGCGCGCGCTGCGAAAGTCGAGCGGACCACCGGCGACGGACTCACGGCCAGTCGGGATCATCCGCTCGTCCACGGGCAGGCTCGTCGCGGCGGGCAGGGTGAAGGTCGCGTCGTCTACCAGCGCCGTGCCGACCGTGAAGTACGGGTGGAAACCGAGCCCGAACGGCAGCGCGGACGTGCCGACGTTGCGCGCCGACGTGCTGACCGTCAGGCCATCGTCCGCGAGGCGGTAGGTCAGCGCCAGGGCCAGCACGAAGGGGTAGCCCGACTGCGGGTGCAGCGTCAGCCCCAGCATCACGCTCGCCGCGTCCTGCGCCGCGAGCTGCCAGTTCGCCCAGCGCACCAGTCCGTGACTCGCATTGCCGGTCTTCGCCTCGCTGATCGCGAGTTGGTGGCGCGCGCCCGCGAAATCGTAGCTGCCACCGGCCAGCCGATTCGGCCAGGGTGCCAGCACCTGTCCGCGCCCGCCGGAACTCATCTCGCTCGACTCGAAGCCGTCCACGAACACCTGGCCGTCGACCTCGTAGCTCCGCAGCGTCGCGCCGACCTCCGTGATCACGGCCCGTTGTGCCCCATGCTCGATCGTATACTGCACCCCTGATGGTGCCACCGGACCACCGCTCACCGTCGCCTTCGCCGTCATCTCGCTCCCCTCCTGCACACCATCGGCGCACACCGCCGCTGCGGGTCACCCTCGTTACGGGCCGATAATAGTACCCGATCGGGCGGGGTGGGGCGAGAGAGCGGCAAGACGACGCAGGGGGCGCAGAGCGCGGGGCGTGGGGCGCGGGGTCACGAGGCTACCAGCCACGCCCGGAAGCTTTTCAGAGCAGCGCCGCGAGACGCGCGATGGCGGCCTCCCGATGCGCCTTCATCGTGGCCCGCGTCGCACCATCGGGCAGCCCCTCCTGATGGACGCTGAAGGTCGCGCCGGTTTTCGCCGGGAGCACGCGCACCTGGACGGTGGCCGGTCTGGCCCGGCCAGGCGCCTGCCAGGTGAGGCGCAGGTGCGAACCGGGCCGGAAAACGCGCAACTCGCCGGTAGTACCATCTGGCAAGGTATACGCCGCCCCCTGTTGCAGCGTGATCGGCTCACCAAGCCGGATCGTCAGCCCTGCCTCGCTCGTCAGGAGTTGCTAGAGGGCTCCGCCGGTGCCGTGAGGCACCCGCTAGCCGGGGGTTGAACCCCCCGGCGTGGGAGGCTACCGCCTGCACCCTCATCCCGACGCTCCGCGCCAACCCTCTCCCCATCCGAGGAGAGGGGACATCGCCACTACCACGCCTGGAGTACCCGGAAAAGTCAGGGGACAGCCCAGCCCGCGCGGGCGGGCTGCGCCGGGGCCGCCTATGGCTGCCCCCAGCCGGGGGCATTGTGCCCTTCATGGGTAGCGGCTGCCCTCCGGGGTGGTGGCTGCCCTCCGGGGCACTTCAACCTCGGCACCCCGCGCCATCGGGCCGACCGGGCCACGCCCAACGCGCGGTGCTCTACCATCAGCCTACCGGATGAAACGGACAGCATCAGTCCTGATTCGATTCGTTGTGGAGAACCAGATCGGATTCAGTCGCGCGTGTCGCCCCGGCGGGTGCGCTCGATCGCCTCCCAGGCGGCGCGCGCGGCGGCGGCATCCTCGGCGGTCGCGGGTGCCACATCGTAGCGCGCGCCATCGTAGCGCTCGGTCAGGGCGCGCACCGCCGCCAGGGGTGCGGTCGCGCCGACGACCGGCACGTACTCATCGGGCGTCTGATCGACAGCGCGCGGGTGTTCCGCGTCGGCACCGCGTTTAAGCAGGCGCGTATACGTCTCGCGGATCGCGACGGTATGTTGCCAGCGCGCATCGCCCCGTAACCCGGCCAGCGGATCGGGCGAGCGACGGAAGCGCGCGCCGAGGCCGTTGAGGAGATCGGCGGCCCCCGCCGCCAGCAGATCCCAGCTGAAAATCGACTCGCGCTCCTCACCCAACTCCACGGGGCGACGCGGGCGGCGACGCCACAGAAAGCGCGTCAGGACGAACAACAGGCCGATCAGGATCGCCGCCACCAGCACGTAACGCAGACCATCGGGAGCCTGTATCGGCTGCGTCCCGGCCAGCGGATCCGCCGCCGGGGTGGCGAGCGCGGCGCGGGGCGGCGGCGGGGCGTTATTGCCCCCGCCGAGATGCGCGATCAGGAATGAGAGGATCGTGAAGAGCACCCAGGCGAACCCGGTCGCGATATAGACCAGCACCAGCAGCAAGAAATCGATCACTTTGAAGACCGGCGTCAGGAGCCAGAGGAGCGTTTCGAGGAAGCGCCGCGTGAAAATCCCCGCCACCAGCGTGCCGACAAGCAGCAGCGCCGCGATCGGTGCGAGAAAGGTCAACAGCCAGCGCGGCGTCAGCGTCAGCGCACCGCGCGCCTGCTCGACCCGCAAGCGCCCCAGGGCGATCGCCGATAGCGTCAGACCCAGGAAGGCGATCGCCCCACCGTAGAGGCCGCGCCGCAAGACGTCATCATTGCCGCTCCCGGCCACCGTCATCGTCGCCAGGATCGCCACGATGGTGAACGGCGTGCCCGCGCGCAAGGTGCGGTAGGCGGCATCGACCGAGGGGTCATCGCGCGAGCGCCCACGCCACCAGGCGTAGCCGACCAGGACGATCGCGTACCAGGTCGGCAACGAGAGCGGGTCGGTCGGATGGGCGAGCGCCCGCCACGCCGCCTGTAACCATCCGAGGTCGGTCGGAGGGCGCTGACCGAAGACGATCACGCGGATCGTCGCCAACAGCAACGCCGCGAGGGCCACGATGGAGAGGATCTCGTACTGCGGACTGAAGAAGCGATAAGAGTCCATCGCCCGTTGCAGATTCGTGCCGAGCAGGAGGACCAGGAAAATCCAGCCCAACCAGAAACCGCCATCCGGCAAGGCGAGGCCGCTGAACACCGCGACCGTCAGCAAGGCGATGATCGCCGCTTCCGCCCCGACGAGCAAGACGACGAGCGTTTCCAGACTCCAATCGAGTCGCGCGCGTCGCGTCGCGATCGCGGCGGTCATCGTGCCACCTCCTGACGCGCTCCCGGCTCCGGTTGTACCCGAGCGGTGGGCAGGCCGGGAATCGCCCGGCCGCCATAGCGCGGCTCCTGCTCGCGGCGCGACTCCGCCTCGAACAGGGCGGCGGGCAGACGATGGACGACCAGGCCGCGCACGGGCGGGGCGATGGTCCCCTCGGGCATCACCAGGACGAGCCGCTGTCCGTTGCCGCGCAACGCTTCGAGGGTCGCGGCGAGCGCCGGGGGCATGGCGATGGTGATCAGCACGATCGTGGAGCCCCACGGGAACGCCAGCGTCTCCTGACGGAAGTGCCTGGCGAAATCGCTCGTGGTAAACGCAGAAAGCTTCGCCAGTCCCTCCAATGTCCGCGCCAATTGCGTCGGACCACTCCCCGGCGGGATCCGCAGGGTTCGGCTCGATCCGGCCAGCAGGCGATTCGAGTACACCCCGACCGCGTAGCGCTCGGCCAGCGCGCGCGCCGCCAGCGACGCCGCCACGCTGACGAGCGGCTCGAAATCGACCGAATCGAGCGCACGCCAGGGCTGTCGGGGCGTATCTACATTGAGGAAGATGCCGAGCTGCGTCACCGTGGTCGGCTCGAAGACGCGTACCTGGAGTCCCCCGGCGCGCGCGGTCGCCTTCCAGTGGATCGCTCGAAATGAATCGTCGGGGCGGTAGTCGCGCGTCCCGACCGTCCGTTGCGGATCGAGGATCAGCGCCCGTCGCGAGCGCGTGTCGCCGAACGCGCCGCGCGGCGGGATCGCCAGCTCATCCAGCGACACCACGCGCGGGTAGACGATGATCGACGCGAAGTCCTCGCTCCGCTCCTGACGCCGATGAAAGCCGAAGATGTCGCCCGAGCGCAGCGTCGTCGGCCCGAAACGGTAGACACCCCGGTGCGGGCAGCGGATCGTCGCCGTCCAGGCGACGCGCTCGTAGGGACGCAACGAGGTGAGGTAGGGCAAGAGGCGCAAGGCCGGATCGGTCGCGGGTGTGGCGCGGCGATCGACCGCGAGCAGCCGATCGGAGAACTGATCCTCGACCTCGATCCAGGCCAGCGGCAGCAGCTTCTTGTTCACCAGTTCCAGGCGCAGCGTCAACTCCTCGTCGCGGAAGACCCGTGTCACGTCGAGTTGCCGCCGATACGTCACCGCGCGCAGCGACCAGCGACTCCACAACCACGACACCCCCGCCGTCAGCAGCAGCAGGGTCGCGAGCAGCGTGAGAGAAGGCTGGCGCGTCGCCATCCCGAAGAAGAGGAGAATCGTCGCACCGTAGAACCAGATGGCATTGAAGAACATCGCTGTTATACCAAGCAATATGGGCCAATAGCCACGAACTATGGACGACTCGCTTGCGACAACCTGTGCGTGAGATGTGACTATACCACTCACCAGAGCCGGGTAAAAATCGCCGCACTATCACTCTCGCAACTCGGACGATCGGAAAAGCCAGGCAGTGAGCAGCGTAGCCACCGACTCGGGTTCCTGTTGACTCGTATCGATCACTTCGGCGATCTGTTGGCGCAAGGCGACCGCATCGGCGATCGCTTCATCGATCACCGCTGGTTGCCAATCGCGTGCCCGTAATCGCAGCCTGCGTGTCGCCTCATCGCAATCGAGCAGGCACCACCGCACGGACCCCTGCCAGGACGGCGGCAACTCGCGCGGTTCCAGCGGCATGAATAAGACCGGTAGGCGACCGTTATCGGCGATCAGCTGCAAGAACGTGAGCCAGATGATCCGATATGGCGGCCAGAGTTCGCTTTCGACAGCGACGCCACGACCGCACAGTTCCGAGGCTGCGTCGAGCAGGCGATCCGCATCGAAGACCAGAAAATCCGGTCGTTGCGCGAGAAGGGCGCGCACAACGGACGATTTGCCGGAAGCTGGCGCACCGGTCACGATCGCGAAGGGCACCGGCGGCGAGGGGGGCAGGATGGCGCGCATTTCGACTTCTTCCAAGACACACCGCTACCGTACGATCGTGATTGAAGCGGTGGAGGACATCGCTCGCTACTTTTCAAACAACGACCGACGACCACGACTGCCGACTCACCCCTCCACCGGCACCGCGATCCCCTCCGTGATCTCGCCGAGGAGATCGGAGACGGTGCGGCCGCGGAGGCGCGCTTCCGGGCTGAGGATGATGCGATGAGCCAGGGTCGCGGGGATCAGCGTCTTGATGTCGTCGGGGAGGACGTAGTCGCGCCCGCGTAGCGCCGCCAGCGCCTGCGCCGCGCGACCGAGCGCCAGGGTGCCGCGCGGGCTCGCGCCCAGGTCCACCGCGTCGCTCGTGCGCGTGGCGCGTACAATGGTCGTCAGGTAGCGGCGCAGATCGGCGCTGATCGTCACGGTCCGCACGGCGTTGCTCGCGGCGATCAGCTCAGCGGGCGTGGCGACCGCTTCCAGCGCGGCGAGCGGGTCGCCCGCCCCGAAGCGCGAGAGGAGTGCCTCCTCATCGACGGCGTCCGGGTAACCGATCGAGAGGCGGAGCAAGAAGCGATCGAGCTGCGCCTCCGGCAGCGGGAAGGTGCCCTCCAGTTCGATCGGATTCTCGGTGGCGAGGACGAGGAAGGGGCGCGGCAGGGGCATCGTCTCCCCCTCGATCGTCACCGTCCGCTCGGCCATCGCCTCCAGCAGCGCGCTCTGCGTGCGCGGCGTGGCGCGATTGACCTCATCGGCCAGGACGATGTTGGCGAAGATCGGGCCGGGCCGGAACTCGAACTCGCCGCGCCGCTGATTGTAGAAGGTGATGCCGCTGATGTCGGAGGGGAGCAGATCGGGGGTACACTGCACCCGCCGGAAATCGCCGCCGACCGAGCGGGCCAAGGCGCGCGCCAGTGTCGTCTTCCCGACGCCCGGCACATCTTCCAGCAGGATATGTCCCTCACAGAGCAGCGCCACCAGGCTCGACTCGATGGTCGCGCGCTTGCCGATCATCACGCGCTCGACGTTCGCCAGCAGTCGCTCGCCGAACGCGGCGACCGCCCCTACCCCGCTCTCGATCAACGGACCCTCCCGCCTGACGTACCCTTATGCGTTTACCGCCCTTACGAACACCACTATATCACGCATAAACATCACGGATAACCGGGGATGGCGGTCGGAGCGGGGTCAGCCCGCGAGCGAGGAGCCGCGCGTCGCCAGACGTGCCAGCACCGCCGCCTGATCCTCGAAGCACATCATCGCGATCGCGTCGCCGGGTCGTGCCCCGGTCAGCGCCGCCTCGACCGCCGCCAGCTCATCCGCGACGAGCGCATAGCTCCCCGTCGCGCCGTCACGCCCCGCGACGATCCCATCCACGAAGAGCCGATTCATCGCCTCGCCACTCCGCCCGCGCGGATACTGTTCGGTGCCGCGCACCCGGACGAACGCGGCCTCCGCGCCCGCCTGCCGCCCGATACCGCGCAGCACCGCGTCGGCGCGATCCCCGGCGGTGCCGATGATCGCCAGCAACCGCGCGCCCGGCGCGACGTAGCCGCGCCCGAACGCGAGGAGGTGCAGGGCGGCGCGGCGATCGAAGACGTTGAGGCGTCCGAAGTTCTGCTCCGGCGAGTTGCGGAAATCGCGCAGCTCCGCCGCGATCGTCGCCGGATCGAGCCCGAGACCGAGCGCCGCACCCGTCGCCGCCAGCGCGTTCTCGACCATGTGGGTCGCCCGCCCGCCGAAGGTGAACGGCACCTCGTCCAGCGGCACGAGCGGCAGGCGACGCGCCCCTTCGGCCAGCACGATCGCCCCATCCTCGGCGAGCAGCGCCCGCCCACCCGCCGCGAGGTGCGCCGCGATCGTCGGATTGGCCGACTGACAGCTGAAGAAGAGGACCGGCGCAGTGGTCGCCCGTGCCATCGCCGCGACGAGCGGATTGTCGGCGTTGAGGATGACCAGGTCGGATGGGCGGGTCAGGCGGACGACCAATTCCTTGACGCGCGCCAGCTCCTCGACCGTCGCGATCCCCTGCAAGTTGCGGCGCTCGTAGCGCTCGTCGTTGGCAAATCCTGCCATCGGTGGTGCCTCCCACAGGCCGCAAAGCGCGGCGCTCCATCATCATGCGGACGAAGAGGGACGAGGCACGCACACTCCCGCTGGTCGACATAGCATCCTCGCCTTTCAGTCATCATCATCCGCCAGGCGACAGCGTCGCCCGTTTCTCGACAGCAAATAGTCTTCGGGAAAGCCTATGGTCCGGGCGCAGCGCACAGGGGTACGCGCACGCATCCCACGCGGGGATAGGCGCGTCGTGGTCGCCGGGTTGTACGGGGGGGGGGCAGGGGTGCGTTAGCACAACACGCACGAGGGCTGGGTGATCGCCCAACGAGGCGACACGCCTGTCAGCACGAACCGCCTCATCCACCCCTGGTCGGCCCCTGGTCGGCGGCGGATACTCGTGGCTCGCGGTGAGCTATTCGAGCGGTAAACAGCGCCGGCGCGTGGCGATCCCGACACGTACAACCAGGGACCGGCGCGGTACAGCGATCGTTTTCGACACAAAAACCTCATCTCTACTATGGCAAACGGCAGCACGCACAGCAGGCTGCAACAGTACTGTAGAGAAAACGTTCCGCTGTCACACCGCCCTTGAGACGGGGCCATAACCTGTCCTTTCGGACAATTCCACATGACAGAGCACGACCTGGCGCGCGTCGGGCACGCGCGGCCAGAATCCGCGCACGGCCCGGCGGCAACGAGTACCGCCGCTGCCACCGCGCAACCAGACCCACTCGCGCCCTTGCGGCGCGCGCGAAGACCTCGATCTCGGCGCGGGGCGGCGCTGTAGCGGCTCGCGATCCTATCGGCACCGTTCTTGCACCGCTGGCATGAAGCACCACCGATCGCGTGCGGGTGAGCGCAAGAATGGAGACGAAACGATGTCGAGTGAGCAAACACGTTCCACGGTCGCGACGTATGGTCGCGCCTTCGCCCTCGGTGTGGCGACCGGGCTGCGCTCGGCGACCGCGCTCGCCGTGATGACCCTCGCCGCGCAACCGGAACGCCCGCGCCCCTTGCTGCGCGGTATCGAGCAACCGTGGAGTCGCCTCGCCACGCGCCCCGCCCTCTACCTTACCGGGCTCTTCGCCCTCGGCGAGGATGTCGCCGACAAGCTCCCGGCCACCCCTTCCCGCACCGCTCCAGCACCGCTCAGCGGGCGCATCGCCTTCGGCTCGCTCGTCGGGTCGGCGGTATCGCGCGCGGAGGGACAGTCGCCCGCGATCGGCGCGGCGCTCGGCGCGCTCGGGGCGCTCGGCGGCTCGTTCGCCGGCTACGCCTATCGGCACGCGATCGCCACGCGGACGAAGCTGCCAGATCTGCCCTTCGCCCTCCTCGAAGACGCCGCCGCGATCGGCATCTCCTATCTCGCACTGCAAGAGGCATTCACGGGCGAGCCTGAAGCAGCACCACACGCCCCCGACGAACTCGACCCCGAGAAAATTCAACGGTAAAGGTCGAACGCACAATCCGACTACATAATCCGGTTAAATGAGGAGGGGCGAGGCAATGACGCCCCGCCCCTCCTGTCCGTTCGGCCGTGCCGCCAGGCTACTCGCCCCGCTCTTCTTGCTGCCGCATCGGCATGCTGTCGATCAACTCGAAGAGGCGCGCGGTGCTCACCGGCTCAGCGGCGGCAAGCTTCACGCCGCCATCCTTGCCGATCAGGATCAGCGCGAAGTCCCCTCCCGCCACATCGTAGCGCTCGCGCAACGCCGCCCCGCCCGCCCGCGCCACCGGCTGCCCGGCGAACGAACCCTGCTCGTCGGCGGGGAATTGCCCGATCAGCAGATCGCGCTCGGCCAGCTCCGCCTCGCGCGTGGCGAAGATCGCCAGTTGCTGGGCGTACATCGTGTCGCCCGCCGCCGGGGCAAAGATCAGGATGATCCGATTCTGCCACCGATAGGCATCGAGATCGAGCGTCTCCACCGTCGCCTCGCTCGTCACCGGGATACCCTCCTGTGTGGGCGGCGTGCCCGCGCCGCCACCAAACACCGAACCCGCCGCCAGCCAGATAGCCAACGCACCCGCCGCCAGGCCACTCCCACGCAGGACCATCGCCACCGTCCCTGGTGTCGCCACGCCCTATGGCGTGCCATGACCCGCCCACATCAGCACCGCCGAGATCACGCGGTCAGCGCGTTTTTCGCATGGTCCACGCCATCACTCGCAGCGGAGCATACCCCTGCCGACGCAAGGACAGACACAGGGCCGACACAGCCCATAACACCGTGCCGACCCCACATCTTTTCTGCGCTTACCGCCGTCAGCCGAGCGGCACCGCGCGCCCCCGCCCGCCCGCGAACGCGGTGACCTCGCGGTACCCGCACTCCCGCGCCAGCGCCACCGCCTGCGCGAAATCGAGCCCCACATCCTCCGGCTGGTGTGCGTCGGACGCGAGGCTAAGCGGCACGCCACGCCGCTGACAGGCACGGAGAAAGGCCGGATCGGGATAGAGCTCCCCGACCGGCTTCCGCAACCCCGCCGTGGATACTTCCACCGCCACGCCGCCCGCCACGAACGCCGCGGCGGCGGCGGCGTAGAGCGCCTCCAGATCGAGCGCGGCGGAGGGCCGGTGCCCCAGCACCTTGATCAGGTCGGGATGGGCCATGATGTTGAAGAGACCGCTGCGCGCCGCCTGCCCGAGGAGCGCGAAATACTCGCGGTACATCCGATCGACATCCCGCCCGTCCCACAGCCCCTCGACCCCGAGCAAATCGAAGCCCCAGGTGCCGATCCAGTGGACCGACCCGATGACGTAATCGAACGGTGCCCGGTCCACGATCGCGCGGATCGCCCCCTCCGCGCCGGGAAAGTAGTCGGCCTCGATGCCGAGCCGTACCGGCAGGCCGCGCTCCCCGGCCTCGCGCACCAACGTCGTGTACTCCGCCAGCGATTGCGTACCCCGCTCGGTCCACCAGCGCGCGGCGAAGGCGGGGGTGCCGGGCTGCGGCTGCGCGTCCGGCCCGATACGCGCGCTCGCGCCGACATCGCCCCACCACGCGCCATAGGCTTGCTGCGACTCGCGGAAGCGATAGATGTGCTCGCTGATGCCGATCTCCGCCAGTCCGCGCGCGTGTGCGGTCGCCAGGAAGCGATCGAGCCACACGGGCGTGAATGGTCCACGCTCCAGATGCATGTGATAATCGAGCAGCATCTCCCCTCCTCCAGCGCGGGTCGCCACGTCTCAGGGATGAAGTGTAGGGCGCGCGCAGCACCTTGCGCCAGAACAGGTCGCCGCGACAGGTCGCACAAACGACCCTTGCGCCATTTATACGGCTTTTGCTATACTGACGCCTGCAAGCGAGGGCGCGTAGCTCAGTTGGTTAGAGCGCACGGTTCACATCCGTGAGGTCACTGGTTCGAGCCCAGTCGTGCCCACCCCCGATTTCCCCAGTCGTAGCAACGAATCGCGCAACCCTCGGGCCACCGGCGCGATTTCCGGTGGCCCGAGGGTTGCAATCTTCAATGCGATTCGCAAGAACGCTTCCTGACCCGATCGTACACCCCCCTGACCGTGCCGGAGATCCGCCGCCTGCTCGCGCGCCTCTGGGTCACCGCCCCGCCGGACGACACGGCGGTCTGGCGCTGGTCGCGCTGGCGACGCTGGCACCAGGCACCCGCCCGCTTCTACCACTACCGCCGCCACAACGCCAACTGACTACAACTGTAGTAGTAAAGGCGGTGTGGCACGACGCAGGGCGCGCATTGCAGCACGCGCACCGCCGACAAAGAAACACTCCCCCATATACCCGATAGCTTGGCGGCACCTTCGGCGGTACGATAGGGCGGTACCGTGCCGCGCGTCTTCGTCGCCGTGAGGGACCACCATGTTTCGCGGTAGCGACCGAGAGGAATCGAACTGTCTCCACGCTCGGATAGCGCAATTGGCGCCGCCCCCGCGCCCCAGCATCGCGTCTCCGCCCGATGCCGAGGCTCACGCGCTCCAATCGCCTACGGGATCACCGCGTCCCGCGATTGTACGCGGGTCATTCATGAATCATGCGTCCGAATTCCCCGAGTTGTACCAGGACGTCGCGTCAACCCACTAAAAATCTTCGTCGGGCACAACCGCTGCGAGGTGGGCGAGTACGAGCCTGCCCCTCGTCCATTGCTGCCTGCGTGATCGACCGGAGGGGTGCTATCGAGACAACGGAGGCAACGCTGGCCGCCTTGCGGCGTGCCTTACGCCAGGCCATCGCGAGCCGCGATGCCGCCAACCGGTGGGGGCTGACCGAGCTCGGTCGCCTGGAAACGCGGCAGATCGCCAGGATCGAGGCGCAGATCGCGCAACTGGAAGCCCCGGACCCGACGCCCGACGCCCCGTAGGACGATCCCGAGTCGGCGAATGCGTCCCGGTCTGCCGGCTTCAGCCCGACCGCGTAGCGCCGCGTCACCGCTGCCTCGCTCGTCCCTGCGGGACCGCCCGCGCGACCCGCTCCCGCAGGTCCAGGCGTGTATGCTCGCATCACCCGAGCATGCCACCGGGCCAGACTGTTTGCTCGGTGCTCGAGGCCGTGGCTCCCTCGGGACGGACACACCGCCACGCTGTTGCGGGACCTGCCCCTCGCCACCTGGGGCAGGTCCGCGATCGCGCGGCGCGGGCCGTATTCCCATCATGCGAGTAGACGGCCAGGTGGCACAGCAGGAGGTTGGCGGCGTCGCTGTAGCGCTCACGTTGTGGCGACGAAGCCGTGCGGGTCGGTTCCGAGCCGCACCGAATTGCCGCTCCGGCGGTGCGCGATTAGTCCGCCGCGTCGCTGCTCATGCGCTGCCGTGCGGGGCCTGGCTCGCCCCCGCCTACCACGAGCGACGGCCCGTCGAGGGGCAGCCAGAAGGTGATCGTCGTCCCGCAGCCCTCGCCCGCACTCTCCGCCGCGATCCACCCGCCGTGGCGCTCGACGATGCTGCGGCAGATGTAGAGGCCGAGGCCCATCCCGGGCAGGCTGCTCGCCGCCGCGTTCTCCGCCCGCCCGAACGGCGCGAAGATGGCGTCCGCCGCGCCAGCGGGCAGGCCGATCCCCTGGTCGCGCACCGCGATCAGCCCCCCGGCCCCTTCCGCCCGTAACGTCACCGTGACCGTGCCGCCGGCGGGGGAATACTTGATGGCGTTGTCCAGCAGATTGATGAGCACCTGCTCGATCCGCCCGGCATCGGCGACGACCGGCGGCAGCCCGCCGGGCGCGTCCAGCGACAGGCGATGCTCGTCGCCGCCACGGTCGCGCGCCTGCGCCACCGACTCCGCGGCCAGGGCGGCGAGATCGGTCGGGCGAGGGGCGAGCGGGAGTTGCCCGGTGCGGATGCGCGCCACATCGAAGAGATCGTCGGTCAGCGCCACCAGGCGGTCGGCCGACTGATCGAGCGTCGCCAGCGTCATCGCGAGCTGGTCGGCGTCGAGCTGGCCGCGCGCCCGCCGCCGCAGGAGCAGTTGCGTCGTCCCTTTGAGCGTGGTGAGCGGCGTCCGCAGCTCGTGGGCGGCGACCGAGAGGAACGTGTCCCGCGCGCGCACCGCCGCCTCCGCCGCCAGCCGCGCCCGCACCTGCCCGGTGACCTCGTGGGCGTGGACGAAGATCCCCTCGGTCGCGCCGTCGGTCGCGCGGAACGGGGCGTAGACGAAGGTGAAGTACACCTCCTCCGGCTCGCCGTCCGCGTCGCGGTCCAGCCGCATCAGCACCTCGTCCCCCACGAACGGCGTGCCGGTCTGGTAGACCCCGTCGAGCAGTTCGATGATCCCCTGCCCCGCGAGCTCGGGCAAGACGTCGCGCACCCGTCGCCCGAGGATGTCGTCCCGTCCGATCAGCGCCAGATAGGGCGGGTTAGCGAGGGTGTAGACGTGGTCCGGCCCGCTGAGCAGGCAGATCGCGGACGGCGCCTGCGCGAACAGCTCGTGCAACCGCGCCCGCTCCGCCTCGGTCGCGGCGTGGGCCGCGCGCAGCGCCGCAGCGGCCGCATGCTCGGCGGTGACGTCGCGACAGACGACCAGGACGCCGCCGATCCCGTGCTCCGCCGCCTCGTCGTCGATCGGGCTGTAGCCGTAGGTCCACCAGACATCCTGGCGGCCGCCGTGCCGCGTGACCGGCACGAGCTGGTCCTCGTGCCAGGTCGCGCCCCGCCCGGCCATGACGTCGGCGATCTGCGGGCCGATCGTGTCCCAGATCTCGGCCCAGGTCTCGCGCCCGCCCCCGCCCAGGGCCGACGGGTGCCGTTCTGGCCCCATCGTCTCACTATAGGCGTCGTTGTAGAGCTGGATCAGCTCCGGCCCCCACCAGATGAACATGGGGTGCCGCGTGGTGAGGAGCAGCCGCACCGCGACCCGCAGGCTCTGCGGCCAGGCCGCGATCGGCCCGAGCGGTGTGGCCGCCCAGTCGTGCGCGCGGATCAGCGCCCCCAACTCCCCGCCGCCGACCGGCCACGCGCGGGCCTCGCGCTGCTGCGCCATCGTCCCGCTCCCTTCTCGCCGCGAAAGCCCGCCGCCCACGGGTGCCACCGGGCACGCGGGCGGCGGGATCTGAACCGCCTGGCTGGCAGCCATGATAGGTGATCGCCATCCCCGGCACAATGCGGGGGATGGTCAGGTCACACAGGTACGCCTTCAGTTCGCGCGCCGCGTCCAGCGCGCGCCGAAAGACGACCCAGACGTCCGGGCCGGGCAGGCCGTCGCGCTCGCCGGGTCCGCGCCGGAGCGGGTGACGACCGACGGCCAGACGGCCTACCCGCGGGCGATCCGCGAGACACTTGGCCCTGGCACCACCCACCGCTGTGGCCGTTATAAGAACAAGTCGTCGAGCGCGCTCGGCCACTTCTCGACCAGGCCGTAGTCGCCGGCCCAGTCGCCGTGCTCCGAGCAGACGAAGACGGCGGTGTTGTCGGCCAGCCCCGTCTCGTCTAGCGCGTCGAGCGGCTGTCCCAGCAGGGTATCGATGACGCCGATCATCCCCGGGTAGACCGCGTTGATTTTGCGGAAGGTTCCCTCGTCCAGGCGATCCAGGCGGCGCGTCTCGCGGACCAGGCGGTGGAAGTCGGGCTTGCCGGGGAGATCCGCCGGGCGTAGCGGCGGCAGCGTCGCGGGGTCGAGCAGATCGTGCCAGGGGGGCGGCGCGAAGTAGGGGCAGTGCGGGAAGGTGAGCGGCAGGTAGAGGGCGAACGGCTCGCGCGGGCGCGAGCGCAGCAGCTCGCTCACGCCATCGACGTTGCGGAAATCGCCGAGCTGTTCGAGGCGCTCGACCGGCGGCGGATCGTAACCGGCGGCGGATCGTAGAGGAAGCTGTAATAGCGCGGGTCATCTCGGGGGTAGGGCGGCGTGGGGAGCGGGCCGACGCCCGGCAGCGCCCGACGCGCGCGATCGCCCAGCCGGTAGTCGGTGACGCTGGCGGCGAAGCTCGCCGGTGCCAGCAGGTCGTTCTTGCCGCCCCAGTAGACGTCGTACCCCGCCTCCTTGAGGTACTTCAGCAGATTCGGCTCGTCGGGGCGCAGCAGGTGCCAGAGGGTGCGGTGGCCGCGCACATGGGGATACCAACCGGTCATGAAGCTGCACCGCGAGGGGCTGCATACGGGGTGCTGGGCGTGGCACTGGTCGAACCGCGTCCCCTCGGCGGCCAGCCGGTCGAGGCGCGGCGTCGGCGCATTGGGGTGGCCGTAGCAGCCGACACTCTCGGCGCGCAACTCGTCAGGGTTGAAGAAGATGATGTTCATCCGATGTATCCCTTCGCGGCCGGACCGGGCGCGACATCCCTATCCCGCGACATCGGCGGCGAGGCGGAAGCCGGTGTTGCCGGTGGCGCTGTCGGGGGTATTGGCACTGCGGGCGGCGACGCGGTAGCGGTTGCAGTACGAGGCGTGGCAGAGGTAGGAGCCGCCGCGCGTCACTCGCGCCTGTCCGTCCGGCGGGCCGACCGGATCCTCGCGCGGCCCGTCGCGGTGCCAGTCGGGGCTGAACCAGTCGGCGCACCACTCCCAGACGTTGCCGCACATGTTGTAGAGGCCGTGGCCGTTGGGCCGGTAGGCGTCGACCGGCGCGGTGCCGGCGTGGCCGTCGGCGGCGGTGTCGCGGTCGGGGAAGCTGCCCTGCCAGATGTTCATGCGGTGCTTCCCGCCAGGCGTCAGGTCGTTGCCCCAGGGGTAGCGCCGCCCCACCAGCCCGCCGCGCGCGGCGTACTCCCACTCCGCCTCGGTCGGCAGCCGCCCGCCCGCCCAGGCACAATACGCGGCGGCATCATTCCAGGAGACGTGGACCACCGGGTGGTCGCGACGCCCCGTGGTGGTCGATCCCGGCCCGGCGGGGGCGGACCAGCAGGCACCGTCGACCGCCAGCCACCAGGGGGCCGGGCCGGCGTTCCCCCGCACCGCCCCCCGTTTCGCGCGTGGTAAGAAACGGTGAAAGACGAAGGACCAGCCGAAGCGCTCGGCCTCGGTGACGTAGCCGGTGGCCGCGACGAAGGCGGCGAACTGGGCGACAGTGACGGCGTGGCGAGCCAGCGCGAAGGGGCGCAGGGTGACGACGCGCACCGGCCCCTCGCCGTCGCCGGGGAAGCCCTCCGGATCATCCGTCCCCATCAGGAACTCGCCACCGGGGAGCGCGGCCAGCCCATGCTGAGGGGCGAGGTCGCGCCCCGGTGCGCTCGACAGTGCCGCGCTATCCGGCACCCTCGTCGCGCCCGTTGCTGCGGCGGACGTTGGCCGACTCGCGGCGCAGCAGGCCGCGACGGCTTGCGTACACTGGTCGCCCTTGCGGCTCGATTCCATCGATCGGTTCATGTGACACCTTACTCATCATTGATACCTGATGCGCGCCCGGTCACGCCTCGGTGGGATGGCGCGCGGCCAGGCGTTCGGCGTGCGCGGCACGACCGGTCGCGCGCAGGCGCTCCAGGTAGGCCGGGAGCCTGCCGCGACAGTGGAACGGCCCCCCCTCCAGCAGCACCGTCCGCAGCGGATCGACCGCGACCGCACTGGTCGCGGCCATCGCGTCCAGCCACTCGGCCAGCAGCGCCAGCGCGTCGTCGACGATCGCCCGATCGCCCGCGCTCAGCGGGGGCCGCGCCCCGCGCTCGCTGCCGCGATCGTAGCCGAGCGTGGCGAGCGGCGTCCCGAAGTGGGTCTTGCCGAAATAGGCGGTCGTGTAGCCAGCCTCGCGGAAGACGTGCCCGACGGTCAGGTGATCGCCCGTCAGGCGCGCGGTGTGGCCGTGGAAGCCGTAGATGATCATCACGCCCGCCTCGTGCGGGTAGAGGCCGGTCTGGAGCGAGGCGCGCGACGGCACGCACTGCGCGTTCGCGCAGTACTGGTGCGTGAAGAACACCCCCTCGGCGGCGAGGCGAGCGAGGTGCGGCGTGCAGGCCAGCGGATCGACCATCCCCTGGCGCTGGTACTGCATCTGGTCGCAGAGGAAGAGCAGGACGTGTGGCTGTGGCATCGGGTGTCTCCTCGCCATGTGGGGCAGCAGGCGTCGGAAGGCGCGGAACGTGTCTTCGCTGTCCGCGCGTATCCGCCGCCTCCTGCCGACCGTCGGCTCGTCAGTGCGGCAGCGCGGCGTAGTCGGCTTGGGTGTAGTCCTTGGTGGGGTCCCAGTTGGCGAACTTCCAGTCGTCGCGCGAGACCGTGGCCCCCTTCGCCCGCGCCGCCGTGATCGCCCGCTCCAGTTCCTTGTCGGAGCGATCCTGGAGATCCTGCAGCGCCGCCTTCGGGTCTTTCAGTTGGCCCGCGAAGAGGCCCTGGATCGTCTGCCCGAAGTCGGGCGTGACGTTCTTCAACTCCAGCAGCACCTGGGCCACGTCCGGGTTGCGCACCACCGGGAGCGGGCCGGTGCGGATCTGCTGCTCATACAACTCCAGCGCCTTGCTGGCGTGCGGGTCAAGTTGTCTCGACTGCTGCGCCCGCTCGTTCGCCTGCGGCAGGAGTGCCCGCAGGTTGCCCTCGGTGGCGACGACGATCGCGGTCTGGCCATCCTCGCTGCCGGTGTAGGCGAACATGTCGCCCGCGATCGCCTTATTCGGGCTCTTCGCGTAGACCCACATCTGGTTCGCCCCCGTCTCCTCGAAGGTGAGCGGGATGGGGCTGCCATTATTCGGCAAGGGCGTGCTGGCGACCCCGAATGTGAAGTCGGGGTTCTCCCGGGGCCATTGTGGGATGTTCCACGGCCCCTCGATGATGAACCCTGCGACCCCCTGCGGCATCCGCGCGCGCGCCGCCGTCTCATCCAGCCCGAGCGAGCCGGGGAAGATGCTGCCGTCGGCGTTGAGCGCCAGCAGCAGATCGATCGCGGCGAGGTACTGGTCGCTGGTGAAGACGTATTGCCCGGTCTTCCAGTCGATACTCTCGTTGCCAGAGCTGTCGCCCGCCGCGGGCGCGCCCGCCATGCGCCCTAAATTACGGACGAACTCCGCGAGGCGCTGGGTCGACTTGGCCCCGAAGATCGTGCCGTAATACTGTCCCTTGCCCTGCTGCGTGATCTTCTTCGCCGCCGCGCGCATGTCGTCCCAGGTGAAGGGCGTGGTCGCCGGGTCGTAGCCGGCCCGCTGCATGATCGCGGTGTTGTAGAGCGTCAGGGTGCCGTAGCGCTTATTCGAGGTGACCGGGAAGGTGTAGGTCTTGCCGTTGAAGACGTGGACGCCGTCCAGGAACGAGCCGAACGGGAAGGTGTCCTTCCACCGCTGGAAGTTGGGCACGACCTCATCCAGGGGGGCCACCCAGCCCTCGCGCACCGCCTGCGCGCCCGGTACGTTGAGCGGCACCGCGAAGACGTCGTGCGCATTGCCGTTCTGGACGCCGAGCGGGACGATCTTCTCGATCTCCGTCCAGGGGAGCGCGTCGTACTGGATCGCGATGTTCGGGTGCGCCTGCTGGTAGGCCGCGAAATATTGCTTGTAGAAGAGCGCCTTCAGATCGCCGCTGTCGATCCACCGGAAATTCACCTTGTCGGTGGGCAGCGTCACGCCGCTGTTCGGTATCGTGATCGCGCCCGACCCCGTGGCGGCGGCGGCTGAAGCGGTGGACCTGGCTGCAGTTGCCGCGCCTTTAGTGGCGACAGCCGTGGGCGTATCTGCGGCACGACCGCCCTGTGCTGCTGCGGCCGTGCCTGTGCCGCTGCCCGGTACTATTGTAGGAACGGCTGCACTGTCATTCCCACCGCAGGCGGCGAGCAGCACGGCGGTACCCGCCCCTCCCAACAGGCCCAGGAGCTGACGGCGGGATAGACGCGCTGGCTGCTTGTCACAAGAGTCTACTGACGTCATCGGCCTCCTCCTTCTAGGTCGGGTTCCGGTTGCTAGGTCGGGTTCTGGTTGGCGAACGTCCAATCGTCGCGGGATAGCTTCGTCCGCGCCACCATGATCGCGCGGTTCGGGCCTTGTTCCAGCGGCCTTGCAGATCCTGCATCTCCTGCTCGCGCCCAGCGACGGTAATGGGGTACTTCTTTTACTGCTTGCATCAATTGACCGTGATCGTAGGCTGCGGTCACGGGATTGTCAAGAATAGCGGTGCTACCTTCCTCATCCTCTTGGCCCCCGATCCCTCAGGCCGTATCCTTGCTTCGGTCGGTATCGACGAGATACCCGATGGCGATGCTGGCGATGCCACCGCGAGACGGCTTCCAGTGATCGCAGCGCCCATCGCTACCGACAGAATCGCAGCCTTCGAGTGCTCCACCCGGTACCTACTTCTTGAGGGCGGCGTAGTCGGCATCGGTGTAATTTTTCATCGGATCCCAATTTGGGAAGATGAGATCATCGCGCGAGACCTTGGCCCCCTTCGCCTGTGCCGCCTTGATCGCCCGGTCCAACTCTTTATCTGAGCGATCCTGGAGCTCCTGCATCGCCCCCTTCGGGTCCTTGAGTTGCCCCGTGAAGACTCCTTGCATGACCGAGCCGAAGTCGGGCGTGAGGGGCCTGATCTCCAACTCCACCTTCGCCCAGTCCTGGTTGCGGACGTTCGGGCTCGGGGCAAGGACCTGGATCCGGTCCAGCGTCTCGAAGATTGCGCGCGAGCGAGGGTCGATATCGGCCTGCTCATTAATCTCCGGATAGATCGAGCGTTGACCGCCCCCCGAGAGGGTTGTGAAGAGCAGGTTCCCCTCCTTGGTGCCGATGTAATGGAGCATATCGCCGGCGATCGCGGGATACTTGGTATTCGCGTTGACGTTGAGGATGTTCTCACCCGTCGCCCCGGGGAATTCCGCGAGGGGGTAAACCGCGCCGCTATTCGGCACGGGTTGCCCGACGATGTCGAACGGGAGGGTCGGGCTATCCTGCTTCCACTGCGGGATATTGTACGTCCCCGAGATGATCATGCCCGCCGCCCCTTGCGCGAACTGTGCACGCGCCTGCGCGGCATTCAGCGCAATCGATCCGGGGAAGATGCTGCCATCGGATTTGAGGCCGAGTAGGAGATCGGTGGCCGCGAGGTACTGGTCGGTCGTGTAGTTGAACGTGCCCGTTTTCCAATTGATATCGGCGAGCATGCCGCCCCCGCCGCCGCCGAGCGGCGCGGCGCGGCGTGCGAAGCCGTTGACGATCGAGGCGTAGCGTCCGCCTTGCCCTTCGATCATCAGACCGAAATACTTGCCGCCCCCCTGCTCGGTCATCTTCTTCGCCGCCGCACGGAACGTGTCCCAGGTGACAGGGTGTGCCTGCGGGTCGAAACCCGCTTTCGCGGCGTATGCGGTGTTGTAACACAGCGACGTGTTGCCGCCGGGGTTGGTGAGCGGTGGACCATACGTTTTCCCTTCGAAGACGTTCAAGCCGGTCAGGAAGGAGCCGGCGGGGAAAGCGGCTTTCCAGTTGGCGAAGTCGGGGATGATGTCGTCGATCGGGCGGATCCAGCCGCTCGTGATCGCCTGACCGAGGCTGATCGCCCCAGGGAGTTGGAAAACGTCGGGGGCGTTGTTGTTCTGGAAAGCAAGGGGGAGCGTCTCTTGGATTTTCGCGAAGGGGAGCGGATCGTAGGTGATGGTGATGTTCGGGTGTGCCCGTTGATAGGCGGCGAAGTACGCCTTGAAGAAGGGTACTTTCGCGTCGCCGCTATCGACCCAATGGAAGGGGGCATTGTCGGTCGGCAGCTTCGCACCGCTGTCACGGATCACCAGCGTTGCGGCGCTCGTGGCCGTGCGGGTTGCGATTGCCGATGGCGAACCTCCGCCCGAGGGCGGGCGGACGGGTGTCGCGGCACCGGTAGTCGCGCCGAATGCGGGAACGGATACCGATGTGCTGCGCGACGGTGCCGTAGTCGGTGCTCCCGCGGCGACTGTCGCTCCCGCAGTCGCGGTTGGCGCGCCGGAAGAGGTCGTAGCAGGCTCCCCGCCGCCGCAGGCCGCGAGCACCGCCGCACCGCCTGCGGCGCTGAGGATCTGGAGCACTTTGCGGCGTGAGAGCAGTCGGCTACCAATGGGATACACAGTCATGATTGACTCCTCTGGGTATGTAGGCCGCATCCGCCGTCGGGGAGGGGGTGAACGGGATCCGGGGCGTTATCACGACCCGGGGTTGCGCAGTCTTTCTTCACGAAACCTTGCGCCGGTGTTCACCGTGCTCCCCCCTGGCGTGATCCGCAACCGGGGTACGGCCACAGGGCGCTGTTCCTCGCCGCTACTGTTACCTGTAGTCGGCCTGGGTGTAGTCCTTGGTGGGATCCCAGTTGGCGAACTTCCAGTCGTCGCGCGAGACCTTGGCCCCCTTCGCCTGCGCCGCCGTGATCGCCCGCTGCAATTCCGCCTCCGAGCGGTCCTGCAAGTCCTTCATCGCCGCCTTGGCATCCTTGAGTTGGCCGGTGTACAGGCCCTGGATGACTTGCCCGAAGTCGGGCTGGAGGGTCTTGAGCTCCAACGATACTTTGGATACGTCGGGATTGCGTACCTCGGGCGCAGGACCGAGTCGCAACTGCTGATCGAAGAGGCTCTGCGCCGTACGCGCCTGTGGGTCGAGATGTGCCTCCTTGCTGGCCTCGGGGAAGATTGGCGCATCGGCACCGTCGCTGACCGTGCCCCAGGCGATCTGCCCCGCCAGCGAGCCCAGGTAGTGGAAAATATCGCCCGCGACTGCCTTGTTCGGGCTCTTGGTATAAATCCAGAGCTGATTGGCACCGCCCGGCGCATAGGAAAGCGGCACGGGGGTCCCGGTATTGGGGACCGGCTGGCTACCGACGCCGAACTTGAAATCGGGGCTGTCGGCGAGCCACTGTGGCACATTCCACGGTCCCTGGAGGATCATCCCGGCGACACCGTTCGGGAACTGCGCGCGCGCCTGGGGCGCGTTGAGCGAGAGGGAACCGGGGAAGATGCTGCCATCCGCCTTGATCGCCAGGAGCAGATCGAGCGCAGCGAGATACTGGTCGCTGGTGTAGTTGAATGCGCCGGTCTTCCAGTTGAGGTTGCTGTTGGCGGCCGTCCCGCTGTTCCCGGGTGCGCCCGCCATGCGACCCAGATTGCCGACGAATGCGCCGAAACGGTTGGTCTGATTACCCTCGAAGATCAGGCCGTAATACTGGCCCTTCCCCTGCTCGGTGACCTTCTTCGCTGCGGCGCGAAACTCGTCCCACGTCAGCGGCTTTGCCCCCGGATCATAGCCGACACGCTGCAATAGGTCGATGTTATAGAGCGTCAGCGTATCGTACCGCTGGTTCGAGGTCAGCGGGATCGTGTAGGTCTTGCCGTTGAAGTCGGTGATCCCGTTGACGAACGCACCGGGCGGAAAGGCGGACTTCCACTCCGCGAAGTTGGGGATTACATCGTCTAGCGGTGCTACCCATCCTTCCTGCACTGCCTGTGGCGCGGGGACGTTGAGGGGCACCTGGAAGACATCGGGGGCATTGCCATTTTGCACGCCGAGTGGTACGACCTTGCCGATCTCGTTCCAGGGGAGGGGATCGTACTGCACGGCGATGTTCGGATAGGCCCGCTGGTACAGATCGAAATACTGCTTGAAAAAGACCGCCTTCTGGTCGCCACTATCGACCCAGTGGAACGTGACCTTGTCGGCAGGGAGTTTGACCCCACTTTTAACGATCTGTATCTCCGTCGAGACCGCGCTCGGGGAAGCGCCGGTCGCTGGCGAACCGGTCGGCGTACCGGCCGCAGCCGGGGCGGTTGTCGCCGTTGTGCCGGTCGGCGCGACCGCCGCAGTCGGGGACGCGGTGTCTCCGCACGCGGCCAGCAAGGCGGCGGCACCCGCGCCACCCATGAGGCACAGCATCGTACGGCGCGACAATCGGTGGGCCGTTTCCTGTATCGCCGGTCGAACGTTGTGTCGTCCCATCCTGTCACCACTCCTTCCTCAATCGCCATCGAGTTTTTTGATTGCTTCGATTAAGTGCGGCCATCGTAAATTGCGCGGGTGCTATTGTCAATGGCTTGGTACAACCGCTGGTAAGGTGGCCCGACCGTGCAACGCATCAGCAATCGCGATGGCCAGGGTCACAGCCCGGACAAGCGCGACAGATACTCGACGCCGAAAACGCCGGGTAGGTTCCGGTTTCGCCCGATTTTAGCGGCCCGCAATAACGAGGGCGGTGCTGTGGGACAGGGGGGCGGCGAAGAACCCCTGGAGCGCCAGCGTCGCCGCCCCGACCGTCGGCGCGCCAGAGAGGGCAGTCGTCTCGATCCGCACGGTGTCGCGCAGCGCGGGGAAAACCCGGCGGCGCACCTCCGCGCGCACCGGCTCGAGGAGGATATCCCCGGCACTGGCGAGTTCGCGACCCAGCAGGACCAGGCGGGGATCGAAACTGTTGATGATCGTGACCAGCCCGGCGGCTAGGGCGCGCGTAGCGTCCGCGAGGATGCGGACGGCGAGCGGGTCGCCGCCGCACGCGGCGGCGACGAGCGCGTCGAGCGTCGGCTCCTCACCCGGTCGCACCCGCGCGCGGATCGCGGACGGCTCGCCGGTGGCGAGCGCCGCCCGCGTCGCCGCGAGGACGCGCGGGACCGACGCGTACATCTCCAGACAGCCGTAGTTGCCGCAGGCACAGCGTGGGCCGTTGGCGTCGATGCTGAGGTGACCGAGTTCACCGGCAACGTCGTGCTCGCCACGGTAGAGTTCGCCATCGAGGACCAGGCCACCGCCGATCCCGGTGCCGAGCGAGAGGAAGACGAAGTTATCGATCCCCTGACCGGCACCGAACCATAACTCGGCGAGGGCGCTGGTATTGCCGTTGTTGTCCACGAACGTCGGGAGTCCGAAGCGGGCCTGTACGTGGGACACGAGGGCAAGATCCTGCCAGGAACCGAACGAGGGCGGCGCGAGGAAGCGCCCCGAGCGCAAGCTGAGCGGCCCGACGGCACCGATGCCGATGCCGACGAGCGTCGCTCGCCGCGTCTCCGGGAAGCCGACGAGGAGGCGCTCGATCATGGCGCAGGTGGCGGCCAGGACCGTCTCCCCGGTGAGCCAGGGCCCCGCCGCCTCGTGCAGGTGCTGGTGCTGGTGGCCGGCGAGGTCCACGATAGCACCGGAGATCGCGTCGCGGGCGATGTCGATGCCGATGGCGTAGCGGGCGGTGGGGTTGACCTTCAGGAGAACCGGTCGCCGCCCCACGCGCGAGACGCCCTGCCCGATCTCGCTGACCAACCCGGCGTCGAGCAACTCGTCGACGATGTTGGTGACGGTGCCGGCGTTCAGCAGTGTTTGGCGTGCCAGGGTGATCCGCGCGATCGGGCCTAGTGCGCGGATCGCGCGGAAGATGGTGGCCCGATTGCTCCGCTTGACGCTCCTATGATTCGCCCCCGCATAGGCATTCGGCGAAGCCATCGTACCCAACTCCTCCGCTATCGTGCAGCGATCACGGAATTATCCCTCAACGTGTAAGGGCAGGGTACCGCGAAGCGGCCCGACGCGGCAAGAAGCCACATCGCTTCCCAAGCAACGAGGCATCGGTAGGCCCGAGCGGCATGCCGCCGCCATGCCGCCGCGCGTTGGTCACGGTCTGGTCCCTTCTCAGCGGCGCGGGCATTCGTCGGGTGTTGGCCGTGACCATCGCACCGGGCGCGGCGCGATACCGATACGCCCTGCTGCCGTCGGTTCACTCGCGCCAGCCGCAGGGCGAACACGGACGCCCGGCGTCGGGCAGTGCGGACCGCGACGACGATGTCACGAGCAGCGCCGGTCGCGCAACGTCGGCCGTGATGGGCTGGAAGCGCGGGCACCAGCGCGCCGGTGATCAGCATCTCCTGCGGCCAGCATTAACCGGTGCAGGGTGTGCTGGTGCGGGCGAGGCGGGCGTGACGGCAGACACAGCAGCGGAACCTGGCGGCAGGTGCCTCGTCCCAGGCACCGGGTACCGAACGATGGGAACGTAGCACCTCTTAACTCCAACAAGCACCTCGTCCAACGCTCGACCGCCGGTCTCCCGGCCCCTGCGCGCCGACGTTTAGCGGGATACCGGCGGCCACTCGCCGTGCGCCGCGAGCAGGCCGGCGACCAGGGAGACGATCCGGGCGGTGTCGAGCCGGGCGGCGGTGTGCGCGTCGAGCAGCGCCGCGCGGTGGAGGTGCTCGCGCTTGCCACCGAGGATGGTGCTGACGTCGGCGCGCTGCGGGTAGCGCCCGGTCAGCAGCGCGGCCCGCGAGGGCGAGCAGACCGGTGAGTTGGCATACCAGTTGGTGAAGCGCACGCCGCGCCCCTGCCGCTGCTCGACCGCCGCGAGGCGCGGACCGGCGAGTCCGGCCACGGGTGCCGCGACGATACCCGCGTCCTGATCCCCGACAGCTTTAGCCGCAGCAAAAAACATGGCCCCGGCATAATGCCGGAGCCGTTTCCTTGCCCCATCTTTTCGGGCCAATTCGGGGCCAATTCAGCCAAGCCGGGACATCCGGCCTGTCCGCCACCGCCTGTCCTAGCCCGGCAGACCGATATCCCCTTCCCCGACACAACACGACGAGCAGCAACGAAATACGGTAGGGACGCGCCTGAAATACCGTACTCTTACTATTGGTCAGATCGACCGCTGCCCCTATGATGGGTACGATAACCGGCACGGTGACAACGACCAACCCCCGCTACCGCGCCGGTCATGCGGGTCAGCGCTAGCAAAGCGCGACGGGGGCAGCGATACATACATCCGCACGAAAGGAGGAGCGCACGGCGACAACAGAGACGAAGTGGGACCTGGCAGCGCCGTAGTCGATCAGCAGAGGAGAACAACGATGAGCGCACCGACGCAACTGCCCGACCTCCGGGCGATCAAAGGGCGACAGCAGCAAACCTGGTCAGCCGGGGACTACGCCCGGATCGGCAACACCGTCCTGATCACCGCCGAGATATTGTGCGAAACGGTGGACGTGCATAGCGGACAACGGGTGCTGGATGTGGCCTCCGGCACCGGCAATGCCGCCCTGGCCGCCGCCCGGCGCTTCTGCGACGTGACCGCCACCGACTACGTCCCGGCACTCCTGGATGATGGGCGCACGCGGGCTGTGGCCGAAGGGCTACCCATCACCTTTCAGGAGGCCGACGCCGAGCATTTACCCTTCCCCGACGCCTCGTTCGACGTGGTACTCTCGACGTTCGGGGCGATGTTCGCGCCCGATCACGAGCAGGTCGCGCGTGAATTGCTGCGGGTCTGCCGCCCCGGCGGGAAGATCGGCATGACCAATTGGACCCCGGAGGGTTATCTCGGGGATTTCTTCCGCACGATGGGCCAGCACGTTCCGCCGCCCGCCGGGGTTCGCTCGCCGATGCTATGGGGCACCGAAGCGCACCTACGCGGTCTCTTCGGTGCCGACAGCGGCGAACTGCGGCTCACGCGACGGATGTTCGTCTTCCGCCAGCGCTCGCCGCGCGCCTGGATCGACTACTTCCGCGCGTACTATGGTCCGACGCTCAAGGCATTCGAATCCCTCGATGGCGCGGGGCAAGATCGGCTGATCGCAGACCTGGAAGCGCTCATCGAGCGCCACAACGTGTCGGGTGACGCCACGATGATCGTCCCCGCCGAGTATCTGGAAGTTGTGGTGGCGCGCCGTTAGGCCAGTTACGCCGTAAACCTCGCTTGAATGTCCGGTTCGTCGGAGCGGCACACCAGCCGATGGTGACGAGGCGGTGGAATGTATTGCGTTTGATGTGCCTCAGATGTACGCTACGATCCGATCTGCATCGAGACGCGGAGACGTCGTTCTCGGTGCGAGACAGGGTGTCCCACGGCCACTTCGCGCGGCGATCCATCGTGGAGGCGTACCTGCCGGGTCAGCACGAACAAGCGGCCCGGCAGGTACGGCCAGTGGTCTGATCTGCGGACACGAACCGGCCCGCGCTCACAGTCGCGCGGCGGTGGCCTGAAAAAGCCGGGGACGGCGCACCATGATGACGAGCGCTCCGCTGGATAGCCTGATCGGTCGGGAGCACGAGTGTGCCGCCCTCGCCGGTCGCGCCGCCACCGCCGGCGAGGGGCACGGCGCGCTGGTGCTGCTCACCGGAGAGGCCGGGGTCGGCAAGACCACCCTGGCCCGGCACGCGCTGGCGATGAGCGGCCTCACCGTACTCGAACGGCGGGCGTATCAGGGGATCACGCTGCCGTACGGGCCGCTTGTCGCGGCGCTCCGTTCGTACCACTCGCGCGAGGCCGCTGCTCGTGGCGTGGGCGGCGCGCTGGCACGCGCCCTCACCCTGACAATCCCCGACCCTGCCGCGCCCGCCGAAGGCGATCGCGCCGCCCTTTTCGAGGCGTTGCGCGCCGCCTTCGCCGCATTGGCCGAGCGCGCGCCATGCGCGGTCCTCCTCGACGACCTCCACTGGTCCGACAGCGCGACCTTGGAACTGTTGCCCGCCCTCAGCAGTGCGCTGGATCAGGTGCCGTTGCTCATCATCGCCAGCTACCGCAGCGACGAGATCCCGCGCGGCCACCCGGTGCGGCGGCTACGGAGCGATCTCCGCCGCATGGGCCGCTTCGAGGAACTTGTTGTCGAGCCGCTCGATCGCGAGCAGACGACGCGCCTTGTCGCGCGCACGCTCGGTGCATCGCCGGGCATCGCGCTCGCAGCGGCGATCTACGACCGCACCGAAGGCGTCCCGTTTTTTGTGGAGGAACTTGTCGCGGGACTGGCGACCAGCAAGCGCCTGCATCAGGGTTTGGCAGGACTCGAACTCGACAGCGGCGCGGCGCTACCGTTGCCGGAGAGCGTGCGCGACGCTGTCCTGCTGCGGCTGAACGGCCTCTCCCCGCAGGCGCGTCGGGCGCTAGATGTGGCCGCAGTGCTCGGTCAGGAGTTCGACATCGATCGCGTCGCCGCACTGGTGAATGATGAGCACTGGGCGACCGAGCCGACCGAACGCAACCTGATCGGGGAGCTAGCGCCCGGGCGAGCCGCCTTCCGCCATGCGCTGACGCGCGAAGCCTGCTACCTGGACGTGGCCTGGTCGCGCCGCCGCGCGTTGCATCGCCAGGTCGCCGCCCGCCTGGAAACGGACGGTGCGCCGCCGGCGATCATCGCCGAGCATTGGCTAGCAGGGCGGGATACCGAACGCGCGCGCGCGGCACTGCAAGCCGCCGCCGAGGCGTCCTGCCGCGTCCATGCCTACCGCGATGCGGCGACAGCGGTGCGCCGGGCGCTGGAACTGTGGCCGGAGGGCATCGAAGAATCGGAGCGCCTCGCCGCGCTCGAACAACTCGGGCGCTGTGCGGAACTCTCCGGCGAGTTAGGCGAGGCGACCCGAATTTGGCGTGAAATCGCCGCCGAGCACCAGCAACGCGGCGATCTGCACCGCCTGGCAATGGCCGCCCGACAGTTAGCGGGCGTCCTCGAATTGCAGGGAGACTGGGAACGGGCGCTGAGCGCGCGCCATCAGGCGGCGAAGGCCTACGCCGCGAGTAACCTCCCCGCCGAGGCGGCGATGGAGCGCCTGCTCGCGGCGGCGCACCTGCGGTCCGCCGCGAGCTATCTATCCCGCGCTGGCCCTCCTCGTAACAGCACGGACGGAGGCAGCCAGCGCGGGGAGCTGGGCGCTCCAGGCCCGTATCCTCGGGTTGGAAGGAAACGTCCGTGCCCGACTCGGCCAGAGCGTGGAAGGGGTTGCGCTCGTGCGTGCCGGACTCGCCCTCGCCCTGGAGCACCACCTGGCCGGACCGGCGGCGGAAGTCTATCAACGACTCGCCGATTCGCTGGAGCACGCCGGTGATTACGACGGCGCGCAAGCGGCCTACCAGGCGGCGTTCACCTTCTGCCGCGCGCACGATGCCGCAGCGGTAGGGCAGTTATGTCTCGCCTGCCTCACGATCGTCCTACGCCAGACGGGAGATTGGGAGCAAGCGGCGTCCCTCTGCCGCGAAGTGCTCGCGTCGGACAATGTCCCGCCATACGCGCGCGCCGTCGCCGCCGGCTCGCTCGGTACACTCTATGCCTTGTGCGGCAAGGCGCGGCAGGCCAGGCCACTCCTGCTCGAAGCCAGCGCGCTGGCGCGGCAGATCGAGTTGGCGGCGCTCGAACTCGTCGTCTTGTGGGGACTGGCCCTTGCCGAGGAGCAAGGGGGATCTGGCGAGGCCGTCGTCGGGCGCTGTCGCACCCTACTCGCGCGGTGGGCCGCGACCGAGGAGCGCCATTACATCGTTAGGACTTACGCAGTTGAGCACGAATAAGGTGCGATTTAGGCGTGAATCCACGTTCAACTGCGTAAGTCCTAATCGTATCGATGCTCCATTGGGCGGTCACCTGCTACGCTGAGCATGGTGCCGACAGCGAAGCACGTTCCTGTGCTGCCGCCCTGGCGCAAATCGCGGTCGCCACAGGCCAGGCCGAAACCCTCGCCGCATTGGCCCACGCCCTCGGCGAGACGGCCCTCCTCGATGGCGACGCCGTCCGCGCTGCGGCACATTTCAACCATGCAGCAACACTGCTGCGCGACCGCGATGCGCCATTCGAGCGCGCGCAGACCCTGCGCCGTGCGGGCATAGCACTCGTGCAGGCTGGCGAGCGTGAGGCGGCAATCGCCCGACTCGCCGACGCCTACCGCGCCGCCCGTCAACTCGGGGCGCGACCGCTCGCCATACGCATAGCCGGGGAATTGGCCGCGCTCGGCGAGCGGGTCGAGCGTCACCTCGGTCGGCGTGCTGCCGCTGAAATCGCATCCGGCGGGCTCTCACGGCGCGAGCGCGATGTGCTGACGCAGATCGCAGTCGGACGGACGAGCCCGGAAATCGGCATACTGTTCCACCTCAGCCCGCGCACCGTGGAGATGCACGTCGGACGCATCCTCGACAAACTCGACTGTGGTAATCGCACCGAGGCGGTCCACAAAGCCACCGCCCTCGGCCTGCTCTCGTGACGCGACAACCCATGATTTGCTGACAGCCAGGTTGCAGCGACCGACGCCAGGAGCTGATACACGTTAGGACTTACGCAGTTGAACGTAGATTCACGCCCAAATCGCACCTTATTCGTGCTCAACTGCGTAAGTCCTAACACGTTTCACACCGCGTCGTCGGTACACGCTGTATGCAGCCAATTCGATCGGTGTGTTACCCCAAGCCCGCCCTCGCCGCCTGCACGGATCAGCACATGGTCGTAACGATCACGATACCCGGTACGCTTGTAACGCTCCTGGGCATACGCTGTAGGTGGGGGGATCGAACCACCTGGCACGGCCCCGCGCACCACCGATCCAACAATATCCCCTGTTGGCGGGTTGTGCTCGCCCCCGTGCAGCGCGGCTACCGACACACCTAATCGAGCAGTTCCGTACGCCAGTTCAATTCCTGGATACGCGCATCGAGCGCACGATGGTCCCGCGCCAACTCGTCCGCGCGCCGCTGTATCTGCGGCACGTTCACCGTGCTCCGGGAGATCACCTCCGCGCGGGAGACGCGCCCCTTCGATACCGATGCCGCTTCCGCCAGCGCGGCGTACGCTTTCTGCCTCGCGCTCAACACATCACGCAGCGCGAGCGCATCGGCCAGCGACGCGCCGTCATCCAGGCGTGTCGCGGCGTTCGTCCGATTGATCCGTTGCATCAGATCGAGCAGCGTGTCGGCGAGCCGTTCCAACTCCGCCAACAACGCCTGTGGATCCTCGGCGGGTGTCTCGCCCTCCTGCACCAGCGCGTTCCGCACCAAGCGCTGGCGTACCTGCTCCAATCGTCGCTGGCTGTCGGCCCGCAGGCTCAGCCCCTCGGCAAGTTTCATCGGACAACTCCGTCAACACCACCGTATCACCCGGACACCGTACCATATCGCCGGGGCACCGTCACACACGCACGGACGCCACCCGATACAATGGCACCCGCTGCTCGCATGACGACGCGCGATGGCGTGTGGCAGCAAGTGTGACGATTGTGGGCAGGAGACGGGAGGGCGACGATGCGCTTGGGGCTCGACAGTTATAGCCTGCGCTGGCAGGGCTGGGATGCGTACCAATTCCTCGATTACGCCGCGCAACTCGGCCTCGACAACGTGCAGTTCTCCGAGCGCGGGAACCTCGCCTCGCACGACGCCGACTACTTGCGCGAACTCAAGGCGTATGCGGACGGCCTGGGGCTGACCATCGAGGTCGGCATGGGCAGCTTCGACCGCTACGCCGCGTCATTCCGCCCGGAGTACGGGAGCGGCGCGGACCAGCTCACCACGATGCTCCACGTCGCGGCGGCGGTCGGCTCGCCGGTCGTCCGCTGCTTCCTCGGCGCGCAGGACGAGCGCCTGGGCGCGGTGCCGCTGCGCGAGCACATCGCGGAGTGCGTGCGAACGCTACGAGCGGTCGCGCCGCTGGTACGGGAACTCGGCATCACGATCGCGGTCGAGAATCACGGCGGCGTCGATCTCCTCGCGCGCGAGTTGCGCGAATTGATCGAGACGGTCGGCCCCGAGACGGTCGGCGTCTGCCTCGATACCGGCAATCCGCCCTACGCCGCCGAAGACCCGCTCCTGAGTACGGAGATCCTCGCACCCTACGCCAGCACCACCCATCTGCGCGACACCAAGGTCTGGGCGACCGAGGATGGTGCCGCCGCCCAATGGGTGCCGTTGGGTGCCGGGAGCGCGGAGCTCCCCGCCATCCTGGCACTCCTCGCCGGGCATGCGCCGGATATCGCGATCAATCTGGAGGTGATCACCGGCACGCCCCCCGCGAGCCTCCCCTACTACACACCGGGCGCATCCTTCTGGGAACGCTACCCCGACATGCCCGCCCGCGATTTCGCGCGTTATGTCGCGCTGGCGAGGCAGGGTACACCGGGGCCATTCGAGCAGCGCCTCTTGCCACCGGGGCTATGGCTGCCGCCGGAGGACCAGCTCGCAAGCTATCGCGAGCAACAGCGCCAGCACTTCGAGCAGAGCGTGCGCCATGCGCGCGAAGTGCTCGGTCTCGGCGAGCGCGGCAAGGCGGCCAGCGCGTAAGCGCGCCGGGACAACCGCCCCGCCATGACGCGGGCATATGGCGAGACCGGCGGGGAATACCCGCCGGTCTCGCCACGCCCGCGAATAGCGCGATACGCCGCATCACGCCGCGCTCAACCCACTTCGCCCACTCGCCCACTCGCCTCAGTGAAAGACCCGCCCGGCATCGACCACGAGCGTCTGCCCGGTGGTGCTATCGGTGCTGCAGAACGCGACGACTTGCGCGGCCACGTCGTCCCGGCTCGTCGCCCGCTTCAGCGCCGCCCCGGCCACCGAGCGCGCCACGTAGGCCGGATCGAGCGCCTCGGTCATCCGCGTCCCCTCCATCAGCCCCGGCGCGACGGCGTTGACGAGGACATCTGGGGCCAGCGCGACCGCCAGGCAGCGCGTCAGGTGGTTGAGGCCCGCCTTCGAGACCGCGTAGGCGATGCTCGATCCGGTCGGCGCGAGCCCCGCAACCGAGGAGATGTTGACGATCCGCCCGCCACCGTCCCGGCGCAACACGGGCGCGGCGGCGCGCGCGAGGAGGAACGGCCCGGTGAGATTGCGCCCCAGCAACTCCTCCCACAACTCCGGCGTCAGCGCGTCGAGATCGGGATATGGCACCCACCGATTCGCGGCGGCATTGTTCACCAGGATGTCCAACCGCCCGAACTCGCGCGCGATCGCCGCCAGCAAGGCCGGGATCGCCTCGGCATCGGCCAGATCGGCGGCGTAGGGATACGCCCGCCGCCCGTGATACCCCCCGAGGTCGTCGGCCAGCGCGCGCGCCGCCTCGTGCCCCTGGTGGTAGCCGACAACGACATGGCAACCCGCCGCCGCCAGCGCGTGGCAAATGCGCCCGCCCAGCCCGCCTGTACCCCCGGTGACGAGCGCCACCGTTCCAGCGAGATCCATCGCCCGTACCCTCCCCCTCATCCGACACGTCGGTGACGCAATAGCCGTCGCCGATTGATGCGGTCGCGTAACACTCCGGTCGCTTGTAGCGGCCAGGATAGCAGCCTTCGCGTGCCAACGACGTGTCCACGAGCGCCCGATGATTTTCTTAGGGGTTACGCAGTTGAATGTGGATTCGAGCCGAAGTCATGCCTGCTTCGTGCTCAACTGCATAACCCCTAATCGTCAAGAATAGAGCGAGAACGTGACACACCATATATGGCATTGGCTATGAGGGCGTACCACCATAGCCGCGCACTTAAATCAGCGGAAGCCGCAAGATAAAGGTGCTACCCTGTCCGACCGTCGAGATCGCGATGAGCGAGCCACCATGCGCGTGCGCCAGTTCGCGCGCGATGTAGAGGCCCAGACCGAGCCCGCTGACATTCTCCTGATCGCCGAGCATGGTCCGATAGAAGCGTGAGAACAGGTGCGGCAACGCCTCGGGCGGGATGCCGGGGCCGCTATCGTGGACCGTCACCTCGGCCTCGCGCCCGAGCCGCCGCACGCGCACATCGATCTGCGCGGATTGCGGCGCATACTTGATCGCGTTCGTGACCAGGTTGAGCAGGATTTGCTCCAACCTTCCGGCGTCGCCATTAACGGCCAGCGCGTCGTCTTCGACGCGCAGCGCGATCGTCTGAGCGGTGAGCAGTTGCGCCTCCTCGACCACACGGGCGACCAGTTCTTCGAGCGCCAGGTCGTGCCGCGCCAGGGTGTAGTTATCGCTCTGAAGGCGGATCACGTCGCTGAGATCGGTGATCAGCCGGTCGAGCCGGTCAACCTGATGGAGCGCATTCTCGGTGTAATGCCGGGCGCGCTCGTCACCCGCATCGGTGGACAACCGGCGACCGAGCAACTGTAAATAGCCTTGCATGATCGTGAGCGGGGTCCGCAACTCGTGGCTCGCCAGCGAGAGGAAGCGTTCCTGCAACCGATGCAGGCTCCGATCGGTGATGTCGCGGATGACGAGCACCGCCCACAACAGCCGCTCTTCCGCATCGTGTACCGGGCGGCCATCGGCCTCGAACCAGCGCCGCATCCCATTGTCCCCGATATACGTGAACTCCGTGCTGAACGACTCGCCCTGGAGCAACCGTCCCTGCGGCGAGGTGCGGCGGGTGAGCGGGCTACCGTTGACATCCTCGGCATTGAACCAGATGCCCGGCTGCCCGAACGCCTGCGTGTACGCCGAATTCACCAAGAGCGGAACCCCCTCGGCGTTCAATACGAGCAACGCATCGCCCAGCGTTTCGAGGATGACCGCGAGCTGCTGATGAGACTCCTCGCTACGCCGGGCCACCGCCTGCAACTCGATGGTGCGCGCGTGGAGTTCATCGTTCGTGGTGTTGAGTTCCTCGACGGTCGCCTGCAACTCCTCGTTGAGCGTTTCCAATTCCTCGTTGGTCGCCTGCATCTCCTCGTTGAGGGTTTCGATCTCCTCGGTAGAGGCCTGCGCCTCCTCCACGCTGAGCATGAACTGCTCGTTCGCCGTGCGTAGCTCGTCGTTGGTACTCAGGAGTTCTCGATTCGCCGCCAGCAATTGGCGATTCGTATTCGACAGCAGGGCGATCTGTCGTTCTTGCCGCTGGAGGCGCTGTTCCAGACTTTCCGGCTCGATCGCGCGACCGGCATCCTTCGTCGCCGCATCGGCATTCAGCTGCGCGGTCAGCCGATCGGTCACATCGTTGACCACGAGGAGGACCGCATCGAGCGGGCCGCGATCGGCATCGTTATCGCGGTGCGGATAGCAGGTGATCTGGAGATAGCGCGCCGTATCGGTCTGCGGCTCGACCGACGCGAAGGGGGCCATGCTCGTCGGGGTTTCGGCACGAAAAGTCTGGTCGATCGCCTCGCGCAGATCGCGCGGGGAGATGCCCTGGGCGAGGTGGATCAGATCGTCGCCGATGGCGGCGTTGTAGACCGCCAGCAAGCGCCGCGCAACCCCGTTGATCGCCTGGATGTCGTAGTGCCGATCGACCACCACCACCCCCATCGGGAGTTTCAGCAGATAGCTCTCGTCGCGATTCGCCAGACGCCCCTCGTTGTGCGGGTGGCGCTGTGACGCGGCATTGGCCGATCGCGCCGCCGGGAAGCGCTGCACGAGCGGCGACGGCGGATAGTTGAGGCGTGCGATCGGCATCAGGATCCGCTCGCCCTGACGCCGATAGACCTTCAACTGCTGCTGCTGCACCGCAAAGAGCTCGGCGAGCAGGCCGGGCGATTCCGCCTTCCCCAGCGCCAGGAACCCCTGATCCCGCAACGCATAGGCGAAGAGTTGGAGCGCCCGTTTCTGCAATTCCTGCGTGAAGTAGATCAGCACATTCCGGCAGAGCACCAGATCGATCCGCGGGAACGGGGCACGCTGCCCGAGATCGTGCTGCCCGAACACCGTCAACGCACGAATATGCTTACGAACCTGGTAGAAGCCATCCTCGATGGTGAAGCAGCGCGCGATCAGATCGTCGGGCAAACCCGCCACAGCGGCGACGGCGTAGATCCCCTGGCGCGCGAAGTTGATCGCTTCCGCATCGAGATCGGTGGCGAAGATACGGATATGCCAATCGGTGAGGTCGTGGTCGAGCAGCTCGGCCATCAGGATCGCCAATGAATAGGCTTCCTCACCGGTGGCACAACCGGCGGACCAGATTCGGATCTCGCGCTCATGGCGCGACGCGAGCGCGATGATTTCGGGGAGCACGCTGTCGCGCAGATACACGAAGAGTTCGGGGTCACGGAAGAACTGCGTCACTTTGATCAGGAAGGTGCTGACGAGTTGTTGATATTCTTCCGGCTGCCGGTCGAGATACTCCTGATAGCCGGCGATATCGCGCGTATTGGTGGCGACGATCCGCCGCTGTAAACGGCGGCGGATCGTGGGCAGTTTATAGCTGCTGAAATCGACACCATGCTCCTCGCGCACACGCTCCAGGAAAGCGTCGAGGGGTTGGGCATGCTCGCCCCGATCGGCCACTTGCGCGCCGGTGAGGAGGTCGTAGAGGATCGGGCCGATCCGCTCCAGATCGGCGACGATATCGACTATGCTCGGGGCGAGGGAGCGCGGCATCGAGGGGTGGGTGGCGGTCTGTGGGTTCTGGATGATCACCGTCCCGCCCGCCTGCTTCACGCTGTAGGCCCCGGCAGCGCCATCGGAACCCATGCCGGTCAAGATGACGGCGATCAAATTCTCGCCATGCGCCTCGGCGGCGGTTTGCAGGAGCAGATCGATCGAGGGCACGGGCCGTCCATCGCCATGCATCTGTAAGTTGAGCGTCGCATCGACGATGGAGACGTGCCGGTTGGCCGGCACCACGTAGATCGTCCCCGCTTCGAGCCGGGCGCGATCCTCGACCGTGTGGACCGGCAAAACGGTATGGCGCGCGAGGATCGCGCGGAGCGCGCTGGGGCGACTCGGGTCGAGATGCTGGGCGATCACGAGCGGTGCCGGGAAATCGGGCGGCAACGTGGAGACCAGGGTGGAGAGCGCGTCGATACCGCCGGCGGAAGAGCCGATCACCACCAACGGTCCGGGGGATCGCTCTGCTACCGGCTGGGGCGATCGCTCTTCAGCTACGGAATCGCTCATCGCACACGCTTTCTTTGCGCCACAGCAGGCGATCGATGTATCGGCGACCGCGACGAGCAACCATGTTCAGCATCCCGACCCAGTATAGCCGATATCGTCCATCGTACCGGCATGCCCGGGAGTGCGGGGCGCGACCCGGCGGGGTGTAGCCGTTGCTGCTCATTTCCCTACCAGCGCCGGGCAGGCGAGCGCGGACCGGGGTGGCAGTTTTCGCACCGCCGACCGGGGTTCGTGGCATACTGAGGGCAGCGCATCGCGTGGTGCGCCGACGAGCTAGTGTCGGAGCCGCCATTCGCCGCATCGATACGGCGCTGGTACGGCACCGGTACGGCACCGAGGGATAGATGGGCAAACGGGAACCGTCATCGGGACACGACCTGATCGTGATCGGTGCATCGTCCGGGGGGATCGAGGCGCTCATCGCCCTGCTGGGGTGGTTGCCCGCAGATCTGGCGGCGGCGCTCTGCATCGTGGTCCATACCTCACCGGAAGCGCCGGGCTTGCTGCCCGCTGTCCTCGGGCGACGGACATCCTTGCCGGTGTCACAGGCGATCGATGGCGAACGACTCCAGGCGGGCCACATCTACGTGGCACGACCGGATCATCACCTCCTCGTCGAGTCGGGGCGCATACGGGTGACACGCGGCCCGCGCGAGAACCGGCACCGCCCGGCGGTCGATCCGCTCTTCCGCAGCGCGGCCCTCACCTATGGCCCGCGCACGATCGGTGTCGTCCTCTCCGGCGCGCTCGATGACGGGACCGCCGGGCTGGCCGCGATCAAGAACCAGGGCGGCATCGCGATCGTGCAGGATCCCGAGGAGGCGCTCTTTCCGGGGATGCCCGCCAGCGCGCAGCGCCACGTCCCGGTCGATTATGCCCTCCCCGCCGCCGCGATCGGGCCACTGCTCGCGCGGCTGGCGCGGGAACCGGCCAGCCAACCCGAACGCGCGCCTGCGGAGGCGCTAATAATCGAGGAACGGTATGCACGAGAGGAAGGGGCGGCGATGGACGATCTCACCGAAATCGGCACGCCGACCGCGTTGACCTGCCCGGAGTGCCACGGCCCGCTCTGGGAGGTGGACGACCGCTCGATATTGCGCTTCCGCTGCCGCACGGGGCACGCCTTCACCGCCGAGAGCGTCATGGCCGGGCAATCGGTCGCGTTAGAAGACGCGCTCTGGATGGCGGTCAACACCTTGCAGGAGAGCGCACTCGTCGCCGAACAGCTCGCGAAGAGCGCGGAGGAGCGCCACCACGAGCATGTGGCCGCGCGCTTCGCCGCGAAAGCGCGCGAGTCGCGGCGGCAGGCCCGGGTGATCCGCACGGTGATCGAGGGCGCAAAGGCGGAGGCGGCGCTCGACGAGGAAACGAGCACCATCGCCAGTTTGTGAGACGGCGCTGCGCGCGCCGCATGGCGACGGGCACACATCGCCTACGTCACCATTCGTGATCGCCCAGAGCCCGGCCCCATAACAACGCCAGCGCACCAGGGGTCGGCAGGGTGGGACGCCGATCGCCCCGCGCCAACGCGACCATCTGCCAGTTCTCGTCCCGAAAACACAACGCCTCGGCTAGCGCGCCAGTCCTACGTTAAACCGCAGCGCCGCTGAGCACCACCTACTGCACCGTCGCCGCCCAGTCCGCGCAGGCGGACTTCGTGGCCGCAGGCCATCCAGCCGGGAGAGGCTGCCCTCCGGGGCATAGTATGCCCTTCATGGGTACTTCAGTCCAACGGCTACCCACCTGTCCCTCGGCAGCCCACGCCCGCCATGTCCCTCCCACCAGCACTTCGGTTAAGTATCAAGCACCTCTCGTACGTATGCGCGCTGCTATTTGCACCATACTTCAAGAATGGCGCACCAGGCGACTTTCGCCATTATCCCCTCGCGCCGAACGGCGGCCACCGGCGGCGTGCTGGCTGCCCGGTCGGGATCGCGACACGAAAAGCGTGACCATTGGGTAATTCTCGCCGCGTCGCCCGGTACGCTACAATGCCAACGCTGCCGGATATCGCGCCCGCTTCTCGCCGCTCCCGGCGAACGATCGGGCGCGCGTGGGGTGGCGCTGGCGATTGGTCAAGGCGAGCGGACGGGTGGGGATGAGCGGGAACGCGCGCGCGGGGTCAATCCAGGGGTTAATCTGGTCGATCGCGGAGTTGTTGCGGGGCGATTACAAGCAGGCCGATTACGGCAAGGTGATCCTGCCGTTCACGCTGCTGCGCCGCCTCGATTGCGTGCTGGCCCCGACGAAGGCGGCGGTCCTCGCGGAGGGTGAGGGCAGGCAGCATCACGGCTTCGCGCTCGACCATTTCCTGACCGTGGCGTCCGGCTACACCTTCTACAACACCTCGCAGTACGATTTCGAGCGGCTGCTCGGCGACCCGGCCAATCTGCGGGCGAACATCCTCGGCTACATCAACGGGTTCAGCGAGAACGCGCGGGACATCTTCGAGAAGTACGACTTCGAGAAGCAGTTGGAGAAGCTGGACGGCGCGAACCTCCTCTTCCTGGTCGTGCAGCAGTTCGCCGGGATCGACCTCAGCCCCGCGCGCCTCAGCAACGCCGACATGGGCCTCCTCTTCGAGGAGTTGATCCGCCGCTTCGCCGAGCTTTCCAACGAGACCGCCGGGGAGCATTACACGCCGCGCGAGGTGATCCGCCTGCTGGTCGATCTCCTGCTCGGGGCCGACAACGACGCCCTCGCGCGCCCCGGCACCGTGCGCTCGATCTACGACCCCTGCGCCGGGACGGGCGGGATGCTCTCCACCGCCGAGGAATATCTGCACGAGATGAACCCGGACGCGCAGTTGCGGGTCTTCGGGCAGGAATTGAACGAGGAGTCGTACGCGATCTGCAAGGCGGACATGCTGATCAAGGGGCATGACGTCAGCCAGATGGTCCGCGAGAACACCCTCGCCAATGACGGCCACGCGGGCAAACAGTTCGATTACATGCTCTCCAACCCGCCGTACGGGGTGGAATGGAAGAAGATCGAGCGGGCGGTGCGCCGGGAGCACGAGCAGCAGGGCTACGCGGGACGCTTCGGCCCCGGCCTGCCGCGCGTCTCCGATGGCAGCCTGCTCTTCCTCTCGCACCTCCTGTCGAAGATGCGCCCGCCGCAGGATGGTGGCAGCCGGATCGGGATCGTCCTCAACGGCTCGCCGCTCTTCACCGGCGGCGCGGGCTCGGGCGAGTCGCAGATCCGCCGCTGGATCATCGAGAACGACTGGCTGGAGGCGCTCGTCGCGCTGCCGACCGACATGTTCTACAACACCGGGATCGCCACCTATATCTGGCTGCTGACCAACCACAAAGCGCCCGACCGGCGCGGCAAGGTGCAGCTGATCGACGGCACGGCCTTCTTCCGCAAGATGCGGAAGAGCTTGGGCAGCAAGCGCCGCGAACTGGGGCCGGACGACATCGCGCGGCTCGCGCACCTCTACGAGGATTGCGAGGATGGCCCGCAGAGCAAGATCTTCAACAACGACGACTTCGGCTACCGCACGCTGACCGTCGAGCGCCCCTTGCGCGACGAGCACGGCGCGATCGTCCGCGACCGCAAGGGCCAGCCGAAGCCGGACGCCGCCCTGCGCGACACCGAGAATGTGCCGCTGAAGGAGGACGTAGCCGCGTACTTCGCCCGCGAGGTCCTGCCGCACGTCCCGGACGCCTGGATCGACGAGGCGAAGACGAAGATCGGCTACGAGATCCCGTTCACCCGCCACTTCTACCGCTACACCCCGCCCCGCCCGCTGGACGACATCGACGCCGATTTGCAGGCGGTCAACCGGGAGATCATGGCGCTGCTGAGCGAGGTGACGCGATGAAGGACGAACGACGAACGACGAACGACGAAGCGGGGCGATCGAAGGGACAGCGGTATCTAAACCGAAGCGCTGATGGAAACTACATACCTCGTTACAGCTGTGCCCAGTCCGCGCAGGCGGACTTCGTGGCCGGAGGCCATTCAGCCGGGAGTGGCTGCCCTCCAGGGTACTTCAGTCCACCGGCAGCCCACCCCGACCATGCGCCTCCCACCAGCGCTTCAGTTTAGGGGGCCGCGTGGGTAGCACCGGGGATGCCGAGGGGTGGGTACGGTCGCCGTGGATGCCACCCCGCGCGGGCATCCGGCGAGGCGGGTGGCACCCGGGATTAAATAATTCCCGGCTGAAGGAGGCGAATGGTGTACAGACGCCTGGGTGATGTCGTCATCACCGGGGCGGTAATCATCCCTTTACGGCACACGTCCGCCATAGTACACTTGTTCTAATCATCGGGGGGCGGCTGCCGAGTATCCGAGCGCGAGCGTCGCTTGCAGCGCCGATATACACGGACGAAGAGAAGGCGTATGATGGGCTAAAGGGCAAGGGTTGCGGGCACAAGCGTGGCTCCCATGCCGAGCGTTGTCGGTTCCACACCGCTACGACGGAGCGCGTTCGGTCACTCTGGCAACGCTACATCAATGAGTATGCGTAGCAAGCGCGCCCGACACGGGAATCACGGCGAGTATGCGCCGACTGGCCCGATCACGCCGACGAGGAAGGCTAACCATGACCACCGATACGCTCACCCTGGTCCTCGAGGGCGACGTCCCCCTGGACCTCTTCGCGGATGAGGTTCGCAGCCTGAACGGGCTGCTTGAGGCGCTTTCCGGCGAGCTTGACCGGAGCGCGAAGATCGAGTGGCTTGTGGCGGACCTCAAGCCCGGAAGCGCTGAGGTGACGCTGCGTGGGGAGGCGGATGCGCTCGAAATCGTCGAGCGTGCCGTTGGGGGCTACCGGGCCATCGGTCGTGCTTTGGAACGCCGGGAGCCGATCCCGTTCGGGCCACGCGTGCGCGAGCAGGTCGAGAACATGACCCGACACATCAACGAACGCGGGAGAATAACCGCCATTCGTTTCGAGACGCCCGATGATACCTACACCGTGACCGCACCGGGGCAGGAGCCAGCGCGCCCGGCCCTGCTGCGGGCGTATGGTACGGTGACGGGCAAGATCCAGACGCTGAGTAGTCGCCGCCGCCTCAGCTTCACGCTCTACGATGCCTTGTTCGACAGGCCGGTGAATTGCTATCTGCGCGAAGGCCAGGAAGACCTGGTCCGGGACAAATGGGAGCGGTACGCCATTGTCGAAGGGCAGATCAGCCGCGACCCGTTCACGGGACAGGCTATCGCCGTGCGTGAGATCAGCGATATCCAGGCCCTCCCGGACTTCGGGCAAGGCGATCCGTACCTGGCTCGCGGGGTGATTCCCTGGCAAGACGACGATCAAAAGCCCGAAGTGCTGATCAGGCGGTTGCGCGATGAGTGGTAAGCCGCCCCGTATCTACTGGGACGCCAATTGTTTCCTGTCGTTCATCAATCAAGACCCGCGCTGGCTCCCGACACTCGAGACGCTGATCGATGATGCCCGGACAGCCGGCACGATCGAGATCGTCACGTCGGTGTTGTCGATCGCGGAAGTCGCCTTCGCGGCGGCGGAGAGGCTGAAGCGGGCGTTGGATGCGCGCGAAGAGGCCCGCATCGAAAACCTCTGGCGGAGCAGGGGCATCGCGCTCGTTGAAGTCAATGAGCGCGTCGCGCGCCTGGCGCGGGAGATCAGGCGCGATGATCTCGTGCGGGGCCGAACGGGCGGGCGCCGGACACCCGACATCATCCATCTCGCGACCGCCCGCCTCATGGCGGTGCAGGACATGCACACAACCGAGCCGGACCTGCACAAGTACAGCAACCTGTGGGGCTTCCCTGTGCGGGATCCATATAGCACGGCACCGCGACTGCCGGGTCTCACTGGTCTGCCGTAGGTATCTCGCGGGGGGCTGTGGGGTGGCAGGTGGTTGAAACCGACTGCCCAATATTTGCCGGGGCGGTCTCCTGTGGGCAGGTGCCCGCGAACACCGGGGTCGCCACCACGTGGCCCAGCCCACCGGCAACGCGGCCTGCGCGGGCGTGCATGGACAAATATGGTATTCGGGGGTGAACGATGCACTATCCGGCATATCCGGCATACAAGGATTCGGGCGTGGCGTGGCTCGGGGATGTGCCGCTGCATTGGACGACGACGCACCTTTCATACTGTGCAAGTGTGATGACTGGCGGTACACCAGATAGGAATAATCTCGCGTATTGGGATGGGGGAACGATCAACTGGATGAGTTCTGGTGAGGTGAACAAGGGTTTCGTCTACGAGGTTGACGCGAAGATCACACCAGAAGGTGTTCAAAACTCTAATGCTCGCCTCTTACCGATAAACTCCGTCATGATGGCACTGAATGGTCAGGGTAAGACAAAGGCTACGGTTGCTGTCCTAAAGATTGAATCAACCTGCAACCAGTCATTAGCGGCTATCGTCTGTAACTCAGCGAAACTCAATTATCTCTATCTGTTCTTTTACCTCCAAAGCCGTTACCGGGATCTTCGCGGTCTGGTTGGTGATGACGCGAGGGAAGGACTCAATCTCTCGCTAATAAAGAGCATTCCCTTGTATTGCCCTCCCCTCCTCGAACAAGCCGCCATCGCCGCCTTCCTCGACCGAGAGACCGCGAAGATCGCCGCGCTGATCGCCAGGCAGGAGCGGATAATCGCGCTGCTCGGCGAGAAGCGGCAGGCGCTGATCGCCCACGCGATGACGAAGGGGCTGCGCGCCGATGCGCCGATGAAGGACAGTGGCGTGGCGTGGCTGGGGGAGATTCCGGCGCATTGGGAGAAAACCCCGATCAAGCACGTATTGACTAATATCGTTGATACAGAGCACAAAACTTGTCCTTTTTATGACGACGGCGAATACCTAGTACAGCGCGGCGGAGATACGTACCGGATTAGCGGCACAGGGGTCGCCCGCGATAGGTCCAGCGGAAGGGGTGGGCGGTCTGGTTGAAGTACGCGACGAAGGCCAGGATGCGCTCGCGCAGGG
>JAABUH010000420.1_pt1 | contig 62368 bp, 70 predicted proteins | sample 5559121 | NCBI WGS metagenome assembly JAABUH01 (sample SAMN10711871, study PRJNA513364) | rock metagenome | isolation source: Antarctica rocks | place: Antarctica: Victoria Land, Battleship Promontory nord | collected 2015-12-28 | reverse complement strand
TTGCTGCAGTCCGACTCCTCGCCTGTCTCATAAATGCGGCGACGTTTCATACTATACTTCCAAGAAGACTTCTCGCAAGCGGTAGACCGACATCTTCGTCGTTATCCCGCCTCCGCCTCTTTCTCGTTCCACCAGTCTCCATCGGGCTTAGCGGCCGAGGGATCTCCGTCTGACGACACAGCGCCATTATCACGTGGAGGAGAGGTTTTTCTTCCTTCCCGTGGGGGGTTGAGCATCTGGGTCGACAGTCTATTACCGCCCTGCTGTCAACAAAAATACTGACATACCTGCAGGCAGTCGACGTCGTTTTCGTCGATAGATGAAGCCGATATACCTACTTGTGTCATCTCCTCGTCTCGATTTGGGACTGATGACCCCACCGCAGTCCTTCTACCAAAAACAATGGTAGTCAGGGCTGCCTACCAATACCCATTTGGGATAGGGCTGGCAAACCCTAATGGTATGCTGGGTAGGATGACATTAGGGGCGGGTAGGGCTGAAAAGGAAGTCTACCCAGACGGAAGATGGCCAAGACTTTAGAGGCACCTCGGGAATGGTATGCAATCCTGAAGGTTTACCTCATCTTCATCGGCTACTAAAGGGTAGAAATTGATCATTCAGTGTTCATTCATGACAATGACATCATTATCGCTATCTATGTGGACGATTTACTCATTCTAGGACCGGATATATCCGATATAGAAGCCCTGAAGCTGCAATTCGCAGAGCGCTTTCAAATGAAAGATCTTGGCTCAATCGGGTGGTATCTAGGAATGCACATAACTCGTGATAGGGCCGAGCGAACTCTTTGGATCAACCAAAGCACCTATATCAAGCGAGTCATCGAGCTCCTGGGCATGAGCAATTGCAGCCCAACTAAAACATCGATGCACCATAGGTGCCAGCTCAAGAAGGACGTCTATCGGAAGTCCGAGGAGTGGGTCGAGTACCAAGCTACCCCTGAAGAATTAGGGGGCTACCAATCAATCATCGGAACACTGATGTGGGTAGCATGCCAAACACGACCAGACATAGCCTATGCAGTGAGCAAATGCAGCAGATATTCGGCGAATCCTACCTCCGACCATGACCTAGCTGTCAAACAAATCATTCGATACCTGGCCGGTACTGCTGAGCTGGGGCTTCGATATGGACCTTCCAAAATGGAGGGAGTTGGGGGAGCTGAATTCTTTGGATATACCGATTCAGCCCATGCGGATTGCTTGGATTCCCGAAGGTCCACCTTCGGCTATATGTTTTTCCTATGGAATGGACCAATTAGCTGGAGCTCCAAACGTCAGCAATGCGTTAGCACGTCATCTGCTGAAGCTGAATACGTCGACGAATGTAATGCAACCAAGGAATTGACCTTCCTGATTCAAGCATTGAAAGAGGTGGGATATGGTTCGGATACGAATCCAACTACCATTTTAGCTGATAACCAAGCGGCTATAAAAATGGGTAGCAATCCCGTCAACCACCCCCGGGCCAAGCACATTGATACGTCGTATCACTATGTCCGGAACAAGGTAGAAGAGGGAGCAATAAGATTGGAATACATACCCACCGATCAAATGGTGGCCGACGGCCTCACTAAGCCCCTGGAGTCAGGCAAATTCCTGACGTTCAGGTCAGTCATGGGACTAGCTTCAAGGAATGAGGCTACCCCCGCCGAGCATGGCGCCGGCGAGTAAAAGAGCATGGATATACAGTCAGTAAAGGGTCTGAATAGCTTCGTATAGAGCTTCAATTCCTAAGAGGGAGTGTTGAAAATAGGGAACAGTACTGTTACCCCTGTGGTTAGTAATCTCCGCATTGATCCGGCGCTAGTGGATGGGTATTTACCCTTCGCCCACTTCTTCCTTCCTCCATAGTTCACCTACTAGATAGTCAATACATCTACATGCCTCTCTGCCCTCATATGACCTCGTATTCCAACACAATAGACCGTCTACCGCCCAATTCTTCTGGTCCATTAGACATACAAACGTGTTTTGCGAGCAGGCAGTGGCAAATATTACAATTCCAGTTCTTTCATTTAGCTTATTACATCCTTTGATTTATATGAAGCTACCTGCAAGAAGACTCCTGCACCTTATTGACCCGGCTAGCGTCTAAAACCGAAGGAGCGAGGCCTCACTCCGATGCTTTGAATGCCGTCAAAACTCCTGGAACTCCCAAGTTTGAGGCTCCTCCTTCCTCCGAGCGTCGATGGTCTTGAAGTCTCGCCAGTTCTGGTGACGCCTTGTAGACTGACGAGGTTGATCTGGCAATAGCTGTTCCCTGCTAACTTCTTGATTTCGTTTGTGAAGCTGTCAAGGTCCTCGGTGGCTACGCCATTGACGTTAGTGATAAAGTGGTGAACTGACAGGTTGTACATCTCGGCCGGGCTTCCACTGCGCCAGCTGGTCACAAAGATCTGACTGTACAGTTTCCGGGCGCGCAGGGAAAGTGGAAAGTGCGGCGGCTTCAGCTGAGCTTCGGAAAACCAGACTACCCTATCGCTCCGCCTGGACGTCGCGACGGTCGAAACATTCATCCCAATCTCGGTTCGGTTTCGAACGACCGACATATTCAAATTTTCAAGTGTAAACATGTCACGCAGGTCTGACATCTGCGTTACTGCGTTGTCCCCCAGCATCAACAGGATATCATCTGCGGCGAGGCCTGATTCTTGGCTGCAAGATACCTTCGCGACCCGGATGAACTTTCTTTGAGGGAAATTTTCTATCGTATCTTCGAGATGTATTAGCCAAAACCCTTGACGATTCGGAGGAGGATCATACCTTTGGACACACGAAACATCTGCACATCGCTCTTGCGAACTTTTGCGAGTTCAGCCTCCAGCATCCTACATTCTGGTGGGAGAATCCCTTGCTGAAGCTTTTCAACGCTGGCATCAGTAAGGAGACCTGAACGCCCACATGCGTTTCTACCGGGACTGTGAGGAACGGGAGCCACAATGCCTCTACATCTCCATCGTCGTCAAGCAGCACGCCAGCATCGCAGATGAAGTCTTTGTGGAGGTGCAACACCTCTACGTTGAGTGGGTGGTACGATAGCTCCGGCTCGCCTGTCAGCGGCTCAATGCTTGTCACAGCCGTGTTGACTGCACAAGGACCCGAACCGTCTCGGTTGAGCCCGTAGATGTTTGTCTTGTCCCCAACCTGGAGTTTTCTTTTGCTGAACGTTACACATACTATTGCGCATTGGACAAGCGAGGTATCGTATTGAATCACAGCGAAACCCAACGCGTGCTCGTACACCATCCTCGCCGGAAGCTCGATTACGTCTCTGACGGACAAGTCACACAGATCCGAAGGATTGAAACTTCGAGGAATGACTACAAAGCCTGCGGTGGCGCTGATCACAAGGCCCAGAAACGTCTTTTTCTCGTGCGGCGCGCCGTTAGTCTTCTATGGGATCCTCGTCTGCACCTCCACTAGGTTTGGTACGATCTTCCGCACAGCATGATGGCACTCCGTGGCCGGCCCTGATGGCAACACCTGATTCACCGGTGGGACGACAGGCGGTGCAGGTCCAAGGTCCTTGATGCTCCAGGAGGCGATGTTCTCGTTGCGTACTCGAAGAAGCATGTGTGCCCTCAGCCAGTGACGGTCCACCACGATGGTGGCATAGAATGCATGAGAGGGATCGTCGAGGTTTCGATACGCTACAGCGGTTATTGTTCGGTCTGATCGCGTTAGCACGGCCATCTCGCAGGCGAACGATCGATACTCACCAAGGATTCCCTGAGCAACTTTGATAAAAGCATTCAGATCGGGTGTCGGTTGATTGTTAAGAGAACAAATCAACTTGTATCCATCGTCTAGCTCGAAGGAGCCTTCGGCGTCGGCGAGAACAACGCCATTGATAGGGACGTTGTAGCGAAAAGCAGCGTAATAGTTAAGATCATGAAAGGTGGAACCGGCGAACTGGAGACTTCGGTGAGGCGTGAGCTGAAACTTGACTCGGACGTTGATCACGTCCCCGATGAGCCAGCGTGGACATTGTCTCGACAGTCACACTGCTTCCATGGGCCCGCGTCACTGCCGACTCCCCGGGACGCGGGAAACCCAGGAACGGAAAATGCTTACGAAGACTACTGCAGGGCTGGTGGAGTCGCAGATCCGAGGAGGCCTTAACGTGTCTTGGACGTCCGTCGACGCCTCCATTGTTAAGTCCCTGCTCCATGGCTAATGGCTTGCAATGGCTTTAGCGTTCCCTGGCTTAAGAGGAGTTGCATTCACTTTAGACTCCGAACTTTACCGGGGTTGGAGAGCTCCGTTTCGTTATGGCTGCCTAATAACCATCCTCCCAAACTGCCTAAGAGCCTTCGCGAGGGACCCCTATTCGGCTCCGAGCCATTGTAATGCTCTATCTTTAATATTGTCTCCTTCGCTGTCGTCATTCTCTCCTGCTGCCAAAGCCGTGAGGCTGTCACCCTTCGATGAGGATCATCATTCTGCCACCTTTCGATCTCCATGAGCACCTATCGGACTCAGCGGAAAAGGGACTAGGCACAAGGATTGAAGAAAGGACGTTGTAAGGGGTTAGGAAATCCTGAATCGACGAGTAACATATTGTTCATGCAGGGTTTATCAAACATTCAGGTCGCAGGGCCAGGCCCCGAGACTCATACAGTAAACGCCGCTAATGTACCCGTCTCATCAGAAAATATCATCCAATTTCACAATCTGTCCATAGAGGTAGGTATACCGTATGAGACTTCCCTTCCGCCAGCAAGCTCTCAACACTTGTCAAGGGCCCCCACACTGCTGCGAGGTTGACCGGTCCACATCATCATACCTGGGACGACAATACCTGGAATCGTCAAAGGCCTGTCATCGCAAATCGATGCCTCAAGATCCAAAGGTCGGATCACTTCATGGACGAGGTTTCTATGTCGAACGGATCCATTAGAGCACAACAAGCGCCTCGCGTGATGATAGCAACAGAGATCTTACTTCCCTCAAAGCTCGGATGCCCCCTATGCCAATCTCAACCCTAGCATCGCGAGATGACCTCCAGCGAGTGCCGGCCGCCTCGAAAAATCATGCGCGAACTTCTTCTTCGAAACAGTCAAACCAACAAAAATCGCGCTCGTTTGGTATCCAAAACCTCCTCAACGCTGTAGAGGGCGAGAATCATTTGGTTGAGAGCAGTATCTTCGGTTCTCCCAGTCTCTCGGAACTGAATACTTGCCTTTTAGTTCCGTCATCGCCCGCGGCGAGATCATCTTCATATCACCAAGTGAATCAAGAGGCTTCTTACTCCCAGGTGGAGAATTGAGAACACCAACTCACTGTCAATCCTGAGCCTCCGCAGCCGTCTTCTCAATGGGACGGTCCCAGTACCCATTACTCTCTTACAGCCAGTTTGGTCTGGCATCACCCATAGTATCTACTGGTCAGCCTCTGAATTTCCCGTCTAATCCGCCATCTGGTCCCTCATCAACAATGGTGCAGATGGCACCAAGTACAAAGGCCTTCGAGGTGCCCCCTTCAATCACGGCAGTGCAAAGTCAATACCAATTGATGGTGCCGAGAGCAGAGCGAGGTCTCATTCAGGCATCTGTTGGCGTTCAAGCTGCGTCGAAAGTTGCTGGCGAGAAACGACGGAGAAATTCTACCGTCTCCCACAATTTTCGTCAGCGTCGGAAAGAGAAAGAACAGAAGACCTCCGAGAACATTGCTAACTTGGAGGCTCAAAGACGAGAGATGAAAGAGGAAATAGACCACTATCGTACGGAAAGAGATTACTTCCGAGACCTGGCCATACGCCGTCGTCTACCCGTTGCACCTCGGCCGCCAAGCCCAAAGCGCCAACGATATGCTGCAATGAATGGAGCATCGCTTGTAATCAAGAAGTTGAGGGTGATGGACAAAATGGCGGGCATACCATACGAATCCCGAGGGTCCCGTCTCAAGACCTCCTACCATCAGCTGCGTGGCCTTCATACCAGTTAGAGTCGCATTTTTGCCCCTAATACCTAATATACGAAGAGCAGCATGCAATCTGTATATATCGACAACATCTTTTGTCCACACTAGTAGTGGGAAGAGACTGCGAGACATCTAAACTTGGTTAAGCACTTGTCGATGATTTGTATTTTCAGAAGAAGCCGTCGAACAGAAAGCGATAGGATCACCTTTTCGATTCCTAATGGCGCTGGTTCAGTGGCTACTTTTATTCTCTTTACACATTCGAAGATTAATCTACAAGCCTCAACCCGATGTTCATCGCAGTTATTTAATTCCAATTGTAGTATAATGTTTGGATCAATCTGCACACAGTCTACACAGTTTCTACATGCTCACCATCCTACCCACCACCCTACTCACCACTCTACATACACACCACCCTACCCACCACCCTACATGCTCACCACCCTGCTACCCTACCTACTCGCCTATCTACAAGTTCAGCTACCAACTCGCTACCTACTCATTCACCTACTCACCAGCCTACTCGCTTCAAAACATGCTTCATGCGATGTGTGCAAATACACGTCATTCGCTTCATAGCACATGCTAATTAGCTCAATAGAAAGCACCCTTCATGACTCGATATCAAACTCCCTACCAAAACTTCCTATCAAACATTCTTCATGGCTCTCTATCAAACTCCCTACATGCTTCAACTTACACGTTGGTCGAGCGCATAACACACGGCAAACAGTGCTTCAAACAATGCTTCCTACATAGCTTCCTACCTACTTACCACTCTACATTAGAAATCCATGAAGGGAGCCATGGAGGGTGTTTGGTAGGGGCCACATTTGGTGCTCGGTAGGGACCAAATTTGATTCTTGGATATGAAGCAATTCGAAGCTTGGTAGGAAGCCATGTATGTAGGTGAGCATGTAGGTGAGTAGGTAGGGTGGTGAGCAGGGTGGTGAGCATGTAGGGTAGTTATTGTAATCTGTCGTTTCGCGCTGTTATTTTACGCTCATCATTGTCAACCTTATAGCGTTGAAGTGCTTTTTTATGGAAGTTACATAAAACTAGCGTGCCGTACTTTCAGACTAATCCTGCGGTCTGACGAGTAGCCACGTTAACGCAAATGCGCAATGTCGACCCACCGACAGCTTCGAAGTGCTCGAAGAAGAAGAAATCGAGAAACCTGTTGACAGCCTCCGGGTTGCATTGGCCGCCTTTCTGGCAGAGCTAACTGATTGACGCAAGCCTGGGACGGATCGAAAACTCGAAAATTATAAGCAGAAGCTTCAGGAAACTGCCAAACAAATCAATGAGCAAGGATTGACTAAAGCGCATGAGGACCATCTAGGCAGTTTGAAGTTATTTTTGACGCAAGCAGGATCCGCCCAAGGAGAACGCAAGGAAAGCAAAACAAGCAAGGCTGGGAAGCAATATCTCTGGCTGATCTCAAACGTCATAGGCTGGCCTTATTTTCTTTTATTCTTCTGCGCCCTAGGCAAACATAAAGTTAAGCGTATTAAAAGGGTAGAGTGAACAGTGGTGGATCCAGTTGAACGAGTAAAAGGATGGTTGTAAAATCTATCTACTAGGCAGTGGCTATACACTGAATGCCTCTGACACTGAACTCAATTAGGCCGTCCCGCCGGCATCTGCCTATACCTCTATCCTACCGAGTCCTAATGACTGCGCGCCTGCCACCGCTATTTCCAACAAAGCGCATTAATGAAGACTAGCGCGTGAAACTTCTCAAACATATTGTCAATCATCGGGAGTCGGCCAGCAACGAGATTCAGGTGTACGTCCTGCTGGCTACGAACCTTCTGTCACTGCTAGCAGTGGTCAGGAGAGCTGAGAGATCTCATGTCGCGTTGAGCCTGGCTCAAGGCGACAGACACAAGGGATTTGGGTTATGAAAACCATCCGACGCGTAACTACCTGACTCGCACTCAGGCCCGAAGTCAGTCTTATCAACTGATGAATGTGATGTCGATCTAGTTACACGACAGGACACCCTTGGGCTTGACGGACTCTGAGCGTGTGAAGCTCCGGCGTGGGCAGAGCAACGAGGGAACGAACGATCGAGGTTTCACCCCACTCGCACTGGGGCCCGAAGCTGCTACTGGGCGTGAAGGTAGCAGTGGATGTGGTGTCGCCTGAAACATCGAGGAATCAAGCTTGGTTAGTAAGAGTGGGACAAATACACAGTCAGGGCTACGAGGTGTATGGAAACGTCTACTCTTGCAAGACATGGTCGGTCTGTATAAGAGAGATCTTTACAGATAACGCGAAACAGCAAGAGCATGAGAACAGGTCTTGCGAGACTCGTTAAGTTCGACACGGGCAAATCTAAGAGACTCGTTAAGTTCGACACGGGCAAACTCAAGGAACTCGTTAAGGTGAACACGGGCAAACTCAAGAGACTTCGACTCAAGCTTGAACTGCGGGGCGTAGCATACAATGGCAGCGACTGCGAGACTTCTCGAGGTGCATACGTATGGCTCCAAGAACCTCACCTCTTCAATGAGCTCTGACTCTTGGCGGACAGCGAGTCGTAAGACAGCTGGACAGCCGTAAGTTCATAAAAGAAGGTCGAAAAGACACTGTCTGCATGGCTCGAGAGGACGGAAGCGCATGTCGGTACGTGAAGAGTGGGTTACGCCCAAAAACACGTGCTTAAGGAGCAAACTGCGAGCGACTCAGGGTGAGAGGCCTCGTCCACCTCAAGAGTCCACCTTCTAGAAAGGTAAAGCTGAGGTAGGGTCCTGGATGAGCAGGACACTCCGAACCTACATATCGCTCGCCGCCCGAGGGGGCAGGGGGGTGAGGACACATGGACAACAGTGATAGCGACGAAGCAAGGGGAAAAGAAGAAGAGAAAGAGGGACGAGACAATGCAGGCAATGAATCCTAACGCCCTCGCTCTGATAACTGTAAGCAGAAAAACACGCAAAGACCCAGTCTCCATACACGAGGATAAGGAAAATGGGCCGGTCAGCACTCAGGTAACGACCAGATCCGGAAGAACCAGTATTGGCTCAGCCAAGGTCAGGGTCAACGAACAGCAAAACAGAAGTACTCAAGACCTCGAGGAAGAACTATGAGTCAAGCAACCGACTGTTTATCAATACTTCAGTATAACTGCATGAAATCCAAAGACATCGTAATGGCAACACTGCTAAGAGACACGAAGATCTACAGGCATAGCATCATAGCTATTCAGGAGCCATGGATCAATCCCTTTGCCTCAACCACACACAACCCCATACGGGACAGATTTGAGCTGCTGTATCCGGAGGCGACAGTGACGGAGGAGGCGGATGCAACGGCTAGAGTCTGCTTCTTCGTTAACAAGGAAATAGGAGCAACCGAGTGGACCTACACTCAGCACTCCTTGGACCTGATTACTCTGCACCTCAAGTACAAGACATCTGAGGACTCAAGAATGCGCATCGTCAACGTTCACAACGTGTACAATTCAGGACCGAGTCTGAACGTTAGAGGCACTCAAACATTAGCCAAACTCAAAGAGGCTCTGCGAGCGCAAGGGGAGCACATAGTAGTAGGCGACTTCAATTTGCATCACCCAATGTGGGCGGGCGAGAACTATCATCATCAACACGCTGAGGCGGACGAGCTGATAGAAATCATTGAGGAACACAGCCTGCAGCTGCTGCTACCCCCTGGTACCATCACCTATAGAGCAAGGGCAGCCGAATCCACCTTGGATTTGACTTTCGTGAGTCAAGGTCTGGAAAGCACCCAACAGATGTGTCAGGTAGCTTCAGAAATGGATAACGACTCGGATCATCTGCCAGTGCGCACAGTACTCGATCTGAATTTGACGCCCAAAGAAGTCAGGCAATCAAGATTATGGGACAAGATGGACGAGGCACTGCTTTTGAGAATGCTTCGCTCGGAGCTTTCCATCCCTCACTATCCGGACTCTAAGGATGAAATCGATCACACGACAACACTCATAAGCAAGGCGTTGCAGAAAGCGATAGAAGCGGCGGTACCGCTGTCAAGAGGATGTTCAAGATCAGTAACGGGATGGAATCAGGAATGCAAAGATGTTCAGATGGAATGCAAGAGATTAAGGCGAAGATTCATGATGACTCAGGAGCTCAACGATTGGGACGAATATAAGCGAACTCGGAACCGAAAGAAGAGAATACATCAAAAAGCTCTGAAAACTCAACACAGGGAAAAAATAGAGGAGGCAACCGCATCGACCAAAGGCCTGTGGCAATTAGCGAGGTGGGCTAAGAATCGCACGTCCCAGTATCGAGGCTTTACCCCCAACATTCAGGGACCAGAAGGACTGATCACAGCATCGGAGGGCAAGGCGAGAATCTTCAAGGAAACCTTCTTTCCGACTCCTCCTGAAGCGGATCTAACGGATTTAGAGGGATATCTGTATCCACCCTCAGTGGAGTGGAACTCTATACAGTCACATGAGATCGTCAACGCGATAAAAAGAGCGGCGTCAAACAAAGCTCCTGGTACTGATGGCACACCCAACAGGGTGCTAAAGATCGCTCTACCAGTTATCTTGCCTCTACTTCTTCCCTTGTACAATGCATGTTGGACCTTAGGATATCACCCAAAGCTCTTTCGAGAATCCAAGACAGCAGTTCTACGGAAGCCAGCAAAGGGAGATTATACTCAACCCAAAGCATACAGACCAATAGCTCTGCTTAACACATTAGGCAAGGCACTAGAAAGCGTAATGGCAACACGGATAAGTTTTGCGGCGGAGGAGTTTGATCTGCTACCTCGAAGACACATGGGGGGACGAAAGGCCCGAGGAACAGAGCATGCGCTTCAGGTGCTATTGGAACCAATACACGCGGCCTGGCTGAGAGGAGAGGTAGCCACATTGCTACTGCTGGACGTAATGGGGGCTTTCGACAACCTTTCCCACATGAGACTTATTCACAACCTCAAGAAAAGAAGAATAGGCGGCAACATGATCAACTGGATACTCAGCTTCCTGTCAAACCGAAGCACGATAATCTCCCTTCCGGAATATATTTCGAAGGCCTTCGAAACGAGCACAGGAATACCTCAAGGATCACCCATCTCGCCTCTACTCTATCTATTCTACAACGCGGATTTAATGGAGGAAGAGGAAGACTTTAAGGTGACAAACCTAGGGTACATAGATGACATCGCAAAAATAGTCACAGGGCCATCAGCGGAAGTCAACTGCAGGAAAATCGAGGGCCTATTTGAGGCGAAGGAACATTCTTGGTCTAAGAAGCACGCAAGCAAGTTCGCACCAACCAAATTTCAGCTGCTACACTTCAAGCGATCAACAAAGAAAAGATCATCACCTGAAGATGACACTCTACATCTAGACGATTACACCATCGAGCCACAGAATACCGGAACCTACCTGGGAGTTCTTCTAGATAAGGAGCTGAAGTGGATACCTCACCTCAGGCGCGTAGAAAAGGGAGCCTCTCAAGCGCTCAACGCACTCAACAGTCTAGGCGGATCAGTTTGGGGGGCGAGTTCTCTAAGCATGCGCAGAGTATATCAAGCCTGCGTAATTCCAAAAGCGCTGTACGCGTGCTCACTCTGGTATAGCCCAGAGGGAGGATTCGGCACGGTGGGCCTGGAAAACGCGATCATCAAGACACTGAACTCCGTACAAAGGCGGGCAGCAAGAGCGATAGCTGGAGCTTTCAGAAACACATCAGGACCAGCACTAGATGTGGAGCTATATCTACTACCTATCAAGCTCGTATTGGAGAAGGCTCTCGGGGAAGCCCTTATTCGCCTTAGAACAAGCCAAGTATACGATCAGATAAAAGAGGCAAGACAGCACTCCAGGGCAACGGAAGGCAACTTCAGATTATGGAGCCCACTTCGCAAGCTGGAAGAAAGATACGACGCACAAGACAGACTGGACCTCGAGACACTCGAATCGATTGAGCAGATAAGGCCCTGGGTGGCCCCCCCCTGGAGGATGCCCACAAAGTACAGGATAGCGGAAGATAAAGACATCGCTCTTAAGGAACACGATGAGATTGTCAAGAATCCGGAACTCTTCATAGTGTACACAGACGGTAGCGCTATTAATGGCAAAGTGGGGGCGGCAGCAGTAGTGCCTAACTGGGGAATCGAGAGAAACCTCTTGGTAGGAAACGACACCAGGGCTACGGTTTATGCAGCCGAACTGCATGGTCTGATGTTGGCTACCTCCATAGCCTCGCAACACTTAGGGCATAAAACGTCCCTGATCATCTTCACGGATAATCAGGCAGCAATCACTTCTTCTTCGGAGCCAGGCACTCAATCGGGTCAAGGAATACTGCGAGTACTGGCCATTACGTTGGACCGTCTTCGATGGAGAGGTATCGAGGTTAGAGTTCACTGGATTCCGGCCCATATAGGGGTGCCAGGGAACGAAATGGCAGATAGGTCAGCAAAGCAGGCTACGGGCTGGCGCGAGAACCCCTGGTCACCATCCATCCCACCTACGATCAACATCTCCTTTTCGGCTATGCGCTCATCGATCAAGATGAGGCTCAGAAAAAGGGTGTACTCAGACTGGGAAGCTCAATGGCGGGGGGAAAAAGTAGGATCGATCACCCAAAAGCTCATCGAGGTACCAACAAAGGCCGCGCTTCGCCTACACGTAGGTCTGCATCGAGCTCTAAGCTCGGCGCTGATCCAGCTTCGCACGGGGAAGATAGGCCTGAGGGACTACCTACACAGTATCAAAAGAGCTGACTCGGGGGAGTGCCTATGTGGATGGGGAAGGCAAACAATCAAGCATGTCCTAACGGAATGCCCGATCTATCAACGCACTCGGCTGAATACAATATGGAAGGAATCCCGGGTTCAAGACCTGAAGCAAATACTCAGTACGCCTAAGCTGGCAAAAGAAGCTGCTAGATTCGTGATATGGACGCGTCTCCTTGGCCAATTTGGGAGCGTCTCCATGGAGCGTCTAAAAGATTAACGACGGCAAGTTAGCACTCAGCTGGTATTTCAGGCAAAACGCACCCGGTGATGTGGGCCGTGAGTGCAAGGGCAAAGAATTAGGGCCGCAGATCAAGCAGTAGAAGGGGCAGTCACCTCAGGGAGTTTTGGGACTTTCATTTCTCTATAATGCTTGGTTTCCTCTTTGTTTATCTACCATATAGGGTTAGGATGGGACTGCAGGATTTAGGGTTGACTACCCCTGCTTAGATCGGCGAAATAGCCAGTTACTCCGGCATAGGTGGCCTTAGGCTCCTGGTTCCGTGTATGAATCAATCAATCAATCAATCAATCATCTCCTCACAGCCATGTTTCCAACATTGTTATTCCGTATGAAGTACATGAGAGAAACACTTTCCCTACACCCTTTCTTCTTCTTCTCTTCGTAGCTGTCCGTCACCAACTCTTTGCCGGACAGTGAAGATTTCTATGCGACGACATTCAGCTTCTGATTGAAATCAGATGTAGCTACACGAAAAGAATAAGTTTCATACGAAGGCTGTGCAAACGCAAATCTCTACCTGCGTTTTCCCATATCGCGCGTTAATAATTGCTCCCCTATCGAGCAATATTTGAACGACGACCTGATCACTTATATAAAATGCTGCATAGGACTTCATTGGTGTGAGCTTCCCATTTGTCTCCAAGCAACTCAGACTTAGCTCTATTATGAACCTCTCATCATCCGCGATACTCCTCCGCAAAATGAAACTCTTACATCGACACAACTAACCTAGCTTCTTGTGCGGCTCGCAGTAGATATATCAATAGCATGACTGACATGACATGCTATCGCAGCAAGAAAGTTGAGAATCGATATGTAGACTGAGGTGTCTCGTTTTTATGGGAATGGTCGAATATCAGAGAGAATTTCTTTCTTTCAATATTAGCATCATAAACGAGACCTCATACTATGCAACATCTTTCATATATCAAATCTCTCTCGTAGCCAAAGGTGTAAAAGAAGATGAATGCAGTGAGTCTTGCCGATGAGGAAGTTGTATTTGAAGTGAAATGCTGCCTGAGAGTTATCAATCAAATTGTAAAATGCGTCTTGAAGGCCAGTTTTATATGGGCACGCTTAGTTATGTATCAGAAGTCCACCTGTTACCATGTCCCCATAATCTTTAGTCCGGTAATTTCACTTGATACTTGGTTATAAGGCAGCTTGTATGTGTGTAGTTCTTTTTATTGACTCGAGTGCGAAGCTATAAAGCTACAATAGACACTCGCTAAATATGTAGGCCTGGTTACCCACAGATTATACAATCGCCACCGAACTGTACCATCCTCAAGACAGGTCCTCAATACACGAGATTCCTCCTATTCGTACCCCCTCCTTCAGTACTCCAGGATAGCTGGCCTTTGTAGAATAGCCCCACGGAAACGAAAAACCACCGGTTTTCTCCCGGTGGAAACTCTAAACCGTAGAAATGCATCGATGTCTCTAGGTATAGAGGCGTATGAGGGAGACTGACAATTGGATCCAGTCCTGCACAGTCCCTGGCTCTCAAACGACACATCGTTAAGTCTTGATTCCCCCTCTTCCTGAGCATTCCAACTTTCCAACCAACTTGTATACCTTCCATCGTAGTGGGCGCTGGATCCAAGAGCCAAACTCCTACCGAAGGCCACTCTATAGCCCATATAGTGTGTTTATTGGCAAAGTCTCTTTCCCAACAGAACAGTGATTTGAACGAAACGCAGTCAAATAAGCCTCGAGAGCTTAATCGTCGAAGATCGCTGAGAGTCCCTATCGATAGAACTTCGGTATTGAGGTTATATAAATCGTGTGGTGAGGACGTGTATCCTGCCTCTTGCTCGGTGGCTTCGATGATCGTTGTAACAGTCAAACATCGCTCGATAAAGATCGTTAATAGGCGTTTTCGGCTGTGTATCGTCGGGTTCGTGACTCTTCTTAGCTCTGATAACAATAACCAATTGTTATCAGGTTCCCAGCCGGCACCACGTGAAGGTGAGAGTCTTGCCAGCCTATAAGGCAGCTTTTGAATACCGCAAAATCCAGGTCTGCGATCAAGCAATCGCAAGACGAAGCGACTCAGCACGATTTACTTCAGTAGTTGTGATAACAGCCGTTCCTCTAGGCTTGATACGCACAAAGAAGCTTTTTTTTGAAAGGAAATACCATGGCATCGACGACTTCAGGGCTTCGCATGTCTCGTCACGACCATTTCCCAGTGTCGAAAGACTTGCTCAACCTTGCATGAGTATTTCTTAGGAAAGAAAGACTGATTTCCTAAGAAGGATCTCTGCTTCGGTTCGATGAATCTGATAATCTATTCCGTGGATAGCTCATCTCGACAAAGAATCTGTGTAGATTGAAATCCTCCATACAAATCCTTAGACAGCGCGTCAAGCTTCATTCAAAAAGCGACTCCATCACCTCATTCCTTCTCGTAGAGGCGCTTCAGCTTCCAGTGCCAAATGCTTCCGTCGATCGTCAAGAGAGTGAGCAAGTCTGCAATATTCATGAGGAATATAGCATCAACCCTTTGAATCTCACCTTCCTGTTCCTGCGCGAGACAGTTCTATGCTCTATCAACCCTTTGCATCCTCCTTAACATCACTAGGAAAGGAATCTTCTGTAGAAATCACCCCGTTTTCTAACAGAAGGTTTATGATATTCTGGTGATTCCTCTTGCGGGCTTCCCTTAGCGCTCTTTCTCCCTGCGTTTCAATATTCGCTCCCCTATCGAGTAACAACTGAACGATGACTCGATCACCCGTAGAACATGCTGCCTGCAGCGCGTTTTCATTGTATCCTCCTTGCGCGTTAACATCCGCTTCTTTATCGATCAATAATCGAACGATCCCTTGATAATTCATACGACATGCTAACTGTAACGCGTTCCCAAAGTATCCTCCTTGCGCATTAACACCCGCTCCGTTATCGAGTAACAATCGAACGATGACTCGATTACCCGTAGAACATGCTGCCTGCAGCGCGTTTCCAAAGTATCCTCCTTGCACGTTAACATTCGCTCCTCTAACGAGCAATAATTGAACGATGACTTCATGATTCTGAGAACATGCTGTCTGTAACGGGGTACCGTGAGCTCCTACCTCATCGATGTTCGCACCGCTATCGATCAATAATTGAACGATCCATTGATAACCCACACGACATGCTACCTGTAACGCGTTTTCAAAGTATCCTCCTTGCGCGTTAACATCCGCTCCTCTATCGAGTAATAATTGAACGATATTCTCGAAACCAACTGTACATGCTGCTTGCAGCGCGTATTCACAGTGTCCTCCTTGCGCGTTAACATCCGCTCCTCTATCGAGTAATAGTTGAACGGTGTTCTCGAAACGAGCTGAACATGCTGCTTGCAGCGCGTTTCCAAAGTATCCTCCTTGCGCGTTAACACCCTCTCCGTTATCGAGTAACAACTGAACAATAACTCGATCACCCTTAGAACATGCTGCCTGCAGCGCGTTTCCAAAGTATCCTCCTTGCGCGTTAACATCCGCTCCTCTATCGAGCAATAATTGAACGATATCCTTGAAATCAGCTATACATGCTGCCTGCAGCGCGTTTCCATATTGCCCTCCTTGCGTGTTAACATTCGCTCCTCTATCGAGCAATAATTGAACGATCCCTTGATTACCGTCACAACATGCTGCTTGTAACGCGTTTCCAAAGTATCCTCCCTGCGCGTTAATATTCGCTTGCTTATCGAGCAGTAATCGAACGAAGATTTTACTACCCGTCTGACATGCTGCCTGCAGCGCAGTTTGACATTCTCCTTGCGCGTTAACATTCGCTCCTTTTTCGAGTAATAATTGAACAATCTTTGGATTACGCTGACAACATGCTGCATGCAACGCATTTCCATAGTATCCTCCTTGCGCGTTAACATCCGCACCCTTTTCCAGTAGAAGCTTAACAACAAAGTAATGTTCATATAAGCCAGCAAGTATCAACCCCGATTTAGTCCATATATTCAGCTTATTCAGCTTATGAGTCGTCATTGATGATTTAGGTATCATATCAATCAAACCCCAGATGCATCCGGCGAAAAGAGGGTTTAGGGGTTCGGAGACTGCCTGAGATAAACGTGAGTATTGCTTATATGGTACTAAGTTTTGATCTATTGTTGATATGGTATTTAACCAGTCAAGCATTAGAGATCTTCCGTGTTTTTTGGACAGAAACTCGCTGTAGAGATGTTGTAGCACTTTTGATCTGTTCTGAGGCATTACAGCAGCCAAATGATCAATCCAATACAGCAATGGATACTCATCTACAATCCTTTCTGACATTCTGAACTCCGTGATATGAGTTTGAGGATGACTGAGGTATGCTAGACACGTTACGGCTGCTTGTATATGTGCCTGCTCTGGCGAATACACATGAATCTCGTCGATCTTCCGTATCCTCAGATATTCTCGAACCGACAAGTGTGGGAATTGAGCGGTTCCGTCGAAATCCGAGATAATGAAATTGCTGCAAAATGAAAGAAGTTCTTCCACTGTGATTTCATCCTTGGCACCGTCGTCGTTAATCGATACAATCTCTGTAAGCTCCTTGATCGATAAAGGTCGCATGGCGCATATCATCCATTTGAAAGCTCTGGAGGCAAACTTTCGGCTGTTCAAGTTCTCCTCTGTGTTGTCTTCATAGACGGAATCATACACCTTGTACAGCATGTTATCTTCTGCATTTCCATCCCCTTGCTCCAACATCTCGAGTCTCTTGATTATGTCATTCCGATTTCTCCTACGAGCATGCGGGCCAAAGAACAATTGAAGCTGAAGCTTCGTCCACATAAACCTAGAAAACCCGATGTTAGAGGTTGATCGGTATGAAACAATAACACAGAAGCAACTTGCATTCCTTGAGAGTGTTTTACCAACACATTGATGACCCTGTCTTCTAAATCTGGATGTTTACCCTTAAGCAGGCGAGACCCTAAGCGTAAAATTTCCCTTTCTTTAACCTGTGTATGCACAAATCTCACCATGTCCTCCTTCCTTGCGGCCATAATATGTTCGAGCCTTAAGGTCTCACAACTTGGAAAGTAATAATCGACATCCACTTGATTTCGACTCGAGAATAATAATTTGACCGCTTTACTGGCTGCGCGGATCCTCTTCGAAACCTCTTGTAAGTTGAGGAGAAGGGCTTCAGAATCCTGGCATTTGTCGAGCGCGTCGATAACAATAGTAGTATTCTGATACTCACTTGCGAGATCTGCAAGCAATTTTGGACATTCGTGTATCTCAATCGAATTTCTGTTACCGTTTTTGTATCTCTTTTCGATTAAGCCTGAGACGGACACACCATCGATGGATTCAGCGAGCTGGGCGATAAGACTATGGAGTACTTCAAGCGTCTTGGTTTGCGGGCCTTCCTTGCCAGAACAGTAGAAAAAGACGAGGCGCTCTTCTGCCCTTGACTGGATATGTTCGAAATGCCATTCAACGATTTGGGAGCTACCACGCATTCGTCAGCTATCATGAATTATGCAATCGAAGGGAGATGGATACTCACACCAACGAGCTTTTGCCCGTACCAACTATAGAGGTGTCACTAATTGTTAGAGTCTATAATATATCAGAGCTATAAGAATGAGGCTTACAGACCTGAGCCGGCAAGCCAAAAAACTTGCTTTTCGGAGGACGCAAGCCATTCGTCAAATCTTGGTCGGAGCCATTGTCCCGAACCCGTATAGAGCGACCCAAGCGTTCTCCTCACCAGATTGTGATCATCTTCAATGTCGACTTTCGATACCCATGAGATAATTTTCTTGATTCGTTCCTGACTTTGCACTTCTTCAGACACAATGTCCTTTTTCTCGCGTACGAATTCTCTTATTCTGATTTTCTGGTCCGGACTAGCGTCATGTAGCTCAAAGCAGGGCGAGCTGGAGTCAGCACAAAGCAGCTCATCATACTGTTGATAAGCTACCTCACCCAAATTTGCAATGCCTTTGAGCATCTCAAGGTTCGACAGTAAGGTTCTGTCAGGTTCGCCCTTCAGTTTCTCGTATACGTGATCGTGCTCCGGCGTGGAAAACGCCCACATAAACGCGGACATTACCTGAATCTCAATAAGCAGGTCGCCGTATCGTTCGTCTCGGGAGTTTCGCCGTGTGACATGAAAATGGAGACCATCATAGCCACGAAACCGCGCTGACAAGGTGACTAGATTTTCCTCTGCTTTCGGATGTTGACTTCGACCTTGGATATCAAAGTTCTTCTTTATCATCTCCTCAACAAGTCCGAAATCCTTCCAGCGTGTCACGATTATTCGTCCAGCTACCAGATCCTTGATATCAGCGACATTATCAGTTTCGTTCGCATAGAGATCACCACGATCTTCCAACTTCACTCGAAGTGAGTCAGCTTCTTTCACGCGCGATTGCCATGAAAACTTGATATTGTGGTCCAACAGCTTCTCCTTGCAAAGCGTTTCCACCTCTTTCTCTATTCTCGCGAAAAACTCCTTATCGCGACGGAAGGTCTCCACGAACTCGGATATCGTCCCCATCCGAGTAATAATAACACGTGAAAAGAAAGTATAATGGCACTGCTAGTCTAACCAAGGAGATAGCTGATGGGTTAGATATGGATAAGTCGTTGGATCCTATATTTCGATGGCTTTGAGACAGTTTGGCTGCATAAGGCGGGGTAGAATAGCAGAATTTACGAGGTGATGCAATAAAGTATTGGAAATGGCCACCGTACAGCCTAAAGGGCCAACGTAGCTTATTACATAAGCACTTATATCTATCATATATTTCAATATATATCTTATAATCATTCTATTTCCTCTATATCACTATGTCAGCTCAAAAACGCGGTCGTGAAGTCAGTCCAGCCACTCGAGCAGCTACTGCCTACGCTCGATATCAGGATCGATCACCTTTACGCGTCATACAGGCTCGCACCGGAGTCTCTTTGACATCAATATCAAATATAAGCAATCATGCTTGCAAACAGGCTAAAACTCATGGAACGGAGCCTTTTCGTGGGGAAAACGTTGCTCCTGGGACCCGTTCTGGAAGGCCTCCATTGTTATGTCAGGAGTAAATTGATATAATGATCAAATTAGCCACATCTAGCTATGAATGGCGACGCAGATCCTGGGTCACAGTCGCACGCGAATGTGGAGCAATAGCCTCACGACCTACCATAGAAAAGGCCTTCAAAGAAGCCGGATACGGACGATATTCGCCTCGTCAAAAGCCCTATCTTACTGTGATCATGAAAACGAAGCGTTTAGACTGGTGCGAAGAGGCTGGTCGGAGCTGACCTTCCCAGCACGAAGGGGCTGAGCATAGAGCAAACCACGATCAACAAACCGAAGCCAGAGCTTAAAACCACAGGGGCCCTTGTTCAGCTGCGACCGATGACAGGCTGTTATGTGTCTGCCTAGCTGCGTCGACCGATGCCGTAACAGCGTGAATCTGGTGACACAGCCACGAGACGTCGATCGTGTGAATGAGCTGCCATCGGGGAGAGCGTGAGGCGTCTTTGCAGGGGAATTAGCGGGCGGAGCAGTTAGAAATACGGGCTTGACTGTAAAGGAGGAAGGATAGAATACATCGCAAATCTCTCGAAACCTAGGTGAACTTTACAGTCATAATTCTGTCATATGAAGGCCTCATAGAAGTCCAAGATCGTGTAGACAAACCTTTACAGCAATTTCTCATACATGGCTCTGTCCTCACAGCCAGTCTCCCAAGCTACTCTCTAGCCACATTACATAAATCCTGGATTTCCCAACCACCATCCGTCGCTTCCATCTCTACCAATGCACTTGAAAATTCCGAATCCACTAATCATCTTGTGATGAAAATAGTACGCTGATGGGTGGTCTATGCAAGATTGAGATAGGATCAAGCAGCATGCAAAACGGACTTGTCGAAGAATCTTCACTTTTCCATTGACACCACGAATCTCATCGTATCCGAGATGTCCGAGTACTTCTTTGGAGTGCCGTCAGAAAAGGTATCTTGACTTCGGAAGTCCACAGTCTAATGGCATTCGAGTCGCACGCTGAGGCGGCAGTACTGGGTTCGGAGCCTCCAGATCGAACAATCTTGTTACATTTGACAGCTTTAGCATTTCTGGATCATCGAAGACGGCTTCGACGTGGACGACGAGTCCATCTCCTAGACAAATTTCCGCTCTGGCTTTATCGAACTCGTACGGTTGAAGGCAGGAGAAAACTAGGCCAGACATCTCTTGATTATACAAAGTAAGGTCTTCTGACGTGTCGCCGGGACGGAGTACTAAAAACCTTCCATTGCCTTTAGTAGTTCTCGAGATATCATAGCAATACTCCAGAATCCTACAAGGACAGGATTGAGACCTTGGCGTTCTGCCGCAACGAGCCATTCCTCACTCTGAAATATCGTACGCCAAACGCGAGCACGTTTTTGCTGTACCGGATCAAGTCCAAAGCCGAATAAGAGGGCTAGTACTAAAGGGTTCAGTGATGACAGATACTGGATGATAATTCATATCTCTTGTGGAAGAGTGGGGATCATCGTAGCTTTAGAGGATAGAATTATCCTGTCCAGCAGTAAAGAAAAAGTCGAGACAACAAAATATTCTATGTAAAGATCTTGTATGGATTCAAGCAGCTTTTCCGGGCTCTAGCTTCAACACTGATTTTGAATCTGGCTATTCCAAATGGAAATTTTTGTTTATACGAAGCAAAAGTCCCTTTCTTGGCTCCGAGGATATAGCATAATATGATGCTTTATCCAGGTGGTCTTGCTCCCCCTAGGTAATTGTCAGATCACTTGCTATAGTGTATCTGCCATTCCGTAAACGCTCTGAAAGAAGACAAAGTATAGAGATGATTAGCGCCCAAGATTCGGGTTCGCAGATCTACACATTTGTCCATTAAATCAATAGCCTTTTCGTATTGGCCTTGCTTTTTCCAGGTGAAAGCCAGATTGGCTATGCTGATCAGCGTGTCGGGATGCTCCTCGCCCAGCACCCTCTTCCTTGTCTCTATGACTTGCATCTCCAGCTCTTCGGCCTCCTTCCAGCGTCCTCCTAAGTTATATGCTAGACCTACTCCCATACTGCTCAAAGTCTCCTCGTGCTCTTGACCAAATATGTTCTTCCTCACTTTCATCGCCATTTCGGACAGGTCGATAGCCCCAATTATACTCCCTTTCCTCCACGCGTACCATGCCGCATGATATAGCAGTGAAGCCCATTCTCTCAATGAACCCTTCGCCTTTGGTCGTTGTGTGATTGCCGATTTCGCATGGGGAAAATGTGCTTGGCAATATGTCCAATTCTCGTGCTCTCCGGTCGAGAATTTGGCGGAAAGGTTCTTGATGTAGCACTGCTTCCACTGCTCGAGCTTTCTGTTGGCCTCCAACCATTTTCGCGTAGCCAGTTGCACCAGCGCATGCATTTCAAAGGTTCGATCTGTGCCGACGGAGAGGAATGAGTAGTCCCTTAACGTCTGCACGTCGTCTTCAAACCGGTCGTCCTTACTGCACTCCGATGCATCATCTTCATTATCTTCCTCTTCTTCTCTGCCATTATGCTCATCGCGCTCTTCCTTGCTTCCGTGACCATTTCCACTTTCGGCTCGCTTTCGAACCAAGCAAGGCCTCTGGGATGCCCTGTCGGTCAAAGAAGCGACGGCCAAGTCCGACAGATGCGTTCGAATGAGATCTGCCATGTGATGATGATGGAGTTTTGGGCCTGCCAGTCTCTCCGGAGCTGGCCTCCCTCATAATTCAGAAGACCCGTTCTCCTGCAATCGCTCTTCCGGAAGTCTTCGAGATATCCCTGTACGGAACACCGCGGTGCTCTCTGGGAGATATACGCCGCCGCTTGAACGATGGCGAGCGGCATAAACTCCAGTGCCGCTGCTAACTCCGCAGTATTATCGCTTTGACCGAGGGGCCCTAGCTTCTTCTCGAACAGTGACAGCGCGTGCGCCGGGGCCATCGGTTGCACTGCAACGATATCCTTCTCTTCCACCAGCTTCAATGCGGCGGCTTGGCTTCGACTGATGACCAGAATCGATCCAGTCTGGTTCTGAGGAAGATACGCTGACATCGGCTGCCGAGGTTCGCTATCGTTGCTGGTTCACTGCCCTCCCCGACCAGTATCTCCAGCCTTGGGAAGGAGATCAGTATTGTCGAAGTTGTCGAGGATTAGTAGCCACTTTCCTTCGCACCCGCAAAGCCAGTCGTGCACCAGTTTGAATATATCAGCCTTCGGATCCTCCAGTCCTACAATCTTAATCACGTCTGCAATTTTTCGATAGCCCTGCTCGAATCGAGCTGCGTCGCTCGCGTGCACCCAGAAAACCCATATATTCGGTGACCGCTCTCGGGTGCGGTGGGTATGTTCGATAGCAAGTTGAGACTTACCCACGCCACCCAGGCCGATGAGCGCTGCGCAGCCTGCTGGCTGTGAGCATCGTTCGTCGATCCAGGAGAGGAGGTCGCCGCGGTCGACAAAGTCGGGATCACGTCGAAAAGGAACCGTGGGAGAGGATTCCAGGGGACGGCTTGCTGGGTTCAAGTTTAGCCTTAGGTGAGAACATTATGGTTATTCTCCATTTTACTCACGAGTCTCTATGGTTGACAACTGGCGACTTAAACCTTACCGAAAAAAACCTGTCAAGTAAGTTTAGAGCGAACTAGAAGGACTGACTGATATTTGGGTTATGGAACGTGCCTTGAAACACTTGACTGTTTAAAGCATGCGTATCATCAAAATGATTCGGATATCGGTTGTCATCAGTATTCGACGTCATACGATCAGTTGACTTCTTCCAGCATGATTATTCTTCACTTAGAGTAAGCTTTTTGAAAGATCTCACATCATCAAGAACTTTATACTCTCAATCGTCGCTGTTATATTCAGTCGCTTCAATATCAAACAATACAGTGACTTCTTTTCCAGTTGAAGTACTCTCCTGCTGCTGTTTGCACCTGTGCACTTCATGTTCATCAGATCCATTGACATGCAATTTCTCAAGCGAGATGCCATCGTAATCATTGTCAATTTTCAGAATTGATGCAACTTTGATCTTTAAACCCAAAGCTTGACAAGCCACGTAAAGCGCTGAGTCAATCTCTTTCAAGGCTTTGGGAAGTTGTTTCGCGACAGAAGCATTTGTGTGAGCATATTCATGTACACAAAACATTCCGAAAATCATTTCTGAGAAACTTGTCAATCTATGTTCTATCCGATAATCTTCTCTATCAAACCTTTAGACATAAATTCAGGCAGCAGCAAAAGATCTTCAAGTAATCTGAATAGTGACATCTGCAACGGCATAAAGATCTGACTCTTCGCCTGTGATGTTCATTCCTCACGACTTGTGACATAAAGTCTGTAAATTAAAGTAGTGAGATAATCATCTTGTGCGCTCGTATATTCACGGTCATGATTGCTATAGAAAGCCGTTCACTTTATGCTAAAGAAATTACTGTCTGAAAGTAGAGAAAAATTTCAGCTTGGTACTTTCACCGAATTTAATATTCACATATCTAGATGAACATAGAGATATTCGAATTGATCTTTTTTAAGGATTGAATCTTCTTTCTTGAGACAAGACTCATTGTTGACGAAACTTGATCTAATATTCATTGCTTCGAGCTCTGCCTTAACTTCGAAGTAGTTCGAGCGAGCAAGATTGCTGTACATTGGAGCGTTGAGAATACTAGGCAGAAGAAACTGCTCTATAGTATTAATGATACCATAGTCGTAGGAATGAAAGTCGATGATAAAATCTGTCTTGTGAAGCTCGACATTGTGAATGACGAAATTCATTCTCTTTAGACGTAACAAGCTGACAATTCTCATATAAAAGTTTGAAAGAATCATCATCCGAAGATGAAAACTTTAGAACTCTCATAGCTGACTCAGATTCCCAACGAACGATGACAGGTTGCGACACTTCTTCTCCGTTACATACGGATGTTGCGGCTGGTCACTCACCGTACAGCATCTGTTGTAACTTCCTCAGACACCCTATTTCGGCCGTGCTTCGAAGTGAGTTCCATGATCAGGAACCTCGGGCCCAGTACCGTAGTTCTGCTCAGACACAACAGAAGCACTTTGGAGATAAGGGTTTGGGGTATTGCTCCAGTGCTGACTGTCATAATTTGATTCCGAAGCATCAGCACTCGAGGCTGAATCACCCGACATACCTCCGGCGAATGTTCCGGCGAAAATGTAAAGGGGGATCAAACTTGTGTTGACCTCATGGCTCGAGTGGGCTTTATGGGTGCTGGAACCATGCAGGCCACAGGAGCAGCATTTGCAGCGCCATGCCGCTTGCATGATTAGGATGTTCGAGATGATGGATACAATGGTGACGAACGCTGGAGTGGAAAAACCCAGACGGCGTCGCTTACCCCGAATATCTGTTGGGCTTGTTGTGCTTGCATTACCATAAGAGCTCAGGAAAGCCGGTTGACTACATATCAGAAAGGTGAAGACTGACCTCGTGTGCCATCCGTTGCTAAAACGTGCGATGAAATATCGCTGTGTACCACTGATGGAGGTATCTAGGACTCCGCATTCGCTGATAGTACTTGGCCTGTATTCTCCAAGTTACCGTATTCCGTTCATGGCTACTGTCGATTCCTAGCCTAGCTTTCACCCGCCAACGGGTTCCTCTAGCCAACCTTCTTGTCAAGTTGGTTACTACGTCAGCAAAGGAACGCTGGCAAAGCGATATGCATAAAGCATACCGCTAAAGGTATTGTCGATCGTGATGACCTCTTTCAAAAACAACTTGGAGACATCAAGTTGATTGAGCTTCTTCTTGACCCCTAAACGCCTCAAAATTCACTGTGCAGCCGTCAAGTCCTTATTTAGCTGCTTCTGGTGAGCAAGAAGCGCAGCCTTTTCGGCGACGTCTTCCCTCTGGGAGCGGCTTGATAAGCGGCGTCAAGAGCAAAGGCTCGGTTCAAATTCACAACAAACACGTTCGAAATCTACAAGTCGAGACGTAAGCGCTTAGCACAAGTATGAGATGGATATACTCACAGAAAAACAATCGGCTTTGAGCCCAGCGCAGCGAGTACACTTTCTATACATGACGCTGTCATGAAAGACGGCTATGAAACACACGGGCACAGCGGACGCACATTACCCTATTCAGAGAGGGCGTCGGGCCAGCGCTACGGCCACTAACGCCAGGTGAAGCGGGATGTGAGTAACGACCCCGAAACGCCGGATAAGAACTTACAGAGTCATATAAGGATGTTAAGGTACGAGGAGACAAAGGAGGTGTGAGGGTATGCGAAGGGTCCTCGGAGAAAGAAGAAAACTTCTCTGAGAAGGAAGAAGAGGCATGAGGAAAAGAGAGCTACGGCAGGCTGACTACCATTGGCCATCTTCTTGACGAGGGTTTGCGAGGCTTCTGAACATCACCATCAGCAGCTGCACCGGAGACGGTGCTTCTCGTCTGACGAGCGGAGGTAAGGTAAGAGTACGAAGATGAAGAAGTTGAGAATGAAAGAGGGAAACAGAAGAGATGATAACAACAACGATTGTTTACATCCTTTCTACTCAACAACACATTTCAAACGTGGGATAAACGCTACATCATCTACACGTCATCTATACGCATCCTATGATTGGGGCCAGATCACTGCTCTGTCAGAAAGTTCTCTTTTCCTTGTTTTCTTAAAGAGGTTTAAAAGTTTTTATCGAGCCTTTCCTTATGTTTATAGTGATAAACAAAGGCTTTATCTTGGGTTCACGAACGAGCTCACTCGGAAGAGGAGGCAATTGTCACGATGAACTGATGCATATGACTAGACACTGCTTGAGCTACGCCACGGCTACGCCACAGCTATGGCATCAGTCGCCATGACGAGTCCGAAATACCTGTGATATTCCCTCTCATTCCCGACGAGAATTCTTAATGATTAGCTCTACTATAAATACCCATATACTGTCTGCTTGAGATATCACATTGTATAACCCATAATGACCCAGCCTTACCCCTGAGTAGACCTCGTCTAACAAGAGCATACATTCGCACTGTCAAAGCCTTGTCTCGCAGTCGTTCACAAGACTGTCTAATCTCTGATGCCCTAGTCTGTAGAACACAATCAACAGCGACGAACAGGAACTAGTATACAACTCTGAGAACACACAGAATGCTGAATAACACTCATCGCCGCATTCTTCGCCTTCAGAGCTACTTGATCGCTCGAGCACCTTCACCCCAACGTTCACTTCGGATCGTCAAGGTTCTATGTTCATCATGCAACTCACGAATCTATCAGCAGAGCTCATTGCCAGTCTTTCTAACTATTTACACTTCCTCGGCGATCTATACTCTCTGATTCTCGCATCTTCTACAACATCTGTGCCAACATCTTCGCTACTTTCCCTCCAACATTTGTCAAGAGATACGGGCAAAATCTGCTATCCCCTCATCCACATCTTCTCCTTGCGAGCATCGCGCGTAAGATAGCAGATTGAGCAGTACAGAGCGAGAGAAATCGGCAAAACTTATACGATGCGATCACACGAGGCAACGAAGGGCTGCAGAACCTTGCCGTACAGATTGCACGTTTGAGCTTGCATGACGTTCGAGCACTACATCAGGCCAAAAGCGACATTGTGAACCCGTTGAGCCGTGTGCTAGATCTGAAATGTGAACAAGAGAAACGTCAGCGATATCGAGATGACGAAGCTTCTTGTTACGAGCGTACCAAGGCTGAACAAGGCTGAAGCCCTAATCAATTCGCAGTGAACGCTAGCGAGTTCCCTGCGTAATGATTAGGGCTAACCAGCGAGCTAGCCAGATATGGCCCAGATATGGCCCAGATATGGCCCAACACCCTTTTCCTTCCCCAACACCCTTTTCTTTCACCAACACCTTGTTCACCTACATCACATCCTTCCCGTGTCACAAACACATCCCTTTCGGGCCTAGCGCAGCCTCTGAACATTACATAAATAGAAGCTCTTGTACCAACCTTCTTCTGTATTCTTAATATTCAGTTATAGCTACCTCTAAAGATCAAGCACTATTCAACCCTGACTTCCGCTGGTTGACTCACCTAGGCACGGTCCTGACACTTCTTTCATCTGAATGATATGCGAGAATGTACAACTATCTGATCTATGGCGAGCTCTTTCATCACAGCGTTGATGCAGCGCTTGATTCTTTCCCTCAGCACAGAGTTGTGAATGCATTGAATTGAATTGCGCAGTGTATGCCGAATAATAATTGCAAGGCGTCGTCAGCGAGGAGAGAGAGTCAAATGTTGAAATACCAGCACATGAGTCAATCAGACGGGTTTCTTAACTACTTCAAAATACCAAAGTTGCTGCTAGGGAAACCTCAAGCATTGGCAGAATTTAACGGGCCTGATTACGAAGGGCTTTCGTCTCAGAAGATCCTCCTTGTGAAGATCATGGAACGTCAAGGGCTTTAGAGTACTTCAAGCAGACGAAGCGACAAGGCAAAACTTGTCGAACGTAATCCGAAATAAGGCAGAAGCTGTCCCCACTCCCGAAATTCAGCTCAGGCCAAAGTACGATGAGGTGATGAAGATTCAAAGTAACTGGTTCGACATAATCGAGGATGTGTCTGCAAGCATGGGTTGTGGGCATGAAATATATTAGGATGCAGATCTAGAAGATGATCTTACCTTATACATAGTCGATTCACAATCTTTATTAAGGCCCACTCTAACTAAGAGTGTTATTATTCAATGAAGGGAAGTTTCATAATGACGAGCATACGAAGAGAGAGAAAGCGGCACTGAAATTGCTGCTGTCCTCATTATCCTGTTTTCCGTTGCTCATGGACAGTCCGTAAGCGCTGAGGCTTGCGGACCTACTAGTGATGCAAATGTGCCAGGATGCTGGGGTACTTCGGTATGTGACATCTCTACCCATCATAAGGGGATTCAACCCAGGAATACTGAACATGCTGATGCTGCGTAGAGCTGTGTGTATAATATTGCCAAAGACTTAGGCCCAGGTGCAGCTTTGTCTTTATGAGTACTGCAATTGTGATGGTTTAGAGATGCCCTTACTCTCAACCACGATATCCAAGACTGCTACCGTGGACTGTAGTGGATATACGATCCAACCGACTGCGAAGAAATGTCCGATAGGGCCGCCAGCCTCGGTGTCGAACTCACCCGCGGCAACGGCTGAAGTCTCAAACCCTTCAGCTTCAACGGCTTCCCGTGCCATCGGAAGCAGCTCTGGTCACTGGTGTTGTAGGTAGCCAGACCACCTGCTCTTCGTTGAGAACTACACTGGCGAGTCTCGCCTCCGCTTACGGGGTCGTGGGTCTCCAGAGAAAGAGTTGTTGGGCGTTGGCTGGTTGGTGGTGGTAGGTTGGGGATTCCAAGAACTTTTGATGGGTTCTAGAGTGACAAGGGCTTCCCCAATCTTGTTTCTTCGAGGCCCCTTGGCGTTGTCAATTATGTTCTTGATAGTGTTGTTGCACCCTCGAATGCCGTCTGCCTCGAAAGTTGAGTATGATCGGAGGTAAGACATACAGAATTTTTTCTCCTCGGGGTCGAGCCAATGGAGGTAGGCTACGGCCTGCCTGTGAGACGACACAAACGAGAAGGACACAGTGTCCTGCATCAGGTCTACTTCGAGGCCAGCCGCCTTAGCCTCCTCAAGAAGCCACAGTATTGAATTGACAGAATGCGATCCGCTGCCCGCAGCCTGCGCCTCCGCTGTGGTTAGTACTCCACCAGCGGACTCAGCCTTCAGCTCTAACGAGAGAGATGGAAACGTATTGCGTTTTGCCGGTTGGGAGTACGGCCGTATCCTAGGATGATTGACGACGTTGTTCTGTTTGACTGTCCAAGGAGATTTTGAACCGCGCGGATAGGCCAGATAGGCATCGGGTTTGGGCGCCGAGAGCTTGTTGTCACATTGGGGGTTGTTTGGCATAGCGACAGTATTCCATTGAGTGTTTCCACCCTCTACCAAGCCACCATACCCGAGCGGAAACATAGATGTCCCAAGGATCTTGTTTGTTGGACCTTCTGAGTTATACGCAAGTTCCTCCGCTACGTCCATGACTGCGAAGACAGCTTGGTCATCTAGTTGTGGTGAGGACCGCTTTTGCAATATTCGCTCTTTCAAAGGCGTAAGCTCTTCAGGTATCTTCCGTCCTGAAAGGTCCATAACGATGCCGTGGCCGTAAAGCGTATCTATGTATGCAGAGTCTGAGGTACCGGGTGCCTTGTTGCTCGAGGAGATAGACCGAGGTACAAGACTTTCGGTATATTGTGATTCTTGCTGCGACATTTTTTGGAGCGCCGTCAACGTCAGCCGGGCGCGTTTGGGTTTCGGGTCTGAGCCGCTCGCTGGCCGTTTGTGCCTGACGAGGTCAAAGCGAGCTTCACAACTTTGCGGACGTTTGAGCTCAACGTAATCAGATCGAGACGCACAGCTCGGTGGCAAAAATATACGAGGACGGGCTGGACAGGAATCGGCGCGAGGATAAGGAATTGCGTCGAGCCAGGCGCTCAATCGCGGGTTGGCCGTAAGCTGCTTGATAGTAGGCGGATAATGGTTGTCAAGAGGAGGTCTGAGAAGCGACGACTTGAGCCGTTCTCGCCAGTCCGAAGAGTCGCAGAAAGAGCTGGACTGTTCAGGATGCTCCGCTTGGGTCGAGTAGGGAGGAGTTGGCAATTGATCTGGCGACAGCCGGGTACGCTTGCTCGCGGGCTCAGAGTCGAATTCGAAATCAGTAAAAGCGCGCTTGAGAATCTTTACGGGCGTCGGATGGAGGACTCCGTAAGGGTGCATAGTATTAAAGGATGAAAGGAGCAGATGAACTACTTTGTATATGACTGAAGGGTAGAAAGCAGTTGAGCGCGCGGCAAGCAATGCTTGCCCCCACCTCTAGTTCTAGCGGGTTTCACGGCGAGTGGCGTCTGCACGAATGATTGGCTGGCACGGACTGTTGGTCAGGTAGAATTTCTAATGAGATCATATTGAGGCGGAACTATGTGACAGCTGTATTCTCGGCTCTTGCTAACATTGATTTTGCCGAGAGCAGAATTCATAGAAATCAATCACACTGCACTTCGTACGTGATCTGAATGTCGTATGGAGCTTCGTAGATGTCCCCATACAGTGCTTTATACATGCTTCACATGTGACATACCCAGTGCCTCATACGAGGGGGTCGCCATTTCCGATGGAAATTGCTCTGCACTACGTTTTATTACCGTTGTATGCGAAGGATTTGCCGAGAGCCTCATCAAAATTAGTGGCGAATCTTCAATAAATGCAAAGTAAAATCAATTTCAGTGCTTCATATGTGACTCAGTGCTTCATATGTGACGTACTCAGAGCTTCATATGTGATCTACCAAGTGCTTCATATGTGATATATTCAGTGCTTCATATGCGATATATTCAGTGCTTCGTATGTGATCTACCCAGTGCTTCATATGTGGTCTATTCAGTGCTTCAGACTTCTCCATTGGCTTCCCCAATAGCTTCCCCATTGGCTTCCCCAATAGCTTCCCCATTGGCTTCCCCAATAGCTTCCCCATTGGCTTCCCCATTGGCTTCCCCATTGGCTTCCCCATTGGCTTTCTCATTGACTTCACATATGAAGCACTGAATAGGCCACATACGAAGCACTGAGTAGATCACATACGAAGCACTGAATATATCGCATATGGAGCACGTAGGGAGTTTGGTACGGAGTTTGGTAGGGAATATGGTAGGAAATATGGTAGGAAGTATGGTTGGGAGTATGGTAGGGAATATGGTAGAGCGTTTGGTAGAGAGTATGGTAGGGAGTTTGGTAGAAAATATGGTAGGAAGTTTGGTAGGGAATATGGTAGGAAATATGGTAGGGAGTATGGTAGGGAGTTTGATAGGGAATTCGGTAGGGCGTTTGGTAGGGAGTTTGATAGAGCATTTGGTAGGGAGTTTGGTAGAGCGTTTGATAGGGAGTTTGATAGGGAATTCGGTAGGGCGTTTGGTAGGGAGTTTGGTGGGGAATATGGTAGGAAATATGGAGTTTGGTAGGGAATATGGTAGGAAATATAGTAGGAAATATAGTAGGGAATTTGGTAGAAATATGGTAGGGAGTATGGTAGGGAGTTTGATAGGGAGTTTGGTAGGGAATATGGTAGGAAGTATGGTAGGGAGTTTGGTAGGGAATTCGGTAGGGCGTTTGGTAGGGAGTTTGATAGAGCATTTGGTAGGGAGTTTGGTAGAGCGTTTGATAGGGAGTTTGGTGGGGAATTCGATAGAGCGTTTGATAGGGAGTTTGGTAGAGAATTTGGTAGGGAATTTGGTAGGAAGTTTGGTATCGAGCCATGAAGGATGCTTTCTATCGAGCTAATTAGCATGTGCCATGAAGCATGTACAAAGCATACAGTGTGTACGGATAAACAGAAAAGAATCGTAAAAAGAGATAAATCGCGTACAATGTAGATAATGACAGATGCAGATGTGTACGAATAAACAGGTAGGGTGGCCCACTCCAACCCACTTTCGCTCACCCACTGCTCAGGCACTGCTCCTTGCTATTCTCGTGACTCTTAGTGCATCCTGCCAGCTCGATCTCGTCAAGTTTAGACGGCGAACCCCAGCAGGATGGAGGGGAGCCAGAGCTGGCTCCCGGGGGTGCGAAACTGGATTCGAAGACGACGCCGTGCCCTCTCCCGCGACTGTTGCCTTGTCTGCTGCCCTCGCTCTTTCTGTTTCGTCCTTCCTACCTGTCTACCTTGGTCCCGTTGTTTTGCCAATCGTCTCGCAAGACGCCTGGTTTGCTTCCAGCAAGACCTAGCTCTACGATACCTGCGCACTCTCTCTTTGTGTCTTACTTCCTTCCCAATTCTGCCTTCGCTCTTCACTGTGCAGTCAAGAAACACCTTGAACCCAAGACCGAGAAAAACTATACGCGGGCGTTGGGGCTATGGAATGGGTAGGTCTACCGCCCTGGGCCCTGGCGCTTTCTGAAGGAAGCTGACATTCGTCAAACAGATACGTACAAGACCACCCTGGCGCTGACCCGTACGACTTGGAGACCTTGAAGGACTTTGTGAGAATAATAGCGTACGGTATCGATGGCACCTATGGCGACCCCAAGGCGGGCGAGAAGTCCGTTCTGCAATACTGGAAAGACTTCACGGCCGGCTGGCGGAGGCACGCCTTCCTCATACCTCCCGAAACAACGCAGTCCGTCACAAACGTGGGTACCCCGTGGCTTCCGCAACCCATGCTCCGAGTATTGAGGCTAAGCAGTCTGCAGTTCATCAAGATCCACCTGCGTGATGAGCTTGGCCTTGCTCACAGAAAGCGGATCAGGAGCTACGGTACCACCAACCACTTTATACACTTGGGCACGCAGCTCTGGGAGAAAGACTGGCAGATCTACGACAAGCCGCGGACCCGTGTGGACACATGGGCGAAGATCCAGCTCTATGTGTTTACATCGGCCAGGGTGGGTGAGTACATCGAATCCACCTGCCGGGCCGGTTCCGGTCGCGGCCTCTATTACCGTGTAAGTTGAACGAATTCTCAAACAAGGATGAAAGTGATTGAGAATGCCTTGTGTAGGACATGACCTTTGATGTTTTTCGGAATGAGCACGGGAAAGCCGAATTCGCCATACAGGTGGTGCGAGATGCGAAGAATATGACATTGACGCCGGAGAAAAGGTTCGCCTCGACAACATCCAATGCTTTTCCGTCATCACAGCTTATCTGACAGTTGATGTGATGAGCAGGCCGGAACATTCCGTATACGAGGGTCTGAAGCCACGACCACTTTTTTGCAATCCAGTGCTCACGATGCTGGCCAGAGCCATCGCGGAGAATGCGTTCCGGGACTACAGCACTATGAAGGAATTGCTGGAGATCGAACCGCCGGAGAACGAAATGTATCATCTCCGGCAGAACGAAAGTGTGCTCGGCAAACCCTTTTTCCACGTCGTCTCCACCGGCGAGATGGAAAAAGCCGACACCTTCAGCAGGCGTCTGAGGGAGCTGGGAGGGCGCGCCGGATATCTGCGGCCCCCCACCATTCACGATTTCAGGGCAGAGGGTCTGTACCTCGTCGGTAGGGTCTCATCGTTTCCCCCCTCGACCCGATTTCTCAAGCTGACATAGATGGCAGACAAGCTCTATTCGGCGGCTCAAAGGATAGGTGGACACCGTGATAAGCGCACCTACTGCGATTCCTACATGCCTAATAATGCCGAGACCGACCTTCAAGGGGGCTACTTCGACGGGAAGCTGCGCAGTATCATGAACGATCGCTTCCGCGGGCTGACTCTGCATCGCAATCCAGAACTATGGCAGGCACTGCCGGTCAGGAAGCAACACGAGCTGAAAAACACCTCCGAATTCGCCGCCATCGACACTGAGATCGACGCTCTGGCTCCGAACGCAAAGACAGACCCGGCTGCGAAAGAACGTCGACTGACGCTGATGACAGACAAACGAAAGCTCGTGGCGGAAGAGCTTAGCAGGTGCTAAAAGCTTCAGCCGAGCAAACTTCTGGCCAGCCCCGACGACGCCGACTTCATGGGATACCACCGCAGTCAGTTCCATCGCATTCGTCGTCTCATGCCCGAACGCGATCGACTGGCGTCGAATCTTTTCCTCGTCGCTCCCATCCGGAGTGATAAGGGTCGCTCGGTCCTCCGCGATATAATCACGCTCTGTCGACAGGATACCGAGGTTCCCTTCCGTCCGGGGTTAGAGCCAGAGAAGTGCAGTTGCCTGATGGCAGAGCATAAGCTGGAGCTCGATAAGTTCGTGATATCCTCCCTACCTTGTGCGTCCTCCACGAATGGAGCAAGCTGCTGACCTCGCTCTTTTCCCATAGCAAGCCGACGGCCGAGAGATGGAGACACATCTATAGCTGCTACAAAAAGAGACTCGTGACCACCTGCGGCTTTACTGAGCTGTGCTTCGATTGCAATGAATGAATTCTCGGCAAAGATGAATGGAATCATCACTGTCAGGATCACCTGCGGAGGCCGGAAATGCTCCCTATCCAGTGCAATTCTTTCGTCTACGGCGGAACCCTTGCCTGCCCTGAGTATTGCTCTTTCTGTCTGGGGATACTGCACTTCCGGCTCCGACACGGATGCAGCAATTCATCGACCGTGAAAAATGGAAAGAACATATCGATAGACACATCAAGAGGCTGGACGATTGCAAAGCGACCAAATGCCCCCATCCGAGGCTGAAATGCGTCGACGCTTTCCAATCCGTTCTGGAGTTGAAGTTCCACCTTCAGGATGTTCATTGCATCCAGTTCACCAAAGGCATCAAGAGGCGTAGGTCAGGCAGCGAAGTGAAATTTGAGCCTGACCGAAGAAAGAGGTCTCGAAAGATCAAGGATCACGACCAGGATGTGAAGCTCGAAAGGTGGCCTCAATTCACGTATGATTTTGTGGATGAGACGACGAAGCTGTGCGGCCAACAATACGCTGAAAAGTCGACATCTCCTTCGATCAGCTCGGAACACTCATCTCCGTCAACCGCTTCCGTCACGGACGAGAGCACGGGTGCTGCGGAAACGCCGGCGTCGTCGGTAGGTTCTGAGATATTCGAAAAGCTTGACCCTCGCCTCCACGACGAGTAAGAAACTATTCAATCCTCCTTCTCATGTCTACAGCGCTGGGAGCGGAGATATTTCTCCACGTCACATATTTTATTCATCATTTTCGCCTATGTTTTCTGTAGTGGTGGTCTCTATTCCGTCCGTCAACAGAGCTCCATCGCTCTATCTTCAGCCTCGTCATTAATTATGTTTGATGGTTTCATATGAGAAGGCAGATTGCGAATTCACTCGGATTGATAGATGTCATTTAGTCTATACATGTTCAGGATTCGTGATCAATTGATAGAATTTTGTGCTTTCATTTCCTTGTCCCTAGCGAATCATCACGTTGGCCGTTATACAAGGCTCAATGTCTTTCCTTGCACACCCTAATAGGGCATTCTTTCATTGGTTGACACTCTCTCCGTTCAGTCCAGTCCTGCTGCTCCACCTCTTGCAACCCTCCAATTCTGGCACCCTACTTCAATTCTGACTCCCTGCTCCAATTCTGGCACCCCGCTTCAACTTTGGCGCGGTTGTAGCGCTACCTGCTGATTCGGGCTCTCCTGGGGAGTTTGTCCTAGGAGAGTTCTTCTGGGTTTAAGAGGTAGCTAGGATGAGCTGGTATTGGATCCATGATGGCCAACCCGTATTTAAAGCTCCTGGGAGGATGGACTCAGGAGATCTCTCCCAGGGAACAGGGCGGCAGCAGCGAATCCTTGAACCCCACATCTCCACCTGGCACTCCTAGGCAAGTTCTCCCAGGAGAACTCTAGTGGGAATGCATTGGATCAGAAAGATCAAAGTAGGGCCAGGAGATCTCCCCCAAGAGAACCAGCTCCCGACCCTGATGGATGCAGACAAAGCTGGGACCTGAAGTTGTTGGCTTCTAACGGGTGCATAATCTGTCTCGGGGTGCAGCAAAGCAGAAATTACGGCCGGACGCGAGAGATTTTTTCCGCTGGCCCGCCGACTTCAAAAATAGCGGCAAGGCCACATACTGGAATTTTCAACCATGTTGGTTAATGAGGACTATTGCGAGAGCCACAGTCAACGAGATGTCTTAACATACGGGCCGATTACATAGATTCGTCCCAGATGTAAAGTCGTTTCGATCAACACAGTGCGGCAACTCAGAATCTGTATCTACCATGAGGAAACTCGATGAGCAATTACGGCGTCATAGCCCAGACGTTCGTTTGCACAGTCCTTCTCAAGTCCAAGGCCAATTGCTATTCTAATGTCGGCGCGGGCCGACACTCCACAATGCACGTGTCTTTGATCACGTGCAATACAGGTCCTCAAAACATGGCTCACGTTTCTAAATCAAACGCGACCGAGTGTGGTCGTGGCTAAGCCACCATCCAATCTTGGCCCCTCCCAAGCATCCATTTCTGACCGGACGAGGAGGGGTGCCAGAACTGGATGACTATAGGGACTTAAGAGAACTCGTCGGACGTTAATAACGGAGAATAATTTATCAATTGAAGGTGGAAACACCACACTTCCTTTCGAATCTTGCCTCAACCTTGAAAAAAATGGAACAACCGAGCGTTGGAGGCTCAAAGCGAAGGCCTAGTATGTTGTCTCTGCAACCTTCGAAGCTCAATCCACCGCAGAAGGACATTACTTCTTTGCCTTTCGAAGAATGATAACTTCTACAGGCTGATTAATTAGTTGCCTCTCCGCCAATGACACAAATAGCTACTTGTACAAGGAAATTCCCAGTCATTTATACTGCGCTGACCAGCTGCAGAGGTAATCTCGGTATCACCGTCCATTCAGCATCAGCATTCCTGTCCCTCTTCAACATTGCCTCCACGCATTTCTAGAGACCTTCTCTGGCTTCCTCAAAAGCTTTGTTGTGGTTGTGTCGATGAAATTTTCTGGTGCAATACTGGTCTGCAATACCATCTAGCGGTTCCAGTAGTGATGCTTCTTTGTCAAGGACCTCTGCAAGAAGTCGAACTGTTTCTTCGCTGGTATTGAGAGTGCATAGCACGCGCAAGAGTGATAAGGCCATTTGTTCAAAGATCGCCCGTCTGTTGTTGATATCTTGACTATTCAAGATAGCATCAAAGTCCGCCAAGTAGCTGCCCCCAATGGGCTGAACGGTATCGTCCACAGTATATGGAAGCAGTCGCTCGCGGCACAACAAAGCAGCTAGGGTCAACGCAAACGCTTCAGGTGTTTGTTCGAGCCAAAGGGTTTCAATCAGTCGTTGATATAGATTCAAGCTCTCTTCTGATTTTATCCAATCTCTCAGCACTTCAAGGGTCTGACCATGATACGTGGAGCTCCAAGTAAGAAGCAAGAGAATGTTGTTCTCTTCTCTCCGAAGGGACGGAAGTCGGTGGTAGGTGTGCTCACTACCTTCTGTCAGCATTGTTTCTTCACTATGCGCAATGGTGATTCACAAGTGGAAACGAATTTGATCAATTTGTCCCGCACCGAAACCGCACAACAGTTGCGATGGAAGATTCTGGGCCATTGTTAGTGTGTGCCAGCCTCAGCTTTGAGAGCACTGTACCAAGTAGTTTTCTGGAAAATCGACAGGCACTAATGCCATCATACGGAGACTCCATTCGAGTATATCTGCTACGTCTGGCTTTGACAGTCCCGCGAAAAGTTTCGACTTGGAAAGCGCGCCCTGCATATCTTCCGGGTCGAAGGGTCTGGATTGACGTGAACTGAAGACGCCCAGAAGATTAGCGCAGAGGGCTGCATTTTGGCTTGTCGTATAATCCATTTTGATCTCGTGCTGTCCACAATTCACCTTACCACCGGACAATTCGAGAAAGCGTCGGAATAACGAAGTCGTCTGCTCTTCCAATCCTTCTCGGATCCCGATGGGGAAGTCTACCGCCATCGATAACTCGGACGAGTCTGTGTGACCGTTCCGAAAAGGTTGGAACCAGTCGTTCTGATCCCGCTCGAGGATGTCGTGGGCAGAAGGGGTGTCATCACGGTCACAACGATTCAGACAAAACAACAAGAGGTTTTGCGAGAAATTCTTGCGGATCCGAGGATTGGAATGCTAGGCGTTATAAGCAGGTTTGTTGCGAGGTGGGTGTATGGATAGCTTACTTGAATGTCCCAATTCAGGATTGCTCTTTCAAGCTCTGTCCCGAAACCAGCCTTGCAGGTAGCAATACGATAGCATTCTGCCGGTCCATGCCCCCATCCATTGCGGGTCGCTTCAGCAGCGTTGTCAAGTGTGTTGATTCGAGCTCTTTTGTTGGCCTCCCAGATCTCGTCAGCTGGCTCAAATGGATCATAATCGACAACCATTCTGAAATCCTGGAATTTCTCTGAAAGCACGTCGAGACATGTTGTTGCAACGACGAGTTCATAAGACCCAGCATGCTTGTGTTCCACAATGTGGGGAACCATATTGATCATGATGCCCGAGTCCGAAAGGAAGCGATGTAAGTCGAAACCCTCCGGTAGGATTTGATCGGTGAAGAAGCGAACAAGGGTCCATGGCCCATCGCTGAAGTCGGGACGTAACTCTCTGGATTGACGCGGAAGTGTTTCTGGCTCCTATGACGGATGTTGGTATGTGTTTTCAACCTTATGAAAGTGGAGCACATTACCTGCCTGTCAGATTCCATCTGAGCGACGGCATCAGTATCTACTGGTGTAGAAGGAGGCGCTTTGGTTGTAAAAAAATCCATGTTGTTGGAATGTTCAACTGCCTCGATATTGAATGGGCGAGAAACGGAGAAAACTAGATTGAATGATGAATGCGCGGGGGTACGGAGGCATACGACGAACTGAAGCCAATTTGCCAACTCGGAGTCAGCGAAAAAGGGGCCATGCACAGGCTTGAAGAAAGGATGTCGTGACGGGATATGGAGAGATATGGCGTGGGTGGCAGGTGCAGCGCCTTGTCCAATTATGTGTGGCCAATTCGCGTGGTCAGGCCACGCGACGGATGTGGTAAGGGCACGGCTATGCACGGTCCACGGCGTGGCCAGGCCACGCAACGGACACGGTAAAGGCGCGATTTGATGCACTTGTTCATTGGACGATCAGGTCGCACGGCCAGGCAACGCGATGGATATGGTAAGCGCTGCAAATGCACCCGTCCCCACTGAACTTAATATGCCAGCCGTCATATCCTTTCGGAAAGAGAAGACCTACAAATCGCAAGACGCTGCTATCGTAAAAAATGAATTGTTAGATCCTACACGACTTGGCTTGCATTAGCGTTGCATTGCACCGGACACTCCGCCTGAGCCATTTTCCGCCATGGATTGAGGGAACGTACACTGAGAATTTGACGCAAGTCCATCATAATGCAGCTGAAGTGCCTTGATCTCTTTCTTTCGCAATCACACTTTCATTTTTCTGTGCGTCGTTCTCTTACCTCAGATATTGCCCTTTGTATGGTACATCTGCTATTGTCAATATGAAATTCTCCGACTTGACCCGACTAGAAGAGGGAGTTTTTCAACTCGAAGAGGGCCATGGCCAGTGGCAGCCAGGACGATGTGAAGCAGTAGTAATTGGGTTTGCTGGCTCTGAGACTGAACTCGCTGCCAAGAGGTTTGAGGACGATGAAGAAGTTTTGTAAAGTGTGTCGAAGTCACCTATCAACCCTCCGCTGAATCCCCAAAATGCTCGTTGGACAGAAAGTCATGATCTTGGGCGCAGACGAACACGAGTACGGGGTCAAGGTTTAGTGAGCTTTTCTCTGCGCTGTCGACGCTGTTTACTCAAGGCCATGTAGTGTGGTCAAGTTGAAAAGTGTTCACGTGAAAGCAGTAAGACGCCCATCAGTTTCCATACACACACCATATTCACTGGCCATAGCCGACCAAGCTCTCTCCGTCTGAGCAGATTCTCTTTGACGCGGTTCGTGAATCGAACCCGCGTACGGAGGCCGACTGGGCCAAAGTTGATTCCAAGTGGCCTCGCGACGTTTGGCGAAAGGTCATGAACCCTTGTCTGCCGATGCCATGAGCGAAGTTAATAGAATATCAGATTATGAAGAGATTTGAAAATCCACAGCAGTCGGAGAGCATTTCTGTACAGCACTTGGACCCCGCCCCCCTTGTTATCGATCAGACGGCGGCCAGCGATTTAGGATCTGCCCAATTCAGTGGGTCAGTCCATAGCTTATCTCAGGCCAGCTGACGTGTCCAAGGTTCCCACTCTACTGAGCCTTTAAAGCGCGACACTGGGGCTTCAGAACCGAACAACATCATCCATCTTGACGACCAATCCACAGAGGTAGTTCTCAGATCTCCTTTGCATCACCAGGATTTTAATGCTTGTTCAGGGCACCCTCAACGAGCACACATCCAGATACTCCATACTGCACGAAAATCAGGAGGTCAGGGGCAAGGGGAACTCGAGGGGAGGGAAAAAGAGGTGGAGCAGCATTTTTGGGTAAGGCGTTCCAAAAGTGAACAATATTGAGAGGCGGGATACGAAGTAAAGGCAGGAACGACCGGTGTGGGTATGGAGCGAGAATGATGGGATACGCAGGAGACTTCGAGACCCCCGTGTTTACGTTGAGAAGAGGACGTTAGGATTGACGAGCGAATCGCTGAAAGAACATTGTGGCTTGACGCTCAACTATGATACACGAATTTGCCAGCAAAGGAATCTCTTCCACCTCTTCTAAACATTTCGATCTAATTCAGCTGCCAGTGCAATGTGAATTTCTCATTCACTTTCAATTAAAGCCTGTCTTCCAACTTGTCCGAATTCAAGAGGCGTATAGGCACCCAAATACCAAAAAAGGAATCTCATCAATGGAAGGCCCAGCCACAAAGCCTACAAGCTTTTAGCGATAAGACCAATCATAGCCCAGATTGACACTGCAGCGGAGAGAACCGAGTAAAGGAAGACTCCAGCTAGAATGAGGCTTTTAAGCATAATGTTGCAACCATTGACAGAAACGAAGGGAGGACACAAAAAGATGGAAGGGAGAAACGAAACTTGGCGTTTTGAAGTTAGGTGTGATTCGCGCCTCGGAGCATGGATTATAGGCGTGGTCTGTTCCCGTTGCGTGGCATGTTCCCACTGGCAGTAATACCATTGGAAGCTGCAATGGAAAGCTAAGGACGTGTTGAGATTTAGCTCCGGTACAAAGCTGCCGACCATCCTTCGCTGACATTATCGCAGACGGCAGCCAAGGTTCTGTCACGGACACATCGCGTGGCCAGACCACGCGACTAATACGGTAAGGCGCAGCTCGATCACAACTTCGTCGAAATTATCAAAGATAACGGGACGATTCAATTCGTAAGCTATGGTTCGATTCAGTGCTTGGTTCATACTGATCTGCAAAGATGGCTTGCAGGCCAGTATGCGCCATCATCACAGCTCGATCGCTTTAGATTTGTTGAAAAAGGGTTTCAACAGACTTATATTTTCATCACTTGCCCTAAGTGGTTTGTATGCATCGCATCAACATGCCGGCCTCAAGCTTCACAGTTCGACTGTAAGTAACACTGCTTTCTTACCACTCATTGAATTCACTTAGCACAAGGAAACTTGTAACACTGCTGCGAGGTTGACCAGTCAACATCATCATACCTGGGATGACGAGAGCGGGAATTGTCAAACTGCAGGTATCCTAAATCCAATTGCCTGAAGACTCAAAGCTTTCATCGCCCCAGAGACGAAGTTCCTATGTTGCAGGCTCGGACTCTGCCTCCTGTCCCTTTCCCACACTCAGCATCGCCAGATGACCTGCAGCGAGTGGGGCCCGCCCCAAACGATTATTCGCAGACTTTTGCAGCCTTCTCAAGACAGCCGCATCGAAAAGCTTCCTGCTCAATTGGTATACAAAAGCTTCTCAACCCTGTAGGATGCCAACGTCGTTCAAATCCCAGCCGTGGCCTCAGTCTTTCTCTTCTCTCGACAGGGAACGCAGGCCCTCTAATTTCGTCAAAATCTGACACTCATAGCCTGTCCCTGGCGGGACCATCTTCATACCGCCCAGTGAGTCAAGATACTCCCTACTCTCCGGCGCAGAATTGTGAACGCACACGCGGTATCAACCCTGAGGCTCCGCAGCCAGCTTCTCAAGCCGGATCAGTGAGACTGGGTCTGTCATCGCACCACCTGTGGTGTCCACTGGTCAGCCTCAGTACTATTACTCTACCCCGTCATCTGGTCCCTCGTCGACATTGCCGCAGATGCCACCGGGCACTGAAGCCTTCGAAATGCCTACATCAAATGCAACAGCGCAAGGTCAATATCGAATGATGGTTCTGGAAACAGCGCATGGTCCTATTCAGGTACCTGTGGACCTGCAGGCAGCGTCGAGAGTCCAAGGCGAGAAGCGAAGGAGAAATGCCACTGCCTCTTACCGTTTCCGTCAGCGCCGAAAAGAGCGAGATAGGGAGACTTCTGAGAAGATTGCCAAATTGGAATCCCAATTACGCGATGCGGTGGAGGAGAGAAATCACTATCTTCAAGAGAGAAACTATTTTCAGGATGTGGTACTTCGACATCGTCTACCCTTGGCATCACGGCCACCATCGCCATGGCGCACAAGGGGTGCCACGATGTGCGAAGCACCACTTCTTCAAGCCTCTGATACTTGATGTATTACAAGTGTTGTGCGGAGTGTGCTTCACATTTCCTTCGCCACACCTAGGCTTAGATCAGGAACCGTCCAGGGCGAGTAATATTCATTCGTTGTGATTCGCATTCAAAAGAATACCCTGGTCAGCATTCGGCGGACGTGAGAACTTGCAGCATGTTTCTTTAACCTCCGTCAGCGAATGAAGACTTCCAGTCTACATAACATATCGATGGCAGTCTTCTCCAGCCCTCAAATAAATGCATCGTAGACGAATTACCATCTTGTATATAAATGAGGGTTGTTGCACTCGAACATTCAATACTCTGGACAATGCCATGGTGACTGTTGAATACTACATAATCATCAACCAACAAATCAATTTTGATCATTTTACCTAGGCATTTCATCAAGTCGAAATACTGACTTCCAGCTTAATTGTTCCAAGAGAATCCCCGCCCCTCGCACATGTCTTGTCGCTGTTTAAAATTATTGACGTACGAGAAGTTGTATTTGCCCACGTTACGACATGCTAATGTTGAGAGCGGATGGATCATCACGCTAGAAGCGGACATGGGTCTTACAGACGAAGAACTTGACGAGATCGCTGTTCATTGTCGCAGCGCGACGGCTGCTACTTTCACTGAGCTTTCGGACCGGCGCAACCCCTGGAAGGACCAGACCTTGGAGGGCTATCACGATATGCTTCTTAAAACTGCCAATCAAATCAATAGAAAAGGATTGACCAATGAGAATGAGCTTTATTTGAATAACTTACATACATATCTGGCAGGGCCAGATGACGCTCGCAATGAAATCAAGGTGGTAAGGCAATTTCTATGGCTCGTCTCAAGAGTCATAGGTTGGTCCTATGCACTCTTGATACTTTGCGCCCTGGGCAAGCACAGACTGCAGAAATTCGATGAAGATCGACGTGTAAAACTTGTCAAACACATCACCCAACACCGTGGCTCGCTCTTCTGTCCTATACTTGAGGATAAAGCCGTTCGTTGCAACCTTCACCAAATACGTATGACTATACCTCCCTATCTTGCTATGTCTATTGAACTATTGCAGATATGAAAGTGAACTCTTCACTCACAAGAGGCCGCAAAAAGCGGAAGCGCAACGGCAGCGGAGACGTCGTCGCTGATGGAACGGCTCCAGTACTGAATGGTGAAGGGAAGAACACAAAGCAACACTCTGACAGCGAACATTGTCTTCGCAGAAATCGTACTCCTTCAATCTCGTACGTGAACGAGGAAGTCAGCTCGTCAATTCCGCCCCATATATTAATTTCATATGTGGATGCCAGTGAATTCGCTCGGTTTGAATCAAAGAACCGTGATCGAGCAAACCCTTCACAGGTTGTTAGCCTCAGTAAGACAATGATGAGTCCCACTCATTCTTTTTTAAAATGACTGACTTGTGCAGATGTCGATACGACCTCCCTACTTCAAAGTACCTCTGGGCAGCGCAAGCGTGGACAAAGTGACAATAAAGCCCCCTTCATCGCATGGATCGATAGAGCATCGGCCTTCTACAACACAAGTAGTTCACGCAACACTCGTCATATATCTCAACAGGTCGAGAACGAAGTCAAAACAGAGGCAAATCAGCGCAACTCTTACCACGCTAGCGAAGTCAACGTCTTGACCATGCTCGAGACAGCATCTCGCAGCGATACTCTCACGGCTGTTTCGAATACACAAAGCAATGGCGACACAAACGGCAACTTCGTTTTACCAAGCAACGACATCGACTACGGAGCTATTGTTGAGCTCCAGACCCAGATTGTAACTTGCACTCTGTCGTTGCCGATGTTTCACGATCGATTACAGAATGCTGAGACGAATACGATGGTTTCTGAGCGCGAAGATGAGAAAGTTGACAGTCTGGCAGCTGCGAGAGTCTGTAATGGGATTCGTCTAGATCGTCAATCTATGTTGAGTCACGCTATCGACAATGCGGTTCATGCTAGGGCTGCAATTGAGATGACGCTTGGTAAGCGCGATGATGCTCTTCTTCTTGTACTTCTACGCTAATCGTTAATTATGAAGAGTCTCAAATAGTGACTTCAAATTCAAACCTATCTCACCAAGCGGACATCGACTCGAACAATTTGGTCACTGAAACGGAAAGCTCGAAACGATACAATGATCGAGTTTCGCAGAACGGCGATGAACGACATTGAGTAGAACACAACGTTGATGCGTCTGAGATGCTTGAGGGCCGGCGACGAAGGGCTGCGAGCAACAGAGACTTTCTTTCGGAAAGTGTAGACATCGAAGCGAGCACATATGCCTTCTGTTACGAGTGTACCAAGGCTGAAGCCCGCTAACGAGCGAGCTAGCCAGCGCCTCTAGCCGAGCCCCTATCCCAGCCTCTTTGTTTCCCCAGCCTCTTTGTTTCCCCAACACCTTCTTTTCCGCATCACATCTTTACTGCGTCACAACACGTCCCCTTCGGACCTAGCGCAGCCTCTGAATATTACATATATAGAAGCTCTTGTACTCAACTTCTTCTGTATTCTTAATATTCAGTTATAGCTACCTCTAAAGATTAAGCAATACTCAACCCTGACTTCCGCTGGTTGACTCACCTAGGCACGGTCCCAACACCTTCTTAGTCTCACTACGACGCTCTAGAGTACCCGATCCTGAGCGATCAATGACTTTGAACAAATTCAGCATCGGTCAGATCGAAATCGTACTTCAACAGATTCAACGCTATACGTCATCGATCTCTCGGCAGGCACTGTCTTGGGCTCGGAACAAGAGAAGGAAGCATTTGACTATCTACGAAGTATGCAGGATAAGCTGATCTACGGCGTGAGAATCATGGTTCAGAAACCTACCTCGCAGGCATGACAGCTCATCAATGAAGGCTTCCGAATGGTGGACGATGTTCTACTACATCAATCACGCAGCATGATTCGGCTGCTCCTCCGCACTTTTGGTGGGGAAGGGTGGGACCGCTTTCCCGAAATACGAACCTGTCTTCTGTGACACTTTGCGAGCACCTCGGCCGTGCGGCTTGGTCACTCCCACTCGCTCTCAATCATCCTGTTTCACCTGCAGGACGAAGGGGTTCTCGAGAGCGCATTGAAGCAGATCTTCCTGATTCTCTTGAACACGCTGAAGAAGAAGCTCGACCTCATCGATGATGAGATGCAATTCCTGCGCGTCGACTTCTGCTTTCTGCTTCGACAACGACGCAACTACGCCTCAGCCGAATGTTACGGCCTCCGCTTTCTACGTGAGGCGAAGCGCGTTCACGGCTGGTGTCATTCAGTAACGCGGAGATTTCTGCTCAAGGTGAGTGATGTCTACCTGCATCAGAAGCGGCACAAACAGACTATCGAGACGTTCAAAGATGTGCTTCAGCGAAGCTACGACGCGGTGAGAACGGATCTTGACATTGTGGGCGTGTATGCGCATCGAAACCTAAGCCGGATCTATCAGAAGCTGAACGACAAAGTGACGTTCAAATATCATTCGGAAGCGATTGTTGAGATAGCGCTACGGATATGAGGCGTGAGAATGAAGAAATTCGCGTATTTTGCGGCTGAGGCCAAGGTAGCAGAGTCATGATGCGAAGGTTTGAATGAATTTTCCCTTCGCTATTGACGAGTGAGAGGACTCAAATTTCTCTACCACGGAGGGTTTCCTTGAGGTTGTAACTTGGGATATACGGGGCACCATTCTTGGTTAGAGCGTAGTTGATGCCCTGGCCTGCGTGGATGCTGAAACGGCAATCTGCGCGTTTCTAGGCTCCGCTTACACAGGGCTTGCCAGGTTTTGCACCTCTATTGCTTTTCTTCACGCTATTCCTAAGGATAGTGCATCATACTGCATATATGTGGATGTCGAAAGTAGGATATCCGTGGCGTTCGCTGGAAAGCTTAAGGTGATCGTATCCGTACTTGAGGAAACGGGATTGAAAGTGAGCGACCAGAACTGTTCACAGAATGATGGCATGAGAGGCTTGAAAATCATAGAATCATCTACGGCTTATGCTTATTCACAACCACTAGCATAGGCTCGCAAACAGCTCCAAGGCGTTGTACACATCGGTATTCCCTACCACAGTTCTGACGCCTGCCAGCTGCACTGTAAAGCCGGCAAGCCTTTCTGCTTGAACTGACACTCGCCTATGTCATAGAAGAGAACAGTTGTCAACAGTTTTGTAGCACCGCTTCGTACTGATAGACCCCACCCGGCTCCCAGAGACGCTCCAGGATAGCATTGAGGTCATTGGCTTCCTTACTCTACCTTAAACTTGACATTATTCGGGAAATCGGTTCTTGTTTTTGTTGTGGTAAGAACATGGCTTAACCTGATACTAGTTTGGAGAATTTATTGATGCCCATTTCTGACCGGTGTAAATTTTACGGTGCGTCATTGTCTTTCCAATCCAGGCAATTCTTGACGCGCAAAGCTCAAATTACATCCAGGTTGTTGAAGCGGTCGCCCTGAGTGATTTGGTTGACAAAATCCTCTTCTGCCTTGTAAAGCATCACGTGGAAGTGCTCGATGCCATTAACCGACTTCAGACTCGTCCAATTCTTAAACCAGATCACCCTGCTCCTGTCAAGCCCACCGCTCTCGATATCGCAGAAGAACTTAACTACGAAGCTCTTGATCGCAGCGCGAGCAGATGGCGTGATATCATCGGTGACGGGGTCAGCCTCTAGTAAGAATTTGGTCCAGACAACCAGATGGATGATGTCTACATCGATGCCGTAAGGCCAATCATTCCGGAGAATCTTGTAGTCGGACGGGTTGCAGAACGGAGGATCTCCAGAAGGTGTGACGGATGGCCAACAGAGACGCTTCTGCCGTACATAGTTCAGCATGGAGCCGTATCTGTCTTGAATGTCGGACTTGAACTTCAAATAGCGTCGAAGATCACTGGGGACGCGGCGAAAGCTCCCAAGGTTGTTCTGAGCTGTTCTTGGAAGATAAGTAGATATAGTGCGATTCGATTTTAAGGCAATGATAACGTACTTATGAAACTCTTGACCTGTTCCCACGAGCTGCGCTGATAGTCCTCGTCCCGCGTGGATAGAATGGCTCGATCTTTATCTGATACATCCAACAAGAAATATGGGCACTGGTCGGTTCTTTGGCCTGGCGGAACGTTCATCTGCCAGTAAGGTAGCTGGGATAGCCTTCCGATATGCTCCGAATTTGACATCGAGGGATGAACTTAATTTTGTATCATGATACAGGGAAGTGATGGAGATGATGCTGGAAAACCCTGTCTTCCGTATGAAAAACTTCCGTCCGGGGAAACATTGTACCGAGCTGTAAGGTTTAAACTTCCGCCCGAAGTTCAGGTCCCTGCACACCAGTATGAATGCAAGAAAATTTACCAATTTTAATCTTTTCGTTCTGGTTCAGGAGAATTCCTCTATTCGCACATATGATCGCCATAAATGTCCCATCTTCTACGTTGTCGCGGGCGATTGCAACTGGGTCTGCTTGATCTAGAAGCATAAAATGTATGGTAGGATGTTCTTCTTCTATTGCGCACGATCTACGGGAAATTGTGATTTTTGTTTGTCACTGCATGTGGTTTGCTTAGACTCGGTGGTAACGGATTTGACCCAGACGCACTATGTTATGATCCGAGGTCATACTTTCTCGTCAACCATTATGACGTGGCGAGAGCTGTCTCATAGCTCCAAATGTTCCCACGACTAGAGCGCGTACGGATTCTAATCAGAAGAATATATCTCGTTGGTTCAGCAAGGGCTCACGTAATGGTTGGTGTTGGGGTCTTCCCTCAGGACTCTATCTATTAGCTCGCATGCCACACTCGGAAACGGAGCGAAGGGTCGAAAAGCAAGAGATTCGAAAAGGCCTGGGATGTATATTTGGTTCAGATGTTCCCGTGGGGTACAACATTGATGAGAGGGCAAATCGCGTTGGAGCCCAACAGAGCGCCGATGACGGAGAGTTCTCCCCACTGCTACATAGCCTCTAAAATCTCGACCTGAAGAAGAAAATAATGGAAAAGGCCATCAGGCTTAATGAATTCGAGCCGGAGTTCAACACAAATTACGGTACCGACGCTTTTTGTAGAGCCGCATTGCGGAAAGAAATCGTGAGAGAGTTTAAAGAGCTCATTTCGACGCTGCAAGAACTAAAAACTCTTCTCTTTTGTCCTATCAGGCTTGTGGCGTTCTCCAGCTACTGGGACCTGCCTTAACAAAAATCTCACCTACAGTTATACGCCTTCGGCAACTCTACGATCGTTCCACTTTTCAAAGAAAGCCGGGGCCAGAAGGCACGCAGGAGGAACGAGTTGAATGAACATATAAAACAGAAGGCTTTGCCAAGTGGGAGTGAAAGAATTCTAACTTCCACCTTCCATCAATAGTACACAACAATGTCTCAACCCTAGCTGATATCTGACACCGCAAGGTTGCAATTATTCAATACCACTCTTGCCGTTAACCCAAAATACGAATACCGCAATGCAAGCACAATAAGCACGACAAGCTCTACGAAATTCGGCGTGCAGCGGCGCTGTTCGGAATCCGGTCACCTAGTACTACAGAGACTCCTCCGCCACCATATCATCCACCTCCCAACTGTAACACACCTTCCAGCAAATCACCCCAACCTCATCGACAACCAAACCCTCCTGTCGGAATGAACATCAAGCTGAGCTGCAGATTATGCATGTTTGTACGGCCAAGATTGTAGTAGGGGACAAGGTGTTCGCGTGATTGGGGTTCTGGTGCTGTAGGAGGTTTCTCCGTCTTCTTAGGGGTGATAGGAGATGGCGTTGCCAGAGCTGGTGCAGATAGGAATCTTGCGGAGGATGCAGGAAGAGGGATCTTCAAGGGTGTTTGAGAAGGCTGAGTCCCGACTGACGACTAGGCAAGGAAGAGTTTTCACTCAAATGACTGTATCGAGTTTTTGCCACAATGGGGAGGTATTGAACAAAGACAGCAGGGTTCGCAGGACAGATTTGGCATTTCATCAGTGGCTCGAAGCCTATCTGTGCAGGGCACTATTTGTTGACAATATTGTGATTCCTCCGTCTTCCATCATCGTTTCCGTCTTGTGGTTGAAGGTCGTGTTATGTCTGGTCCTATGGGGATAGAACGTGTTCGATAGCAAGTTGAGACTTCCCCACGCCACCCAGGCCGATGAGCGCTGCGCGACCGGCTGGCTGTGAGCATCGTTCGTCGATCCAGGAGAGGACGGCTTGCTAGGTACAAGTTTAGCCTTAGGTAAGAACATTGTGATTATTCTCCATTTTACTCACGAGTCTCTATGATTGACAACTGGCGACTTAAATCTTACCGAAAAAACCTGTCAAGTAGGTTCGCTCTAAGGAACTAGAAGGACTGACTGATATTTGGGTAATGGAACGTGCCTTGAAATCGGTTGTCATCAGTATCCGACGTCATACGATCAGTTCATCCAGAATAGCATCGTAGCTGGGATCGTCATCATTAGAGAATTTCGCCATATCCTAGTCTCAGGATCAGTCTGCAATGTTGAATTTGATATACTGGATTTACCATATGATTTGCATGAATGTCGTAACAGCCATAAGGTTTCATCTCCGCAGAATGCAATGGCACGATCTAGACCGATCAGAATCCACCGTCAAAAGAGTCTGTGGGAATATCTATCTCATCGATTCCCAATACGGGCAATTCTTCGAAGAAACAAGTAATGAAAATCTCGGAGCCTTCCTCTTTCCTGAGGCTCAGAATACTTCGGAAGCCTTTTTCCACTTCTCGCAAAATCTCCGAGCCAGGTCTCAGAACTTCCATGATTGCCTCGTTGGCGTATCGAATGAGGTTGACCATCCGTGTCCCCATACTCGTCCAAGCTGCAAGATCAGCGCCACAGTGCGGAACCCCGAGAAATACCACTGCTCAAGCAAGATATCCCGGACGCGCGCATCTTGGGCTTTGACTACGATGCGGACGTTGTCAAGCTATGGAATCCGGCGTCGAATGGCCGACTCAGCAATCATGCTGGGAACATGGTCGGCGCCTTGGTACGCAAACCAGAGCGCACAGAGACAGAAACGAGAAGGATGTTGTTCATCGCTCACAGCCTGGGCGGACTCATCGTCGAAAAGGCGCTCAACCATTCTCGTCAGGTTGAGCGATGTACGGCTGGGGTTCGCTCGGCCAATGTACGTGTGAGTCTTTGTGAAGCCAAGTAGTATATGTGTTCTTTGATGCCATAATTTTTGCCTTCTCGAATAGGTTTCCAAGAAGGATACGACTCTCCGCTGGCAGGCAAAGTTTCGGTAGTGGCCACGGATTGATTCGGCGGAGCAGTAGTCCGGGCGTCAGATGAGGCGATCGTGACTTTCCAGAACGAAGCACGTTGATGGCTTTTGGTGCCATTTTCCGTACAGCCTTTGCCTTATTATACCACAAGGAGAGTACCGCGCAAAAGGGGTCGAAAAAATGAGGCGTGTAGCGATAGAGGGGCAGCGGACCTCTGATTGGCCCAATGGTCGACGAAGCAACAACCATTCCCTACAGCCTATCCCGGGGTCTTTGCTCAGGGAGCTGCATACTCATACAGAAATGCCTCAAGGTCATATACCAGCGGTTCAAAGTGACTTCTACTGATCGACCAGCATGCAAGCTCCACATCTGGAAAGTCCGCCTGAAGGGTTCGCATTTCGGAAACACCAGCGCTGTCAATAGTCAGATCTTTCAGGGCAATTTCCATGAACTCACCATCAGTCAGCTCTGCACAGCTGCCAATCTAAACGACAGCTGACAGTGTTCAGATCCTACGGCTGCCGCCCAGGTTGGCCTTAGTACCTACGAGGGCCATTACGCCTACTCGTCCCTTCGACCGATTGCTACCTACGTCCCGCGTCCGCAGCTGCATCGAAAAACCAAAGCGCAGTTACACGACCTGAAGGATAAGACGGAAGACGATGTGCGGATCCTGGTAGTGTGGGGGCTTGATGGAGCGGGCAAGTCGCAGCTGGTGCTCAACTACGTCCAAGAGTACCGAGGACTACAGAGCGGTATTCTGGATCGAGGCTGGATCGAAAGAGACGATCGAGCGCGACTATATTCAAATCTACAGCCTTCTGTTTGATCGTTCAACAGGGGCAGGTCAGGAGACGGTGAAGGTGAAGGATGCGGTGCCGGCGGTCAAGCGCTGGTTCCAGGGTCGGAAGGGGCGGTGGTTGGTGGTGCTGGACAGCGCGGATACGGTCGACAACGATCAAGACAAGTCCTATATCGATTTACAGTATTTCATGCCCGACGCGCCAAGAGTGCATATTATTATCACGTCACGAAGCTCGGCGGTCCAGGGGATCACAGAGCTGGAAGGTGTGGAAGTGGCAGGAATGGAAGCCTCGGAAGCAATAGAACTATTCCAGCGGTCAGCAAAAAGCTTAAGTTGTTGTTCCGTTGGTGAGTACGTGAATTCATCGACCATGTCTATCGTCGTCGACGTCGTCACTCGGAAGCCTGTACGCGATAGAGCCAAGCATAAAAAACACCGTGGATATGGTAGTCGATTGCTACTGAGCCAAAGAAAGTCAGTCATCGTGGATAGATGAAGCGATGCACCAGTTATACCAGGATGGACCAGAAACGAGCCAGAAACGAGCCAGAAACGAGCCAGAAACGAGTTAGAAACGAGGCTAGATGCCAGAAACGAGACAGAAACGACGCTGAAACGAGGTCATCCTGGATGGAGGTAGCGGTGGATCCAAATGGAAACCGTGGATAGGCCTCTGCGGAGGGCAAACGGTATATAAAGGTCAGCATACTCGTGGATATGAGGGCAAACGGGGCACCTTGGTAGGTGAATGAAGAGCCGGGGGGAGCTTGAAACAGAAAGGGGAGCTTGGAAGCTGCAGAAAGGGGAGTTTGGGAGCTCCGAATTCCCAAGGGGGAGTATTGAAAATTGGGGAGTTGGTAACCTTCGCTTCATAGGGCTGGTAGGGCTGAGCTGAGCAAGAAACGGTGGACAAGGACGAAAGCAGACAGAAGGCATGGCAGGAGGGATTCTATGAGTGATCCATCTTAAAGACGTTCTGTAGAACGGCGGCTCAACTAAGCGGTCATCAAGAGCTCCAATGAAGAGATCGACGGATCACTAATATGAGAATGGACGAGTACTGTAACCTTGCATACAGCAACCAATCCGTTCTTCTCGGCTCGGAACTTGTGTTCCTCGTACAAAGGAGCAACATGAGTGGAGGCGTTCACTATGTACACTTCGACGGTTTTTTTAAGCACTTGTCGAAGCTGACTGTCATATGCTGATAGATGAGGGAACGGTGTCGAGGGTCCGGAGGAGTCAGGATAGCGTTACTGGGAGCTGGTAGTTGATTGGCCGTCTATAAAATTCAGTAAGGCAAATTGTTCTGGTAGTAGCTTGCTTACTTGAACAACAGAATATGTGGTTCTGGCTCGTGAACTTCGTAATGCTCCCACCCAAGACTCTTGAAAAAACCACACTCAGCAATTGAACGCGATCATGGCAACGTTCGAGATTGGGTGGTATACCTGGGTGATGCCAAGTCCTCTCCATTCCTCTTGCTTCAGCGTACCTCTTGAGGGGTCGAAGTAATTCTTCGATATCCTTTTCAACATTTCCTTAGGAAGCTGCACATGTCGATATTCATATTCATCGTCAGAGTACCTGTAGCAAGTATCAAAAAGCTTATTCGAGAGCAACGTCAACTCGAGGTATTTGACCAACGGCTCACAAAGCTTACCTCGACGAGTATTGGATTCGATGAACTCTGTCGGGAGCAAGCGAAGGTGCTTGGGGATAAGTTGGGAACTTGTTTTGGGTCAGCCTAAGCTAGGCCGGAATCTGAGGGAGGAGGGGATGCAAAATATCCATCCGCTACTGTAATTCGCTCTGTTAAGACATTAATTGATCTGTGTCAACAAGCACGAGTCTTAGCTCTCACATTGTCCTGCGCTGTCCCTCTTTCCTCCCTCTTCCCTCCCTCTTCCCTCCCTCTCCCCTCCCTCTCTCCTCTCCCCTCCCTCTCCTCTCCCCTCCCTCTCCTCTCCCTCTCGTGTTCCTTTCCATCTCCCTCGTGAAATCCCTTCCATAAAATCAGCGAAGGGATGGGGGATGAATCCAATCGTAAACATATCTCCAAACACCCGTCTCCTCAAGAGGACGCATGAGGACGGGGAGCGGCGGGAGATCTCGTTGGGGGGATGTTCGCAACGGTTGGCAAACTTGCTTCGCCCTATGGCGGTGTTCGTGTTTGAGCGTCCTTGTGCCTCCTCAGCTTACGCATTCACCCCTCCACTGGACCGTCCTTCGCTCTTTAGCTAGATGTCTTAGTACTTAATTCTATCCATGATTGTGTTTGATGCCCTGTCGCACGGAAAGATCGCCATCGCACAGCAGGGCCCCGTGCATGATCATTGGATAATGGGCTCAATGCCGTGATGGGCGACACGCTTGGGATGAATGTGTTCAGGACGACAAAGAAGCTGGTCGGCGAGCCATCAGCATGGGTTTCGGAGAAAAGTTACGACGGCAATAGTCTGGAAGGTCTTCCCGACTGAGCCATAGAAGTTCAACGAGATTGAAGAGATGCGCTGGAGCGTTGCGGCCTAGAACGGGAGGTTACACCTACCCTCGGGACCTTACGGAATGAAGTCTACAAGTCAATATTCGGATAGACCCTATGTTCTCACCAGAAGACGAACGTATGCCCGGGATCTGATGGACGATCATGGTAGCTGAAAGCACGTTCTGACAATCTACTATTCGGGCAACTACATGCAGAGGTGGACCACTTCTTTATTGCAGGATACACCACCGGCTTAGTTGCTGGCTCCCGGCCATATCCACGGCAATTCTGTTGTCGCAGATAGAGCAAATTCCTGTCCTTTTCGTTCCCACTAGAGGGGTGCACCCAGAATATCATCACGTACAGTCTACTTCTGCATTGACTCGCTCGATGCCGCTTTGCACTCTTCGATACTGAGCACATCAGAACGCCACTAACCGCTATAAGGTCTTTCATTTTCGCTCCTACTTGGCCAATACCAGCTAATCACGGGTCATAACGGAGCGAATAATACTGGGCATTGTCTCTTGTGAATTTGTATCGAAGCTGCGTGATGGCCTCGGGAAACACCTCTCTCGGGAAAGTCGACCAAGCTTATCAGAAGCACAAAGTAATAGGTGTAAGATAAAAGTTGATGGAGTTATCAAACAACAACAGGCTCTCTTTGACAACCTCAATGTTCCTGCCTGTTCTTTGAGCAGTTTCAGGGTGTTGCATAGCCTATTCTATGTGCATACGTACCCCGTGACTATGCCGGTAGGCGAAAACGCAAAAGCTCATGATTCGGCTGACCCAACAACGACATGATCCATTTGGAAACCAACAAGATCGTATTAAGCTCAGGACTATTGAGAGTCAGGTGAGATTTTGTAATATAGAAAGCTAGACTGAGTTCCCCCGTGGATAGGGCGCTGTAGTATAAATCTCTGTGACAGAAAGCCTTGCTATCGATGCTACTGATTCCGGGTGGAATCACCTGTCGCTATCCCTTTGGCTGCTGTTAGGATTCGGTTAATTTTTAAGGTTAACCCTAACCAGATGTGGTAAAGCTCAATCAAAAAGGTTATTTTTTGTAAATAAACAAACCCCCCTATTGTTCTTGCCCACCTCCATAAGAATGCCTCCCTGCGATGTAGTACCTGATTCAACTGATTTAGGAACTGACCGTCCTAATCTACGTTCTATAACTGATACAGGCGATCGATTTGAGCCTATTCAGATACCTCCAAACGTCAGTTGGGTCAATATACCAGCAAATATCAATCCTTTAGATGCCGCGGGCTTATAGGGTCTATATTTCTCTTCCGAAATACTTCAAATAATAGCAAAACACACCAATATATACGCCAATCAGAGTCACAGATGGGGGAAAGAAAGAGGCTCTGAAGCCAGATCATTTCCGGACACAGATGAGCTAGAACTGAAGGCATACTTTGGAATACGCATCTATATGGGTCTTCATAGAGAATCACGAGTTCCTGACTATTGGAATATGAAGTTTAATAAGCCTCTTCATCCGTTGATTCGAGCAGCAATGGCTCTGAACAGATACGAAGATATTGATCGAAATCTATATTTCTCCAACTATAAATCAGAATTCGGATCAGATAGCGCTGCCTTTCAGAGAGTAAGTGTGTTTCTCATCTAAATTAGGTGTGTTTCCCACCTAAAGTAGTTGAGAAAACTGACTTTTCTCCATCAGACAGAGCCTGTTAATACCTTGCTCGGAGAGGCATGCAAAAAAAACTGGAAACCTGGTCGATTCGTGGCTGTAGATGAGGTAATGCAGCGGTTCAAGGGCCGATCACATGATACGCTTACTATACTCACGAAACCGACTTCTGAAGGCTACAAGATCTGGGTGGTAGCTGATGAAGGCTACGTTCTTGTCTGGATCTATCATCAGCGTGGCAAGGGACCTTTAGATGTCAAGGTTCCAAAGGAACTAGGTAGTAACAAAACAGCCACAGTGGTGGTAGATCTACTTGATCAATTGTCTAAACAATCAGGCTATGCCTACGGAGTGTTCTTAGACAATCTCTTCACGAGTCACAAGCTACTGTTATATCTACGAAGAAGAGGCTATGGAGTCACAGGAACAGCTCGTTCAAACTTCGGAATCTACAAGAACTTTGTTCAATTGAAGAATCAAGACAAGAAACAGGATAAGATACTCTGGGGGGAGCTTAAGATGGTGGTCACCTCTGATAATCAGATGATGCAATTCGCCTGGCAAGACAACTCTGTCGTCTTGTTTCAATCTACTATGTTTGACGGTCAGGCCTACATCATTCGCGATAGAAAGAGATCTTCTAGAACGTCTATCAGTGCTAAGACTGCAAGGGCTCCATTCGGTAATAAACCTCGTGCAAAGCTTTCAATTCCGGACTTTGATGACGTCTATAATCACTACATGGGGGCTGTTGATCAGGCTGACTCTGCTAGTTCATTGCCGCGAATTCCTTGCAACTTCGCAGGATCAGGCGCAGCTCTTCTGGAAGGAGTCGACGGGCTGGAACTGGACTTACTCGCAACATACAGCTTGGATGTGCCTAATATCGACCTTCGTCAGTATATCGATGACTGTGGTTCCTTCCTCCTAAAAGAAGCCGGCCAGAAAGCCGACTATCTTGATCAGATCTTTCAGCTGGCGCAGCTATATCGAAACGTAAGTTTTCCACCAGCCGCTGGATTCTGGCCACCAAATCTTATTGTCTGCCCAGGACACAATGATACGTCTTGCATTAAGGTTATGGACTGCAAATCGACTTCTGATGAAGGGTTGGGAAGTTTGTGGCCACGAGCGCTTAGGAATGAAAACTGTCGACCGAATTGAGTCGTCATTACATGGATCTGTTCCTGCGCCACACGTGCTTCAAAATCAGCTTGACCATCTACTCGAGTATGAGATTGTGGAGACCGAGCGGCATCTTTTGAAGAACCTCCAAAAAATCATCAAAGCGTCGGACCGCAAATCGTGGGTTGCCACTTTCCTAGCAACTGCTATCATATTACACGTCATGGAACGGGACGCTTGGAGACTGTTATACTGGGTCCATCACCAGGATCAGGTGAGACTTTTCAAAGTAGATGTTAAACGCTTTATTGACGAAAACATCCTCTCGGGCCTCGTGCATTGGTAGAGAAGAGTGTTCACTTTGGCAATTTGTTACTGGCGCATTTTCATTATGCAGCTCGAGGATTAATACCTTTGACATTAAACTGGAATGACGAAAAACACAAGGAACTGGTCAGCAACGATACTACAATCATAACGTCAATGCAAGCCATTCGACCTGTCTCGATTTGAAATATTCATATACTTACATCCGGCCTTTCTTTTCCGGCGTCTCCTCGTCGTAAATATATGCTATGTACCAGTGTCTCACTGTGTCACCTGGTTTCGGTTTGCTTATTCCATCTTCTACTTTGATCGTCCTCACTTCGACACCCATACTAATATGGGTAATAAGGACTGTAAATTAAAATCCGAGTTGCGATATAACGAATAATTTGTTTTGGGGACGCTATGTGTGATGTTCGAATATATGTCCGCAGCTAAGAATCAATGTGGAGCATTGCCTTTCAATTATGGTAGGATTACTCTGACATTTGGAAACTGCGTGGGAGACCGAACGAGTGGGTTGGGCGGCGGGTTGAGCGGCGGGCTTGGAGCTCGGCGGTAGGTTCGGTGGCGCCTGCACGTCGAACTGCCCGAACATCTGACTAGGCAATGATTGGAGTCTACAATTTCTTCTACCACCCTTTACATGCTTTAACTCTCGAGCCTCTCAGCTGTCATCCCCTTCCTTTCGATACTGAGTGCTCGTTATCCCATCTATGCACAGCTCGAAATGCATCTCCCAAAGAATCCAGGCCTACGTGCGCCAGATATTGAGTCTTTCTGGGCAGAATTAAGAAGATCAGGATCAGTAAGAAAGTCGAGACTACTTACGGCCGGATGGGAACAGGGAGAGAGGTACAGTGCTCCATTTTCCTGATTTTGGAGTCTCAGCACTCACTTTTCGCACTGCTTCACAGATATCAGATGGGTCTCCACCCGGACCTGGAGAAACATGTCTCAGCTTCGCCAATGAGCCATTGATTCTTGTTTGCTTGGTCCCGAAAGGCATCCTGCCTGAGTACTTCGACATCGAGAGCGCGCTTTTGAGCTCGGGTATTACGACTTCTATAGCCTCAAATATTACAGAGCACAAGAATTATGACAAATATGAGCTTGTTACCGTTCAATCATGTGTTGAATTGCTCTCGACTAGACTTCAGAGGTTCACGTTGATTTCCGATTACACGTATCCACGGAACCGTAGAGGCCAGAAAGCGAGCTCGAGACAACACATTTGCCATTGCTAAAAAAGCTAAATGCAGATGGGCACCCGGATCCGAAGAGTGCTATCGAAAGGTTTTTGCGAAGGCCGGTTTGTAGCGGGAATTTGACGAAGAAGTTCTGAATCGGGACATTCAAGTAAGTTATTCGCAGGTTTCTTGTTTCTTACGCCTGCTCACAGTTACAAGGGAGCCGACGCACAGGCTCTTGAGCAGTCTGAGCTCGACGAAGGCTTATCAATGACACTGCCCAAGGTTCGTGAGACTGATCAGACTATCGCTGAAAGCCAGCTCTTGAACGACAACATCGATCATCAAGATATTGGACCACCTCAAGACGGGAAAGTTGACGAATTCCAAGAGTGGATCACAGTGAATAAGAACGATACGAAGTCGGCAACGGGTAGACCCGAGGACAAGTTTGCTCGAACTCTGACCTATCTGAAGAAAGCAATAATATTTGGCAAGCACGCAAATTTCTATATGACGATGATGACGTTGATAGAGAACTCGCCAGAAACATCGCCAACATATCTGAACAGTATCAACACCCAGGTCAGAATGGACTTCGCTGACCTGTCAAATGACTTTTACACAAACGCTTTTCAAAATGACCAAGCGGTAGATCGTACCCATGTTGGAGAGCAAAAAGGAAGGAAGCATTGCAGAAGAGAATGCTGATTGGTCAGTAGGTGATATGAGACACCATGTAGCAGAGAGCCTTTGCGATGGATACCGATTGCCTATTTGTGTGGACATGAATTTGTCTGGTCGCAAACCTGAGTCGTTATATAATGTTTGTAGTTTGAGATAAACTTTAGTTGCGTATTGAGTCACGAACGCTCATACTCCAGCATCTTCCCAAGCACTAATGTAGTATCCAGGGAGTGATTATTGTCTTGTGTGACATAATCTATTTTCACTTATCCGAACGATTTCCCAATGATGAGAATCCTCGAAGTTTTTCGGCGGATAACAAAAAGTGAAAGAAGCCTCAGTAACGCTGAAAGCCGAGCTATACAGCTTTCGTTAATAGACGAAATAGAGATAAATTTGAAAGGGCAGATAGAGCAATAGAGGGTAATCGACAGGCAATACGATGGCAATACGATATGATTTAAAGTTGGTAATGCTCATATGAAAGGAAACACCACTTTTTGCCCGGCATCATTTGAAGACGCATCACCTTTGAAGAATTTTCCAGTAGACAATAGATAATCCACGCCCACAGACCTCCCTAGCAGACTACAAGATCATCTTCTCCTTCGTTCAGTATCTCTCCAATCTCCGCACTTTCCTCCAAGATAGAACGTGCCTCTACGTCATTGACGCCCATGTCTTCTTTGACAAGCAGCGTCGCCATTTCGGGCACCAGAACTTCTTGAACGTACAAAGCGACACCACACACAGCGATGAGACTATCATCGCATGCAATGCCTCGGATATGTGAACTGAAATGGTCCATGACATGAGATATACTTAATCAAATCGTCAGAACGGTGGAGTGCCAATAAAGAGCATCAAGGGGCGGACTCACATGATCTCCGAACCTCTAGGCCCATAATATCCCATGCTGGGAAAGCGCCTTTTGCATAAGTCCCGTCTGTTGTCAAGGTTGAATGCGGATGTCAAGGCATCCCGATAGAAAGAGGTTGTGTCGCCGTCCAAGATGCCATATAGTATGGGGTGAAATTGGATAAGGCGCTCTTTGAGCGTATCCCAGGTGATGGGTGGATAGCTGCACATCGCCCACTCCTGTTCAGCGGATTTCTTCTTATGGGCCAAGCAGAATTCCATTTATATCCGCAGCTTGATGCGCACTGCGCCATTCGTGTATTGCTCGAGGAAGCCTGCGTCCACCTCGGTGCGACAGACTGGGCAGAGCGCTGTTCGAGGGACGGCATCGGTCAGACCAACAGATAGTGGAGGGATGTCACTAGGCAGAGGACACGGCTGCCTGGTATCCCAATATCCCGAGAAGGCAGGGATCAATACAAGGCGGAGGACAGATTACAGCCGTCCTTCCATCTGGAGTGAAACAGGGCGTCGAAGAGGTGCTTTCCGACTTGACCGAAGCTGGTTCTACGGTTTCTCATACTCACTGCCTTGAGGGAGGCAGGTAAATAGATCCATAAATGAGATATCTTCTCCTGCTGGAGAGTAAGAACGCCGTTTATTCATCAGAGGCTTTTCGCTGTATCCACGTGGTCGTTTTGAGACGATACGAGTGCTGCCGCTCGACTGGAGGGTCTCTGCAGTACAGTCGATGAATGTGTATTTATTGTCTTCATCTAAAGTGGAAAAATCCTCTATTAACTTGAATCCAGGAGGTGAGGTTTGGGATCGAGATTTGTTGTCAGCGTGAGGTTCGAGCAAACCTGCGCGACGAGGTCTTTTCGCTTAGACACGATCCGTTTCAGGCGTCAGCTCTGAGTGACTTCATCTCAATGCTTTGGCCAAGGTGACGCAGTGAATATCCCGGAGATGGTGTTGGAGATCTTGAACGGAGTCAAAAGGTATAATGCACTGCGTTGAATATGGCTCTGGACGTGCTCCTGCCCGCGAAATCGATTGAAGAATTGATAGAGTCGTTGAGATGCTGGCAATGCTGCTCCCATTGGGTAGAGCTGGTTACCCACAAATCGCATTGCAAGCACGACTGAGCAAAGCCGTGTTCGCCCACAAGGTGCCGCTGATGACACCGATACAAGTGTAGCCAGGCTGTGGACGCTGAGATACTGTGTGGAGGAAAGATGGAAAGTCAGCTAATTCTCTACACGTATAGACTGAGGATCGAAAGCGCTACTGACCTTTTCATTTCCACCGAGAATCTGGGATAGGGCAACGGCCTTCCTTTGGCCTTAAACTCGGGCGATAGATTGTCTGACAATCGTGTTTGCACAGCGCCACCAAGTCATGAAGGGCGCTCCGGCCTTCGACACTGCGGAGCGCCACCAACTGGAACAGAGAACTCGCTAAGGGTAGACAGTTTCATCAAACTTAGAGAACCTATTAGCACTGCCTTGAATCTTGTGGTCGTTAAGACTTGACGATTTCTGCATCGATGGTAGGGGTAGAGGAAATGTGGGATTCGGTTTGGGTCCCTGGAGGACCATTTTGAGCTGCACTTGCTAGATCGGATCAGGTCGAGAGGCCTGTGGACGTACATATTCGGGTTAAAAAACGGTTTTTCCAGAGCATGGCCCATGAGTACTGGTCGGCACCTTCTGGGAATACTGCCTACCATGTGTTTAAGGTCAAGCATGATAAGCGCATGCTGATCTGTTACGGTCACGGCCCGCGTATTAGCGTATGCAGAAAGGTTTCGAATCCTTGGCATTCATTTTCGCGCTGCCCCACGGTGATCCGATTGTATGAGGAATTCGAAAATCAACCCCACCGCCCCCCCAATTGCCCAAAATTGA
>JAABUH010000416.1_pt1 | contig 62822 bp, 54 predicted proteins | sample 5559121 | NCBI WGS metagenome assembly JAABUH01 (sample SAMN10711871, study PRJNA513364) | rock metagenome | isolation source: Antarctica rocks | place: Antarctica: Victoria Land, Battleship Promontory nord | collected 2015-12-28 | reverse complement strand
ACCCGACACCCTTTGTCTGGGCCGGGAAGCGGCAGGCCCGCCGCCAGCGCGCCCGCCAGCGCCGCCTCGGCGGCTCCGGGGCGGCACTCCCTGATCGTCAATTATTCGCTGCCTGACCCACTAGTGGGTCAAGTGCCATGAGTATAGCCTTTGAGGGCACCGCCAGCTACACTCTCCGCATTGCCCTGCGTGGGGCGGATGCGGAGGAGGGGCGGAATGGCACGCCGACAGAAAGCGCCGCTGCGGGCGGTGACCGCGGACGAACGGGCGGCCTTGGAGCAGCTCGGGCGGGCGGGCAGCGAGCGCGCCGATTGCGCCGCGCGCGCCAAGGCGTTGCTCGCGGTGGCCGCCGGGGCCACGTTCGCGGCGGCGGCGCGCGCGGCGGGGCGGCGCTCGGGCGACGCGGTCGCGCAGCTCGTCGCCCGCTTCAATACGGCGGGGCTCGCGGCGGTGACGCCGCAGCACGGCGGGGGCGTGCGCCAGCAGTACCAGGCTCCCGAGCAGGAGCGGATCCTGCGGGAGTTCCGCCGCCTGCCCGACCGCGACGAGGACGGCACGGCGACGTGGTCCCTCAGCACGCTGCAGCGGGCGCTGTGGCGCGCCCCCGACGGGCTGCCAGCCGTCAGCACCTGGACGATCCGCCACACCCTGCACGAGGCGGGCTATACCTGGCAGGCCAGCCGGACGTGGTGCCACACCGGCGCGGCGCGGCGCAAGCGCCAGGACGGCACGGTGGTGCGGACGGTCGACCCCGCCGCCACGGTAAAAAGGGGGCGATCGAGCGGGCGTACCGGCTAGCCGAGGCGGCCGGCATCCAGGTGTGGTGCCAGGATGAGGCGGGGCCGTACCAAACTGTCCCGTTCCCCGGCCCGTCCTGGCAGCCGGAGGCGCAGCCCGCCCGCCTTCCGCACGAGTATATCCGCGACGGCACGACCAAGCTGCTCACACTGTTCCGCCCGGCGACCGGCGAACTCCGCGCCGCCACGGAGGTGCAGGCCACCAACGCCATCCTGCATCCCTGGCTCGAGCGGGAACTGACCGCGATTCTGGCGCAGTGCCCGCCCGCGCCGCCGGCGGCGGCGCGGCGGTGGGCGACCTGGGATTGGCAGGCGGACAGCCACCTGCTCGACGCCCACCTCCCGCCGATCCGCATCATCGTCGTGCTGGATAACCGCAAGGGGCATCATACCCACAGCCTGGTGCAGTGGTGCGCCGAGCGGGGCGTCCTGCTCCTGCACACGCCGGTCGGCGGCTCCTGGCTCAACCTCGCCGAGTCGGTGCAGCGGATCGTCGTGCGGCGGGCGCTGGCCGGGCCGCACCCGCAGAGCGTCCCCGAACTCCAAGACTGGCTGCTGGCCGCCGCGCGGGGCTGGAACGCCGATCCCACGCCCTTCACCTGGGGCGGCAAGCGGGCGGCACGCCGGGCGCGGGCGCGGGAACGCCGCCACGCGCTGGGCGGCTCAGGCGGCTACTGCCGCCGCCCGATCCGCCGCCGCCCCTCGCTCTTCGAGCAAAGGCGACGTGCATGACACTTGACCCACTAGGCGAGGTAGCCGGAAGGTCAGCCTGGACGACCGGCCAAGAGACACCGCTGCCGGAGATCATCGCCGACGCGCTCCACGATCCGCCAGCCGCAGGGCGCTGAGCCTGGGCCACCGCGCGACACGCGCAACCTCGCTAAGCAGGGGCTATCGATACCACGCCGCTAAGAATCTGCACCACGCCGCTAAGAATCTGCAAAGGAATGCCGTCTACGATGGGGAGACCACGTGGGCGGCGCGCTCGTTGTGGCGCGGTGGCCGATGGTTGTGGCGCGGTGGCCGATGAGCGTTGGGCGGAACAGTGGGCGATGGTGAAGGTGAAACGGTACGGCTCATTCCTGCTCCGCTACTGGCAGCTGAATGATGACGGGCAGCGACTCGAAATCGAGCATATCCAGTCTGGCGCAAAGACGCGGGTGGCCTCGGTCGCGGCGGCCATCGCCTGGATCAGCGACCGTGACCGCTCGGAGGAGGACGACAAGGCACCAGCAGCCACGCCAGCCAGCGATCATGAACAGTCACCACACCGCGACGCGGCGACAAACACCCGAGGAGGACGACATGGCTGACCAGCGACAACCCGCGCTCCCCCCGCCACCACCGCCAACCGACATTTCCCAAGCGCCAACCGGCCTCGTCAGCGCGCCAGCGCCACCCTCGTCCCCGCGACCACGCCGCAAGGGACTCCTTGTTCGGCTGCCTTGGCGCGGCGCTGCTGATGCTGGTCGTCGTCCTGGTGGTGGCGGGCGGCGTGCTCTTCCTCGCGCGCCGTACTGCCACGCAGGCACACGAGATCCTGGGCACGAGCGTCGGGTCGATATCGGCCCTCGCCACCAGCGCCGCAACGGTGTCCGCGCAGCCGTCGGTCATGCCCGTGGCCGTGGGGGCACGCCAGTCCGCGACCGGCACCGTCGCACCGCAGGGCGCAGCGCCCCCGCGCAGCACCCCCACCATCGTCCCGGTGAGCGCCGCCGGAGCTACCGCCGCGCCCACATCGCGCCCCGCCGCCGCCCATCCCGCCGGGCTGACCCAGCCGGTTACCATTCCCAACTGGACAGTGACGGTGACCGGCGTCGAGCGCCCCGGCCAGGATCTCGTCATCTCGGCGGACAGCGGCAACGACCCCGTTACCGCAACCGGCACCTGGGTTGTCGTCGCCCTCAGCGTGACTCGCACCGCCAATGGGACCGAGGGAATCGGCTACGACGACGTCGCCCTCCGCTCTGGTCAGGGCTTCACCTACGCCATTCCGGAGGAATACTGGACGCTGGACAACTTCTATCCGGCGTTCAAGCACGGTCAGCCCTATGGCAAAGCCGTCCCCCCCGGCGCGACCGTGACCTACTATCTCGCCTTCGACGTGGCCCCCGACGCCACCGACCTCCAATTCATCTTCCTGCCAGACTCCGCGAATCCGGCGATCATCGCCATCGGCGGTGCCGCTCGCTAGCCCCGCTCCTCACTTCGATGCGGCGCGCTCCTATGACACCTCCCTTTTAAGACGCGCTGGCCCCTGCGCAAGCAATGCCTTGTGCAGGGGCCGGATCGGGATCGCGTTCGTTGCAGGGACGAGTCGGCGGAGCGAGCGGGCGCGCGTCACGATCCTCCTTCCCAGGGCCGGGCGCGCACTGCTGCGTAGACGCTGATTAGCACCCCGCGAACGGGGGTCCAGCACGTCGTAGACCCCGGCCTCGATACGAGGCATGACGGCCACCCGTGCGGTATGCTGCGGGGCGTTCTTCTCCACGGTGAAGCCCTGGGGCAGATCCGCGCGGGGACCTACCCCGCCGTCGCGCCCCCGGCACCGACCTGGGTGCTGATCTCGAAGAGGATGCCGCCGAGCGCGGTGCAGTAGAAGCCGTAGCTGCCGTGCATCATACGCGGCGCGTGCCCCAGTTCCACCGGCGCGGCGGCGAGGCGTGCGTGCAGCGCGTCGACCGCCTCGCGCGACTCCTGCAAGAACCCGACGTGGAACGTCTTCGGGTAGCGCGGCGCACCGTCGCCACCGCAGCGGCGGGAGTCGGCCAGCACCAGGGTGAAGCCATCCTCGCCGGTCAGGGCGGCGAGGGCGGCGCCGCGCCGCATCGTCAGATCGAAGCCGAACGTGGTGGTGAAGAGTTCCTGCGCCGCGTCGAGATCGGGGACGACGAGATTGAGATGATCGAGCTTCATGGGATGCTCCATAGACGGTATACGATGCGATGGCCCGGTTCTGCCACCGTGGCTATCCGCTGACAATTCAATCGTCGGTGAGAGCGGCGAGGCTGGCGCGGAGCCGCGCCGGGAGCGTTTTCGTGGCCTGCGGATTGGTCCAGAACGTCGCGGGCGGCGGGGCGGCGGGGCGGGGCCACGGGCGCACGAGGAGGCCGCTCAGGGAGCGGTAGGGCCGGAAGAAGTCACTCGGCTGGCGGATGTAATGGCGCTCGCGCAGGGTCAGTTCGCGGCGCTCGGCCCGCGCGACCAGGGCGCGCAGCGCCTCGGCAACGTCGAGCGCCGGGAGCAGCGCGGCGGGGACGCCCACCACCACGACGTTCGGCAGGTTCGGCACCAACTGGCCGAGCTTCCCGCAGATCAACACGGCCAGCCGCGCGTCGATCGACGCCGAATCGTCCCCGTGGCGCGGCGTGGCCCCGGCCAACTCCCCGCCCGCGCCCGCGACCGCTGGTCGCAGGCGGGTCACTTCGACCATGACGACCACGCCATTGGGCAGGGTCAGCGCGAAATCCGGCACGCGCGTGCGGTCGGGCAGGCGGTGCTCGTAGGCGAGCGCGCCGAGCCGCCCGCGATGGAGATCGCGGGCGGCCGTCAATTCGAGAAGAAGGTCGCCCAACGCCTCGGGATCGCGCGCGCCGCGCGCCTTCTTGCGAATCTTATCGCGATGCTCCTCCACGAACGCGGCGAAACGCGGCGCCGCGACCCCCCAGGCGGCGAGCGGGGCGGCGAGCGGGTGATTCGGATCGTCGAAGATCGTCGGCACGGCCCGCTCCTTCACCACCGCATCCCTCCCTTCCGGCAGCCCACGAGCGACGCCCACACGGTCGCCAGATTCCACCGTGGAGAGAGCCAGATCGCGCGACGGTCGCCAGGTAGTCGCGACGGCGCTGCGCCATCGCCGCCGCATCCATAGTTCGTACACAGGACAGCCGCACGCAGCATGCTCCGATCGCGAAGACGCGGCGTCAGTCCCGGTGGACAACCGCCATAGAGCGTTCAGGGGCGGGCGATCGTCGCGCCGCCAGCGGCACGGTACAGGTCGCGGAGGAGCGCGATCTCCCCGCCGTGGTGCAGCAACTCCTGATTCTCCCACCAGACGACGTCGAGGAAGGGATCGTCGGGGTCGGAGCCCGAGGGGTAGGTGCTGCGCCCGACCCGATCGAGCGCGGCGTCGTCCGCCGTGGTCAGCGCCTCGCGCCAGGCGGACCCGGCGGCGGCGAGCGCGGCGATGCCGCTATCAGCCGAGCCGGGGTACTCGTAGAGGTCGTGGGTGAGCGACTTCGTGCCGGTCGTGTGGTCGGCGCGGAGGAACATCGTGCCGGCGAGGTGGCCGAGGCGCCAGGCGATCGTCGTGAATGGTGCCGGTTCGGGATCGGGCGTCTCGCGCTCCAGAACCCACGCCCCGCCGCCCCTGACACCGGTCGTCCGTTGCTGCCCGCGTGGCCGGATACTCCAGCAGCCGGGGACCGGCTCCCAGAAATACTCCGCATCGCTGAGCCCGCCGAGCCGCGTGACCAATTGATCGAGCGCGAAGTCGAACTGGGCGAGGAGGGGGCCGAGGCGGGGCGGGGTGGTCATGGGGACTCCTTCATACATCAGTGGCGGGCGACTATCGGAAGGACCGGCACACCAACGGCTTGCAGCCAGCGCGACCGCACTCGGATCAGACCCCTGCCGATGGTGCCTGACCGCACCATGCTGCGTATCGTCCTGCCTGAAGAATACGCAATAGCATCCAGAGCGCCCACTGCCTGTTCGATCACCGCGAGCGTGTCCTTTCGGACTGAATCTGCTCAGCATGTGGTCATAGGCCATCTGCTCCCCCGCCGACACAGCCGGAACCACCACCGCATCATTCGACACCATCGGCACGGATACGGCCCGGTCGTGGGCGGCCTTTCCCAAGCCACCGGTGGAGAGCGGTATCGCGCCGATTACCGATAGCCATGCTCGCCACACGGCCAACCTTTGACATATTGCCAAAAAGCTTTTACATTACCCCTACCGGCGCACAGGACGCGCAGGGAAGGGAGGTGAGCGATGATCGAGAATGGCCTGCGCGAGACGCGGCGGTTGGCGGGCCTCTCGCAGGGGGAGTTGGCGGCGCGCGCCGACACCACCCGCCAGACGATCGGGGCGCTGGAGGCGGGGAGCTACGCCCCGACCCTCGGCGTCGCGCTGCGCCTCGCCCGCGCGCTCGATCGCGAGGTCGGCGACCTCTTCTGGCTGGAGGAGACGCCGACCGTCCGCGCCGAACTCCTGGGCGCGGACGAGCGCCCGCGCACCGAGACCTTGCGCGTGCAGGTCGCGCGGATCGGCGGGCGCGTCCTGGCCCGCCCGCTCGACACCTTCGGGATCGCCGACGGCCTGATCGCCGCCGACGCCGCCGACGAGGCGGGCTACCCGGTGCGCCTCCTCGCCGACACGGCCCTCCTCGACCGCACCGCCGTGGTCCTGGGCTGCGACCCGGCGCTGACGACCCTCGGCGCGCACCTGGCGCGGCGACACGGGCGCGCGGGGCTCCGCCTCAGCGTGGGGCAGGCGTCGAGCCTGGCGGCGCTGGCGGCGCTGGCGCGCGGCGAGGCCCACGCCGCCGGGATGCACCTGCGCGACGACGCGACCGGCGAGTACAACCTCCCGTTCATCCGGCGGGCCTGCGCCGGGCGGCGGGTGCTGGTCGTCACCGCCGCGCACTGGGCGCAGGGGCTGCTGGTGGCGCGCGGCAACCCCAAGGGGTTCGCCGGGGCCGCCGATCTCGCCCGGCCCGGCCTGACGGTCGTCAACCGGGAGCCGGGCGCGGGGAGCCGCGCCGCGCTCGATCAGGCGCTCGCCCGCGCGGGGGTCGCGCCACAGCTGGTGCGCGGCTACGGGCGCACGGTCGGTTCGCACCGCACGGTCGCGGAGACGGTGGCGGCGGGGCTGGCCGACGCGGGGCCGGGCATCCTGGCGGCGGCGCGCGCGCTGGGCCTCGACTTCATCCCGCTGGCGACGGAGCGCTACGACCTCGTCTTCGCGGAGGAGACGCGCGAGAGCGCGCCGGTCGCCGCGCTGCTCGACACGCTGACCAGCCGGGCCTTCCGCGACGAGATCGACGCCCTGCCCGGCTACGATATCTCCCAGACCGGCACGGTCGTCTTCGACGGCCTCATCTCCGCCTGATCGCAACGGTAAGCCCAACGGACCACCTGGGGAGGTGGCCGGATAGCTGGATGGAGGAGGAACGCGATGGAACTGAGCGCCCGCAATCAACTCAAAGCAACGATCGTCAGCATCAAGCTCGGCGAGGTGATGGCCGAGGTGGTGATGGACATCGGCGGCGGCAACCAGATCGTCTCGGCGGTCACGCGCGGCTCGGTCGAAGGGCTGAAGCTCCAGGAGGGACAGTCGGTCTACGCGATCATCAAGTCCACCGAGGTCATCATCGGCAAGGACTGATCCTCGGGCGCGCTTGAGCGGTCAGGCGCGTCCAGCCCGGCACAAACGACGCCCCAGCTAGCGCTGCCCCCATAGGGAGCAATGCGAGGGTTTGTGCGCCCGATAAATGGCCCGCGCCACGATGGTGTATGGCCGCGAGACACGAAAGACCGGAGGGATCGATGCGCCGCACGACGCCAGGTTTGTTAACCATCCTGGGCCTGATCCTGGCCCTCCTCGTCGCCTGCGGTGGTGGCACCGCCACCGTCGCGCCGAGCACCGCCCCGACGGCGGCCGCCAGCGTGGCCCCCAGCGCCGCACCGAGTACCGCCGCCAGCGCCGCAGCGAGCACCGCAGCGAGCACCGCCCCGACGGCGGCTAGCGGCGCGGCGACGACCACGCGCGCCGCCGCCACGGCCACGACCGTGGCGACCACCCCCGCCGTCGCCACGGCGACGCGCGCCGCCGCGACCCCGGCGACCGCCACTCGCGCCGCATCGCCCACGACGGGCGGGCCGACGCCGAAGGTGACCGGCGCGCTGACGATCTTCGCGGCGTCCTCGCTGACCGACGCATTCAATGAGATGAAGACCGCGATCGAGGCGGCGAATCCCGGCACAAGCCTCACCTTCAACTTCGCGGCCTCCTCGGCGCTGCGGACGCAGCTGGAGCAGGGCGCGAAGGCCGACGTCTTCGCCTCCGCCGACACGGTGCAGATGGGCAACGCGCAGAAGAGCAACCTCATCAGCGGCGATCCGACCCTCTTCGTCCGCAACACGCCGGTGATCATCGTCCCGGCGAACAATCCGCAGGGGATCGCCAGCGCCGCCGACCTCGCCAAGCCGGGCGTCAAGCTGGTGCTGGCGACGAAGGAGGTGCCGATCGGCAACTACGCCCGCCAGATCTTCGATAAGATGAGCCAGAACCCGACCTACGGCGCGGACTTCGGTGCCAGGGCGCTCGCCAACCTCGTCTCCGAGGAGTCGAACGTCCGCCAGGTCGTCTCCAAGGTCCAGCTCGGCGAAGGGGACGCGGGGATCGTCTACGCCTCCGATGTCACCCCCGCCATCCGCGCCCAGTTCAAGATCATCGCGATCCCGGACAATGTCAACGTGATCGCCGAGTACCCGGTCGCGGCGGTGCGTGGCAGCAGCAACGACGTCGGTGCCCGCGCCTTCATCGCCTACCTCCTCTCCGCCGAGGGCCAGGCGACCTTGCAAAAGTGGGGGTTCGTGACGGGACGATAATACGTCGGCAGTCCGCAGTCGGCAGTCGGCAGTAATGGCGTAATGCTGGTGTTGGGCGATGCACGACGATGAACCCAATCGCGTTCGCTCGCATTACAGCCAATAAGCAGCAAACAACGCTCGACACTATCTCTCTGCCGACTGCCGACTGCCGTCTCACCAGGGGAGCAACCGTGCGCGCCGAACACCGAGCGTCCGTGAAAACCCACGACCCACGACCCACGACCCACGATTCCCCGCGCCCGGCGCGGGGTCTGGGCGTGTTCTTCGGCGTGCCGAGCGTCGTCTTCGTGGTCGTGATCCTGGCGTTGCCGCTCGTCGCGCTCTTCTGGCGTACCGCCGGGTCGGGGATCTTCCTGGCGAGCATCCGCAAGCCGATCGTCGTGCAATCGCTGCGGCTCACCGCCGCCACCAGCGCGATCACCCTGCTCGTCTCGATCGCGCTCGGCACGCCGCTCGCCTACGGGCTGGCGCGCGCGCGCTTCCCCGGCAAGCGGAGCATCGACACGCTGGTGGACCTGCCGATCGTCCTGCCGCCGGTCGTCGCCGGGGTCGGGCTGCTGGTGGCCTTCGGGCGGCGCGGCCTCGTCGGGCAGTACCTCCAGGGGAGCTACACCGTCCCGCTGATCGGCCTGCGGCTGCCCGAACTCTCCCTCTCCTTCTCCACCACGGCGGTGGTCCTGGCGCAGATCTTCGTCTCGGCCCCGTTCTTCATCCGGGCCGCGCGCGCCGGGTTCGCGCGGGTCGAGCGCGAGGTCGAGGATGCCGCCGCGATCGATGGAGCCTCGCCGTGGCAGATCTTCCGGCTGATCACCGTGCCGCTGACCCTCCCCGCGCTCAGCAGCGGCCTCGTCCTATGCTGGGCGCGCGCGGTCGGCGAGTTCGGCGCGACGATGATGTTCGCGGGGAACTTCCAGGGGCGCACGCAGACCTTGCCCCTGGCGATCATGAGCGCGCTGGAAAGCGACCTGGACGCCGCCATCTCCATCGCGATGCTGCTGGTCATCCTCTCGTTCGTCCTCCTGCTCGCCTACCGCCTCCTCGGCGCGCGGCGCGGGCTGGAGCTGTAATGAAGAAGTCCGTAGTCCGTAGTCGGCAGTCGGCAGTAGCGGCACAGTGCCGGTAGGGGGCAACGCCTATCAACGAACCCTGCTACGGACCACGGACCACGGACCACGGACCTGCTCTCTGCCGACCGCCGACTTGCCGACTGCCGACTATTCAGGAGCGCATATGACTGCTGACCCCTCTGCAAACTGGCGGGCGCTCGTGGCGGGGCGCGACACGCAGCGCGGCACCGATCAGCGCGATGGCGATCCGACCCGCGATCCGTGGCGCGGTCGCGCCGATCGTTTCGCTACCTACAGCGCCGAACTCCCGCCCGACGATCCGCTCTTCCTGCGGCTCCGCGCCGCCGTACGCCCTGACGACACGGTCCTCGATGTGGGGGCGGGGGCGGGGCGCTACGCCCTGCCGCTGGCGGGGCTGGCGGGCAAGGTCGTGGCGGTGGAGCCCTCCCCCGCCATGCGTCGTCACCTCGCCGCGCTCGGCATCGCCGCCGATGTGCAGGTCGGCCCGGCATCGTCCGGCTTCCGCTTCGCCGACCACGCGGAGGCCGCCGCGCACTACGCCGATCGCCTCCGCATCCCCGCCGCGGGCGAGCGCATGGAGCGCCTGCACGCCGCCCTCGCCGCCCACCTGATCCAGGGGCGCGATGGTCGCTGGCACTGGCCCGGCCCCCTGCCGCGTAACGCCATCGTCAGCTGGACCCCGGCGCGGGAGGAGTGACGACGGGCTGGGGGGACGGAACAGGAGACGCAGAGACGCAGAGAGGGAACGGGAGGGAGAAAGGGAACGATCACCGCAGAGACGCAGAGAACGAAGTGGAAAACGAGAAGGATGATAAATGGGCGTCACAGAGTAGAGATGGGAAAGCAGGGGTTGGGGTGCTTCCAGTCCCCGGCGGGGATAGTATGCCCTTCATGGGTACTTCGTGGCGGCGCAAGCCGCCCTTAGCCGGGGGTTTTAACCCCCGGACCTCCGCGCCGAGGACGGCACGCACCTGTATCTGGGGGCTGAAGCCCCCGGCTGCGGGTGCTGCGGCACCGGCGAAGCCCGCCTGCGCGGGCTGACCACGCTCTTTACGCCGCCGCGTCGCGCAGTGTGCCCCTCTCCCAGAGTGGGAGAGGGGTGGCGAGCAGTTACGAGCCGGGGGGAGGGCCACCCCCTGCCGTTGGGCTAAAGCCCCGGCTGAATGGCCTGCGGCCACCAAGTACCCCGGAGGGCAGCCACTACCCATGAAGGGCATACTATCCGCCTTCGCGGACTTGGTGGCCGCAACCCCTTTTCTCTCGTCGTTTCTCTGCGTCTCTGTGTCTCTGAGGCCAACCGTCCTCTTCTCGCCCACTCGCCCACTACGCCCACTCGCCTATTCACTGAAGGAGTTGCTATGGATCTCGCGCCCATCACCTACCAGCCGATCGGGGTCATCCGCTCGCCGTTCACCGAGCCGGTCGGGATGCCGGTGCAGGGCGCGGGGGCGGCGGGGGCGATGGGACGGATCGAACTGCTGCCGGACTACGCGGCGGGGCTGCGCGACATCGCGGGCTTCTCGCACCTGATCCTGCTCTACCACCTCCACCTGGTGCGCGGCGCGGCGCTGGAGGTGACGCCGTTCCTCGACGATCAGCCGCACGGCATCTTCGCCACGCGCTCCCCCAAGCGCCCGAATGCGCTCGGCCTCTCGGTCGTACGGCTGATCGACACCGGCGCGGACTGGCTCGACATCGCCGACGTGGATGTGGTCGACGGCACCCCGCTCCTCGACATCAAGCCCTACGTCCCCGCGTTCGACAGTCGGGCCACCGACCAGATCGGCTGGTTCGCCAAGAATATCGGGCGGGTCGGCGTGATCCGGGCCGACGACCGCTTCGCCTGAGCCCCACGCTTTGCGGCGCTACGTGCTGCGTTGCACGAAGACATGGCGAGTTGGCCGGGGCCGTCCCCACCCCTCTCTCTAGGGCCGGCCCCACCCTCCCGCTTCAGGGGCGGTCGCCGCCGCGGCGGCGGGGAGGGGTCCGCCCCGCGCCATAACCCGACACGTATCCGTGAAACAGACCACTCAGCGATCGTAGCGCCCGCGCAACTCCGCCCAGGTCGGGGCCGCGCCGGGGAGCGGGCTCGCGTCGGGCGCGCGCAGCCCGTCGAGCACGATCGTCAGGACACGCTGCCGCAACCCCGCCGCGCGCGCGGAGTCACCGAGGCGGAGCGCCTGCGCCTGTTCGAGCAACAGCGCCAGGTCGCCGACCGTCAGATCGGCGCGGACGACGCCCGCCCCCTGCGCGCGATCGAGGAGGCGCTGCGTCGCCGCCATCGCCCCCCGCCCCGCCTCGTGCAGCGCGGCGTCGGCGGGGAACGCGCCCGCGAACCTGGCCGTCAGCGACCCCGACCCCGCCGCCACCGCCGCGCGCAGGAAAGCGACGAAAACCTGCCACGGCTCCCCCTCGTCGGCCAGCGCCGCGTCGAGCAGCGCCCGATGGTGCGCTAACCCCTCGGCGGCGAGGGTGTGCAGCAAGACTTCCTTGCTCGGATAGCGCCGGTAGAGCGCGCCGATCCCGACCCCTGCGCGCGCCGCGACCGCCGCGATCGGGGCCTCCGGGTCGGTGGCGAAGACCGCGCGCGCGGCGTCGAGGATGCGCCCGTCGTTGCGCGCCGCCTCGGCGCGGCGTCCGCTCAATGGCCCCTGTTCTCGCCCGATCATCGCCGCCCCTAAAACTTGAACAGAACACTCCATTCCGCTATAATTGGAACGGAGCAAAACGTTCCGAAGCACAGTGTAGCAGGGGAGGACACGATGCCCGAAGTCGCCACCGACGCGATCCAGCCCTTCACCGTCGCCATCCCGGATACAGCCCTCGCCGATCTGCGCGCGCGCCTCGACCGGACGCGCTGGCCCGACGAACTACCGGGGGTCGGCTGGGATTACGGCATCCCGCTCGGCTACACCAGGGAGCTCGCCGCCTACTGATGCAACAGCTACAACTGGCGCGCGCAGGAGGCGCTGCTCAACGAGTTCCCGCAATTCACCACGACGATCGAGGGGCAGCGGATCCACTTCTACCATGCCCGCTCGCCGGAGCCGGGTGCGCTGCCGCTGCTGCTGGCGCACGGCTGGCCCGGCTCGGTCGTCGAATTCCTCGACCTGATCGGCCCGCTGAGCGATCCGCGCGCCCACGGCGGCGATCCGGCCCAAGCGTTCCATGTTGTCGTCCCCTCGCTGCCCGGCTTCGGCTTCTCCGGCCCGACGCACGAGCGCGGCTGGAATACCGCGCGCATCGCCCGCGCCTTCGTCGCGCTGATGGCCGGGCTCGGTTACGAGCGGTACGGCACGCACGGCGGCGACTGGGGCTCCTTCATCGCGCGGGAGATGGGGCGACTCGACGCCGCGCACGCGGTCGGCGTCCATCTGACGATGCTCTCCTCGGCGGTCGCGCTCCAGGAGCCGAGCGCGGAGGAACTGGCCGATCTGAGCCCGCAGGAACGGGAGCGCACGCTGCGCTCGGCGCGGCAAAGCGCGCGATTTAACCGCACCGAACTCGGCTACGCACAGGTGCAATCGACTCGCCCACAGACGCTCGCCTATGCCCTCGCCGATTCGCCGGTCGGCCAGCTCGCCTGGATCATGGAGAAAGTCCACGGCCTGACCGACAACGACGGGTTGCCGGAGGACGCGATCGCGCGCGACCGGCTGCTGACCAACGTGATGCTCTACTGGCTGACGAACACCGCCGGATCGTCCGCGCGCCTCTACTACGAGGAAGCCCAGGGCGGCGGCGAGTGGGGCGCGCCGCCGGAGCCATCGGACACCCCGACCGGCTTCGCGCTCTTCCCGCACGACTCGTCGCTAGCGGTGCGCCACATCGCGGAGAGGGCCAACCGGGTCGTCCACTGGTCGGAGTTCGATCGCGGCGGCCACCTGGCCGGGATGGAAGAGCCAGACGTCCTGCTCGGCGACCTGCGCGCGTTCTTCCGCCGCTTCCGCTGAGAGACGAGGCCGCACCGCGCCAAACCATGAGGGTGAGAGGCCAGGGGATTATCTCGCCCTCAGCGCCGCGCCAGTACCTCCTCCCGCCGCCACGTCGCCGCGCCCACGACGATCAGGAGCGCATCGAGCGCGACGAGGGCGACGACGACCCCGCCGAGGCCGAACGCCCCGGCCCGTTGCGCCACGAAGACCGCCGCCACCAGCAGCCCGGTGAGCGGCGTCAGCACCAGCCCGCTGATCTGCTGCGCGGTGTTGAAGGTCCGCACGCGCGACGAGACGAGGCTGGCGATCGTCGCGGAGAAGAGCGCCGTGGCGGGCACCAGCACCAGCAGCGCCGCCGCGAGCGCGGGCGGCAAGAGACGCACGCGCTCCGGCCCGTAGCCAACCGCGAGGCCGATCAGGTAGGTGAGATCGGCGATGGCGGCGAAGAAGAGGGTCGGCAGCACCGCCGCCAGGATCTTCCCCCCGAAGATGGCGACATTCGAGGCGGGCGAGGCGAGCAGCGGCGCGAGGCTCCCCGACTCCGCCTCCCCCGCGAATTGCCCGCAGGCGATCCCGACCGCGCCGGTCGTCGGGGCGAGGCCGAGCAGGAAGAGGAAGAGCGCCAGCGAACTACCGAGCGCCGCATCGTCCGGCCCGCTCACCGCGATCTGAAGGCGCACCACCGTGAGCAGCAGGACGATCGGCAACCCCAACGCGAAGACGAGGTTGACGACGATCGTCAGCCGGTCGCGCAGCGATTCGCGCGCGCCGCGCAGGGCGATCAGCCAGAGGAGGCGCAGGTCGCCCGGTCGCCGCACCGCGCCGTGCTCAGCCACGCGCATCGTTCCCGCCACAATCCCCCGCCCTCGCTTCGTCGCCCGCCCCATCGAGGGCCGCCGCGTAGACATCTTCCAGCGTCCGCGTCGTACATTCCACCGCCACGATCGCCACGCCCGCCGCGACGAGTCGCCCGATCGCCTGCGGGTTGACCACGATCGGGTCGGCGGTGCGGTAAGCGATCTCCGCCACGCCCGCCGCCCCGTCCAGCAGCGTCAGGCCCGGCACCCCGGCGAGCGCCGCATGCGCGCCGGGATGGGGTGCGGCGAGCATGATCCGCACCAGCGTAGCTGCGGTCGCCGCCGCGCGCAACGCCGCCGGGGTATCGGATGCCACCAGCCGCCCCTGCCGCACGATCGCCACCGTGTCGGCCAGCCGCTCGGCCTCGTCGAAATCGTGGGTGCAGAGGACGATCGTCCGATTCGCCGCCTTCAGGTCGGTGATCAGGTCGCGCACGGCGCGCGCCGCCAGCGGATCGAGCCCGCTCGTCGGCTCGTCGAGGAAGAGCGCCGCCGGCTCGTGCAACAGCGCCCGCGCCAGGGCCACCTTCTGCTTCATCCCCTTCGAGAAGCCGACCATGCGCTCCTGCCGATGCGCGCCCAGATCGAAGAAGGCGATCAACTCATCGGCGCGACGCATGCGGGTCGCCGGGTCGAGCCCGTAGAGGCCACCGAAGAAATCGAGGTAGGCGGGGAGGGTCATCTGCTCGTAGAGGCCGGGCGCGTCGGTCACCAGCCCGACGCGCGCGCGGACCCCCGCCGGGTCGCGCCGGATGTCGCACCCCGCCACGGTCGCCTCGCCCGCGCTCGGCCCGAGCAGCCCGGCGAGCATCCGCACCGTGGTCGTCTTCCCCGCACCATTCGGGCCGAGCAGGGCCAGGATCGCCCCGTCCGGCACCCGCAGCGAAAGGGCATCCACCGCCACGAACGCGCCGAAGTGCCGTGTCAGTCCGTGCGCCTCGATCACCATCATCTCCTTTGCCGCGTACCATCACGTCCGCCATAGCGTAGCGGATCGCCCCGCGCGGGTCACGCCGCATCGCAACGCAGCCTATCTACGACGCGGCGCTCGCCGCGTCGCACGCCCTCCGCGCCGGTGCGGTGTGCTAGAGTACCGAACGGCGCGAGCCGGACGGCACCGGTGGCGGGCGTGGCCCGCGCGCTGGCGACCAGGGGACGCGCACAGTGGCGCGGCGGCATCGCGTCGCCGCGTACAATTCGCTGGTATGGGGGAGAGGGGTGATGGGAATGGCAAAAGTACGCTGGGGGGTGCTGAGCACCGCCAATATCGGGCTCAAGAAGGTCCTGCCCGCGATGCGGCGGGGCGAGTATTGCGAGATCGCGGCGCTCGCGTCCCGCGACGAGGCGGCGGCGCGCGCGGCGGCGGCGAAGTTGGGCATCCCCACGTCCTACGGCTCCTACGAGGCGCTGTTGGCCGATCCGAGCATCATCGCCATCTATAACCCGCTGCCGAACCATCTGCACGTCCCCTGGACGATCCGGGCGCTCGAAGCGGGCAAGCACGTCCTCTGCGAGAAGCCGATCGCCCTCTCGGCGGCGGAGGCGCAGGGGTTGGTCGACGCGGCGGCGCGCTACCCGCACCTGAAGGTGATGGAGGCGTTCATGTACCGCTTCCACCCGCAATGGGTCCGCGCCAAGGCGATCGTGGACGCGGGCGGCGTCGGCGAATTGAAGACGATCAACTCCTTCTTCTCCTATTTCAACGACGACGCCAGCAACATCCGCAACCGCGCCGATGTCGGCGGCGGCGGGCTGATGGACATCGGCTGCTACAACATCTCCCTCTCGCGCTTCATCTTCGGCGCGGAGCCGACGCGCGTGCTCGGCATCATCGAGCGCGATCCCAACTTCGGGACCGATCGCCTCGCCTCCGGCATCCTCGACTTCGGAACCGGCACCGCCACCTTCACCTGCGCCACACAGCTCGCGCCGCACCAGCGCGCGAACATCTACGGCACGGGCGGGCGAGTCGAGGTCGAGATCCCGGTCAACGCGCCGCCCGACGCCCCCACGCGGATCTGGCACCAGCACGACGGCGCGACCGAGGAACTGACCTTCGACGCGGTCGATCAGTACACCATCCAGGGCGATCGCTTCGCCAGGGCGATCCTCGACGACACGCCGGTCCCCACCCCGCTCACCGACGCGGTCGCCAACATGCGCGTCCTCGAAAGCCTGGTGACGAGCGCGCGCGAGAACGCCTGGGTGGCGATCCGCTGATCGTCGGACACGAACCTGTCGCATACACGAGCGCCCCGGTGTCGTGCTGACACCGGGGCGCCGCATCGTTCGCCCGTCGCGCGGGGCAGAGACCGTCCGCTACGGCGCGAGGACGACGCTCGCCGCGATCCGCTCGATCAGGTCGCGCGCGGCGGCATCATCCGGCTCCAGGAAGCCGTTCGCGTTGAACGAGCGCCCGTTCGCCAGCCAGAGGATCCGGTCGATCTCCTCCGGCACCGGCGTGCCATCCGGCGTGTCGGTGCGATTGTGGATGAAGCGGAGGCGGTAGGCGGGGAGGGTGCCGACCTGCACGCGATCCTGGCAGAGGAGCGTGAAACGGCCATTGGTCGCGACCGGCTCCTGGATCTGTTGCAGGATCTGGTCCTTGTACTCGTTCAGTTCCCGACCGGGCGCGTCGGCCACCGCCAGCGTCACCCCCGCGCCGGACGAGGCCACGACGCTGACATTCCCATCGGCCTCGGTGCGCGCGGTCCAGTCGTTCGGATACCGCGCCGTGAAGCGTCCCTGCGGATCACGGTAGGTCTGTCCGCCACCGAACGGGGCCGGGAGGGGGCCGCACCCCGCCGCGTCCGGCTTGCTGGCGAGGACACGCCGCCCGAACTGGCCGAGCTGGATGGTATTCAGGGCGGCGGCTTCCGGGTGCCGCTCGAAGCGCGCCCGCTCGAAGTACTGCACCGTGTATTGCCGACCATCCTCCAGGGTCTCGACCAACTCCTCCGAGAGCGGGAGGCCGAACTGGGCCATCCCGCCGTGCGCCTGCCAGTAGGCGACCAGATCGGGCGCGACGTTGTGCCCCGTCTCGGTGAAGAAGGTCGCCCCGCCCCGTGCCCGGGCTGAGGGATCGGCGAGGTGCATCATGCGCCCGAACTGGCCGAGTTGCACATCGTTGGGCGCGGCGGCTTCCGGGTGCGCTTCGAGGCGCACGCGCTCGAAATACTGCACCTGATAACTCTTCCCGTCCTCCAAGGTCTCGGTCCGCTCGTCGCTCAGCGGGTAGCCATTGAGCGCCAGGCCACCGTGCGCGTTCCAGTAATCGAGGAAGCGCCCGGAGACGCAGAGGCCGGTCTGCGCGAAGCACTGCGCCGCCGCCGCCCCGCGCACGCCGCCCGCCCACACCGGCAACGCCAGCAGCGCCGCCAGGACGATCATCATCCCTCGTCTAGACATCGTTCCTCCCTCGCCTTCGTCGCCAGATCGCGCGGGGCCGGTCCCCACGCCCATCAGATTGGGGGTCCGCCCAAGGCTAAGGGCCGGAAGTACGGCCTGACAACCACCCAAAAGTCCCCCCTGGCCCGCCAAGAGGCGCGCTGTTGACCGCGCCACAGGCGGGCGGTAGCATCGCCGCAGCAGCGCGCCGCGACCCGCGATAGAACGCGGTGATCGCGGGGCGGTAGCATGGGGGAGGACATTATGCACGGGATCACGATCGAGGCGGCGACGGACGCGGGGCTCGACCGGGACGCCCTGCGGCGGGCCTTCGCGCTCCTGACGGGGTGGACCGCGGACGGCACCTTGCCCGGCGCGGCGGCGCTGATCGCGCGCGGCGGACGGATCGCGGGGGAAGCCTATCTCGGCCTGGCCGCGCGATCGGGCGGGGCACCGGTCACCGCCGACACCATCTGGTCGCTGGCGTCGATCACGAAGCCGGTCACGGCGACGGCGGCGATGCTGCTGGTGGAGCGTGGATTATTCGCGCTCGATGAGCCGCTCGCCGACCTCCTGCCGGAGTTCCGCCACGCCCCCGCGACCGCCTTCGACCGCCGGGCGGTCACGGTGCGACAGGCGCTGAGCCACTGTTCGGGCCTGCCCGGCTTCTCCGAGGACAACCTGGACCTGCGGCGAGCCGGTCGCCCGCTCGACGACTTCATCCGCTCGTTCGTCCGGCAACCGCTCCTCTTCGCGCCGGGGACGCTACACATCTACAGCAATGTCGCGCTCGCGCTGGTGGCGGAACTCGTGGGCCGCGCGCTGACGGGGACGCTGGGGCGGGAGGTGGCGCACCCGGCGGTCGGCACCTACCACGCCTTCGTGCGGGACGCGATCCTGACGCCGCTCGGCATGGCCGACAGCGCCATCCCCGCGCCGCCCGCGTGGGCGGCGCGGATCGCCCAGGTATCCGGCACCGGGCAGGAGGGGACCGAGTGGGAGATGGCGAACTCGGCCTACTATCGCGGGTTGGGCATCCCCTGGGGCGGGCTGTTCAGCCGCCCGCGCGATCTCGTCCGTTTCGTCGATCTCTTCCTCCCCGCTGCGGGCGGGGCTCCGCGCAGCGGCACGGCGACCGGGACGCCGCTCCTCTCCCGTGCGACCGTGCGCGCGATGACGAGTGTCCAGGCCGCGCCCTCCGACGCGCCGCCCGATCTCGCCCCGGAATTGCGCGAAGGGATCCCGCCGATCGCCCGCGCGGCGGTCGAATGGGGGCTCGGCTGGGAGCTCAAGGGGGCGAAGCGCGGCCACCCCAGCGGCGACCTGACCTCACCCGCGACCTTCGGACACGGCGGCGCGAGCGGCACCTACGTCTGGACCGACCCGACCGAGGATCTCGTCTGCGTCCTCCTGACCAACCGCGCCAGCCGCACCGGCTGGTCCGAGGAGCGCCCGCGCCAGGCGCTCTTCGCCAATGCCGTGATGGGCGCGCTGCGCCGATGAATGGCGCGACCGACCCGCGCCGCCGTTGCGCGCCACCGCATCACCGGACCGCGCGGCGACGCGGCATGATATGGTAGGCACACCGCGCGCTCGATGCGTCATGGCGACCGGGAGATGCGGCCACAATCGCGCTGCGGATGATGATGGAGAAGGGGGAGTGGGCGATGGCGGGGAAACGACCGAATATCCTGCTGCTCTGCACCGACCAGCAGCGGTACGACGCGCTCGGCTGCTACGGGAACGAGGCGATCAGCACGCCGCACCTCGATGCGCTCGCCGCCGAGAGCGTCCTCTTCGAGCGCTGCTACGTGCAGAGTCCGGTCTGCGCGCCCTCGCGCGCCAGCCTGCTGACCGCGCGCTATCCCCACGCGCACGGCCTCTGGGCCAATGGGGTGACGCTGCCGCCCGGCCAGGAACGCTTCCCGACGGCGCTCGCCGCCGCCGCTTACGATTGCGGCATGATCGGCAAGATGCACCTGGCGGCCTGTCACGGCGGGCGCACCGAGCGGCGCGACCCCGACGACGGCTTTCGGGTCTATGAATGGGCGCATGACCCGACCCACGGCTCGCCGGAGAACGCCTATCACCGCTGGTTGGAGGCGGAGCATCCGGCCCTCTATGCGGCGGCGACCGCCAACGGGTTCGGTCGCGCCGGGCACGACGCGGTCGGCTTCGACACGCTCCCCACGGAGGCGCACTACAGCCGCTGGGTCGGCGAGCGGACGATCGATTTCCTCCAGCAGGGGCGCGACCCCGACCGACCGTTCTTCCTCTGGGCCAACTTCTACGACCCGCACCACCCCTTCGTCGCCCCGCAGGAATGGGTGGACCGCTACGACCCCGCGGCCGTCCCCGCCCCGCTCGGTGGCCCGGCGGAGCTGGCGGACCGCCCCGCCATCCTGACCGCCGCGTCGCAGAAGAGCTACGCGGGGATCGCCCGCGGCTTCGCCGAGTACAGCGCCGCCGAGATCCAGGGGATCGTCGCGGCGTATTACGCGATGGTCTCCCTGGTGGACGACGAAGTCGGGCGGATTCTCGCCACCCTCGCGCAACTCGGCCTCGCCGACGATACCCTGGTCATCTTCACCAGCGATCACGGCGAGATGCTCGGCGACCACGCCCTGCTGTTGAAGGGGCCGATGATGTACGAGGGGGCGACCCGCGTGCCGCTGATGCTCCGCTGGCCGGGACGGCTCCCCGCTGGCGCGCGCCGCGCCGATCTCGTGCAGTGGCTCGACCTCGGCCCGACGATCCTCGACGCGGCGGGGCTACCGCCGCTCGCGCGCGGGCAGGGGGCCAGCCTGCTGCCGCTGGCGCGCGACGACGACGATGCGCCGCGCCGGGGCTGGGCCATCTGCGAGTATCGCGACAGCGGGCACCCCTACGACCCGCCGGTCCACGTCACGATGCTGCGCCGGGGCGACCACAAGCTGATCGTCCACCACGGCCCGCCCGCGACCGCGCGCCGCCGCACGGGCGAACTCTACGACCTCGCCGCCGACCCGCAGGAGCAGCGCAACCTTTGGGACGATCCGGCCAGCGCCGCCCTCCGCAACGATCTCATGGCCGAACTGCTCGATGTGCTGGTCGCCACGGAAGACCGCTCACAGCCGCGCGAGGCGTACTGGTGAGACGCGGGCCTATCGTTCCGCCCATCTGATCCGACCACGCGCCGCCGCCCCGGCCCGTGGATGGACCGGGGCGGCGGCGGTGCATGCGGGGAGGGAGCGGGCGCTATGCCCTCAGCAGCAGCCGCGTGACGTAGGGCAGGATGCCGCCGTGGCGGTAGTAGAGCACATCGAGCGGGGTGTCGAGGCGGGCCAGCACCGGGAACTCGGTCGTGGTGCCGTCCGCGCGGTGCGCGCGTACGGTGACGTGCATCCCCGGCTTCAACTCGCCATCGAGGCCGACGACATCGTAGACCTCGCTGCCGTCGAGGCCGTGGGTCTCGCGGTTCTCACCGGCCAGGAATTGCAACGGCAGCACGCCCATCCCGACGAGGTTGGTGCGGTGGATCCGCTCGAACGACTCCACCAGCACCGCGCGGATGCCGAGGAGCAACGTCCCTTTCGCCGCCCAGTCGCGCGAGGAACCGGTGCCGTACTCCTTGCCGCCGAGGACGACCAGCGGTGTCCCCTCCTCCTGATACTTGAGGGCGGCGTAGTAGATCCGCATCTTCTCGCCGTCCGGCTGGTGGATCGTCCAATCCCCTTCCTGGCCGGGGACGAGCAGATTGCGGAGCCGGACGTTGCCGAAGGTGCCACGGATCATCACCTCGTGATTGCCGCGCCGCGCGCCGTAGGAGTTGAAGTCGCGCCGCAACACGTCGTTGCCGATCAGGTACTCGCCAGCCGGGCTATCGACCGGGATCGAACCGGCGGGCGAGATGTGGTCGGTCGTCACCGAGTCGCCGAAGACGCCGAGAGCGCGCGCGCCCGTGATATTCCCCGGCTCGATCGGCGTCGGCTGTAAGTCCATCAGGAAGGGCGGCTCCTGCACGTAGGTGGAGTCGGGATCCCAGGCGTAGAGGTTGCCGGTCGGGACCGGCAGCGACCGCCACCGCTCGTCCCCCTCGAAGACGCTGGCGTACTCCTTGGCGAAGATCGCCGGTGTCACCGCCGCCGCCATCGTCTCCTGCACCTCGGCGGTGGTCGGCCAGATATCGCTCAGGTAGACCGGCTGACCATCGTTGCCGACCCCGAGCGAGTCGGTCGTCAGATCGATGTCGATCGTCCCGGCCAGCGCGTAGGCCACGACCAGCGGCGGCGAGGCCAGATATTGCGCGCGCACCAGCGGGTGGATGCGCCCGGCGAAGTTGCGGTTGCCGCTCAGCACCGCCACCGCCGCCAGCCCCTCGCGGCTGATCGCCTCGTCGATCGACTCCGGCAGCGGGCCGCTGTTGCCGATGCAGGTCGTACAGCCGTAGCCGACGAGGTTGAAGCCGAGCTGGTCGAGGTAGGGGGTCAGCCCCGCGTCGTTCAGGTACTCGGTGACGACCTTCGAGCCAGGCGCGAGGCTCGTCTTGACCGTCGGGCTGACCTTCAGGCCGCGCTCGACCGCCTTCTTCGCCACCAGCCCCGCCCCGACCATCACGGCGGGGTTCGAGGTGTTGGTGCAGGAGGTGATCGCCGCGATGACGAGCGAGCCGTGGCGCAGCGAGCCGCGCCGGACCTGTCCCTCCTCGCCGCGCACCATCACCGGCACCGCCTTCGCCGCAGGATCGATCGTGACGGTGTGCGCGCCCGGCTCCGGCGTGCTGCCGGGGATCACCGCCGCGCTGGTCGGCTGCTCGCCCGCCGCGCCGAAGTACTGTGGGAACGCGCCACGGAAGTTCTCCTGCACGTCCGGCAGCGCCACGCGGTCCTGCGGGCGCAACGGCCCGGCCACGCTCGGCACGACCGTATCGAGATCCAGTTCGAGGAAGTCGTTGAAGATCGGGTCCGGCGTCTCGTCGGTGCGGAAGAAGCCCTGTTCCTTCGCGTACCACTCCACGAGCTGCACCGTCCGCTCCGGGCGCCCGGTCAGGCGCATGTAGCGCAACGTCTCCTCGTCGATCGGGAAGAGGCCGGTCGTCGCGCCGTACTCCGGGGCCATGTTCGCCAGCGTGGCGCGGTCGGCCAGGCTGAGCTGGCTGAGGCCGCTGCCGAAATACTCCACGAACTTGCCGACGACGCCCTTGCGCCGCAACATCTGCGTCACGGTCAGCACCAGGTCGGTGCCGGTCACGCCGTCGCGCAGCTTGCCGCTGAACTTGAAGCCGATCACCTCCGGCGTCACCAGCTCCATCGGCTGACCGAGCATCACCGCCTCGGCCTCGATGCCGCCGACCCCCCAGCCGAAGACGCCGAGGCCGTTGATCATCGTCGTGTGGGAGTCGGTGCCGACCACCGTATCGGGGTAGACGGTGGTCACGCCGTCCGTCTCGCGGCTGTAGACCGCCGTCGCCAGATATTCGAGGTTGACTTGATGGATGATGCCGGTGCCGGGCGGCACCACCTGGAAGCCGTCGAACGCCTGCTGCGCCCAGCGGAGGAGGGCGTAGCGCTCGCCGTTGCGCTCGTACTCGAACTCCACGTTGCGGGCCAGCGCCAGCGTCGAGGCGTAGACATCGACCTGCACCGAGTGGTCGATGACCAGATCGGTCTGCACCAGCGGATTGACCCGCCCCGCGTCGCCACCGAGCCGCGAGACGGCCGCGCGCATCGCCGCGAGGTCCACCACCGCCGGGACGCCGGTGAAGTCCTGCAAGACGACGCGGGCGGGCATGAACGGGAAGACCCGCGGGGGCGCACCGGCGGTCGGGTTCCAGCGCGCCAGCGCCAGCGCATCCTCCTCGGTGACGTTGACGCCATCGACGTGGCGCAGCACATTCTCCAGCAGCACCTTCACCGCGTACGGCAGGCGGGTCAGGTCGATCCCGCGCTCGCTCAACGCCGCCAGGCTGTAATACCGCACCGCTCCATTCGGCCCATCATAGGTACGTCGCGCGCTCGCCAGTCCAGCAGCCATGATTCCTCCTCCGTCGCTGTATACTCAGCCGCCCGCGACACGCCCGCCGTTGCCGGCACCCGTGTCTTGCGGCGCGTCATACTGAGGATAGTATCGCACGTCCACGGCGATCGCCTCCTACCTGAGCTAGTATCTCCCCTCCTCAGCCATAAGTCAAAGACAAAGGCCGTCTACTCATGATAAGCTACGCTTATACCCGAACGCTTCGTATCGGGGCCATGCGGAAGGATGGGGGCTCGTGGAACTACGCCAGCTGCGCTACTTCGTCGCCGTCGCCCAGCGGCGACACTTCACCGCCGCCGCCGCCGCGCTCGGCGTGGCCCAACCGGCCCTCTCGCAGCAGATTCGCGGATTAGAGCGAGAACTCGGCGTGGAATTGCTCGATCGCAGCGGTCGGCGCGTGCGCCCCACCCCGGCGGGCGAGGCATTCCTGCGCCGCGCCGAGCGGATCCTGGGGGAGGTCGCCAACGCGGGCGCGGAGATGGCCGAGTTCGCCGGGGCGACGCGCGGGCGGGTGACCGTCGGCGCCCTCCCCTCGCTGGCGGAGCACCAGTTGCCGCGCCTCGTGGCGGGCTTCCACGCGCGGCACCCCGGCCTCGAGCTCGATTTGCGCGAGGAGCGCACCGCGCGCCTGCTGGCGCTGGTGGCGGCGGGGGAGGTCGATCTGGCGCTCCTCCACCAGCCGAACGTGCCGAATGCCGACCCCGCGCTGACGATCGAGCCGCTCTTCACCGAGGAGTTGGTGGGCGTGGTCGCGCCCGCGCACCCGCTGGCGGCGCGCGGGGCGCTGCCGCTGGCGACCCTGCGCGACGAGCCGTTCATCCTGACCAAGTCCGGCTCGGTGATCCGCGACACCATCCTGACGGCCTGCACCGCCGCCGGGTTCACCCCGCGCGTGGCGTTCGAGTCGGGCGGCGCGGCGACGGTGCGCGCCCTCGCGGCGGCGGGGCTGGGCGTGGCGATCCTGCCGCGCTCCGAGGCGACCCTCGGCGGGGCCGCGCTCGCCGCACTGACCCTCACCCCGCGCCTGACGCGCACCGTCGCGCTGGCCCGCGCGGCGGGGGGCTATCACTCGGCGGCGGCGGGCGCCTTCAGCGCCCTGGCGCGCGAGGCGTTGCGGAGGGAGTGACCGGTTATCGGTCGTCGGTCGTCAGTCGTCAGCAGAGCGGGTACGAGGGGGAGATGTACGGCAGGGTGGCCGACGAAGTCAACACACAAGGGTACAGCTAGGCGTGTTGTTATGCGCTTGCATGTCGCCCGGATCGGGCGTGAGTCGCCTGCATGTCGCCTGGATCGGGCGCGATAGGAGAAGTGTATGCTCATTCGCGCGGCCAACGCGGGCGATATGGCCGTGATCGCGCGCTTCTTCCGCGTCATCGTCGCGGCGGGCGAAAGCTATGCCTATCCCGAGAACCTGGACGAGCGGGGGATCGCGGACCTCTGGCTGGAATCGCCGCCGGGTCGCTGTGTCGTCGCGGTGAGCGACACGGGCGTGGTGGTGAGGAGCGCCAAGATGGGGCCGAACCGGCCAGGACGCGGGGCGCACATCGCGACGGCCCGTTTCATGGTCGATCCGGTGGCGCAGGGCCAGGGGATCGGTCGCGCTGGGCGTGGAGGCACTACGCTGGGCGCGCGAACAGGGCTTTCACGGGATGCAATTCAACGCGGTGGTGGAAACCAATGTCGCGGCGGTACACCTCTGGCGCTCGTTGGGCTTCGCTATCATGACGACGATCCCCGCAGCGTTCGCGCATTCGCGGCATGGCCGGGTCGGCTTGCATGTGCTGTACCAACAACGCTGAACGAGCAGCGCGGGAGGCCCGACGAGCGCTCGTCGGGCCTCCCACCGTACTATCGCGAAGCGGCGTGCCCGGTCCCTACCGGGTGAGGCGGGAGAGGTCGCGGACGTCCGAGGCCGCGAAGCCGCCGCCGGTGTTCGGCAGGCCAGGCATCGGCATCGGCGAGGGCGACGGTGTCGGCGAGGGCGACGGTGTCGGCGAGGGCGACGGTGTCGGTGAGGGCGACGGTGCCGGCGAGGGCGACGGTGCCGGGGCCGCCTTGATGAACGGGCCGACGATCGCCAGCACCTCGTCCGGGGTGCGCGGGGTCTCGAACGGGCTCGGCGCGAAGAGGTTGGTGCCGGGCGCGACCAGGTCGGCCAGCGCGGCGGTGTGCTCGGCCTCGATCGCGTGGATGCTGAGCGCCGCCTCGAGGACGTCGAAGTTCTTGATGCTGCCCGCCGCGCCGAGGTAGGCGCTGACGCCGACCGCCTCGACGGTCTGGAAGAACTTGACGATCCCCGCCGCGTCGGTCGGGACGGAGGAGAAGTCGAGGGCGGGCGCCTGCACCGGGGTGCCGCCGAGCTTGGGGATGGTGGCGAGCAGGGCGTTGACGTGGTCCTGCTCCTGCTGACCGAAGAGCTTGAAGTAGGTCGCGGCGCGGCCCGTGAGGACGCCGGCGTCGTTGATCGCCTTGTAGGCGGCGGCCTCGATGTACTCCAGCGTCAGCGCGTAGTTGAGGATGGTCACGTCGTTGTCCAGCGGGGCCGCACCGGCCTCCTGGGCACCGAGGGTGAAGCCGAGGCCGCTGAAGCTGAACGCCGAGAGGGCGGTCGCCCCGACGCCGAGCGCCACCGTACCCTTCAGCACGCTGCGCCGCGAGTACTGCGAGCCGAGGCCCTGTGTCATAAGATCCTTGAGCGCCATGTCTACTTCTCCTTTATCTCGATTGCGAGCGGTGGCTGTGCCTGACCGATCGCCTACTGTCCTGCTCGTGAACGAGGCCCAGCGCCGTGATTACTGCGCGGGTCCGAGGAGCGGGGTGACCGCCGCGAGCACATCCGCCGGCTTGATGACCTTCTCGAACGAGCCGTTCGGCGTCGGGGGGCCATTCGGATTGATCAGCGCGTTGATGAGGCCCGTGTGCCGCGCCTCAATCGCGACGATCGAACCGGCCACGCCGAGGATGGTCTTGCTGGTCAGCTCGCGTGCCGCGCCGTTGTACGCGCCGACGCCGGTCATCTCGAGTACAGCGGCGATCTTGAGGATGCCATCCTGGGTGCTCATGTCACCGAGGGGGGCGAAGTTGTAGGAAGCGCGCGCCTTGACCGGCGTCGCGCCAGCCTGGGTCAGCCCGCCGGAGATCGCATCGACGTGGGCAACTTCATCGTCGCGGATGATGGTGGCATACTTGAGCACGTTGCCGCTCAGCTTGCCGCCCGCGACGGCCATCGTGTAGAACGCCGCCTCCAGGTGCTCCAGCGTCAATGCGTAATTAAGAACCTCGACGTCGTCCTTGAAAAACGGGGCCATGCTTGCGCTCCTTCCTGAATTACTACCGACGATAGTGGTCTAACGCGCCGCTTGGGCGATGACACGGTACGCGCCTTACCCACCTCCTGTATCTTCGCGCTCCCTCCCCCGAGTTGAGCGCTGCGAAGATCCGCTCCGTTCGCTGGTGGCCCTGACCTCGGGGTGGTAGCCGCCCCCGTGCAGGTCCATCACAGCCTTATTACGCAGCCCGTATCTCTTTGGATCACTGGCGGCGGAATCATTTCCCGCACCCTCATCGTCCGCTCGTGCCGCAAGCTGGTAGTTCGCGACGACGAAAGCACGTTAATTGCGATCCGATCGAGATACTGAGGCAGGAGCGGGGTACAGCGCGATCGCTGCTGCCTCACCGAGCATAGAGACGAATGGTAAACGCTCCCGTAAACAAATCGCTCGTACTGGTAAATTTGTATGCGAGATCTGGATATGGTGCCGAGAAAAGGGGATTTTCCTGTGCTATCGGTCGAAACCGAAAGGATTCAGGCCATGTATGGTTGCTGGTGCTGCTAGCACCGGGCGCTCTCGATCTGACCCTTCGCTATCGCTTTCTCCCGTGGCCCTTCATCGCGTAGCAGGAAATGGTAGCAGGAGGGCCGCTTGCTGCAAGAGTGGATCGGGTTGATCGGCATCGAGACAGGCTATGGGCAACAGCGGCAGAGGCCAGCGGAGCCCGCGCGTACCGCGCCCGGCACCGGGCGATCATCATCGGGAAGCGACAAAGGGTGGTCGTTCAGCATGGATACGAGAGCATACCATGTAGGATACGGTATACTTTTGGGGCTGGGCTTGTGATTTCTCAGGGGCGGTGGTGCCGTATACGTCGAGGCTCCACGCGATCGATACCCCCCACGCGGCTTTGCCAGAGATGACGGCGTGATGAACTACTCGCGTTGACTCGGTTTTCCATTGCAGGGACTGCGTGGCGAAGGCTGTGATCCTTCTTCCGTGCTTGTGCGTAGCAGTGAGTGAGGAAGCGTCCCGTTGAGTAACGGCGCAAACGATGTGGCGGTAGTAAGTGACGAACAACTCCTGGTTGCGATCCAGGAGCGTGATGAAGGTGCCATCGCCGCCCTCTACGATCGGTATGGTGGTCTGGCCTTCGGTCTATCGTTCCGTATTCTCAACGATCGCAACGCCGCAGAAGATGTGGTGCAGGATGCCTTCCTCAGCGTTTGGCGCCGTGCGGTGAGCTTCGAGGTGGGACGAGGGAGTGTCCGCACCTGGTTGCTCTCGATCGTTCATCATCGGGCGATCGACCGCTTGCGAGGTACCGCCGGTAGGGCGCGTCAGGATGCGCCCTTGGAGGATTACGAACACGCCCTCGCGGTCGAAGATCCCTGGCGTGAAGTATCCCTTGGTGTGCAACGCGATATCCTACAACGGTCGTTGAACACGCTGCCGAATGAACAGCGTGTCGCCATCGAGATGGCGTATTTCAGCGGCTACACACAGCAGGAGATCGCGACAACGATGCACGTACCGGTTGGCACCGTCAAAGGGCGGCTACGGATTGGTCTGCAGAAGTTGCGGGTGCTGCTCTCTGGCACGGGAGTCGAGTAAGATGAGCGGAGCACCTCACAACCAGGACAGCGGAGGGAGCGATATGCGTTGTCCCTTCGAGGAGCAGGGCTATCCGGCGGCATACGCGTTGGATGCGTTGGATGATGAGGAATTGATGCGTTTCACCGCGCACCTGCCAACCTGCGCCATTTGCCCCGAGGCGGTGGCCGATTTCCGGGCGACGGCGGCACAACTGCCTTTTGCCACCGCGCCGGAGACGCCATCGCCCGCGCTACGGGCGCGTATCCTCGCGGCGGTCGCTGCCGAGGCGCGCGCCGAGCGGCAACAGCGCGCGCCGGTGCTCCCCGCGCCGGTCCCGCTGCGGCGGCGGACACCTCAGATCTACGCCCTGGCGGCGGTATTGTTGCTCGCACTGGGCTTGGGGCAGCTCGCCTGGAATCTGACCCTCCAGCGCAGTTTGCAACGGACTCGCGCCGAGTTGGATCAGACGAAAATTGCGTTGAACCAGTCGCAGGGCGAATTAGCCTCGACGCGCTGGCAACTGGCGGCCGCACAGGGGGGGCAGTCGATCACCGGCGAGCTGGTCTACCTGCGGGATCGTCAGCAAGCGGTCTTGGTCGTCAATGGACTCCCGGCCTTGCAGCCGAATCAGGTGTACGAAGCCTGGCTGATCAAGGACGGGGGTGACCCGGTGCCGCAGACGGTCTTCCTGACCTCCGCCACGGCGATCCAGGCGAATCTCGATCAGTATCAGAAGATCGCGATCACCATCGAGCCGGGTCCGCGCGGCAGCACCGCCCCAACGTCGCCGATACTGGCAGTCGGTAGTCCGATCCAATAAACGCGCGCCGCAAGTATGCAAGTATGAAGGAAGGGCCGCATCGTACGATGCGGCCCTTCTCGCTGCCCGTCGGCATGGTACAATGCGTACGAACACTGGAGGCACCGCCAGAAATGGCGGTCGATCGCGCCTTTTGCGACAGGTGTATGGCGATGCGGCGAGCGAACCCGGGAAAGATCGTGCGCGTACAGACGGAGAGCAGGCCCGCCGATGTGGCGGAACTGGCCTTTGCGGGCGCTGTCGATGGTGATGTATCCGCGCCGCGCTCCTCTGCCGCCTGGGCCGCGCATCTGGTCTACTACCTCTTCGCGCTGGCGGAAATCCTGATTGCGTTGCGCGTGCTGCTGAAGTTGATCGCCGCGAGCCAGGAGAGTGGCTTCACCCGCTTCATTTATGCGGTGACCGGGCCGTTGACCGCGCCCTTTCGCAACATCGTCGCCTCGCCGACCGCCAGGAACGGCTCGACGCTGGAAATCTCCTCCTTCCTCGGGATCGTGGTCTATCTGCTCGCCTGTTGGCTCCTGGTGCGCCTGGTCCGGCTCGTCTTAGCGCGGCCCGGCGGTAGCCGACAAACCCCGCCGCTCCTCGACGAGTAGCGCATTAGTGCCGGGTGGTGCGTCGCACCATCTCCCGCGCCCGCGCCCGCGCCCACCTGTCCGCCTCCTCGATCGCTTCCAGGCTCACCGTCATCGTCCCGCTGTACGCGGCGAGGGTCGCTTCGATCACCGCCGCGATGCCGGTGAACGGCAGCTCGCCGCGCAGGAAGGCGGCGACCGCCTCCTCGTCGGCGGCGCTGAGGACGGTCGGATGCAACCCGCCCGCCCGCCCGGCCTCGTACGACAGGCGCAGGCATGGGAAGAGCGCGAGGTCCGGTGCCTCGAAGGTGAGGTGCCCGCTTTGCAGGAGATCGAGACGTGGGAAGGGGAGGGGCGGGCGTTCCGGGTAATTCAGGGCGTAGGCGATCGGCAGTCGCATGTCCGGCAAGCCGAGCTGCGCGAGGACCGCACCATCGACGTATTCCACCAGGCTGTGGACGATGCTCTGGGGATGGATCAGCACCTCGATCTGATCGAAGGGGAGCTCGAAGAGCCAGTGGGCCTCGATGACCTCTAACCCCTTGTTCATCAGCGACGCGGAATCGATCGTGATCTTCCCGCCCATGATCGGCCAGGTGGGGTGGCGTAACGCGCTCCGGGGGGTGACCGCCGCCAACTCGGTCGCGCCGAGACCCCGGAATGGTCCGCCCGACCCGGTGATCAGCAGGCGGCGTACCGCCGCGATGCCCGAGGTTCCTTGCAGGCTCTGCCAGAGTGCGCTGTGCTCGCTATCGATCGGGCGGATCGTGATCCCGCGCTCGTGTGCGGCGGCGGTGACGATCTCGCCCGCACAGACGATCGTCTCCTTGTTCGCCAGCGCGAGTTCTTTGCCCGCCGCGAGCGCGGCTAGCGTGGGTCGGATCGCGACGTGGCCGGAGGTCGCCACCACGACCAGATCGGCTTCGGGGAGGGTGGAGAGCGCCGCCAGCCCCGCCGCGCCGGTGACGATCCGATCGTGCGGGAAGATGATCGCCGCCGTCGCGGCCTCATCCTCGATGGCGACCAGCAGCGGGTTATAGCGCCGGATCTGGTCGTTGAGGAGTTCCGGCTGTCCACCGCGCGCGCCCAGTCCGACGATCGAGAAGCGCTCGGGTTGGGCCGCGACCACTTCCAGGGTTTGCTGGCCGACAGAGCCGGTACTCCCGAGAATCGCGATGCGGATCGGTGCGCCATCGCCGGTCGCTGTATGCCCCTGCTCGGTCATCGACCCCCCCGTTCAGTAAGGCGCGGGCGCTCCGCTAACCGAAGATGCGCGCGAGGTAGTACGTTGCCGTGGCGACGATCAAGAGGCTATCGAGGCGATCGAAGACCCCGCCGTGGCCCGGAATCAGCGTGCCGCTATCTTTCACGCCCACCTGCCGTTTGATCAGCGATTCGGCCAGATCGCCGAGTTGGCCCAGGCTGCTGAGGACGAGCCCGACCAGCGCCGCGACCGGCAGCGCGAGCGGCAGATGGAAGGCGAAGGCGCAGAGCGTCGCCGTGATCGCCCCCAGCACGAGCCCGCCGATGGCACCTTCGATACTCTTGCCGGGGCTGATCGCCGGGGCGAGTTTATGCCGCCCGAAACGCCGCCCCACGATGTACGCGCCCACATCGGTGAGCCAGGTGACGCATTGGGCCAGGAGATACCAGCCAAGTCCCAGGGTGGTGAGCGTATTGGCCCGTGTTTGCCAGCCGCCGGTGCGGTCGATCTCATCCAGGAAGGAGTAGAGCGGGCCGGGCAGATCGCGCAGCAGGATGAAATGGACCGCCGGTAGGGCGACGTACAGGCTGATGACGATGGTGAGCGCCCAGTCGGTCAGCGCCCCGCGATGGTCGCGCCGGAACATGATCCCGACCAGCGGGAGGAGGACGATCGCGGTGACGATCGCCTCGGCCCAGCGATCCCAGACTTGTACCACCCCCGCCCCGAGGATGGCGATCAGGGCGACATAACTGAAGCCGAACAGGGGGCGATGGCCGGCGCGGCGGACCATTGTCTCGAACTCGTGGATGATCAATCCGAAGATGAGGGTGACGAGTAAGGTGAAGATATATCGCCCGGCGAGCGCCGGGCCAAGCGTCAGCACGACGATGAAGATCGAACTGATGGCGCGCTGGCGCAGCACCCTGACCTCCTCGACGCAACGACCGCGCAGCTACCGGTGTCGGTGTTTGGCGTCTGATCGCGGGCTCACAGCTTGCGGATCGCCTCGTTCGCCAGGGCGTCGCAGCGATTGTTCTCGGCGTCGTTGGCGTGCCCCTTCGTCCAGCGCCAGTGCAGCTCGTGGCGGGCGGTCTGGGCGAGGAGCTCTTGCCAGAGCTCGGCATTCTTGACCGGCTGCTTGTCTTTGGTCTTCCAGCCATTGCGCTGCCAGCCGTTAATCCAGGTGGTGATGCCGTTCTTTACGTATTCGCTATCGGTGACGAGCGTGACCTGGCAACGGCGATTGAGGATACGTAACCCTTCGATCGCCGCGCGCAATTCCATGCGGTTGTTCGTGGTATGCGGCTCCGCGCCGGACAGTTCGCGCCGGTGCCGCCCCGCGAGGAGCACCACCCCCCATCCGCCGGGTCCGGGGTTCCCTTTGCAGCCACCATCGGTGTAGATGGTCACCATGCGGGGCGCGGCCTCCGGCGTGTCCGTGTCCGTTGTCGCTATCGGCCGACTCACGACGTCGGCGGGGTCTCGGCCAGACCGCCGAACTTGCGGATACGCCGCGCGTACACCGCCACCGCCTCGCGCAGATCCTTGCCCTCGAAGTCGGGCCAATTGACCGGCGCGGACCAGTACTCCGCGTAGACCCCTTGCCAGGGCAAATAGCCGCTGAAACGGAACTCGCCCGCCGTGCGAATGATCAGATCGGGGTCGGGCAGGGCGTGGGTGTGGAGATACTGGGCGAAGACTTCCTCGGTCAGCGTGCTCGGATCGAGACGATCTTCGAGCATGCGCCTGACCGCGTGGAGGATTTCCGCGCGCCCGCCATAGTTGAAGGCGAGGGTCAGGACGATCTTCTTGTTCTCTCTCGTCCGCTCGATCGCCCCGATCACCGCCTCGGCGAGGCCGGGATCCAGCCCCTGGAGCGAGCCGATATGGAGCAGCCGTGCCCCTTCCCGATCGAGATCATCGAGTTCGCGCTCGATCGAGCGGGCGATCAGCGAGATGATCGTCTGTACTTCATCGGCAGGGCGATTCCAGTTCTCGGTCGAAAAGGCCCAGAGGGTCAGATACTCGATGCCGAGTTCAACGGCGGCGCGCACGATCCGCCGGATGTTCTCGGTCCCGGCGTCGTGCCCGAAGGTGCGAGGCAGCCCCCGCTCTTGCGCCCAGCGACCATTGCCATCCATGATGATGGCGACATGACGCGGCACCCCCTCGATCGGCGGCACCGCGCCCGCCCCTTCGTTGTCCGCTGTCGGCGTATGGCTCACCATACGATCGCGCCCCCTCGCTGCGCTGCGGCGTTCCGGTGTCGCGTCACCGCCTCAGACCTGCATCAGATCGCGCTCTTTGGTCTTGCCGAGTTCTTCCGCCTGCGCGGTGAACTTATTGGTCGTCTCCTGGATCTGCGTCTCGGCGCGACGCTCGTCGTCCTCGGAGATCATCTTCTCGTCCTTGAACTCGCGCGCCTGATTCATCGCGTCGCGGCGGATATTGCGAACCGCGACTTTGGCATCCTCGACCTTGCCCCCGACCATCTTGACCATCTGCTTCCGGCGCTCCTCGGTCAGCGGCGGGATGGCGATGCGGATCAGCGCGCCGTCGCTCGTCGGGTTGAAGCCGAGTTCCGACCTACGCAGGGCTTTCTCGATCGCCGGGATCGCGCTCTTATCCCACGGAGCGATGGTCAGCAGGCGCGCTTCCGGTGCGGAGATATTGGCGAGCTGATTCAGGGGCATATCGGTGCCGTATTGCTCGACCATCACCCGCTCGACGAGCGAGGGCGTGGCGCGTCCGGTGCGTACGGTGGCGAGCTCGCGATTGAGCGCCTCGATCGCCTTTTCCATCCGCCCGCGTGCTTCGTCGATCACTTCTTCGATCATCGCCTCACCCCCTCCATCTTCTCGTCGTAATCCATCCGCTTCTCGTCGTAACCCACCCGTTTAGCAAACGCGCGCCGGGTCGCCGGGATTACAGCGGTGCCGTAACAATCGCGCGGACGCCTCAGTCGGCGATTTCTTCCGGCATCGTCGCCGAGACGATCGTGCCGATCGGCTCGCCGCTCGCCGCGCGAAGGATGTTGCCGGATTGATTCAGATCGAACACGATGATCGGCGTGCCATTGTCCATGCAGAGCGAGAGGGCCGAGGCATCCATGACGCGGAGATTGCGCCGCAACGCTTCCAGATAGGTGATGTGCGTGAAGCGCTTCGCCGTCGAGTCGTGGTGCGGATCGGCACTGTAGACGCCATCGACGCCATTCTTCGCCATCAGCAATACCTGCGCCCCGATTTCCACCGCACGCAGGGCGGCGGCGGTATCGGTGGTGAAATAGGGGTTACCGGTCCCGGCGGCCAGGATGACGACGCGGCCCTTCTCCATGTGGCGGATCGCCCGCCGCCGGATGTAGGGCTCGGCGACTTCCGGCATCTCGATCGCCGTCTGGACGCGCGTGTGCATGCCGATCCGTTCTAGCGCATCCTGGAGCGCGAGGCCATTGAGGACCGTCGCGAGCATCCCGGCGTAATCGGCGCTGGCGCGATCCATGCCGGTGGCCGCCGCCGAGAGGCCGCGCCAGATATTGCCGCCGCCGACGACGACCGCCACCTGTATGCCGGACCGGCAGACTTGCGCGATCTCCTGCGCGATCTGCGCGATCACCGTCGGATCGATGCCGAAAGGCTGCGCGCCCATCAGCGCCTCGCCGCTGAGTTTCAGCAGGACACGCGAGTACCGCATCGCCATCGGCGTCTCCAGCGCTTCCGTCATGCTCATCCTTCCCCTTTATCGTGCGCTACGCAAGACACCGCCGCCCCAAGGGGTGGGGCGGCGGTGCGCTGATGCGTTAGGATGCGGTCGTGGTCGCGGCCTCGCCGTTCGCATCGGACGCGGCACTCTTGCCGAGCTCGAAGCGCACCATCCGCCGCACGACGATATTCTCGCCGAGGGTGGCGATACCTTCCTTGACCATATCCCCGATCGTCTTCTTGCTGTCGCGGATGTAGGTCTGGTCGAGGAGCGCCTGATGGTCCGGGTCGTCGTCGGCGATCTCCGCCGCCCGCTCCGTCGCGCTGATGTAGCGCGGATTCATCGACGCCACCTGCATCGCGATCTCGCGAGCGAGCGTGCGGAATGCCTCGTTGCGCGCGACGAAGTCGGTCTCGCAATTCAGCTCGACCATCGCCCCGATCCGCGCGCCGTGGATGTAGGACTCGATCAGCCCCTGATGCGCCTCGCGGTCGGACTTCTTGCCCGCCTTGGCGATGCCGCGCAGGCGCAGCAGCTCCGCCGCCTTGTCGATATTGCCGTCGGTCTCTGCGAGAGCGTTGCGGCAGTCCATCACCCCGCCATTGGTACGCTCGCGCAGTGCCTTGACCTCGGCGGCCCCAAACTTCGCCATGCTCTCCCTTACTCTTCCTTCCCTCGCCGCGTGCGGGCCACGGTCCGCACGCTGAATCGTTATGAGCGTCCTTGTCGCGGCGCGATCACGCTCAGGCGACCGGCTCCGCCGTCTCTGTGGCCGTCTCGTCCGCTGGGGTCTCGTCGTCGGCTGTGTCGACCGCCGGTGGCGCGTCGATCATCTCGCCGAACGTGAGTCCTTCGGCGCTGCTCAGGCCGCGCCCTTCGAGCGCCGCGTTGGAGATACGGCTGACGATCGCGCGGATCGCGCGGATCGCGTCGTCGTTGGATGGGATGACGAAATCGACCTGATCGGGATCGCAGTTCGTATCGACCATGCCCATGATCGGGATCCCGAGACGCAACGCCTCGGCGATCGCGTTCTGCTCGCGCTTCGGATCGATCACGAAGACGATCGCGGGGAGGCGGTCCATGTCGCGGATCCCGCCGAGCATCCGCTCTAGCTTCTCGAACTTGTGCTGCTGCTTGATCTGCTCGATCTTCGGCAGCAACTCGAAGGTGCCGCTATGCATCTGCGTATCGAGGTTCCGCATGTAGCGGAGGCGCGTGCGGATCGTCACGAAATTGGTGAGCGTGCCACCGAGCCAGCGCTGGTTGACGTAGTGCTGGCCGCTGCGGTCCGCCTCGCGCTTGATGACGTCCTGCGCCTGCTTCTTGGTGCCGACGAAGAGGATCCGCCCGCCACGTCGTGTGACATCGGCGACCCGCTCGGCGGCCTCATCGAGGAGTTTGACGGTCTTCTGCAAGTCGATGATGTGGATCCCGTTGCGCTCGGTGAACACATAAGGGGCCATCTTCGGATTCCAGCGCTTCTTCTGATGCCCGAAGTGGACGCCTGCTTCGAGGAGCCGCGTCAGCGTCTGCCGCTCGGTTTCGGGGTCCATCGGATTGCGGGGTCGCTCGGTCGCTGCCGTCGCCATGCCTGTTGCCTCCTTCGGCGTGTTGTACTTCCGCTCCCCTCATCCCGTCGCGGACCCGATATGTACGCTATCGGGCACACCGCGAATCAGTCCGGGAGCGTGTCTATTTGGCGCGAACGCGGTCGTTGCGCCACATTGTAGTATAGCACAGCCCTTCCCCGTAGCCACGATCCCCACAGTCGGTTTGACGCTTCCCGAGGCCGTTCGTATAGTAGCCGCTCGCATGAGGGCTGATGCGTGTCGCTGCCCGGCATCGCCGCGAGCCATCTGCCGATGCGCCGTTACTGTGTGGCGGCGTCGAAGACAGCGATGATGGTGAGGCCGCAGTGGAAGATGTCCTGCCCCTGGGGAAGTTGCCGAGCGCGCTGCTCGAACGGTTGCTGCGGCGCTACGCCACCCCGGATGTGCGCCTGATCGTCGGCCCCGGCATCGGACGGGACGCGGCGGCGATCGCCATCGATGAGACCCGGACGCTGGTGGTCAAGAGCGATCCGATCACCTTTGCCACGGCGGAGATCGGCTGGTATCTCGTCAACATCAACGCCAACGACCTCGCTTGTCTGGGGGCGACGCCGCGCTGGCTGCTGGTGACCGCGCTCCTCCCCGAAGGGCGCACGACCGCCACGCTGGTGGAGGCGATCTTCGCCGGGCTGCACGCCGCCTGCCTGCCGCTCGGCATCGCCCTGGCGGGCGGCCATACCGAGATCACCCACGGTCTCGATCGCCCGATCCTGGTCGGCACCCTGCTGGGCGAGGTGGAGCGCGCGCAACTGGTACAGCCGGGCGCGGCGCGGGCGGGCGACCTGATCATCCTGACCAAGGCGTTGGCCGTCGAGGGAACGGCGATCATCGCCGGGGAGCGCGCCGCCGAGGTGGCCGCGCGGCACGGTGCGGCCTTCGCCGACCGTTGCGCCGCGTTCTTGCACGAGCCGGGGATCAGCGTGGCCCGCGACGCGCGCATCGCGCTCCAGGCGGGGGCCACGGTGCTGCACGATCCGACGGAGGGCGGCGTCGCGACCGGACTGGCGGAACTCGCCGCCGCCGCCGGGTTGGGCGTGCGAATCGCTGGCGATGCGCTCCCGCTCTACCCGGAAACCGCGCGTCTCTGTGCCGATTACGGACTCGACCCGCTCGGCCTGATCGCCTCCGGTTCGTTGCTGGCGGGGGTGCCGCCTGCCGCTGTGCCGCGCGTGCTGGCCGATCTGAAGGCGGCGGGGATCGCGGCGACCGTGATCGGCGAATATACCCCGCCCGAAGCGGGCCTGGTGTTACGGCGCGGTCAGCAAGAGATGCCGCTGCCGACCTTCGCCGCCGACGAGATCGCGCGTCTCTTCGCCACCGCAACAGGGCCATAGCTGCGCCGCATGCTGCCGCCCTACAGGACCGTGGCTGCGCCGCGCGGCGCAGCCTTATTGGTCAAGCCACACGTCCGCACCCTATACTAGCGTGTTATGAATGCGCTTACATCGCTGCGCCGAAGGTGGAGTCCCGCCACATGACCGGGCATAGGCCGACCAAAACGTCCGCCATTTCGCTGGCACTGCGTCGTTGGTGCTTCCCTCCCGCCGCCGCCCTCACCGCGCTCTTCCTTCTGGTGGGCTGTAGCCTTGCCGGCTCCACGACGCCGACGCCGCTGCCGGTTGTGCCGACGGCGACGACCAGCGCCGGTGGCACGCCCGGTGGTGCGACACCGACCCGCGTCATGCCCGCCACTCCCATCGAGACACCCGCAACCCCGGTGAATACGGCGTTTGGCGAGTGGGTCGCCGCCGGTACGCTCGGTTTCGGGCGCGCGGGGCACACCGCCACCCTCCTCGCCGATGGTCGGGTGCTGGTCGTCGGGGGAGAAGGCGGGAGCGCACCGCTCGCCAGCGTCGAGCAATACGATCCGCAGGCGAATCGCTGGACAGCGGTCCCTTCGCTGGGCCTCGCGCGCAGCGGGCACACCGCGACGCTCCTCCCTTCCGGGGAGGTGCTGATCGTCGGGGGGACGATCGCGCCGTCTGGCGCGATCGGCACGACCCCGACGGTGGAACTCTTCGATCCGGTCGCCGGTCGCTGGCGCGGCGGAGCGCCGCTGAATCAGCCGCGCAGCGGGCAGACCGCGACGTTGCTGGCGACCGGACAGGTATTGGTCGTCGGCGGAGAGGCGCTCGATGCGGCGACCGGACAGGCGCGGCTGGTGGCGAGCGCCGAGCTGTACGACCCCGTCAGCAACACCTGGACCCTGACGACCCCGCCCGCCCGCGCTCGGGTCGGCCATACCGCCACGCTGTTGAGCGATGGGCGGGTGCTGATCGCGGGGGGGGAGGCCGGCGGTGCGAACGGCCAGCGCGAACTCGGCGCGACGGCGGAACTCTTCGATATCGTCAGTGGCAGCTGGACGCTGACCGGCGATCTCTCGCTCGCACGGGCCGACGCGACCGCGACGTTGCTGACGAACGGGCAGGTGCTCGTGACCGGCGGACGGGTTGGTGGCGGGAACACCACTGCGGCGGCGGAACTCTTCGATCCCGGTCGCGGCGTGTGGTCGGTGGCGAGCGGACTCGGCACGCCGCGCGCGGAGCAGACCGCGACCCGCCTCCTCGATGGGCGCGTGCTCGTCGCGGGGGGCCACGAGCGCGAGGCGGCGACGCCAGCGGGGAGCGCCGAGCGCTACGACCCGGCCAGCGATGGTTGGGTGCGCGTTGCTCCTCCGATCGCGCGCACCGGCGGGCGGGCCGTCTTGCTGCGCGATGGCGCGGTCCTCGTCGTCGGCGGGCGCACGACGCTCGGGCGCTATGCCGAGGCCGCCGAGCGCTTCGTGCCGCGCGGTATCGTCCCGGCCACGCCGAGCGCGAGCGCGACCCCGCGCCCGACCGTCACTGCGCCGCCGCCCGCGACCGCCATCGCGACGGCCACGGTGGAAGATGTCCCGACGCCGGAGCCGATCGCGACGGTGCCTCCACCGGTATCCACTCCCACGACCCGCCCCCCGACCCAGCGCCCGCCGCTGAACACGCCCGCGCCGCCGCGCCCGACTATCGCCCCGACCGTGGAGCCGGCGGAGCCGACCGCCATCGTGCCGACGACGGCGTTGCCGGAGCCGACCGCGATCCCTCCGACTGTGGTTGTCCCGACGGTCGCGGCGGTCGCGCCGACCGCGACGCCCACGGTCAGGATCACCCCGAGTCCGACGGCGGCACCCCCGACCCCAACCGGGGCCGCGACCGCCGCACCGACCGTCGCGCCGATCGCCACAACGGCGGCGACGCCCGCCCCGGCGCGTACCGGGACGATCTTCGGTACGATCCGGTTCTGCACCGGGCAGCAGTGCGCGCCCGCCGCCGGGGCGGTGGTGGCCACCGACAGTGGGGCGACGCGGACCGATGACGGCGGTGTCTACGCCCTCAGCGGCGTTCCCGCGAGCACCGTGCGCGTCAACGTGACCTATTCGCCCGCCTCCGGTGGCACCTATACCGCCACACAGATGGTCACCGTTCCGGCGGGCGGGCGGGTGCCGCTGAACTTCACCTTGCAGCCGTCGGCGCAGGGCGTGGACGACCCCACCGCCGCGCCGGTCGCACCGCCCGCCGCAGATGGTGAGGCGGGGAACGTGGGTCGTCGGCCCCTCCCCTGATGCCGTCGCGCCCGCGCCACCCCGCGTCGCGACAGCATCAAGCCCGCCGAGGGGGCAGCGCCCGGTGTACAATAATGAAATCGGCGCGCCGCGAATGTCGCGGTGCCGCACAGTTTTCGAGTCGGGAGCGTCGTGGATAACGCCGAGATCGATCGTCAGGTCGCGCAATTCGCCGCCACCTACCCCTTTGCCCTCGACCCCTTCCAGGAAACGGCCATCCGCACCTTCCTGGCCGGCGACTCGGTGATGGTCGCCGCACCCACCGGCACCGGGAAAACGGTGGTGGCGGAAGCTGGCATCTACGAGGGGATGCGGCGGCGCGGGCGGATTTTCTATACCACGCCGATCAAGGCGCTCTCGAACCAGAAGTTCCGCGATCTGCGCCGCAGTTACGGCGATGCGGTCGGCTTGCTGACCGGCGATGTCTCGGCGAACCACGACGCGCAGATCGTGGTGATGACGACCGAAGTCCTTCGTAACATGCTCCTCCAGACGCCGTGGGAGGTCGACGCGGTCGATGTGATCATCTTCGACGAGATCCATTACCTCGCCGACCCGGAGCGCGGCACCACCTGGGAAGAGGCGATCATCCTCTGCCCGGAGCATATCCAGCTCGTCTGCCTCTCCGCAACCGTCTCCAACGCCGGGGAGATCGCCGCCTGGATCGGGCGCACGCACCGCCCGATCACCCTGATCACCCACCTCGAACGGGCGGTGCCGCTCGCCCTCTACTACTTCCTCGATGGCGAGGCACGCCCGGTAATCGACCACACCGGCAAGCAAGTAGGCGCGTTCCCGCGCGTCGGTGGCGAGGCTAGGCGGCGCGGCCCGGGCGGACAGGGTGCGGCGCGCGACGAGCCGCACCCGAACGAGATCGTCCGTCAATTGCGGATCGCGAAGCTCCTGCCCGCGATCTATTTCCTCTTCAGTCGGCGCGATTGCGAACGCTACGCCGAACTCTGCGGCAACCTGCGGCTCGATTTCATCGGCGCGGCGGGGTCGAATGCGCGCGCGCAGATCGAGGAGTTGATCACCGCCTACCTGGGACAGATGGAGCCCGCCGACCGCGAACTGGAGCAGGTGCAGCTGGTGGCGCGGCTGGCCCGTCGGGGTCTCGGCTTCCATCACGCCGGGCTGCTGCCGATCCTGAAACAGCTGGTCGAACAACTCTTCACGCGCGGCCTGATGAGCGTCGTCTTCGCGACCGACACGCTGGCGCTGGGCGTCAACATGCCCGCGCGCGCGGTTGTGGTCGGGCGGATGTCGAAGTGGGACGGGCAGCGGACCCGCCCGCTGATCCCGAACGAGTTCCAGCAGATGGCCGGGCGGGCTGGGCGGCGCGGCATGGACGAGGAAGGGCACGTCATCGTCCCCTACTCCCCCTTCGTCCCGTTCACGGAGACACTCGAGATCGCGACCGGGCCGCTCCTGCCGGTGCGGAGCGCCTTCAAGGTGCGCTACAACACCGTCCTCAACCTCTGGGATCCGCCGCGCGGCGAGCGCGTGCGCCAACTCCTGAGCCGCAGCCTCGCGCAGTTCCAGGCCGCGCGTCGTATCCGCGAGCTGGAGGATGACGCGCTGGCGGCGGCGGCGCGCGCCGATACGGTGACGCGCGGCTGCCTGATCGGCTACCCGGACGGCGACGACCTCCTCCATGCCTACGGGCGGCTCGGGAAGTCGATCGACACCGCGAGCACCAAGGAGCGCTCGTTGCTGGTCGAGCAGGATACCCTCCGCGAATCGCTGATCGGCGCGCCCTGGAACGAGCCGGGGCGGCAGGCGCTCCGCAACGCCTTCCGCTCGCTGGTGCCGGGATCGCTGATCCACCTGCGCGAGTGGGGCTGGGCCGCGTACATCGGGCGGGGCAACGGCAATGGCGTCGGGCTCTTCCTGCCGCTCGACCCGTTCGACGCCCGCCCGCCCGACGAGCCATTGCCGCTGGTGATGGTGCAGGAATACCGGCAGATCGATTACCTGACGCCGAAGGGTGCCTGGATCGAGCTGCCGGAAGCGCTGATGACGATGCAGGCCGCGCGCGCCGCCGCCGCCACGGTGCTCGGCACGCCGGAACTCGCGCGCCTGCGCGAGGAGGCGCGCGCGCTGAATCTCCCCGATCTCGATACGTGGGCGGCGCGGCATCGCGAGGAGCGCGAGCGCACGGTCGCGACGGAGATGACGGCGATCGAGGCGGCGCTGTCCGAGACGCGGGCGCAGATCGCCGACCTGACCGCGCGGCATGGCGAACACGTCTGCCACGCCTGCCCGGTGCGGAAGGAGCACCGCAATAATCTGCGCGAGGCCGAGCGCCTCGATCGCGACCGCGCCGCTGACGAAGCGCGCCTGGCGGAGGAGTTGCGTCGCGAGGAGGAGCGGGTACGCCTGCTGCTGCGCGGGATCGCCAATGTCCTCCACCGCTTCGGCTACCTCCAGCGCGGCGAGCCGACCGGCAAGGCCGACATGTTGGCCGGGATCTTCGACAACAACGGCCTGATCCTGGTGGAACTGCTCGAACTCGGGGTCTTCGACGAGCTGCGACCGGGCGATGTGGCCGAGATCTTCTCCTGGTTCGCCTTCGACCGCGAATTCCGTGGGGTCAATCGGTACGTTTTGCCGACGCACCTGATCGAGCGGCGCGACCCGATCGACGACGTGCAGCGGGCGGTGATCTCGACCGAGCGCTCGAACGACCTCTTCATCTCGACCGGTTATAACGGCACCTTCTTCGGGGTGTTGCGGGCGTGGTGCGAGGGGGTGACGATGGCCGAGTTGACGGAAGGGATCGACCTGAGCGAGGGCGATCTCGTCCTGACGATCAACAAGACGCTTGACCTGATGCGCCAGGTTCGCTCGATGCTGGCGAACACGATGCCGCAACATCCGTTGCGCGCGACCCTCGCCGCCGCCGAGCGGTTGGCGCTGCGCGATATCGTGGCGCAGTCCTACAGCTTCGGCTTCGTGCCACAGTCGCCCGACACGAGCGACGGCGAGACGATCAATCTCGCCGCGACCCCCGAACCCGACACCACTGCGGACGAGCTGGCCGCGACCGATTTGCTCGATGCGACCGAGGCCGACGAGTAAGGGTGGCGACCCGCTCCTGATCACATAGGCGCGAACGTTCCGATTCGCGGCATTGCCCGTAGGGCGTTGCGCGGTGACGAGGCGGAGGTCTTTGTTACCGGCGGCGTGCCCCTCGTCGCGGGGGCTGCGCCGAGCTAGCAGAGCGTGAGGTTGCCGAGACGATGCCGTATGGATGGGCGACGCGAACCGGCGCGACGACGGATTACATGACCGGTCGCCATGCCGAACGCGCTCAGGGGTTCATCACCCGGTCGCGCGCCTGGCGCTCGCGCCGGTGTCGCCCCCCTCGCTCCTGGCGCTCCCCATCGCTGGCCCCACCGTCGTTCGGCGCGGTGACGCGGCGCGTGGATTCTTCGAGCCGCGCCTTCGCCTCGCGCATGAGGGTGAACATCTTTTCGAGCGCGTCCTTCCAACCGATCTTCAGCCCGTTGGTGGTGAGGCGGAGGCTGGTCGGGCCGATGAAGAGGTAGTCGCGGAAGATGCGCCGCAGCGCCAGTTGATCGAGGCGGGCGGTGGGGAAGGGGCGGAGGGTCAGCGAGCCGTCGCGGAAGGTGACCGCCTCCAGCCCGAGTCCCATCGCCGTGATCTTGACCGAGGTGAGGTAGCTGAGCGCGCGCACCTCGTCGGGCAGCGGCCCGAAGCGGTCGGTCAACTCGCGCAGCAGGTCGTCCAACTCGTGCGGCGCGCGCACCGCCGCGATCCGGCGATACTCGCGGACGCGCGTCGCCGGGTCGGCGATGTACTCGGCGGGGAGGAGGGCGGTGATCGGCAGATCGAGGAGGACCGGGCGCTCCTCATCGACGCTCACGCCGGTGCGCTTCTCCTCGACCGCCGCGTGGAGCATCTGCACGTAGAGATCGAAGCCGACCGCCGCGATGTGGCCGGATTGTTCGGCCCCGAGCAGGTTGCCCGCGCCGCGTAGTTCCAGGTCTTTCATGGCGATCCGCAGGCCGGAGCCGAGATCGGTGTGGCTGCCGATCGTCTCCAGCCGTTCCTGCGCGTCGCTCGTCAGCGGTTTCCCCTCGCGGTAGAGGAGGTAGGCGTAGGCGCGGTTGCCGGAACGCCCGACGCGCCCGCGCAACTGGTGGAGCTGGGTCAGGCCGTAATAGGGCGCGTCGTCGATGACGATCGTGTTCGCCGCTGGGATGTCGATCCCCGATTCGATGATCGTGGTGCAGACGAGCACGTCGAACTCGCCGCGCACGAAGGCGAGCATCACCTTTTCGAGCTGGCCCTGGTCCATCTGGCCGTGCCCGATGCGGATCCGCGCCTGCGGGACGAGCGCGGCGAGGTGCGCGGCGAGCATGTCGAGGGTCTGCACGCGATTGTGGACGAAGTAGACCTGTCCGCCCCGGTCGAGTTCGCGCAGGATCACCTCGCGCGCCAGTTGGTCGCTGTAGGGGACGACGAAGGTGCGGATCGGCAGGCGTTCCTCGGGCGGGGTGTCGATCACGCTGAGGTCACGGATCCCAGCGAGCGCGGTGTGGAGGGTACGCGGGATCGGCGTGGCGGTCAGCGTCAGCACGTCCACCGTGGCGCGCAGCCGTTTCAGCTTCTCCTTGTGCGCCACGCCGAAGCGCTGCTCCTCATCCACGATCAGCAGGCCGAGATTCTTGAAGCGGACATCGGTCGCCAGGAGGGCGTGCGTCCCGATGACGATATCCACCTTCCCCGCCGCCATGTCGCGCTTGACCACCTCGCGCTCCGCCGTCGTCCGCAGGCGCGAGAGCATCTCCACCCGCGCCGGGAAGGGGGCGAGTCGCTCCTTAAAGGTCCGCGTGTGTTGCAGCGCCAGCACCGTGGTCGGGACGAGTACGGCGACCTGTGTGCCATCGTTGACCGCCTTGAACGCGGCGCGGATGGCGACCTCCGTCTTGCCGTAGCCGACATCGCCGGTGACGAGGCGGTCCATCGGGCGCCCGTTCTCCATGTCGCCCTTGACTTCGACGATCGCGCGCAACTGATCCTCGGTCTCGACATACGGGAACGAGCTTTCGAGTTCACGGTCCCAGGTGCTGTCGGGGCCGAAGGCGTGGCCGGGGGTCGCCTCGCGCGCGGCGTAAAGGGCCAGGAGTTCGTCGGCCATGTCGGCCACCGCGCGCCTGACACGACTCTTGGCCTTGGCCCACTCCTGCGAGCCGAGCCGATTGAGGTTCGGATCCTCGTCGCCCGCGCCGTTGTAGGGTGCGATCCGGTCGGTCTGGTCGATCGGCACGAAGAGGCGGTCCCCGGCGGCGTATTCGAGGGTCAGGAACTCGCGCGTGGGGGCCGTGGCCCCGCCGCCGATCGGCTCGGGGCCGACGGTGCGGGTGATCATCCCGGTGTAGCGCGCGATCCCGTGTTCGAGGTGGACGACGTATTGCCCCGGCGTGAGCGCGCGCACGAACGCCTGGTGCTGCGCGGCGTTGCGGCGGGAGGCGCGGCGGACGACGCGCACCGTCCCGAAGATGTCGTGATCGGTCAGGACGACGAGCGCGCCCGGCGTCAGGCGTCCGCGCTCGTTCTCCGCAGCGGTCGCCCCGGCGCGATCGTCGCCCGCGCCCGCCGGTTCGTAGAGCCAGCCGTTGCTCAGCGTCTCCTGCACCAGCGTCAGCGGCGGCAGCGGCGTCGGCAAGGCTTCGGCGGCCATGTTGGGATAGATGTCCCGCTCGGCCAGGATCTCGCGCAGGCGCTCCGCCTGTTCGGTCACGATCACCGTCCGCACGTCGCCGCGCAGGGAGCGCGCCACGTCGCGCGTGAGCAGCGGCATCCGCCCGGCGTACGCGGCGGGCTCCCCGAGCCGATCGAATGTCAGCGGCGTGACCGGGGCGGTGTCGGCGCTCTCGCCGAAGTGCAGGCGTGGCGCGTTGCCGAGTTTGGCGACCACCTCCGCCCAGGGGTGATAGGGGCGGAGCAGCCCCTTCGGCAACTCACCGTTCGCCTCGAAGCTGAAACGTAACTCCTCCGCCTGCGCGGCCACTTGCTCTGCGGCCAGACGGATCGCGGAGGGCTCGTCGAAGATGATCAGCGCGCCAGGTGGCAAATAATCGAGGAGGCTGGCGGTCGCGTCCCCGAAGTAGGGTGCGAGGAGGTCGGGGGCCGGTGGGGCGTCGCCCCGCTCGATCAGGCCCAGCATCCGCCGCCATTCCTCGGCGACTTCCGGGCGCAGCGTCGAGTCGTCGAGCGCGCGGAGGCGTTCCAGGGCCGCGTCGCGTTCCCAGAGGGGCAGTTCGTTGCCGGGCAGGATCGTCGCCAACGTCAGCCGCCCCGAGGAGCGCTGCGTCGCCGGGTCGAAGGGGCGCAACGAGTCGATCTCGTCGCTGAAGAGCTCGATGCGGAGCGGCTGCTCCGCGCCGGTCGGCCAGACATCGATCAGCCCGCCGCGCCGACTGAACTGGCCCGGCTCGGCCACGGCGACCGTCGGCTCGTAGCCGCCATCGATCCAGCGGGTGAGCGTCCCGCCGACATTGAAGCGGTCGCCGACCCGAATCTCCTGCCGCCAGGCGCGCAACGCCGCCGGCGTCATCGACTGCCCTTGCAGGCCGCGCGCGCTGGAGACGAGCACCAGCCCGTCGCCGCCATCGCCGTCGCGCGCGCGCAGCAGGCGATCGAGCGTGCCGAGGCGTGCGGCGGCCGCGGTCGGGTCGAATGGCAGTTGCTCATAGGGGAGGGCGTCCTGCGCGGGCCAAAGGAGGAGTTCGTCGCCGGGGGCGAGGTAGCAGCCGAGGCTATCGTGCAGGCGCGCGGCGGCGTCCTGCCGCGAGGCGACGACGAGCAGCGGACGTGCCAGTGCGCGCGCCAGGGCGGCGATCACGATCGGGCGCGCGGGCTGCGGCACGCCGGTCAGCGCGAAGGTCGCCCCATCGCGCGCCCCTGCCAGCTTCTTGGTGATGGTGCGGAACTGGTCGTCCCCGGCGATCGTATCGAGCAGCGCGCTTAGAAGCATGGTTGTGGCGTCCTCACTTGCTGGTTCGTTCGCGTGGCGCGGGCATCACTAATAACCTGGATCGTGGCGATCAGGCCCCTATGGTGCTGCTCGCGGCAGCACAACAAGTATACCAGGGGGGCAAGGCGATCTCGCAGCGGTGAGGATCACCTGCGGGCAAATCTGTCCGATAGTGCAGTACGGTGCGCGACGCAGTGCCGTGTGGATGCCCTGCTTGGCCGATCCTTCGACGTGGCAGAACCGGTCAGTCTGCGAGATCGAGGTGCCCGCCGGGTGGGACGATCGTGACCGCGACTTCCGGCGCGATGATCGCCGCGCGGCGCGCGAAACGCTGCGGCGGGTCGGTGAGGAAGGCGCGCGCGCCGCGTTCCCAGCCGAGCGGGTAGAGGGTGCCCCAGTGGATCGGCACGGCGAGGCGCGGGCGGAGGAGGCGGAGTGCTTCGGCGGCGCGCTCGGGATCGAGATGCCCCGGACCGAGGGTCGGCCCCCAGCCCCACACCGGCAGCAGCGCCGTATCGAGGTCGGCAGCGAGTTCGGCCATCTCGGGGAAGATGTCGGTATCGCCGGGGAAGTAGATCCGTCGCCGCGCCCCGATCAGGAAGCCGATCGCGCCGGCGGTCGGGCCGAACGGCGGACGGAAGCCGGAGTGCGCGGCCCCGGTCGCCGCGATCGGCAGGGTGCCGATCGTGGTCGTCTCGCCGGGGGCGAGTTCTTCTACCGCCGTGAACCCCCGACGCCGGAGCAGGACACCCGCGCCGCGCGGTACGAGCAGGCGTGTCCCTTTGCCGAGGCGTCGCAACGAGGGGAGGTCGAAGTGGTCGAGGTGGAGGTGTGACAGCAAGACCGCGTCGAGCCGCTCACGCCAATCCTGTGCGGCGAGGGGGCCACGGCGACGCAGATGCGCGACCCGTCCGCGCAGGACCGGATCGGTGAGCAGCCGGACACCGTCCACCTCGATCAGGACCGTGGCGTGGCCGATGTAGGTGAGGCATCCCCACGGTGTCACGCGCGATTCATCCTTGCCGGGCGGGCCTTGTGCGACCCTGTGACCCGATCAGAGTAGTGGCGAGGCGAGGCGATAGAACGAGTCGACCAGGCGTCGTGGGAGCGGCGCTCGCCGGTAGGCTTCCAGCGACCATTCCTCGCAATGTCCCATGTCCTCCAGGAACTTGGCCTCGATCTCGTGGGCTTTCCCGGCATCGTAGAGCACCGCCATCGTCTCGTAATTGATGCTGAAGCTGCGAATGTCCAGGTTGGCCGTGCCGATCGCCACCACGGCGTTATCGATGTTCAGGGTCTTCGGGTGGAAGTAGCCGTCCTGGTAGAGGTAGATCCGTGCCCCGCCTCGGCGACTTCCTGGAAGTAGGTATGCGCCGCGCGATAGGGGATCTGATACGTCCCACCGCGCGGCGTGAACATCAGGCGCACATCCACCCCGGCGAGCGCCGCCGCGCGCAGCGCCTCGCTGATGCTCTCATCGGGGATGAAGAAGGGCGACTGGAGATAGATTTTCTCCTGCGCGGAGACGATCATCTGGAAGTAGAGTTGCCGGATCGCCTGCCGTTGCGAGTCGGGGCCGCCCTGGGTGATCTGCACCGGCAGGAACTGGCCCGGCACGATCGGCGGGTAATACGCCGGGCCGGATATCTCCTCGGCGACCGTGTTGAACCAGCTGACCGCGAAGCTGGCCTGCAAGGCTTGCGCGGCCTCGCCGACGATGCGGAGATGGGTATCGCGCCAGGAGGCGAAGCCGGTCGGCGCGAGCTGCTCCTTGTCGAGATTGAGTCCGCCCACGTAGCCGATCGTCCCGTCGATCACCGCGATCTTGCGATGGCTGCGATAGTTGACGCTGTGCAGCTTGGTGAACGAGCGGTATTCCAGATAGGGATGGATCGCGACGCCGCCCTCGCGCAGATCGCGGAGATAGCCGTGGCTCAGCGCGCCGCCTGAGGCGTCGTAGAGGCAACGCACCGCCACCCCGGCGCGGGCGCGCTCGATCAGCGCCTCTTTCAACTCGATCGTGAAGCTGTCCTCCGTCCAGATGTAGTAGTTCAGATGGATGTGGTGCCGCGCCGCCCGAACATCGGCCATCAGGCGTGGGTACTTCTCCCGCGCATCCTGGAGGAGCATGACCTCGTTGTAGCCGGTGAGGATCGAGCTGTCGTTGCGCTGGCTCAGGCGGAGGAGCTTGCCCCGGTACGATTCGGGCCGGTCGCTCGTGATCCGCGCGACGTATCCCGCCGTACGACCCAGGAGCGGCCCCAAGTCGCGCAGGAGTTCCCCGCCCAGTTCCTGCCGGGTCAGCTCCTTCTCCTTGCTGAAGGCACGCCAGCCGCGCCCGAAGAAACGGTAGATGACGATCCCGATGATCGGGAAAGCGATGAAGAGGAGCAGCCAGGCGAAGGTCGATTGGGGGCTGCGGTTCTCCAGGATGATGTAGATGGCGGCGACCAGCGTATACAGGATGAGGAGTGTCGTCGCGATCGGTAGCAGATGGTCCATCCGTTCACTCCTCGCCTCGATGCGCGCGGCGCTGACAGCGGCGCGGCATCACCGTCCGGCAACGCTCAGAGCTTGAGGTCGCCCTGCTCCTGTGCGTAGCGCCCCAGATTGACGCCCAAATCCTCTTGGAGTTGCACCGTCAGCCCGCCATCGACCGCGAGCGACTGCCCGGTGATGAAGCTGGCATCCTCCGAGCAGAGGAAGGCGATCGCCGCCGCGATATCCTCTGGGCGTCCGGTGCGCCGCAACGGGTACTGCTGATCGAAGAAGCGCAGTCCGGCGGGATTCTTTTCCCACTGCGGCGCGATCCGCTCCGTGACGATGTGACCGGGGCAGATCGCGTTGACCCGGATGCCGAGCGGCCCGAAATCGACCGCCATCTGGCGCGTCATGCCGATCACCGCCGCCTTGCCGGTGTCATAGATAAAAGCGCGCGGCGCGGCCAGCAGCCCATGCACCGAGGAGATGTTGATGATCGTGCCGCCCCCGGCGGCCTCGATGTGCGGCACCGCCGCCTTCGCGCCGAGGAAGATCGACTTCACCAGCACCGCGAGCGCCCGATCCCAGACCTCTTCGGCCACCTCGACCGCCGTGCCGCGCGTCTCCGCCTGCCCGCTGTAGGCGTTGTTGACGAGGATCGTCAGCTTGCCCCACTCCGCGACCGCGCGCGCGACCGCCGCCGCGATGTCCGCCCCTTTGCCCACGTCGGTGACGATCGTCGCGGCGGTGCCACCCGCCTCGCGGATGCGCGCGGCGTTGCGCTCGGCCTCGGCCCCGTCGATGTCGGCGATCAGGACGCGCGCGCCGTCGGCGGCCAGCCGTCGCGCGGTTGCCCCGCCGATCCCTTGCGCCCCGCCGGTGACGAGCGCGACCTGTCCACGCAGCTCTGGCATCGTGTCCCCTCCTCCACTTGCGCCGCGCGCCCGGCCTGTCTGGCTGGCGCGGCTGGCGACCGCCGCCATGCTACAATGCGCGCCATGATGCGACAAGAAGCAGCGACACTGGCGGAGCTACAGGCGATCTTGGGGCGGATGGCGGGGCGGCGTGTGCTGGTGCTGGGGGATATGCTGGCCGATGAGTACATCATCGGTCGCCCCTCCCGCCTCTCGCGCGAGGCTCCGATCCCGGTCCTCGAATGGGTCGATCGCTACATCGTGCCGGGCGGGGCGACCAATCTGGCGCGCAATTGCCGCGCGCTCGGCGCGGTGGTCGCGGTCTGCGGCGTGATCGGCGACGACGAGCCCGGTCGCGCCCTGGCCGCGCGCCTCGCCGAAGAGGGGATCGCGACCGACGGGCTGATGATCGAGGTCGGCAGGCCCACCGCGACCGCCACGCGCGTGATCGGCGGCGGGACACAGATCGTCAGCCAGCAGATCGCGCGGATCGATCGGGTGGTGCGCGCGCCGATCGCGCCCGCGACGCAGGAGCGGCTCGGCGCGTATCTGGCAGGCGTCATGGCGGGGTTCGATGCGCTCGTCGTCTCCGATTACGAGCATGGTGTGATCGCCCCGGCGATCATCGCGGTGGCGCTGCCACTGGCCCGCTGACATGGCCTGACGATCACCGTGGACGCGCACGGCGACCTCGATCGCTTCGTCGGGATCACGGTCGCCACGCCGAATCAGGACGAGGCGGCGGCGTCGCTCGGGCGGGTGCTCGATGGTGACGCGCTGGTCTGCGCGGCGGGCCAGGAGTTGGCGCGGCGGATGGACGCGCGCGGGGTGCTGATCACGCGCGGCAGCGAGGGGCTGACCCTGGCCGTGCGCGACGGCGGCTGCCACCAGCTCCCGGCGGTCGCCCGCGCGGAGGTGCGCGACGCCACCGGGGCGGGCGACACCGTCTCCGCGACGGTGACGCTGGCGCTGGCGGCGGGCGGCGATCTCCTGGCGGCGGCGCGACTCGGGAATCTCGCGGCGGGCGTGGTGGTGCGCTATCTCGGCGCGGCGACGATCACGCCGGACGCCTTGAGCGCGGCGATCGCGGCGGCGGTAGCGGGGTAGACGGCCACTGTCTGCCCGGTGGGCGACAGACAGCGGTGGCTCACCGCGCCAGATCGTGCCCACCCGCGCCGCTCCAATCGGCCAGCGCGTCGCTCTAGAGCACCGCGCGTTGTGCGTGGCCCGGTCGGCCCGACGGCGCGGGGTGCCGGGGTGAAGTACCCCGGAGGGTAGCCACTACCCCGGAGGGCAGCCGCTACCCATGAAGGGCACACCGTACCCCGGAGGGCAGCCACTACCCATGAAGGGCAGCCACCCCTCGGCTGCGGGCAGCCATAGGCGGCACCGGCGCAGCCCGCCTACGCGGGCTGGGGTCGAGCATGCTGCGTAACGCTGTAGTGCCTCCGCCGCTCAGTCGGTGGCGGCGCGGCCCTGTTGTCGCGCACCGACGAGGAGCAGCGGCCCGGTCGAGCGCGCGACCACCTGCGCGCCGACGCTCGCGGAGAAGATCGCTTCGAGTCCCGCGCGTCCGTGGGTGACGAGCGCGACCAGATTGTCGCCGCTACGGGTGGCGCTGGCGAGGACCGCTTGTACCGGCGCGCCGCGCTGCACCTCGATCGTGATCGGGATGGTGTGCGGCGCGAGGCGCTCCCGCAATTGCGCGAGGTAATCGCGCGCGCCGCTGCTCTCCTGGTCGAGCGCGGCGCTCGCGGCGCTCGGCATCAGGCGAGCGCTGGCCGCGCGGTCGCCGCCGACGGTCGCCAGGGTCGCCACGACGAGCAGCAGGTGGAGCGACGCCTCCATCGCCGCCGCCAGTGCGAGCGCGGCGGGGAGCGCCCGTTCCCCCTCCGCTGTGCCGTCGAGCGCCACCGTCACCGTGCGCGGCGCGAAGGTCGTCGTCGGCCCCTTCGTCTCCTGCCGGATCAGCAGGATCGGCGCGGCGGCGCGGCGAACCGTGCGCTGCGCGATGCCGCCGAGGAACTAGTCGCGCCAGCCCCCGCGACCGTGCGCGCACATGATGATCAGGTCGGCGCGATGGCCGAGGGCATGGACGGCGATGCTCGCGGCCACGTCCTCTTCCGGGCTCGGGTGGGCGTGGGTCTCGGTCGGCACGCCCGCATCGGCGAAGCGCGAGGCGATCCCGGTGAGATACGCCTCGGCCTCCCCGAGATTGGTCAGGTGGCGCTCGCCATGAACGGTCTCCGGGGCACCGCGCTCCAGGATATGCAGGAGCGTGACGCGCCCATCGAAGCGCTGCGCCAGGGTGATCGCCGGACCGATGGCACTCTCGGCCAGCCGCGAGCCGTCCAGGGCGACCAGGAGATGGGCGATCGGTTGTGCGGTGATAATAGCGTCCATCGTGCTCTCCCCGATATGCGAATCTGCCGCCCTCGCTCGCAGCGCGCTGGCGGATGGAGCGCGCTCACGACCCGAAGAAGGTCTGCTGCAACAGGAAGAGGTTGAGCCCGATGATCACCGTGGCGAAGAGCCAGGCGACGATCGTCGTCAGGCGGCGATTGACGAGGACGCCCATCAGTTGCCGCTGCTGGGTGAAGTGGACCAGCGGGATCAGGGCGAACGGGATGCCGAACGAGAGGACGACCTGGCTGAGCACCAGCGTCTGCGTCGCGCCGAAGCCGAGCGCGATGATCAGCAGCGCCGGGACCATCGTGATGCCCCGCCGGACCCAGAGCGGGATATTCCAGCCCAGGAAACCGCGCATCACCACCTGCCCCGCCATCGTGCCGACGGTGGAGGAGGAGAGCCCGGCGGCGATCAGCGAGATCCCGAAGATGAAGCTCGCCCCGCCGCCGAGGATCGGGGTCAGGGTTTCGTAGGAGCGGAGGATCAGGTCGTCGTCCGGCCCGATGATCCCCTTGCCGTAGTAGGTCACCGCCGCCATCAGCAGCATCGCGACGTTGATGAAGCCCGCGAGCCCCATCGCGATCATCACGTCGGTCACCTCGAAGCGGAAGAGGCGACGGCGCTGGCGATCGTCGCGCGCCACCACCCGATCCTGCGTCAGGGCCGAGTGCAGGTAGATGACGTGGGGCATCACCGTCGCGCCGAGGATACCGGTCGCCAGCAGGACACTCTCGGTCCCCATGAAGCGCGGCGGGAAGAAGGCGGCGGCGGTCGCGCCGAAGTCGGGCTTGCCGAGCAGGGTTTCGACGACGTAGCAGGCGGCGATGATCCCGACGAAGATCGCGATCACCGCTTCGAGCGGACGGAAGCCCCATTGTTGGAGGGCCAGGATACCGAAGGTGGCGAAGCCGGTGAGGATACCGGCGGCGAGGAGGGGGATGCCGAAGACGAGATTGAAGCCGACCGCCGCGCCGAGGAATTCGGCGAGATCGGTGGCGATGGCGATGACCTCGGCGACGCCCCAGAAGCCCCAGACGAGCGGGCGTGGGTAGCGTGCCCCGATCATCTCCGCCAGATTCTTCCCGGTCGCGATCCCCAGTTTCGCGGAGAGCGACTGGATCAGCATCGCCATCAGGTTCGCGGCGACGACAACCCAGACGAGGAGGTAGCCGTATTGCGCGCCACTCTGGATGTTGGTGGCGAAGTTGCCCGGATCGACGTAGGCGATACAGGCGATGAACGCCGGGCCGAGGAACGGCAGGAGGCGGGCGAGTCCGCGCCCTTTACCGGCACCTTGCAGCACATCCTGCGCCCGTGTGATCGTCCCATCGTCGGCGCCGCCCCCGATCAGCTCGCCCGCGTAGCGGCGCCCGCGTTCATCCGTTGTTACGTCGCCCTTACCGGTCATGCTCCTGCCCTCTCTCTCCGGTCGCGCGCTATTCCGCGCGCTTCCGCCTCTGCTCCAATCGGCACGACCGCGATCGCGCCGGCCACGACCTCCCCCAGGGCATGTTCCTGCGCCTCCACGCGGATGTGCAGCGGCCCGCCGAACGGGCCGTGCGTTAATACCTCGACCGTGGTGCCAGGGCGCAGGCCCAGGTCGGCCAGATGGGTGAGCAGCGCCGCGTCTTCGTCTTCGACCTCCACGATCCGCACGCATTGTCCCGCCGCGACCGACCAGAGCGGGATCGTGGCTGGTATCGCGACCCGGCCATCTTTGGTCGGGATCGGCGCACCGTGCGGATCGACGGTCGGATTGCCAAGGGCAGTGGCGAGGCGATCCTCCAACGTCTCGGAGAGCGCGTGCTCAAGACGATCCGCCTCGGCATGGACCTCATGCCAGGGCATCCCCAGGTGCTCGCTGAGGAAGGTTTCGAGGAGGCGATGGTGGCGTAGCATCTCCAGGGCTGCGCGCTCACCAGACGCGGTCAACGTCACCCCCTGATAGGGATGGTGGCTCGCAAGGTCCGCCTCGGCGAGTTTCTTGATCATGCTCGTCACCGAGGCGGCGGAGACGCCGAGCCACTTCGCGAGGGCCACCGTGCCGACGCGACCATCCTGCTCCTTCCGTTGCAGATGATAGATCGCTTTCAAGTAATCTTGTTCGGCGCGCGACAATGCGGTGCCTGTCATTAGTTTCACCACAAAAATAATTTAGTCGCAACTAAAGATACTCCTGCGGCCGGGAATTGTCAAGCGCTCGCGAGCGTAGAGTCGCGTGTGTCGATACAGCGCCGCGCACATTTGCAGTGACGCGCCCGCTTGCTATACTGCGGGGGTAGGCGACCGTGCGCGTCGCCTGTCCCACCCCTCGGCTGCGTCGGCAGCGCGGGGAGCGAGCAGGGTGCCACGATGCGCGGGGTTGCGTATCCGGTGCCCACAGTGCGGGGAGACCCGCAAGGAGGCAGCCGATGGCTTCTCAATCAGCACGCCGACGACACATCATCCGCCGGATGTGTGAGCAAGGGGACGCGGTGACGACCTGGGAGACCGGGACGGACACCGAGAACGACGCCGAGGCCCAGGCCGCGGTGCAGGAGGCGGAGCGGATCTTCCGGGAGGCGCTCGTGCGTGGCGACGTGCCGTTCGCGATCGACGCCGACCAGGCGCCCGTGAAGCTGGATCGCTGGGATGCGCGCGCGCGTGAGGCCGACGAGATCGTGATCGCGCCGCGCCTGATGGGTGGCTGAGGCACACCCAGTCACGCCGTTCGCCGCCGTAACGCAGCACTGCCGCGCGATCCATATGTGTGGATCGCGCGGTATTTTTGTGCACACGGCAATTGGCAATGGTTTGCGGTGGGCCGTACAATGTTAATCGGTGTGCGCGAATGCTCTACCAGGTTCTGCGAGCAGATGAGGAGCGGGCGATAGCGATGATGGTAGCCAACCCGGCGAGGGGTGCGCGCCTCTATAGGAACACCTCGCTGATCGAATGTGCGGACGCCGCGACGTTGGCTGAGGTGCTGGCCGGGCCTGCCGGGCGGCATGTCGTCCGCCAATTGTCCGAGACGGTGGTGGTGGTCGATCACACGCAAGTCGAGCCGATCCTGAAGGCGTTGCGGAAGGCGGGGTATACCCCGCGGATCATCGGCGAAGGGCGACTATGAGCATGCCGGAGCAGCAATCGCCGTGGGCGGTTGCCGAGCTCGATCGCTTGCGAGCGGCCTTCGAGGGGTACGCCGCCGTCGATATCGGCGCGATCCTGGACGCGCTCAGTCCCGGCGCCGGTGCGAGCCGCCGGAAGGCCGCGCGGATCGATGCCCTCGCCAGCCTGCTGATCACCCCCGACTTCGCCTCGCGTCTCCTCGGCACGCTCACACCGCTCGGTCGTCGCCTGCTGCGCGTCGCCAGCGCCGGCGAGAAAGCCCCCCTCGCCGCGCTCCTGCTGGCCGGTCAAGACGAGGCAAACGACGGAGCAACGGTGCGTCGCACGGTGCGAACGCTGCTCGATCAGGCGTTGCTGGTCGTCGAGCAACCACGGTCGAGCGGCAGCAAAGTCTCCCTCGATCTCGATCAGCCGAGCGCGCCTTTCCTCTACGTTTGGACGCCGCAGACCGTTCGCGAAACGTTGCTGATGGTGGACGACGATCTGCCCCCCCTGCGCCTCCTCGGCGACGAACCGGCGGCGGTCGAAACCGGCTCGTTCGCCGCCCTGCGCCGCGATCTCTATCTCGTGCTGCGCTTCCTGCGCGGGACCGGGCTGCGGCTGACCCGTTTGGGCGAGCCGCACCGGGCCGATCTTCGCAAGCTGTACGCGGCCCTGCAACCGGGGACGCAGCCGGTGCGCGGCGAGGTGGCGGGGCCGCGCGAGGGGCAGGTCGCGTTCATGCTGCGCCTGCTGGCGGCGACGGAGATGACCGTGGAGGAGGGGGGCCATCTGCGCGCCGCCCCGCAGTCCGACACGTTCCTGCACGAGTCGGAGTACGAGGCGGCGCTCCTCCTCTACAACGCCTGGCTCGATCTCGATTGGAGCGAGTTCGATCGCGTGCCGGGGCTGGTCGCCGAGCCGTGGTCGTATTCCGGCCCCGGCGATATCCCCACCGCCGGGCGCATCGCGCACGCGCGCCGCCAGCTCACCGTGCTGCTCACGATCGTGCCGGACAGGTGGGTCGCGCTCGCCGAGTTCTCGGCGCGGCTGCGGCAACTCGCGCCGGAGTTCCTGATCGACCGCGTGCCCGATTTCCCGCCGAGTTATTACAACTACTATAGCTACTACGGGCAGGACAATTACTACGCCGCGCGGCAGGCGACCGAGCAGAATTACTATCGAGGCTTCGCGCGCGCCGATCTCCGTAGCCGCGATCGGCGGCTACGGAAGGATCAGGACTGGGATGAGGTCGAGGGCGCGTTCGTGGCGCAGGTGTTGGGCGAGTCGCTCCGCTGGCTCGGGGTGATCGATGTCGGCATCGGCGCGGGGGCCGACGCCCCGCTCGCGGTGCGCCTGACAGAGTTGGGGCGGCGTATCCTGCGCCAGGATGCGACGGTGGTGGCACCCGTTGCCGGTGGCGGACTGGCGCTGATCGTGCAGCCGAACTTCGAGGTGCTGGTGCTCGATGCGCTCGGCAACCTCGATCTGGTGGCCCGCCTCGATGCGTTCGCCGATTCGCAGAGTCTCGATCGCGCCGCCGTCCACACCCTCACCCGCGCCTCGATCGTCCGGGGGCTGGCGGGGGGGCTGAGCGAGGGGCAGATCGTCGCGGCGCTGGAAGGGGGGGCCGCCTCGCCGCTGCCGCAGAACGTCCGCCAGACGATCGCCGATTGGGCGCGCGAGTTCGAGCGGGTCCACGTCCTGCGCGACGTGGCGGTCCTCGAAGCCCCCGACGCGGCGACCCTCGATCGCTGGCTCGCCGACCCGGCGCTCGCGGCGGGGTTCGCCCGGCGTCTGACGCCGACCGTGGCGCTGCTCAACGAAGGTGCGCCGACCGGCATCGTCGAGGCGTTGGGGCGGGAGCAGCAGGAGGTCTGGTCGATCAATTACGCCCTCGACCCGCCGCAGGTGCTCGACCTGCCGCGCCCCGACCGGATCGTGGTGCCGTCGCAGGACGACGATCCCTATCTGCGCTATCGGCTGGTGCGTTTCACCGATCCCGAGCCGACGGCGGAGGGCACCGACGCGACCTATCGCATCTCGCCGGGATCGCTGGCGCGGGCGCGGGAGGCGGGGCAGCCGATCGACGAGATCCTCTCGTTCCTCGGCTTCAAGGCGCGCGCGGGCCTCGCGCCGGACGACGTGCTGACGCTGCGCGGCTGGTCCGGCTACTATCAACCATTCCACTACGCGCAGGTGCGCGCGGTGGAATTGCCGCCCACCGCGAACTGGGGCGACCTGAGCCGGGTCAAGGCGCTGCGCCCGCTGATCCTGCGGATCCTCACGGCGAATCTCGCGCTGGTCGCCGAGGAGCGCTGGCCGCAACTCGAAGCGGCGTTGCAGGCGCGCGGCATCACGGTCAGCCCCGGCCTGGATGTGCAGCCGCAGGCCGAGAAGCGGAGCGCGGCCCAGCGCACCGCCGCGAGCCTTGGCCTGCCGACCGGGCGGGATCTTTTGGAAGGTGTCGCGGCGCAGGGCGGGCGCGGGGGGACACGCCGGGACGGTTTGCAGGCGCTGAGCGGGCGACAGCTCGTGGAGTTCATCGAGGCGGCGCTGGACGCGAGTCAGCCACTCGTGATCGAGTATCAGCAGCCGAGCGAGCGCCGGGGCACCGTCCGCACGATCGAGCCGTATGAGCTGCAACTGCGCGGCGGTTCCTATTACCTCCACGCCTTCTGCCGCGAGCGCCAGGACGATCGGGTCTTCCGCCTGAATCACATCCTGGGGATCGCCCTCGCGCCGGAATGAGCCGACCGCCGCGCGCCGAGATGAAGCGTATGCGCCGATGCGGTATGCTGCACCGATGTGTCGGTGTGCTGCGGCGATCTGCGATCGGCATGTGCCGACCGCGCCATGACCAGCGACGCCGACGACAGGGAGCAGCATAGATGCCCTACCATCCCGAGAACCCACTGATCGTGCAGGGGGACCGCACCGTCCTCCTCGAAGCGGCGAACGCGCGCTACGAGGAGGCGCGCGACGCGATCGCCGCGATCGCGGAGCTGGAGAAGAGCCCCGAGCACATCCACACCTATCGGATCACCCCGCTCTCGCTCTGGAATGCCGCCTCCGCCGGGCTGACCCCCGATGCGGCGCTGACCGAGTTGGAACGGCTGAGCAAATTCGATCTGCCGGGCAACATCGTCCACGACATCCGCGACTATATGTCCCGTTTCGGACGCTTAAAGCTGCTGCGGTCGGACGCGCACGGCGGCAAGCTGGTGCTGACCTCCGCCGACCCGATCCTGATCACCGAGATCAGTCGCGCGCGCAAGGTCAAACCGTTCATCCTGGGGACGCTCGACGAGCGGACCCTGGAGGTGGATGCCGGGATGCGCGGCCACCTGAAGCACGCGCTGGTGGAGTTCGGCTATCCGGCGGAAGACCTGGCCGGTTACGTGACCGGTGCGCCGCTGTCCCTCGGGATACGGACGACGACGCTCGGCGGGCGCGACTTCGACCTGCGCCACTACCAGCGCGAGGCGGTCGATGTCTTCTGGGCGTCCGGTGGCAGCAAGGGGGGGAGCGGTGTCGTCGTCCTCCCCTGCGGCGCGGGGAAGACGGTGGTGGCGATCGGCACGCTGGCGACCGCGCAGACGCACACGCTGATCGTCTGCTTCGGGACGAACGCCGTGCATCAGTGGATATCGGAAATCCTCGATAAGACGACGCTCCCGCCGGAGATGATCGGCGAATATACCGGCGAGTTGAAGGAGATCCGCCCGATCACCGTCACCACCTATCAGGTGCTGACCTACCATCCGCCGAAGGGGCGGCGCAAGGGGGGCGCGGACGAGCCCGCCGCGCCGAAGAGCCGCCCGATCGCGGAGGAGTTCCCGCACCTGGGGCTCTTCACGAGCCGCGATTGGGGGCTGATCATCTACGACGAGGTCCACCTGCTCCCCGCCCCGGTCTTCCGCGTCACCGCCGAGATCCAGGCGCGGCGTCGCCTCGGGCTGACCGCGACGCTGGTGCGCGAGGATGGGCGGGAGAGCGATGTTTTCTCGCTGATCGGCCCGAAGAAGTACGACCTCCCCTGGAAGACGCTGGAAGGGCAGGGCTGGATCGCCACCGCCGACTGTTGGGAGGTGCGCGTGGCGCTGCCGCCCGAGCTGCGGATGGCCTACGCGCTCGGCGAGGATGGGCGCGACAAGTACCGGATCGCCGCCGAGAACCCGGAGAAACTCGTCGCGCTCGACCGCCTGGTGGCGATGCACCGCGACGACAATGTGCTGATCATCGGGCAGTACATCGATCAGTTAGAGATGATCGCGGAGCGGGTCGGTGCGCCGGTGATCACCGGCAAGATGCCGAATCGCGAGCGCGAGAAGCTCTACGACGCCTTCCGCCGGGGGGAGATCCGCACGCTGGTCGTCTCCAAGGTCGCGAACTTCGCGATCGACCTCCCGGACGCCAACGTGGCGATCCAGGTGTCTGGCACGTTCGGCTCGCGACAGGAAGAGGCGCAACGCCTGGGGCGGATCCTGCGTCCGAAAGGCGAGGGGGTGCTGGCGCACTTCTACTCGATCGTCACGCGGGACACCAACGACCAGGAGTTCGCCGCGCGCCGGCAACTCTTCCTCACCGAGCAGGGGTATCGGTACACGATCCTCGATGCGACGGAACTCCTAGATCGGGCAGAGGCGACCGGGGGGAATCGCTGAGGGGCGGGCAGTCGTGATCGTCATGGCTGTCGCGCTCGCGGGTCGAGCGGCGGGGCGACATCGGTCGCCGAAGCGCGTTGCGGGCGGTCGCCGCGCGGCGCGGCGCGTATACTTGCCCCTTGTGCGCCGGTGCCGGACATGAGGTGGCGCGAGGAAGGGAAGCGATGACACAGACGGAAGGGCAGTCGCAAGGGAGCGCCACGGACACCGGGCGTTGGCCGAGTCGGGAGGAAGCCTGGGCCTTGATGTGCGAATGGGTGCGGAGCGAGAGCCTGCGGCGGCACATGCGCGCGGTCGAGGCGGCGATGGGGGCGTATGCCGCGCGCTTCGGCGAGGATGTTGAGCGCTGGCGGGTCGTCGGCATCCTGCACGACTTCGACTACGAGCGCCACCCGACGCTCGATCAGCACCCGCAGGACGGCGCGGCGACCCTGCGCGAGCGCGGCTACAGCGAGGAGTTGATCCAGACGATCCTCAGCCACGCGGATCACCTGGCCCTGCCGCGCGACACGCCGATGAAGCGCGCGCTCTTCGCGGTGGACGAGGTGACCGGCTTCGCGGGCGCGGTCGCGCTGGTGCGCCCGGAGAAGAGGATCGCCACGGTGACGCCACAATCGTTCAAGAAGAAGATGAAGGACAAGGCGTTCGCCCGCGCGGTCAGCCGCGACGACATGACGCACGGCGCGGAACTCCTCGGCGTGTCGCTGGACGAACACATCCAGATCGTCGTCGAGGCGATGGCGGCGATCGCCCCCGAACTCGGACTGGCGGGCGTGTCAGCGCCGATCCCCGCGCCACAAGAAGGAGCATAACTTCGTGCCAGCGATACGGATGCGCGTCGCAGCGGTCGCGCTCGGTTTTGGTCTCTTGTCCATTCTCTTGACTTCTTGCGGTGCCGGTGTGCGTCCCACACCGACCGGTGGGGCGAGTGTTGGCACTGCGGTTCCCGCCGCCGGATCGCAGCCGAGCGGCGCGGTGGCCCCCGCCGCTTCGAGCGCGGCCACGGCGCGCAAGCAATACAGCGCGGCCCCCCCGACGACCATCGATCAGAACAAGACCTACATCGCCACGATTAAGACGAATCAAGGCGATATCAAGGTCCAATTGGACCCCAAAAACGCGCCGATCACGGTCAACAACTTCGTCTTCTTGGCGCGGGATGGCTATTATAATAACGTTCCATTCCATCGTGTGATGAAGAATTTCATGGTACAGTCCGGTGATCCCACAGGCACCGGTACGGGGAGTCCTGGCTATACGATCCCGGACGAACCAGTGAAGGGCAATTACCAGGAGGGCTCGATCGCAATGGCGAATACGGGCCAGCCGAACAGCGGCGGCGCACAATTCTTCATCTGCGAGGGCAATGGTTGTCAGTCCTTGCCCAAGACATACAGTCTCTTCGGTCAAGTCACCGATGGGCTTGATGTACTGCACAAGATCGCGGATGTGCCGGTAACCAACTCGGCGAGTGGCGAAAAGTCAAAGCCGACACAACAATTGACGATCAATACGGTCGAGATCAGCGAGCAGTAGCCAACCGTCAGCCCGATCGGGGCGGCAACGCAGTGACCAACCGTCGCCCGACTGGGGCGATGGAGAAGGATAAGGAGGATACCTTCCGATGAGCGCCCAGAAGACGTGGCAGAGCGCCCCCGAGATGCAGGTCGACCCCTCGAAGCGCTACAGCGCGACGCTGCACACCAGCAAGGGGGACATCGCCTTCGACCTGCTGATGAGCGATGCGCCGAAGACGGTCAACAACTTCGTCTTCCTGGCGCGCGAGGGCTTCTACGACGGCTCGCCGTTCCACCGCCTGATCAAGGGCTTCATGATCCAGGGCGGTGATCCGACCGGCACCGGCACCGGTGGCCCCGGCTACAAGTTCCCCGATGAGCGCGTCAGCCGCCGCTATGGGCGCGGCATCGTGGCGATGGCGAACGCCGGCCCGAACACCAACGGCTCGCAGTTCTTCATCTGTCACGGTCCGAACTCCGAGGGGCTGCCGCCGAGCTACACGATCTTCGGCAAGGTCACGGATGGCCTTGATGTGATAGATGCGATCGCCGATGTGCCGACGACCGGCCCGGAGCGCTCGACCCCGACCGAGAAGATCACGATCGATTCGGTGACGATCGACGAGAAGTAAGGCAGCGCAACGCGCGGTAGCCGGA
>JAABUH010000415.1_pt1 | contig 62924 bp, 115 predicted proteins | sample 5559121 | NCBI WGS metagenome assembly JAABUH01 (sample SAMN10711871, study PRJNA513364) | rock metagenome | isolation source: Antarctica rocks | place: Antarctica: Victoria Land, Battleship Promontory nord | collected 2015-12-28 | reverse complement strand
CACCACTCTCAATAATCGACATCACCCCCTACCTCCCCTCCTCCTCCTCCTCCTCCTCCCCCGCCTTTACGGAACGAGCGAAAGTCGCTCAATCGCTACACCAAGCCTGCAGGGACCTCGGGTTCTCTGTCTCCGCATCTCCTCCTTCCTCGACCCCGGGGAATGTTCCGAGATCCTCGATCTCGGTCGGGAGTTCTTCAGGTGGCCGCAGGAGGAGAAGGATGCGATAGGTCTGGAGAAATCTGATGGGTGTCGCGGTATGTCCCCTTCTCCCCTTCCGGTCTGCAAACCTTTCAACAGCGGACGATTGATGTTGAGCGCACAGGGTATCAGAAGCTGCATCAGAATATCACGCAGGGCAAAGCGGATCACCATGAAGGCCTCGACTTCTACGCTCCTTCCCCATACCCTCCCACTCACACGTCCTCGGATGCGAGTGGGAATGGCAATGGGCAGGGGAAGCTGAGACCGCTGGAGGGCCCGAACGTGTGGCCCGAGAAGCCGGAGCGGATGAGAGGTGTGCTAGAAGGGTGGGTGGAGAAGATGAAGGTCCTGGGAATGGCGGTGATGCGGGGTATGGCGGATGGGTTGGGTATGAGTGAAGGGGAGTGGGAGGGGTTGAGAGGGATGGTGGATGATACTTTCTGGGTGATGCGCCTTATCGGTCAGTCCGCCCTCCCTTCAAACCCACATTACCCAACCGAAGCCTGACGCGGGTCAGACAGGGTATCCGCCATTGCCCGAAGGGGCGGACGGTGTATCGTGCGGTGATCATAAAGACTACGGCTGTCTCACGTATGTCCACCTCACCTCCCTCTCTCTCTCTCTCTCTCTCGGTCTGAATACCGAGGGCTGACAGCACCAGGTTCCTACTCGCCGACCCATGCCCGGGTTCGCTCCAAGTCCTCTCCAAATCCTCCTCTTCCTCCCCGTCCACATGGCTCCCCGCCGACCCGATCCCAGGCTGTGTCGTAGTCAACATTGGCGCGATGTGGGAACTCTGGTCCGGCGGACTCTACCCAGCGACTTTACATAGGGTGGTCCATCGGAATCCGGTTTATAGGGTCTCGGTGCCGTTCTTCTTTGAACCGAATTTCGGGGCGAGGGTGGGGGTGCTGGATGCCGCTAGACGGAAAGCCAGGGAGGAGGGACGGGAGGTGAATATTGGAAAGGATGGAGGGGAGGGAGGGGTGACGATTTATGGGGAGTATCTGTTGGAGAAAGTTGGGGGTAACTTCACATACTAGCTGGGGAGTGGATCGATTGGTTGGGATTACATCGTTGTGTGGCTCGAGCATGGTTTGAAGCATCTCTCGCGTGAAGCATTCCGGCTAGTCAAGATGTGTTTGCTTGCCGTGTTTGCTTTGCGATGAACCTGTTGATGGCCCGGAAGCTGAGCGTCCTGATTTGTGCGTAGGACACGCATGAATGGTGCGCAGACATTACATGTCATCCCCATGCTTGCGTATTGCTGCGCAGGTGTCAGCTCGGACTCAGCTCGCGAAAGTCGCACCCACCTATAGTTGACTATCAAATGCCCCTCCGTGCCGAAGCACTGTCTTTGGCCGAATTCGGAAAGCGTGAGGGCAGGCGATCGAAAAGGTGCGGAGGGAGAGAAGGAGAGAGATATACCAAGTCAGCCGTCAACTCCTAGCCCTCTGGATTCGGTTCCACCCACCTTGAACAGATTCCCAACCGTATCATCCGGCGCGGGCGCAAACGCCGCATTGATATAAGTGAACTGCGCGACCGTCACGACCCGTCCCAATCAGGCTTGGAGAGACGTACGAGTGGATCCGCGTGGTTGAGGCCGAGCTGAGTGCGGAGAAAGACGATGACCGCTTGGAATCGGTTGCCGGCGGTGACTTTGAAGACGTTGTTCTTCATGATCGGGGCGGAACCTATGGATTTGAAACGGACGACGACTGAGGACGGAAATATCAGTGACGAGACTTGATAGGACAAGAAGACGAGGAGAGCAGGAAAGGGAGTGAGATGGAGAAGGGAGGATTCAATGGAATGAGGTGGAACGAGAGGAGCTGGCCTTTTTGCGAGGGAATGTTGGCCCAAGACGGTTGACTGACCTTTCGATGCATCTTTCTGCTTGTAATGCTCGAATGGCGGGGAAACAGACGGACCTCCTGGAGCTTCGCCGACGCCTGACGATAGGAGCTCAGCGATGGGAGCCGCCGCCGACATGCTTCCGCTCTTACCGTGGAATAAGGAGGAAGATTGAACAGCAAACTAATAAGAATCTCGCCATTCTGATCCACCCTTCCATCTTTCCTTCCACTTCCTCATCTCGCTCTTTTCTCTTCCTCATTCGATCGAGTTGTAAAAAGTATGAGCGACCCCTCTGACCACCCCGGAAAGTCCACCTCGAACCCCCTCTTCGTCGCTCATCCCCCTCCTCCACCCACCGCCGAGTCAGTCCCTCCAGCTCCTACGCCCACCGAAGCCGGACCATCCACGTCCCAACCACCCTCCGAGACCGTCAACCCACTCTTCGGGGCGACTCCTCCCCTCATCCCCACCGACGCTCTCGCTCCGCCCACAAAGGATACCCCTCGAGATCGACCCAGCCCATTTCCATACCGTGACCACCCTTATTCACCCCCAGTACGTCCCCCTCCGTCTCATATCCCCTACTAACCCACCCATCCCGACCAGTCCCAAAACGCACCATTCCTTCCCCCTATGACGTCCTCATCCCCCATCCCCCAATTCCTACGAAGATTGACCTCCCTCCTCTCCCTCATCCTTGCTACCTCCGCCCTCCTCGCAGCTGGATGTTCCATTTTCTTCCTCCCCCTTCTTCACGCGACTTTCTCCGCGCGGGCGGCGGTGGTGGGTCAGCAGGTCGACCGGGTGAAAGCACTCCTCAGCCGACTCCGGGAATTGCGCGGGAATCGATTATATCCTCCCATCTTCAACGGCGAATCCCAGATTCCATCTGAAACCGACCCAGAGAAGAAGCAGGACAAGGAGGAGCACGAAAAGGAAGAGGAAAGACCACTCGTGCTAGAAGAACTCCACTCCCGCCCCTCCACCCCCACTTCCTCCTCCACCCACCCTCCCACTCCTCCTCCAAACCTCACGGACCCCACCCCCTCCCTCACCCGCCTCTCAACCTCCCTCCAATCCCTCTCCTCAGCCTTGAGCTCCACATCCACGACACGCACCTCCCTCCTCTCCACACTCGAGTCCTACACATCCCATCTTCATCGTGAGATCTATCTCCGTTCCTCCTCTTCCACTGCCGCAGGGAATTACGGGATGCCGGTCAGTCTCGGCACGCTGGGTCACAATCTGAACAGTGAGATCGGTGGGGCTGGGGCGGATAGGAGAGGGGAAGAGTGGGATGGGGTGAGGAAGGAGGTTAGGGCTATAAAGGGGATGTTGTTGGGGAGGAGGAGTTTCGGGGTGATCAGTGGGGCGGGGACTTGAGAAGCTACGGAGGGATTGGGATTGAGACAGGGAGGGTTTGTACAGGGGCAAAGGAGGAGCCAGCTACGGTAGAATTTGGGGAAGAGGAGCAGGGCTCAAGGGGATGATGTGGAGGATATGGGGTTGTGAGTATGGATAAGGGGGTTGAGGCGGGTCAAGATATATGAATGGATACACTGTGTGACACATCGTCAATCTTCATCCCCTCCTCCATCCGCCAAGCTATCCATCAACTACTCTCCATCAGTCATCTTCCGCCAACGCCAAGGAAAGGCACTCACCATCTGAGCAAAGTCGCCTTCGTCATCGTCATCGTTCCCGTTCCCACCCCCATCACCGTCCCCACCCCTATCCGCTCCCACTTCGTCCCGCGACGAGACCTCCTCTATCCGCTCTTTCCCCTTCGGCGCCCGGGACTGGAATCGATTCATCTCAGGTACCTCCCCATTCTCAGGCGGGCCTAAATGTAACGCCCGTTTCTTCTTTGGCGGACTGGCCCCAGGCCTGCTCGACCCCGTCAACCTTCAACTTTGTTCCGTAAGGGAATTGCTTACTCAGGAGGTGATGGATCCTTGAAACTCTCTAGCGGAAGTTGCTCCTCATCAGCGTAACGCACACGTTTCCGACTCGGCGTCCCCGGAGGACTCGGCACGCTACGGTCTCTCAGCTCGTCACGGTCTATTCGAAGCTGGATGACGTACCTTTCCGCGTCCGTCCGCCCGCCCTCAGTCTCATCCACATCCGAGCTCCTCTCCAGGAACGCGTCTAGCTCAGCCTGCGCATCCTCGTCCCACCCCGCTCCATCAGCTTCCTCCCCCACGTCCTCATCTCCATTACCCTCTTCCAGCCCATCCCCCGTTGGCTCATCCACGACAATCGTCGGCGTGTTGGGTCCACTCGTTGATGCCAATCCACTTTGCCCCGCCAAGAAATCCTCCTCATCCTGCCTCGACCAAAGCGCCACGCTCTTCCAGAACCACCCCACCCAGACCACCTTCGCGCCCCGGATTTTGCCAGCGCGGTAGGTCTTCTCGGTGCCCAGGGTGGCTGTGACGCAATGCGTGACGTCTTTGGTGACCTCGGGAAGACAGTGAACGCCGAATGCTTCGGCTGTGAGCCAGATGTCCGAGCTGGTCTTGCCGATCAGAAGTGTGACATTGTATCTCACATGCAGGCTTACGTTTCCGGAGGGATGTGACGAGGGATAACGCCGGAGAAGACGAGGGTACATCCAGCTAGAACTCGGGACTTGAGGTCAGGGATGATGAGCTAGAAGGATTATTAGCGAGACGATCTGTAAGATTCCCCGAACAGCTCACCTCGACATCGCACCCCAGAGGTAACGCTCGCTTGACCTCACGATCCGATCTCGCATCGTACGCCCGATAGAAAGCCAAATGGACATGTTTGAGGATCTCAACGTTTTTCAGCTGTCAACGATCGATCGTGACAAAGCTCACATCTGCGACTCGGTCCAGCTCCTCATCACAACCGTTCAGCAGCGGTTTCCGAGCCTTCGTCGGGGAGTCAGGCGGTGTCGTCGACCTCGTTTCCTCCTTCGACTTGGTGTCCTCCTTACCTACATCCACGCCGTTGATGGCAATAGCGACAGCCACAGCTTCTTCCGCATCTCCCTTCTTCTCCAGCTCTTCTTGCATCTTTGCGAGAGGTCTTTCCTCGCTGACCTGGTCTAGAAGCTTCGCTTGAGCTATCAGCCCTGACAATTCAGGTAGCTTTATTGGAGTTGGAGACGATGAAGCGGATGATGGTGATTCTGTTGATGTACTGGACGCTGCGGCGGTAGGAGATGAGGATGGGGATGAGGTTGGATTGGGTGATGTTGGGGGCAGGAAAGACCCGTTGATGTCGCCAATCCCAACAAAGAAGTCGTCTACGCCCACCCAAATCAGCCGGGCGACTTCTTGATAAGAGCTGCACATACAGGGGACGACCTTCACCAAGTTCGGACAGTCCGCCCAGACGTCCGACCGGTCGTCGATAACGACTACCATACTCTGATCCGTCGGGAAAAGTCTCTTCAAGCTCTTCTGGCTAAAACCTAAACCAACCACCATGAGCTGAACCCCGATGACTATCGACAGATCCTCACTACCACTCTCATCCCGACTGAGTATCCGCCCGCCGAATGTGGAGCCGGTAGGATCGATGACGGAGCATATCGCATCGGCGTAACTCCGGGTGCCCATGGTGTAGACGTGCATCTCGTAGAGGTTGGACGTAGAGGATAGGAAGCGTTGGAGTCCAGGTCTAGGCGAGATTCAGCGGTCGCTCACGACGGAAGGCAGCAACGGCAGGAAAGGTGGATCGAGGAAGAGATGCGGGAGGCACGACAAGTATAGGCAGAGAACTGACCGTGGCTTGGTATAATACCACCTCCCCATACCCTGTCCCCTATATCCAGGCGGCAGATCGTCCGCCAGCTGAAAGCGCGCGACATCCTTGAGCGCAGCAGCATTCGGATTCTTCTTCGTCGGCTGTTTCCGCGGACGTGGTGTTGTCGGCGGTGTGGTGCTTCCAGCTCCTGTATCCTCTCTGACCTCGTCCACGGCTGCACCGTCCTCCTTGATCCCTTTTTCATCTTCATCGCTAGGTTTCGCTGGATCAGAGTCTTCCCGCTCATCATCCTCCTCAATCTCTGCCATCCATTCCCCGACTGTTGGATCGACGGTGGTATGTATGATCGTCTGGTCGAGGTCCACGATCAAGCTGAGTCTTCTCCCTTGCAGCAGGGTATCCCTCGTTTGAGTCTCCAGCCTCCGCGCTTCCTATCCAGCACCTGTATCAGCTACAGGAAAACCCCGCTTTGCTAACGGGACACACATCAGTGGACACGGTAACGCCTAATGCGTCGTGGGCAAGCTCGAAAGCGCCCGGATATCTCGACGGGCCAGGCTGGGAGTTCGGTGCCGAAGTCCGCAGAGAGAGGTAATCGTGCCTAATCTGTTGTCAACAAAGTAACGCAACTATTGGAAGAGGGAGATACGTGGTCAAGTCTGCTCCGCAAATTCCACACATCCCGCGCAACTGGACAGGATGGGAACAAGGCTTCTGTACCCAAACTACCGGTTTCCTACCATAGATACCACCATCAACACCACCATCACTTTCTCGCTAGCTTTGGAAGTCGGCTGTGGACCTACCCAGCATGTTTCCGCTCGACAATATACCCATCCCGAAACTCCTGATCCCACCTGACCACCTCCCCCTCAATCGAAATCTCCCAAGTACCCACCATATCATTCTCTCTCGCCTCGTCATCTTGTTGCCCACCTTTGCGTGCCGTCGTCCAGCTTCGACGCTCGAGCTCGCGCCGAGAGGTGTCGGACGTGAAAGCGTATTCGAGAAGCCGGTCTCCCCGGGAGATGTGGGTATTTGATGGAGCGAGGACGCGGGTGATCGTCAGGGGGTAGGGGAGGTTCGGGGGGAGGGGCAGGGGGGTCGGGGGGTCGGACATGTTGGTCCCCGCAAGACTTGTCCTCAAGTCGACGAGAAGCTGATCATGTAGTACGGCTTCGAGATTGATATAATCCGTCACAATGCGCTAGACAAGTTGAGATTTGCATTGTAAAAAGGTGAGAAGGCATGACCGAGAATCAAGGGGAGGTAAGGACGAAACGAATCCGTAAAGCGGATATCTCCACTCGTTCCTGGCAACGTCATTCCACCTCGGTCGAGGTGGGTGAGTCAAAGCTGGAGACAAGAGGAAAAGCTAGCCGATCATTACGAATCTGTGCCCCAGGTAATCACACCAGCCCAAGCCGGTCCAAGCCTATGCTACCGAGACAAGCTTGACATCGAACCTCAACGTCGAGCTACTCCCATCAGCGCCTTACAGCTGACTGAAGAAGGAGGAGAAGACTCACTTCTTAGGTATCCCCGGAATCTTTTGATTCCCATACGCCAACCCTGCCGGAATCTACACCACTTTGAGCATTCGATCCCAGGCAAAGCCAGCAGGCAAGGACTCACGGTCAACCGCCTCTCCCCGCCAACCGCCATTCCCGCCAATCCCTGATCCCAACCACTGATGACCTCCCCCTTACCAAGCACGAACGAGAATGGTTTCCCGGCAGTATTCGCATCGAACTGCTTGCCATTCTCCAGTTTCCCGATATACCTGTTTAGCGTCAGACCGGAGCTCGAATGCGCGAGGAGAGAGGGGCGTACCGCATACCGAGACGTTTTCCGGCTTTGGCCACTGGTCCGTCCCCGACTTTCACGTCTTCGAGGATCAGGCCGGATGGAAGGAGCTTCTACGAGTTCTAGTCAGCCACCTGTAAATGTTGTTGAGTTCCGGTGAACCAAGTGTCTGTATGATGGTATGCATAGGGTGTACGTGCAAGAGCGATCTTAACGCCTCACCTTCTGAGGCTTCGCTCCTCCAACCATCGCACCAGCAGGTTTCGCTCCCCCTGCTGTCACAGCCGGCTTCAATCCCCCCGCGACCGCAGCTTTCGCCTCCCCACCCGCCCCCTCCGGCTCGAGCTTCGCCTTCTTCGCCAACTTCTTCCTCTGGCTCTTGCTCATGCCCTCAGCAGCGGCGGTGCCGGTAGCGCCAGTGGCAGCAGGCTGGGGCGCAGGCGACTCGATCTCCTCAGCTTTCCGCTTCTGCGAAGGAGCGGGAGCGGCAGCAGGTTTCGACGCGGCGGCAGAGGGAACGGAGGGTTTCGCATCGGGTTTGACCTTGGGTTTCGCGTCGAGGGTGGGAAGGGACTTTCTTAGTGAAGCGGCTGGCGTGGTCTCCGGGATTTCGGTGAATCTCCTGGAGATGACCGTTAATATGGTATAGCTAGGGAGGTTGTTTGACGTACCCCTTGATGGCCTCCTCTTCGTCCTCGTCAAGCTCTTCATCCTCAAGCTCGGAGTAATCATCGCTCCCTGAGAATTCAGAATCTGACTCGGGCTCGTATGGGACTTGGTTGATGTAGTTTCCGATGAGGTGGACAGCGCTGCAGAGCATCAGATCAGCCAGTGAACCGCTATAAAAGAGTTTGGACGTACTTCTCGCCGGAGACCTCGAATTGGAAAGCTTCGCCCTCAACGAAAGTGAGGTTGAGGGTCGCCTGCTCGATCTGGATGATGCATTAGCTTTGACGATCTCAACGCGGTTATGAAGAAATAGCTCACCTTCCCCGGTATGAGCGAGCATAGAACGACCGTCTCCTCAACCTCATCATCACTATACTCATCATCCTCATGAGCCTCGTCATCCTCATCCCCCTGACCATCCGCATCACCATCCTCATCCACCTCATCCCCTCCCACCCCATTGACCATCTTCCCCTTCCCCCCCTCCACCTCATCATCCAACTCAGATCCATCCCCCATCTCATTCTCCATATCCGAATCCAGCTCATCATCCGAATCAGAGTCGATAGGCGGTAACGGATGATGTGTGATCTTCACGACGGAACGTCCGTCGGCGGAACGGAGCTCCTCGCCGAGAGCGGCGTTTGTGATTTGGAAGTCGCGCCGGACGTAGAGGGGGTGTTTCTCTCCCGGGAGGAGCGTGAGGCTCTAGGTAGAGCATTAGCTCAACGGGATCGTGAGAAGTGAGAGGTGGGAGGAGACGGACCCAGAGATTCATCTTGACAGCCATTCTGGTGGATAGAGCTGCTTTTGGACTTTGACGAAAGTTTTGAAAATCAGGACATTCAACTTTTCATGAATCACCTGTGCCTGAAACCATGGGAATTCGGCGATACAGTCTTGATGGCACTTCAAACGGGCTTCTGACGATAGGATGCTCCTCCGCGTTTCGACACTTCGCTCTTTGATACATCCGTTGTTGAGGAGGATTCGCCAAAATGGTCAGTCATTGTGAAGCTGCTAGGTGCACGTCTGTCGTCGTCCATCATGGGCCACGCAGACTCTGCCAGGACAGCTGGCTGTGGGGATGTACGCTGACCGCTCTTCCAGTCCAACACACTCCGACCCTACCTCAATGCCGTACGAAGTACACTCACCGCCGCCCTCACCCTCGAGAACTTCTCATCCCAAGTCGTCGAACGGCATAACAAGCCCGAGGTCGAAGCTAGGTCAGCTATTTCATCCCGACACGCGGCGCAGACTTTCGCTCTGCCGGCTCAATCTGCACCGAAGATGAGGGAATCAAGCTGAACCGCGTGATTCCCCAGAACATCCCCCGAAGTCCTCCTACACCCCCTGATAGTCTCGCGCAACGAATCCGAGCGTGTCCTCATCGAGTCCTCGATAAACTCGGTCCGATTGAGCATCGCGATCAAGCAGGCCAACGAGATTGAGAAGATCCTGTGTCACAAGTTTACAAGGTTCATGATGATGCGTGCAGAGGGGTTCGTCATCCTCAGACGGAGATCACTGCCCGTGAGTTCCATGTCCCGTAGTCCCGTAATACAACCTCGAAATGCGAATCTGCCTCCCCCCACCCACCCCTTCCCCTCTCTCGCGGTGACTAGTCATAGCTGAGCAGGCGAGTAGGGCTATGATATATCCTTCCTGATCACCAATTTCCACTCCGAATCCATGCTCAAGCACAAGCTCGTCGACTTCATCATCCAATTCATGGAGGACGTCGATAAGGAGATCTCGGAGATGCAATTGTCATTGAACGCTAGGGCACGGATCGTCGCAGAGAGCTATCTGTCTACGGCAAGTACCTGACACTCATCGCTATCGCCGGATACTGATGGGAGATCTTCAGTTTGCATAGAAGGACCCGGGACATGTACGGCAGGATGGTAGTAAACGGGGCATGAGGATCATGCAGCGGTTTCCTCTGTATGAGGCGACCATTGGTGGTCAGGCGCATGCGTCAACCACGGGAAAAAATAGGCAGCGCAATGACCGTGTCGTCTATCTGCCTTCTTGTCTCAACATCCGGCCCGCACCTTCCTCTTATCCGGTAGAGTTCGTCTCTGATGACACCATCGAGCTCTGTCAGAGATGGTCGATATCCGACGTGACCAGCGACCGCATGAGGTGCCGGATATTACCGATGTTATGACCGTACCCAACCAATTATGATTTGGATCGAACTCACGCCCAAGCAACCTTCCTGCCTCGTCCGATGTCAAGGAATGTATACAATTGTCGAGCACACCCGCTGGTACTCGGTATGACTTGGATAATGAAAGGAAAACTACAGACAAATTGATGCAGTCAACAATGGGTACCGCACAAGTGCAAGCAAGGCTGTATCTCCATCAACAAGGGCTCAGCGTAAGAGGGATTTTGTAGATGTGGAACGTGTGAAATTGCGGTGGTTGTGAGCAGCCAATGTGAGACTACTCGGAGACACCTTTGTGAATATGTACTATATTTGGCAAAGTATGTCCGATGTAATCGGTAACAAATCTGGCGGTAGCGACATGTTTTGACCGTCTCCGATCTATGCATGACCGAATAGCAAACTCGTCAGGTAGCCATCACAGCGACGATCCGGAAATGTCTCGCAGCGGGATTGGTCGGATGTGAAGTCGATAACATTATTTCGCAGGTGACGCTATGAACACGAACATCAGATCCGAGGTAGTACGGTGGAGAGCTCACTAATGATCGCCTGGTGTCACCTTCTCGTCGATGTACGCCACACTGCAGCACTCATCAGCATCAAGTCTGGGTGAGATGGAAGAGAGGTCGGGACGTACACGGCGACATTGTACGGCTTCGGCCAGTACCCTGCCAATCTGACCGCGCCGCTCTCGTTGTCGTCCACCCAGCATTGGGCATCGCCCAGATCATAATGCTGACTCCGGAAGTAATACACCGCGACTCTGCAGGTGGATCAGCGGACTCCATGATCAGAAAGTCTCAGCTCACCTCCCCGCATTGACCTTGATCTCAACTCGTATCCGAGCTCCAGGCGTAGACGAGACCCAATAATGTTTCTCCTGATTCCAAACGAATGACTCCCAGCCCTCATGGCTCGTCGGCGTTATCGGATGTTCCCGGTCGTTTGCATCGGCACAGAACATCTTCGGTTGTGGTAGCCCGAGGATATGTCGAGCGGATGACGGGTCGGGTTTGGACGGGTCTAGCACATCACGAAGCGGTGCGAATAGTCCGATGGGCGAGATAGAATATGGCGTGGAGGGGAGAGCGAAATGGCGGGCTTCCGAAGCGAGAGCGGCGAGGGGTCCGGGTTGAAATGTGGTCTCCCAGCCTTCCGGAGCTGTGAATGGGTCGACGAGGTGCAGGGTGTCGAGCGGGTAGGGGATGTCGATGAGGTCGGAGAATGGTTTGGTGGAAGACAGGGTTTCTTCGTGGGAAGGGATGATCGGGAGACCGTAGCGTGAGAGCAGGCAGAGTTCGGTTTCAAGATATGCAATGAGGATGTCCGCAAGGACACGCTAAGGAGTCAGCTCAACACCTAATGTCTGACTCACGTGTCCCCGAGCATTGGGATGGAGGTGATCGGGCTGATAGAATGCCTGAGCGGTAGAGGACGGCCATCGGAGGTACGTATTCCACATCATTCGCTTCTGTCTGACAAGGCCATAAGCTTGAAGCTGTGAAGTGAACGCAACCTTACGAAATGTACGGTACATCTAGGTACGTGGCAATAGGAAGATGTACGGTCTGAGGGTCATAATATCCCTGGTCCTGCGCGACTTGCGGTGCCCAAGCCCCGAGGACTACGACCGCCGGTATCGACTTGAACTCCAAGAGAACGCGCAGGAGCTGATCGAAAAATGTCTGGTATAGCAGATCTCTCCGGGGTGTCAGCCATGCTCCACCATCAAGAAGGAATTCACGCACGTTTGGTCATTCACGTCGAATTCGAGGATGATAAGGTCGGCATCCGTTGCGATGTGGTGAGTCTTCGTTGAAGTCAGCGTAGTTGAGAGCAATGCGAACGATCATCGTACCCCACAAAAGGCGTAGTAGCTGTGGAAGTCAGCGATCATCCACTGATTCTGGTCGGACAGACCTCGAATCCATTCCGCCAATAGCGCCATTGAAGAACTCATGTTCCGCCTACATTCCGTCATGATCAGCTGCAGTCAGTTGTCATATGGACATCGCCTCACGCCAGGGAAAGTCTCCCGCACCCACACCTTCACAAGCGAGGTATAGCATCCCGGTCCATCCGGATCTCCTTGCGGATAGTCCGGACTCGGATGAAGCCCATGACATGCGGAAACTAAACGCAGAGTCTCCTCAGCAACCCATCTGCTTCACAACCAGAGGGAAACCACACACCACTGCCACCTAGGACTCCCACTTTGAGCGCCTTCCCTTCTCTCGCCGCCAAGAGCATCCTCCTAACCCTCGCCCCCGTCCCCTGAACCAACCTCGTCGTCCTCAACGCCTCCCGATGATAAACCCCACACAACCTCTCCCCCTCCTTCGTATGTCCACACGTACATTTCGAGTCCTCGGAAGGATATACCGAAGACGGGTGGTTCGCCGAGTCTGAGCCGGATTGGAGGACGACACGTTGAAGAGCGGGGAGGCCTGGGATGTTGGGGTGTACAACGGCGTAGATTAGGATGAGGAGGATAAGGGCAGATGCTATGGTGATGGGTTTCCACCATCTTGGGACCGTGCGGGAAGTGGAGGATCGTCGTTTCTTTCGTGCAATCGGTGGTGGAGAGGAATGTCCGTTTGGAATGGATAGGAGGGGATAGGAAGAAGAGGAGCCGGACGCGTGTGCGGAGGGGCCATATGCGGAGAGCTCATGCTCATTATCTGGTAGAGGACTTTGCGAGGGCATAGTAACTCCCGGGGGAGCGAGTCAGGCTTCTGCCTTGGCCGATCGAGGAGGTCCTCGAGTGTGAATTCCTCCAGAGAGACTTCCCATTTACGATCTTCAGGAACGCGTCGCAGAGTTTGCTTCCGCGTGGCGGATTGGCGGTCCTCCAACATGAACGGTAGGCGCAAATTCACTGACGGTGAAGAGCATTGCGCAGGCCCGCTTCGCGCGATGGCTTCATCAAACATGTCGTCTACGGCCGTGACGACCCGGTACATTTCCCTGCATGATCGCTCGTAATACAATCCCTTCCAATCCGACACGCTTCACTCGAACTTCACCGGAGAAACGAAACGTCGGAGCTCTTCCAAACCTCACCGCCCACCGTTGCGCAAACCATACTCCGCCGCCTCACTCCCTTCCAACCCCTCCAGATGTCCATGCCGCTTCACCATCACCGTCTTGATCAACGCCGCTTTCGGTGGCCATTTCGCGTCGAATACCTCGTTCAACTCTTCGAGCGTTCTCCCACGGGTCTCGACACCAAAGAAGAACCATACCAGCGCTAGTGACATTCATCACAGCATGAGTCCATGGATCGTGGTAAAGGAGGAGGCCTTACCGTAGACGAGATTGAGTGCTACGAAGACTAAATAATATTTCCAGTCGATCTAGTCTGGGGTTAGCCGTCAGATGCTCAAGCGAAGCGAAGGACTGACCTTCTCGAGAGCGATAGCTGTGACGTAGGTATTGTAGAGATTCGCCAAATTACTCATAATCACATGCTATCCCATCCCCGTCACCATCCATTACCCGAAGCCCGATGGGAACACAACTCACCACGCCCATCCCCTTCGCCCGGGTATGGTTCGCCAAACATTCCGCGCAGTACGTAGCCGTCAACGGGGTATAGATGAAGGAATACACGCATCCGAAGAGGAAGATGAAGGCTACGCCACCGTTCGATAGTGCTTGAGTTGGGTGACCGCTACCAGAGAATTGGGATGAGAAGCCGGTGACGGCAGCAAAGAGGCAGGCGAGGACGATGGATCCGGTCCAGAGTTTGGCGCGGCGACCGATCTTGTCGTTCGTGGCGGACCCGGCTACGGCACCGGTGCAGGAAACGATCGAGTTGGCGAAAGTGAGGAGCACTGAAGCGTCGTCAGCAGAGAGGCGAGAAGTGGAGGGGGGTAATCACGGCGTCGTTCGGTTGAGGCGATACCTAGGCGGGTGTACATCGAGGGCAAAAAATATGTGAGCACACTACCCATACGGTCATCTCAGTTTTCAAATATGTACGACGGGGACTCGACGTACGAATTCCCACTGAGCTGAGCGAAGAAGCTCATAAACGCAACTTGCAGGAATCGCCATCGCTGATTACGCGAGTCCACCCTAACAAGTAAAATCAGTATCGGCCACACGCAACTGAGTCCAACCGACAGATCGTAGTAATTCCACCAGCTCTGCGCCTGAGTGACCTTGATCCCCTGCTCAAACTCCCCCAACTCCAACTGCACGACCGGATGATTCACATCCCCCGCACCATGGTACTTTGCCAGTATCTTCGCCGCCTGCTCTGTCTTCCCTCGGGCACAGAGCCATCGTGGGGACTCGGGGATCAGGAGAGAGCCGACGAAGATAAATAGGGGAGGGATAAGCTGTAGGCCGAGCGGGAGGCGGAAGGCGAGCTGGGAGTGAGATTTGGAAGAAGCGTAGGCGACGCCGGTGGAGAGGATCGAGCCGGTGTAGAAGACTGCAGGACGTCAGCAGGCAGGAGGATTGAGAACATATGCGGACAGGTGTTGTAGTATCCGACAACGCGAGCGCGCCATTGAGGCGGTGCCAATTCAAGCGCATACGTTGGCGCGGAGGAAGTTCCAATGGATACGCCGAAACCAAGAAGAAATCGGCCACCTATCAAGCCGTTGGTCAGTCTGGATATTTGAGCGAACACTAGAGCGAGCATACCGAGAAGATAACTATCGTTCTGAGCAGCGGTGAGGATTGCCGCAGCCGCCATGATCAGCACCGAGCCCGTAGCCATACCTGCACGTCGACCGAAATGATCGCATATCGGGCCGGTGAAGAGGGATCCTACAATATTGCCGACGGTGTAACTTGTCTTCGTCAAAATACATGCCGAACAAAGAGAACTTGGGCGTACATGAGGAAGATACTGATTGACGAGTAAGTCCGGGTTCAATGGGTGACGAGCCACTCACATGCCGGTGGCTGAGCCGAGCTCCTTGTGATGGAAGTACGTCTTGTACTGCGTCATCGCGTTGATCGAGCTGAAGATTGACTACCAGGCCCCCAACCCCATCAGCTTGGTTTTCCCGCCAAATCGTTGGTAAGATGGACACACCCCATCAAATCCCGAAGCAGTTGCATTGAGCGCTGCAACAAGCAAGATCAAGTACAATTGGAAAGAGGTTCTCGAGAGCGCATTGAGCGGGGCAGCCGTGACGGTCTCGTAGAAATGCGAGTCTCCTTGGATTTCCGTCGTCTCCGCTTGACCTTTCGCCAGCGCCGGATCAGCTTCAGAGTCGGCGGTGCTGAGCATCGGTCGGATTCGGTCGATGGTAGGTCCCTCGACTTTCGAATCGGAGCTCATTAGCTTGGCCATGATGAGAATGTGGGAATGTCCCAAGCGGAGCTGAACGCGGGGTAAAGAGAGGAGCGGTTGATATACACACCGGTCTAAGTTACCTCTGTCCGCTCCCCACTCGGTCTCCCCCACTTTCGATAAGAGATCGAGGTCACGTGATAACGGCTTCCGAGCTACCGGCTTGCCGCCCAGAGAGGGGCAATACGGCATCGAAAGGCAAAGGACGAAAGGATTCCGGAACGCCTACGGATCGAGGTGAGGCATAGATCAAATCAATCGAATTTTCCCCACTCGAGGGAGGTGACTCGATTTCAGGTATCTGCCCAGACGTCTGGCCACATGCATTAGCCGTGAGATGGACAAGTGAGCGGCACAATTGTCGTCCTGCTGGAGGCGATGGTCGCCTAAAACGAGCCTCATCGTCTTTTCGGTCAACAAAGGTCAGGACGTTCCATAGCGCCTGGATTCTGGTCGTATATAAGTGCACGTCAAACCACGTGAATTTAGTCTCTGAGAATAATCGTGAATATTATACTCTTTTATCGGGAGCCCCAACGTGTCCGTGGAATTTATGTCATACTCCCGATAATGCTTAGGGCCGGGCCGCGGCCGTCCTCGGACCCACCGTCCGCGGGATTCCATTTGGATTGCGTCAACCACGTTGTGATACCCGAAAAGGAAGGAAGTTTTAGTTGGTCATCTCGAGTAGGTCATCAATCCCGACGACGTGGTCATCCTCGTGATGCTTCACCTCCCCCGACAAATCGTTCACATCACTAGTCCGGCGGCCACCATGCCCGCGGTCATTTACGGCTCCATCTTCCACGGGACTACAAATGTCTCTTTCCCCCTCTTATACTCCACACTTGAAAACTCACATCACACTTCACTCCTATTGTTGAGCTTTCCCATATTGGAGTCAACTCCATCTCGACCTCCTTTCGAACACTTCCTTTCACCACTTTTCACTGCTCCCCCATATTCCGTCCTTTTATCACTCCCCCACCTCCGAAATCATGGAAAACGATTCCAACGTCACGAGGATGACCTCAAACTCTAGCGAATCCCCCACACCCACTCTCCAGGGCTCGACCGGAAATCACACGACCGTCCCAGTGGCGACTACAGATCTAGGACAGGCTTTACCAAACGTCAAAACCACCGACGGCGAATTCGCCGAAAAGGATCATCACGTCTCTACAGCAGACGAGCCCGCAGCTGGCGACCTCGGACTTAAAAATGGTCATTACGACGAAAAAGCCACGCAGACACTCCCTCCCCCCGTCGATCCCACTCGAACAAAATCCACCACGAACGTCACCCACAACGCCGACAACGCGGCCGGCGGACTGACAGTACCCGGTCCCGGTATGCCGCCTAATACCAAGCCCACGTCGAGGCCACCCGGTGTCGGGATGTTCGGCGGTGCGGCGCCCGAAGGGATCGATGCGGAGGAGGGATTCTGGGCGCCTCATTCACAGTCTGAGGAGGAAGCGCGCACTGCTGAGAGGGCGGAGAAGGGTGCTGATCCTTGGGCGGTGAAGTTCGAGGTTACAGATCGCGATAATCCGAAGGTCGGTCCTACCTATTTTCCGCAGTGGCAGTGCTGACTTCAACAGCACTGGACTTTGTTATACCGATGGTGGCTCACGGCCATTGGGAGTTTACTGGTCCTCAACTCCACATTCGCCTCGACAGCCCCTGCCGGCGTGATCACCGACCTGGAGAAATATTTTACTTTCAGTCAAGAAGCCGGCGTCATGACCATCACCGTCTACGTCTGCGGTTACATGGTCGGCCCACTTTTCTGGGGACCCTTGTCCGAATCCTACGGTCGTCGACCGATCTTCATCATCTCCTTCTTCGCCTATACCTGTTGGCAAGTCGGATGTGCGCTCTCGAAAAACACCGGATCGATCTTGGTCTTCCGATTCCTGAGCGGTTGTTTCGCCGCTGCACCTCTCACGAATTCAGGCGCGCTGCTCGCCGATATATGGGATTTGGATCATCGCGGTCAGGCGATGAGCATGTTTGCTCTCGCCCCCTTCGCGGGACCATCCGTCGGACCGATCGTGGCCGGCTTCATCGATGTCACGGGAACGAGCTGGCGATGGGTCTTTTGGATCCTCGCGATCTTCGCAGGGGTCTGCCTCGGCATCATCGTGTTTTGTGTCCCGGAGACATACGCTCCTACTATCCTAATGCATCGCGCTCAACGGATGCGAAAGGAGACGGGCGAGGAAAGGTGGTACGCGCCTTGTGAATTGCGATTCGCTTCAGAGTCAGGATGTTACAGTACTGATGTGAGTCAATAGTGGAGCGGATGGAGCATGAATCTTGGGGAGAGAGACTGAGGGAGATCTTGTTCAAGCCATTCATCATGCTCGGTAAGCCACCACCCTACAAGGCCGATCAACAAAGCTGACCCCTGACGCAGCACTCGAGCCGATGTTACTCTCCGTCACGATCTACATGTCTTTCGTCTACGGTGTCGTCTATCTCCTCTTCGAAGCCTACCCATTCGTCTTCATCAAGAACCATGGATTCAACACCGGCGAGGAAGGGCTCTGTTTCCTCGGCTTCTTCTTCGGCGGAGTCCTCGCCGCCTTCGTGTGAGTCCACCCACGTCCAGCCAAAAGTCGCACTAATAGGTCCACCCCACAGGTTCTTGCTTTTGGTGGAGCCTCGATTCCAGCGCCATGTGAAGGATATGGATCCCGAACCATTTACGCCCGAAAAGCGACTCGAGATGTGCATTCTCGCCTCCTGGGCACTCGTCGTCGCCTTCTTCTGGTTCGCATGGACATCCTACCCTTCCATCCACTGGATCTCTCCGGTCCTCGCCGGTGGTCTCCTCGGATTCGCCGTGCTCGGGATGTTCGTCAGTCTATTCAATTACATCATCGATGTCTACCTCTGGTCCGCCGCTTCCGCTCTTGCGGCAACTACCGTCTGCCGGTCCGTGTTTGGTGCGGCGTTCCCGGCATTCTCGAATCAGATGTACGACAAGCTGGGCACGCAGTGGGCGTCTTCCCTGCTGGGCTTCATCGCTCTTATCATGGCGTGAGTCGTCCACCTCCATTCCAACTATGCAAGAAGACGCTTATAGGACGTAGACCCATCCCGATCGTGCTGTACAAATACGGGCCGTATCTCAGGGAGAAGTCCAAGTTCGCGCCGAACAAGGCTACAAGCTGAGAAAGTCTCGTGCGGAGTGATGAGGATTAGATGTTGCATGGAGAAGAGGTGGAACATTACGATAATAGTATTGTTTCCCCGATGAATGCAGCCCCGATGAATGCAGCCTATGATTGATCACCATCCCGCCGTTAGTCAGCTGTGAGCCGTTAAGCTAGTCAGTTGATTCGGCTGGCTGGTCAGGTGATCAGTCTCCCAATCATCCGCTGGGCGAATCGTCCGGACTGCCTAGAAAACGAAGGGGCTCCTTCCTGATCACTTGATCCGGATATGCAACCGCGAGGGATAGAAGAGCGGCTCGACCTGAAACTGGCAGTGTGATCCATGGCATGCGACGGATTGATTGATGCGAGGTGTGTGAAGTGAGGTAGTATGATCATTGCAACGGTTCCCGACTAATCTCATCAATATCACCCGGCGCAACACAATCCGACTCACCTCGACGACAGCTTGTTCAAAGAGATATACACGTCTGATCACTCATCAGCCTGGGCGTACATCGAATGTGTGCGACTCACCCGTCCCATACCCGTCCATCGAGATCAATCTGAGATCGCCTCCAAAGAACCGAGCGTACTGCGTGAGATCAGTTAGCATCCTTGACGCAAGCCATCCGCTGAAAAGAGCCACCAGTCTAGATAACGGTAGCCCATACCTGATTGCTCATCAGCTTGACTCTGTGAATGCTCGGCGTACTCACCCGAACCCAGCCATTGGCGCTTTGAAGTCCGACGACTCGATGTTCGCTTCCAATCCCTCGTCCCCCATCGTAGTATACAGGTATCTGACCTGATCAGCTTTTCCCCGAACAAGCGGGAGGAGGCTCACGTCCAGATCAACGGGATAGCGCTCCGCTGGATACCTCCTCCCTCGTCCGAGATCTTGATCGTGATATCCTCGCTACCCTCAACGACAACGACCTTGATAGGCGGGAAGGAGTCCTCGTGATCCACACCATATCGCTCGACCACCGCTCGGAGGGAGTTCTTCAGGAGTTCGAAGCAAATATGGGAACTGGGCGAGTCAGCGGCTTTTGTGGCACTGTAGGCAACTCACAGATGACCCGGGACGTAGGCGAAGGTGAGGTCTTTTGGGCAGAGCAACTGGATTGGGGGTCCCTTGAATAGGGCATAATGATCCTCGCAAACGAATCTCGCATTTTCTTCCGTCAGCTCCGTCAATACTGCAGCAACTCACCAATCGCCTCATGGCATATATCATGGACATTCTGCACAATCAGGCCATACACATACGGCTCTTGGAAAGACATACCGATTGTGTACATATGATCCCGACGTAATCCGGATGTGGTTGCAGTGTATTCAGCGCAACATCTGCGTGTCAGCTCAATCGGCTGATTCGCACTCACGCTGCCCGATGAGGAACCGTATTCCTATCCGACTCATGTAGAACCGATCCAACCATTCCTGGATACTCTGTCCTATCCGACCGGCTTTTTGATTCCGTTTCCATTCCAGTACACCCTGGGCGACGGTGGTGACGGTGGGGTCGTGTCGCTTCTTGATGTTCTGGAGGAGATGGGTGAAGCTTTCGTTGTAGTGGTGTACTTCAGGGGGATAGTGGGTGTCAGATGGAGGTGGAGAGAAATATCTGCGCATCTTAGGCAGGATCCGGTGAAGATTGAGGAAGGAGCATGACAAACCTCCGCTCGATGGGTATCCGTAATCTTGTCGCATTCGCTCCGTATCCGCTCCCATTCGTCCCTGCACCGTTCACCAGCATCCCCCGGTCTGACGCAAGCCCGCCCCCAGCCGGTCCTTCATGCATGAGCGGGTCGAGCGATGGATTGGGTGTAGCGGAAGGGAAGGATTGATTTCTGTCATCAGCCCCTACCCTGCCCGTTCGACTCACTTGTTCGACATTCGCAGCATGTCCTCGATCCCGGGCGTTAATCTCGGTCGAGGGAATGTGATGATTTCCTACACCTCTCATAAGCTCATGTGTTTGCTGCGGAATTCGCTGGACTCGCCTCGAAGCTCTGTGCATACCAAGCCTTAACCTTCTCGATGCTCGGCATCTTACTCAAGCCATCGGGCAAGGCGTCGAGCTCGACTACACGATGGGATAGGCGGATGGGCAGCTCTTCGGATAGGAATTGGGAGGCTTTGAGGAGTGTGCCTTGGGAAGGTTGTTGGCCGAAGAGCACCATCTGTTGGAGGGAGACTGCCGCGTCAGCTCGCCGAACCTGACATCATACCTACCGCCTGTCTGGGGGAAGGACGCGAAATGGTTGATCTTGTCCCATAACGCTGCAGAGATCTTGAAGCGGGACATGGTTTTAGATGAGATGCTCCGCGTTAATTACAAGTTGAATTGCAGTAATGCTTGAAGGTCGCTCGACTATGCGAAGACGTGCTGACCGAAGGCTCCTCAATTCCAATCCGACACCCCCACGAAAGCCCAAGATGATACAGGTGATGGATACAAGCTATTGGAAAGGAGAATAACGAGTCGACCCGGTTTCAGCAATTCAGGGACTGGCAGAGCGGATGTAGTGCCTGGAGGACGCTAGTCATGCGACACCCTGCACGCCTAAACTCACCTAAGGTACGGCTCAATCACGTGAATTTTGGAAATGTTGCGGAACTTTCTATTCCATACCTCCTTCTCGGTCCGACGAGCGGTATGTCGGGGACTCGTCCAGTTCAACGGAAGGCTGCGGCCTCGAGTCAGCTATCCACGAAGGTCCAACCACTTACTGAAAAACCTATGTACTCAGCTGACAATGGTACGGTAGAAAGAATATGAGCTTCCTCAAACGGATCTGGATACAGAGCAGTCTGAGGAAGACGTAAACGGGCAAGATCTCACCCCAGCACCAATCGCTGGTCCATCGAATCCGAGGCGCAACGGCAATGGCCTGTACAGACCTCCAACTCTAGGAGAGATGGACCGATTGCGCAATGCCCAGACGACTGGGTCCAGCAGCTTCGCTCTTCAGCTCGAGGCACTCCTCGCTTCCACTCTCCTACCGTCAACACCGCAAGCAGCCCTCAAATCCCTCCTTTCCTCTATCCACTCGCGCATCCGTTCACTCCCCATCTTACCCCCGCTTGCACCTCGCGAGGCCGTCAAGCGAATATCTATGACGTTTCCTGGCCCTGAGGAGTTCTCGCCGTTGAGGAAAGGGGCGGAAGTGCAGTGGACGCTTGGGTGGGAACGTCCGAGCGAGGTTTTCGTCGGGGGTAGCTGGCCCGTTTGCGGAGGGTATAGGAAGGGTAAAGGGCAGTTGGGTGGGATTGATATGGTCGTTGTGATGCCTCAGGTGGGTAAATTTGCGCTGGCCCGGTGCTCATGGCGGTTCAGGCGATGTTTTCGGCAAAGGACCGGATGTCATACCGGTACTTCCATAAACGGGCGCACTACCTCGCCGTTATCTGCGCTTCCTTGAACAAGTGGGCGGCACAAAGCGACACTCCGATGTATGGAGTAAAGGCTAGCTGGGAGTCTGCCATGGGAGACGAGAGACGGCCGATCATCAAGCTCTCCGTAGGAAAAGGTGCGCTGCCCAAATCGAGACCCCAATTATTGACACTCATCGTTTTAGGGCAAGGTGTCAAGCACCACCTTGACATCAACCTCCATGCCTCCATCCCTACGGACACCTTTCCCATATCCGCCTTGTATCCCTCCAGAAGCCTTGTCCGTATATTGACCGATGCCGAGACCCCAAGGTCACCTCTATACTCGACTTCGATCCTCCACGACACCCTACACAAGCCCCACTTACTCAATCTATACCGCCTATCTCAGCTTCTTCCTGACCGGACCGCGGACTCATTCCTCGCATTGTGGAGAATATGGACAAACCGGCGAGGGATCAAGGGCCATCGTGGCGGGAGTGGGTGGTTTGCAAGTATGCTCCTTGGATGGGTTGTCGAAGGAGGTGAGCTTGGTGGAGTTGGCGACATCAGGAATCAAACGAGGAAGGTCCGGGGCTTAGGCAAGGGTTTGGGATATTGGGGAGCTCTGCGAGCGGCTTGGGAATTCTTGGGTGAGTACGTCTGATCTTGCTTGGTTCGTCGGTTTGATGGATGTCAGCACATACGGATTTTGGCAAGACGCCAGTCTTCATGGCGGCGACGAGTGATACCGTCGTAAGTGAACTGTGTGAGCAAGGTTACCCGGCTTCATGTCCCGTAGATACCCCACTTCGAATTCACAAACACCTTCGATGATGTTCTTGTCGATCCGACAGGTACTGTGAACGTCTTTGCCGGCTGGAAGAAGGGTGACCTGCAGCTAGTATGCCATGTCTCATCGCAGAGGTGGTCACTAACAGGCTATAGCTGCAGCACCACGCTCGAGAGACGCTGGCGATGCTCGAGGACTCGACTGTCGATCGATTCGCCGAGGTGTTTTTGCGTGATTGTTCACTCGGTCCGGCAGTCTTTGACGAGTTCATGCAGTGAGTGGACCACAGACGTCTTCCCGAACATTGCTAAATGGCTGGCAGCATTGACGTACCTCTTGACCGCGCTCCAGCGGACGTCTTTCGATGCTCGGAACATCCTTCACGCCTCAGTTTTGTCGTGTCGACGATCGCTGCCACCTTGCGACGCGGGCTTAGCGACCGAGCACGGGTCATCCAAGTGTCCCCTTCCTCGTCCGCAAACGCTCTTGCCATCGGGATCATACTGGATCCGGCGCATGCAACGAGAGTCATCGACATTGGCCCCTCGCCCGATCAACCGGCAGCCAGCCAGTCATTTCGCCAGCTTTGGGGTGAGAAAGCGGAATTGCGTCGCTTTCAAGATGGGAGCATCACCGAAAGCGTGGTCTGGGACCTGGCTCGACCGGAGGAGGCCGCTCTAATACCGAGTCGAATCGTCGCTTGGCTTCTGGGGCGGCACCTCAGTATCAATGAGGACATTATCAGGCGCTTCACTTCCGATCGAGGATGGCCAAGTATGATCCAAACCCCAGACAGTGCTCGGAATGCGGTCTCGGTCGCCAGCTGCGAGAAGCTCGGGTTTCGACCGATGATAGACGCATACGAGGACCTGTACAGGCTCCTCAAATCGATTGATACCGAGCTGCCCCTTTCGATACTCCAAGTCACACCGGCGTCCGAGCTCCTGCGGTACTCGTCCATATTCGTCCCGCATCCGATCGACCTCGACCGCTATCCCACCGCCCCTGGAAACCTCAAATACGTCCCTTGCGCCGAGATCGTCATGCAATTCGAGAGCTCGCCACGGTGGCCTGATGATCTAGCGGCGATCCAGAAGGTCAAGCTTGCCCTGCTCGAGAAGCTCGCGAGGGTCGTCGTAGCTCAGAGGCGGAAAGCTCGTGCCGATATTGTGCTCGATCACAGAGCGAGCGATATCGAAGACCATGCAGCGCTGGAAGTTCTCCTCCCACAAGGCGTGGCCTTCCGAATTCGCATCTTCCACGATCGAGAGCGTACTCTTCTCGAGCGCGCTACACAGGATGACGCCCCCGCATTCGGCACATCTCTTCCTCAACCGCCACTCCGCCTCGCACTGCCTGCTCTGGCAACTAATATCTACCGCTTCGTCCACCTCCCCTTACAACACTCGGCAATATACCCCCTTCACCATCGCTATCCGTCATACTCCTCCGCTACTCGACTGCTAAAACGATGGTTCGCCGCGCATCTGCTCTCTTTGTACGTCTGCAGCGAAGCTATCGAGCTGCTGATGGCCAGCGTCTACCTCGATCCTGGGACACTGCACATCCCATCGTCTGCGCCTGCAGGTTTCATCCGCACGATCCGAATGCTCGCACAGTGGGATTGGCGAAGCGCGCCGTTGGTCGTCCCGGTATTTTCGGCGTCCCGTGACGCCGCCTCATTCAGCGGACGGGTGCGATTTCCGGCGGAGAAGCGGAAGGCAGCGGAAGAAGCGTTCGGGAGCTTGCGGGTGCGGGATAAAGAGATTGCTCGAGGTGCCTGGGTGATCGCCACGGAAGAGGATTTCCATGGCATGAGGTGGACGGAACGGCTGGGCAAGGTCGTTGCTGGGAGAGTGACGGCACTGGCAAAGGCGACGCTCGCTGCGATCGAGGCGTCTGTGCTGAAGGGTGATCTCGCTGTTCAGGTGAGTAAGCCCCTACTTTAGTGCTGACGATATTAGTCATTATTCCTCACACCACTCGATCACTACGACTTCTTAATCCACCTCATCCCCTCCGCCCTGCCCCGCTACGCCCAAGCGGTCTCTCCAAATTCTGAAGAATGGGAATCAAAGCTCAGGTTCCGGAACCTCCAAGAAGGATCCAGCGACGAGCTCAGAATATGCTACGACCCAGCCGAGGCCTTCGCTCGGGATATCGAGGTCAGCTTCATCGTTTCCTCCTCGAGACAAGCTGACCTGCCTGCAGAGGTTGTATGGCGATACTCTACTCGTATTCTTCGATATCCACGGTGGGAGCGTCATCGGTTGTCTCTGGAACCCTACGAAGGACCTGCCGAGGAACTTTAAGCCGTTTCTCGGGTACTCGACTCGTCCAAATCAGTTAGAGGTGAGTCTTGCACAAACAGGTGTGTACCGTACTGAGAGATGTAGTCCGCTCTGGTGATTCTGGATAAAGAGGCGGTGGTGGCGCAGATTGGGAGGTTAGGTAAAGGTCTGATCGAGAAGATCGAGGTGCGCGGATGATCGCGTGCATCCTTGCAGCCGTCTCACCCTGTTCCTATGCATGGTACGTGTCATCGGCGAAAAGGCGGAGATGCGCGAGTGCTCGATAAGATATGCTTTGCGCAACATCCGCCACTCCCTTTACTCTTTTGACCGAACATGCTTTAATTTCCCCGTTGGCATAGCATACATGGCTGCCCTCCTCGCCTCCCTCCGCTCTCTTCCTTCCGATGACCAACAGGCTCCTCGACGGCGCAAGAAGATCCCAAGAGTCGCAGTCTACGTTTCCGGCGCTGCGGTCCGTCCCATCCTCTCGCCCCTCCCCTCAACCTTACCCTCCTCTCTTCCCCCTCCTCCTCATACTGCTTTCCCATCTTCTGATCTTGTCCTCCAATGTCATCCCCAACCCTGGTCGAGTCGAAAAAAGTCGCTGATCCATCGCAGTTCGCAGTCACCCTCGGCCTAACAGCCCTAGTCATCCCCCTCCTCCGCCAAGCCACACGTTCCATAAAATCCTCACCCATCGAATTCCGCTCGCACCGCAACCTCGACCTCCCCTTCCTCTCCTCCTCCCGACCTTATATTTCCACCGCCCACTCTCACCCAGCGTTTCCTACCACTTCTTCCTCCTCATCGTCCTCCTCATCGTCCTCCAGGCAGTTGGCTGGAAGACAAGCGGCCCAAGCCCGAGCGCGACGTTTCAACACCCGCGAAGAACGGTATCTCTACGGTTCTTCCCCCGCCAAACACCGCACCTCCCCTTTCTCCGACGACGATGATGACGATGATTTAGCTGGCCTAGGAGGGGGCTCAGGAGGCGGAGGTGGAGGAGGGGATCAGGGAGATCCGTTGATCGGTCTCAAAGCGCTCGGGATCGCTACTGCTATGGTGATTGGATGTGCGGGTCTGGGAGTATTCGCTGTAGCCAAGCTCCTCGGTGTGCGTGATGTGAGTCCCTCCAGAGATTGGGCCGTGGTGCGGGATCGGAGAGGAGGATGCTTATGGATGCGGTAGATGGAGGGTTTCAACGCGAAAATGAGGGAGGGGATGGTGGAGCGGATGCCGGTGATGAGCGCGAGTATACATGGGAGGCCACCTGGAGGGGTCAGAGAAGAAGCAGATGGGAGAGGAGTCTGGGAGGGTGGCCGAGATCCGCCCAACGACCTGGTGGGAGGGGTTTTGGATCGGTTGTTTGCCGCTTTGGAGGAGGAAGAGGAGGAAGAGGAGGAAGAGGAGGATCAGGATGAGGATCAGTAATTGGACTGAGGTCTATACGCCGCATCGACGCTATACGGACCCTGCATTGAGACCTTGGGTATGGGATACACTGCATCTGGTTCTCCTTGTCATGCCGACTCGTCTGACGCGCGCCCTCACTTCCTGTGCTTCCAAGCCTCCTGATTCCCCAGCTTCCTACAACCCATCGCATCAGCAATCCATCCACCCAGCCGAGACCTCGCTAGACCGACCCAACCTCCGCACTCGGCGGCGCATTCTTCTCCGGCAAGGTCCCGTCCAATGCCCCTTGCCTGAGCACATCATGCGGCGGGTCACTCGACGTTGACGAGAAATTCATCTCGCTTTTGGGGGTGGTCCCTGGAGGAGGCGGTTGGATGGCCGAAGGGTCTTGTTCGGTGTAGGCGGATGAGAGGGTATCGGGTAGGGCTTCAGGGGGTGCGTCCTGGGCGGGCGAGGCGGTTGGTTAGTCTCGGTACAGCAGTCACTCCGCAAACCAGCTCCGATGGAAAGGACAAAATGAGGAGGGGTACACACGATAGAATTGCCTCCTTGAGAGGAGATGAGGACGGAAAGGGGGGCTGAGAGCGAGTGAAAAGTGCCAAAGGCTGGAGAAGGCTGACGATGTTTTGAACGAGAAGAGGTTCGGCCACTCACATAACCCGCCCTCGTCGCCTCCGGACTAAAAGCCTTCGCATACCCACCCGGCGGCTTCGTCGCGCCGACCCACGTACTCGTACTGAAAGCCCTCGTCCCGCTCCCCGTCCCAGTCGAAGCCGATTTCGACGGCAGATGCGGATCCGGAGAAGCGTTCCCTTTACCTTTATCCGCCTCCTCTGCGGGCTTGTGCTTGAGGTGCTCGTTCTGCTGGCCATGTAGATCTTTCTCCTTTGGTTGGCGGGAGGCTTCGACGTTCGAGTCCGGTCGTGGTGGATCGGCCAGGTTCCGACTCGAGGTATGAAAGTTCTTCTTCTCCTGCGTGACGTCAATCAAACTCCACACGAAATGGCTAAGGAGAGACCCACACTGCGCATCTCCTTCAACCCATCGAAACTTCCCTTGATGGAGTCCCCCATGGTCTGTCCCAGTCCATGAGCAGCAGCCCTCTCCTTTTCCCCACTAAAAACCCCCGGTCCTTTATCCCTCTCATCCTGTCCACCAACCTGATCTTTGAAACTCCCACTCATCCGCGCATCACCCGTCCCAGCCACGTCACTCTGAGCAGTACTCTGCTTCACCTCCCCACCGGGATTCCCTTGACGAGCAGCATCGAACGGTTCGGCCTCCCCAGAGCTGCTCGATTCAGCTCCCTCGCGAGCGGATCGACCGGCGCGCACGTAGCCGGATCCGATGTCGGCATCTTTGTGCATCGGATCTTGGGATTTACGGGTCGAGTGGGTTTGGGTCATTTGGGGTTTGGAGGCCGATTCGGGTTGCGAGGCGAGGGGTTGAGGCGTTGTGTGGAGGGTACGGGTGAGGCGAACAATGGCGGAGAGAGGTGAGGTGGCGGGGCGGAGGGCGTACATGGTGAGTATCAATGATCGGGAGATGCAGGTGATGAGATGTTCGCTGGTGAAAAGGAGGAATGTTTCGATGGGCTGGAATCAGCAGCGGGCGGCTGATGCGATACGTCACACCACGTGACTTACGAACCGTTGACGGCCGCGGTAGAAAAACATACACCGCTGTCTGCCCATTTTCACAGATTCAGACAGCGAGCACAAACTGTCTACTCAACATGCAGTGTACCTGCTGCGACTCCTTTTCTCGTCAAGGCCGAGCTGACTCCTCATGCCCCAGACGACGCCCTCCCACCTTACTCCCCCGCCCAGACCTTCGCGGCCTCGACCCGTCGTCCCGGCTCTCGACCATCAATCGCTCTGCTCCCCCTCCATCTCCTCCACCGTATCGTCTCCCTCACACTCGATTCCCGAGCTACGCCCAGTCGGTTCTCGGCTGATCCGCAGGAGGAGCGGGTGAGGCGGGTTTGGGCTTTGTTCAGGGGGTTAAGAGGGGTGGATCGGCGGTTCTACCTCGGTGCGCTATCCTTTCCAACCCTTTCCACCCACTCAAGCATGGTGTAATGTTACTGGAGAGGGAGTACTGACATGTGGGTGGCAGTGGCGACATCTATCCTGCGAACTATGTTCCTCCCACTCTACCTCCCCAACGTACTGCCGAACCTCTCATCTGACCCCTTCCCACATACCTCAATAATCACTCCCGACGCCGACGAGAACGAAAGATCTTCCGAATCGGTGTTCGCAAGGCGAGGACGAGAGACAGCGGTGTTTGACCGGTTCATAGCTATGCGCGTTGGCGAGGATTTGCGGCGGACGGAGAGTGAGTTGACCGAGGAGGGCGAGGGTGAAGGCGATATCTTTACGCGGCTCCAGGTAAGTCCTGCTCACACTCCAGCCAGAATCAGCTGATAGGAGATAGCCCGCGGCGAGACTGGAGGACCTCCTCCTGACCCTCCCACCGCACCTCGTCATCCCCACCGGCTCCCCAAACTCCTCCCGCTTCCCGCTCCCCCAATCACACCTCAGCATTTCGCTCACTCCGTCTTGGGTCCAGCTTTTCCTTCATGCTAGTCCTGTGGGTTCTCCGGCTCCGAGTAGGAAGCCGGGGAAGGAGATGATCATTGAGGTGCGGAGGGAGGGTACGCTTGAGGCGACTATGCGGATGCTAGGGGAGGGGTTGAATGATATGAGGAAGGGGAATGTGCGGTGGGGGGATAGAGTATAAGGCGTCCTGATAATCATGAGACTATATCCATAGCCGTGTAATCGTAGCCATCTATCTGAACCATCTTGTATGGTCTTGCTGGATCGAATTTCTCAGTTTGCAGTGGCAACCGCTCGACCACGTGGCAATGCAATGGACAGTTTTGACTCTTTCCCCCCTTGATCTCATCCGAACCATCAACTTCCCTTTTCCCCTTTCAAGAACCATCTCAATCGCTAGCACCCACCTGCTCCCCGTCTCAGTCGTTGCTATGCCGGGACTCACCACAGCTCAGGTGAGCTATCTCCCCTACCATTCCGAGGGTAGAGGGCTTCGAGAGGATGCAAGGCTGATGAGTATTGCTCTTCAGGTTACTGAGCTATCTGGTATCAACGTGTGAGTCAAATGGCAATATCTTGCGGCCATGTCTACATCCTATCGTTACGTCTTCCTAGGGAAATCAAGCTGATCGAACTGCTCTACAGCGTAATCCACCCCCTCGTCCTCCTCTCCGTAAATCCCCCTTTCCCAATCCCTCTTTCCCTTAACGCACCCCACTCTCCAGCTGATCCCACTCCAGGTCGTCGACCACGCCTCCCGAGTCCCACTATCGAAAAACAAACGAGTCCTCGGCGTCCTTCTAGGACAGGACGATGGCAACATCATCAATGTCGCCAACTCGTCCGTCCAGCCAACCCCCCACATTATAGACAAGCCAAACTGATCGCAATGTAGGTTCGCCGTGCCGTTCGAAGAGGATGAGCGAGATCCGAGGACGTTCTTCTTAGACTTGGACTTCGTGGAGGAGATGTGGAGGATGTTCCGGAAAGTCAATGGTGGGTCCGCTTGCCCCATCTCGTTCCATCATGCAACATGTGCTGATGTCAGAGCAGCAAAGGAACGACCGATCGGGTTTTACCATACTGGTCCCCGCTTGAGGTCGTCTGATCTGGAAATAACCGAGCTGTTCAAGCGATTCTCGTCGAGGCCGGTCATGGTGATTGTGGATGTGCGGGCTCATGGTGGACGGGGAGATACGGGGATCCCTACGGATGCTTACTTCGCCGTAGAGGAGATCAGAGACGTGGGTCATCCTTGATTGTCCTGTTCGCGGATGATTTGGTGTACATGCTGACGTATCCTAGGACGGCACCGCGACCCAACGCACCTTCACCCACGTCCCCACCTCGATCGAAGCCGAAGAAGCCGAAGAGATCGGAGTCGAGCATCTTCTCCGAGACGTCTCCTCCTCATCCTCCGCACCATCCTCATCCCTCCTCACGGCTCAATCCCTCTCCACCCGGGTCACCTCCCAGCTCAACGCGCTTCGGGGTCTACACGCCCGGCTCATCGAGATTGGCGAATACCTCTCTTCGGTCCGGAAGACTAAACTCCCTGTGAATCATCAGGTCATCTACCACCTCCAGGAGATCGTCAGTCTGTTGCCGCAGTTGGGAGGGGATGTCGAGCTGGGTAAGGCGTTCAGGGTCGGGGTGAATGACTCGACGATGGTGGTGTACTTGAGCGCGCTCATACGGACAGTTCTGGCCCTACACGAGCTGAGTGGGTTCTTGCTTCAGTGTTGTGAGCCTCGGCTGAAGTTTGGTTTAGTCGAGAACCGGATCGTGAATGCCCAACAAGAGCTGGAAGACGCCAAATCTCCGGACGAAAAGAAGACGGACGCGGCGGCTGTCGCTGCGGGCGTGAAATCGGAGGATGTGGAGAAGGCGAAGAGGGAATCGGATGATAAAGAGAAGAAGTGATCGATTCGAGTCATGCAATGTGGCTCAAAGGGGCTGCGGTCCACCGGATGATTGGGCGCTCGTTTTAATTTGAATTTAAAGAGAATCGTGCCCAGCCAGTGCTTCCGACAGGGGCCCTGGACGCGGTCAGGAGTGCTGGGGGCGGCCTGCCTCACAACTTAATGACTTGGATTAGGTATGGGGAATGGCTTCATTCACTTCGATAAAACGAACTCTTCTAGGTGATTAGAGGACAAATTGATGTGGACATTGAAAGCAGGACTATGTTTGGCGATTGCGATCGATGTATGTCGACTGATACTGAGAGATGCATATCCCTATGTAATCCTGAACCAGCTTCTGCGACTGCTCGAGGGGCCAGGGGGACGATGCCTCCCCGGTCCTCGAACGAACGCGAGCGATTCAAGCGTCCCCCAGTCCCCTGATGGCATCTGTGGAACACTCCGCGAGGTGTACAAGATCAATCTCGATGACTGTAGACTCAAATGACTTTGAGGTCATCGGGCGTATCGGGTTGATTTTTCCAACTGCATCATCAGTCCCGGTCGAACCCACTCCGGAACTCTGCACCTACCTCGCCGACCATAACGCAGCCCCCAACACGCCTTGTCTATCCTTTTCCAGACCTTTCAAAAACTCCCATATCCTCATGATTTGCGGTGCGCTCTTGCCTACTTCTTCGCGGTTCACTCCAAACCGAGCGCAATTGATGACAAACGGGTAGATGACGATATCTGCCAGGGTGATCTTGTCGAAAAAGCAGTAGTTGGAACCGGAGTCGGGCATGTGATATGGAGAGCTCGAAAGGTGTGTTTCGAGCAGTGCGACCGCATCGGTGCAGACTTCTTGAGCCCAGTCGCTGTAGGTTTGAGTGTTGCTCCATAGTGCATTTCCGCCATGCTCACCGCCCGTTTCCCCCAAGCGATTCTATTTTCTTCTGGAGGGAACGTCGATGGGTAGGTTGGACATCGGAAATGACGATCTGACATAACTACAGATCATCATCGTCAGTTCCGGCTTATCCCATGAGGCAGGAGAATCACCGCTCGCACAGCAGCCCTCTGAATCGGATCCATCGGTAATACTCTTCCAAATCCACGATCCGGCCACACCTCTTCGATATACTCCATGATCGCCATCGATTGGGTGAGGACCACATCCCCACCATCTTGACGAATGAGAAGTGCTGGAACAGCTCGGGAGGGGTTGAGAGCGATATATGTATCAGACAATTCATCCAGATCGATGGGTTGCAGCTGAACGAGTATTCCCTTCAAGGCCAATAATAATCTACCCCATGAGCGTAAATCCTTAAGCCGATTCTAGGGTCGATTGTACACACACCGAACGCGGGCGGAACAGGAAGAACGGAAGGCCGAGAAGAGGGTGAGGGTATCTCGGAGATCTAGGATGTCCTCTGGCATGGTGATCGTGGAGAGCAAGGATGAGGGCCGGAAGCGTCCTGCGGGAGACACGCAAGATCTAGAGCGATTCAGTCGAGGTTTATGGGTGAAACAAGACCCACTTCGTGATCATCGAGGAATGATGGTCAAAATTTCCCACGCATGCCGATAAGTCTATGATCGAACCAACCCAGCAACTTTTGAATACCATTTGCCGACAGATTTATATCCCTCGTTCTAAGCTACTCGATCAATACATTGAGATGCTGCAGAGCAGAAGGTACCAAGCAAGCGTTGCGATGTACGTCATAAAGGCCAGAATGCACAATCTAGGTGACGTTACCTGATACTGCAGACCAGGACTGCTCTATCACTTGGTCTACTCCCTCACCAACATGGCAGATTCAACGAGTCCATGCAATATTGGTCATGTGGCACCAATCATCATAGCCTCTGCATTTCTAGCCCACGCTACTCGACCGGCACTCAACTCGGGCTACACACAACGCGTGTCCTCGAGTTATTCCAGCCAAGTTCGACCCACGGTAGTCCAACTTTGCCGAAGCTCAGACGACCTTCGCCGATTCTAGGAGGCGTCGGGCCTATTTGCTGGTCGACGTAGCACCGTGATACCTCTCAAGACGATTTGGCTTCTGCTGCAACCATCAGTGCCGGGTGCCTGTTTTGTTATCAAGCTCTCAACAGGAAGGCTGTACAAGAGAAGGCTGTTGTTGTAATAAACACGCTTAATGAATCCATACAGGCTTGACCAGGACAGCCCTCAGAGAATCCATGAAACTCTTTGGGAGCTGAGAGATTCCATCGTCAACGGACAGGAAACCTCTTATACGGTAAGTAACGGATCTGGTCAAGATGGGCGGACCAATCAGTGTCTTCCAAACCCGGGTCTGATGGTCGCCACTCCAGCTGATATTGAAGTCTACAAGACCACTTGCTTGGGTGACCGAAACAGATCAATGATGAGAGTTGCCTTGGAGCAGAGCTTGCCTGCTCCCTGTGCATCCCACATTGCTGGCTTCCGCGAGATATCCGAGGTGAGCTTCACTGGGATCCTCAAAGATTGACATCCATAAAGATCACCGGCATTCATCATGAAAAAGTGGAAGGCAGGACAAGGTACTACTGGGGAGGCTGAACTGATGCACAAGCCTATGAAGTTTTTCACAGATCATGAGATTTTAATGTCTGGTTATGTTTGTTGTCGCAGCTCCACATCAGAAGTTATCATGAAAAAAAAAAGTTTTGTGTCAATGTACCTGTACATACAGATGCTGTTGCGCATTGTTTATCTAGGCTTTGATCTTTTGTGTCCTAATCGTCACCATGTTGTCCAAGCCAACGTACCTCCACGGTCAAGTCAACTATGCTACTTCCTGTTTTGGTCCCGCTACTTCTCGTGTCTCAGGTCCAAACGCCATCCTACTGCTCCTACACATGACAAGGAGGTACATTACGGCGTGGAGATGTGCTGTCGTTACTATGTGATTCGGCCGAAGATAGCGCCAGAGGTATGCAATGATGTTGCCCTGCCAATCCGAAAGACGGCGTCTGATCCCAATAGCAATTACCCTCTAAAAAGGATTCTTCTGAGCATTCCTCAGGCAGTGCCTCTCCTTGACCCGTCCGCCTAATCCACCAACCTCTCCTCCCTAACCAGAACCCTCCCATCCTTGATTACCCACCGTACCCTCCTAACAGCTCCGAAATCCTCCATCGGATCCCCATGGAGCGCCACCAGATCCGCGCTCCACCCAACCTCCAGCGCCCCAAAATTCCGTCCACACAACTCCGCACCACACGCTTCCCACCCACCTAACGTCCCAGCGCGAAGGACGTTGGGGATGGGTATACCCGCTTCGACCATGAGTTCCAGCTCACGGGCGTTTTCACCGTGGTCGAACGCGCCGGTATCGCCGCCGGCTGCTAGGCGGACGCCCTTTGTGTAGCCGGAATGGACATGTTTCAGGATGGATTGGAAGGCGGAGGGTGGGTAGCTGGAGCGGTTCTGGTCGACGACGGCTAGGGTCGGGATCCAGATCACTCTGGCCTGCCATAACACCGCGTCAGACGAAGTTGCATACGAATGCGTATTGTGACGGGGAAGAGGACTTCTTGGAACGGGACTGACCTCTCTCATCGCGTCGAGAGCTGAGTCACTCGGGATATAGCCATGTTCAATAGTAGTCACCCCCGCCTTCGCAGCCATAATCACCGTCTCCGGCTCAGTACAATGAGCCGCAATAGGAGCCCCCGCTCGTCCCGCTTCCAAAACCATAGCATCCATCTCCGCCTGACTCCACATGGTCGAACTCGGGTTCGCGGGCACATAAAGCGGTCTCTCCGGACAAGGTAGGGGCGGGTTCAGGATCGGTAATCCACCGGGATACGCCGGTGGAGGGAATCGGAGTGTCCGACGACGGTACTCCCCGTAGAACTTGATGAGATCCGCTCCTGCACCTATACGTCGGCGGACACCCGCCATCACTCCCTCCACACCGTCGCACGGATCGGATATACGAGGGACGGTAGTCCCGTTCAACCGACTTTCGTATCGTACTGCATAGCTGCCGGAACTTGCAAGGGCTTCCGTCGCGACGAACAGTCGGGGTCCGGGGATGATACCGCGATTGACGGCATCCCGGACGCCGACGTCAGCATCATACGCCCCTTCAGTACCGAGATCGCGGTAGGTGGTGTATCCCGCTTTGAGGGCGGCCCGACAATGGTTGGCAGCTCGGAGCGTACGTTCTACGAGGGATTCGTCTCGCATCTGGTTGAGCGAGGAGGCTTCGGCATAGTCGTGAAGGAAGATATGGGTGTGCGCATCGACGAAGCCGGGTAGTACGGCTAGGCCGCGAAGATCGATGTCTGGCGACTCGACGGCGCCACTCATGGTGAGTGAGTGCTCCTCGACCTTCGTGATGAGACCGGTGGAGGTAGAGACGGTGAGAGCGATGTCGGAGTGGAATGACAGGGAGTGAGGGGAGAAGAGGGAGGAGGTGTAGATGGTGTAGGTTGAAGGAGCGGTAGTAGAGAGAGCCATTTCTGACGAGGAGGGCGATCGGTCGGGAGAATAGGTCGTGACCATCGCTCCAGTCCAGAATTCTTGGTATGGGAGATTGGATCACGCGCCAAAAAAGCTGTATTGTGCGTGGTAAGGGAGATCTCAAGCGGGAAAGTTGGAATCTGGTTCTTTAGGAGGTCGTTGTTGAAAGGCGTGTAAACGACACCGCCTATCGAGCCAGATGGCAGTTCTAATTGGTCGCTTCCCCATCATCTCGGACATTCATACATCCGTCCTATGCGTCATACTTCTACAATGTCTTCAAACACCTACACAAAGGTTGCTGAAACTCGACAGTCGTTGTTGGATTTCGAACGGAAGACCTCAAGAGCTCCCGGGGATTGGACCCGGATTTCCTATAGGCGTGCCCTCTCACCAGCGCAGCACCGTAACTCTGAGTAGTGCGGGCCTAAAGCTCCTCTGAATTCCTATGGCGCTGCCGGCCTACGGAAATTCACAGGGCGTTTCTGCTAGGCTCCCAAACGGCCTCAAAACTCTGGAATCAGAATCCTGGCGTGGATGGCATACAGCGCTGTCCTGTTCCGAATGATGTATGAGATCAACGGATCACGACAACTATTCGATGACAATGCTTAGATTGCTACTATATGAGACGCCAATCCTCCTTGATCATATCCGCGGCCTTCTCCGCCACCATATACACCGCAGCCTTCCAAATCATCAGTACAGCGACCAAATCCCAAACCCAAGCAGGACTCACCACAATATGTGTATCGGGTATAAGCGGGAAGACACTCGCATCGACTATTCTCAAGCCCTGTACGCCATGAAGGCGTAATCTGGAATCGACCACGCCGCCTTGGTCGAGAGGCAGCATTCGACAGGTCCCGCATGCGTGCCAATTCGTTATAGCTGTCGCACGGATGTAGCTGGACGCGTCTTCAGCTAAACCGGGGGCGGGGGTAGGGGCAGGGACGTGGTGGATGTGGACCACTCACTGCATGAGATCCTCGTCACTTTGAACTGATGCACCTGGTGCAACCTCGCCGTGATCAGGCCCGACAGTGATATTCTCGAACGCTTTCGAGGCGAGGGCCTGCCGTAACTTCTTGAATGAGCGCAGGGCCAATTGCATGTCCTCTGGAGCGGTAAAGTACTGCATGAAACATCAGCGTTGACGCTGAGCTGGTGGGGCCGCAGACCGCTGGATTGATCATCAGAGGTTCAACGATCTGGTTCGATCGGAGAGTGACATTCCCGATCGAGAGCGGTGTCATCGCCTGTGAGGTCAACGAGATATAACTCTCTCTTTTCCTAGGTGATAAGCCCTGAGGCGTCGGCGTCGGAGGGAACCAGAAAGTTTCAACAATGTATTCGACATGTGATTGGCCCGCACGACCTTGGCGGATCAATTCTGTTAACCCGAGAGATTCGAGTTCGGCCGTACTGAGCTTCTCCCATGCGTATGACGGTACGCTGTGGGTGGCGAGTGGCCCGCCTCCGGTCTCTGCGTGGAGGACTCGGGCGGCTTCGAATGACCCGTCGACGTTGCCCATGATGTTTTGGAGGGAGGAAGAGGGTTCGGCTTTGGCGACGACGCTGAATAAGACGTGGTCTTGCAGACTCGTGTTGTTAGTCTGACGTTGTCCCTGGAGCTAGACACTCACTGCTGGCCGACATTCTCATTCGCATGATACACGTCTATACCCATTCTATTCAATTGCTCGGCCGGACCGATACCCTGAACTGTCAGCTATCGTGCGGATGACGAGAAAAACAAAATAAAACGGAGTATCGGAGCTCACCGACAGCATCAACAGCTGAGGCGTATGAAACACACCAGCGGCCATGATGACCTCCTTCCTCGCGTTCACAATCATCGGTCTCCCGCTGATTTGGTCCGCAAGAGCGATCCCGGTCGCAGCCTTGATCTCGCCTTCACTAAACAGGACTCCTTGAACCTGACCGTATGTGACGACCTGAAGGTTCGACCTTCCCTTGACGGGAAGGTAATACGCATCATACGCCGAGGCCCGCTTGGACCCATCCGAGGTCAAAGTCTGCCTCTTTGCGCCGACGTGATCCCCCGCGTTCATCTCGGGATTATACGGTATCCCAATGTCACCCATCGCCTCCACGAAGGCAAATGCTGGGTCGTGAGCGTAATTACCGTACGCGATGGCGAGTGGACCGTCGGGAGAATACGCCGAGGGGTCGTATCCCGCGTAACGGCTGTTTTCTTCGGACGGAGGGATGAATCTGGTACTCTAAGATACGATCAAACCAATTCAAAGCGTGGAGGAGTGCCTGGCTCACCTTTTTGAAGTATGGGAACACATCTTCCCAACCCCATCCCTCGTTCCCCATCGATACCCAGAGATCATACGTCACTGAGGATCCTCGGGTGTACGCCAGCCCATTGATGGCACTACTCCCGCCGAGACATCTTCCCCCTGCACAATCAGCCAGGGCAGGCGAGCCGAGCACGATGACTCACGGTTGTAGGTGATCTGCCTCCCGTTCAATCCACTCTGGGGAGACGTTGCGAACGCCCAGTCAATCTGTGTGCCTACAAATGAAAAGCAGATGAGCCAGAAGTTTTTGGCCGGATCCGCAGGTGCTCGGAACACTCACCCCATAGCTGTCCATCGATTGCAGGGATCTCATACGACTTTATGATACTCGGTGCGGTCCCGACCTCTACAACCAAGACGGTCTGGTTTCCAATCTCGCTCAGTCGATTTGCCAGGACCAGCCCGGCCGTCCCACCGCCGACGATGATGAAGTCGTAGGAGGATTGAATCGTGCTCGTATCCCGGAATGCTCGGAGAGGGTTCCATGGTTGCTGCTCCACCCATCGGGAGGCGATATTTGCCCATGTGAGAATCGTAGCGAGTGAGAGCTGCACCATCGTCGGGAACAGTCTGCGGCCAAATTCTCAATCGGCGACATCGACCCCGCCCTGCTTCCAATTTCGTGGTCGGAGAACGCCGAAGTCTCACAGCGAATTTCCCTTATCGCCCGATCCTGCTCAGCCTTCCTTCTCCTTCCCTCGTTTGTCTATACTCCCTCGTTTGTCTTCTCTAGAACTCTCAATTACAACCCTCATACCGTCTTACAATTGATTCAATTCACATCGTTACACCATGGGCTCCCAGACCTCCAAACCCGCTACCAGCGCCAAACCAGGCCCCCGTCCCGCTCAACTCAACGAGAAAGCTCCCACCGCTCCTCCCCCATACCTCGCATCCCTCGTCGACGTCGTCGAAGGCGAGGCCGCAGTCTCCACCTCCTCCTTCGGCAAATGGTCTTCCAACCTCGAATCGGTGAGTGGAACCACTCCTCCCAAGCTGATCTCAAATCGCAGAACCCCACGTTCCTGCTCTCCCGCCTCGTGCTCACCAATGCCGACCCGGTGACCACCCTTGCGCGCCGCTCCGCAGTCATTCACGATGATAAGATCTTCAACCTCCAGCTCAAAGGAGTCGGGCCGAAGGCTCAGTATCCTGGGCCAAGGGTCAATCAGGCGGCTTCGGGTCGGTGCTGGCTGTTCGCGACCAGTGAGGGTGACCTGGGGAGCTGGGCTGATGAGCAGCGAATCTGCTGAGGTACAACGTGATTGATTTGCTCAAGCTTGGAGACTTTCAGCTCTCTCAAAGCTACCTGTTCTTCTACGACAAGATCGAGAAGTCAAACTACTACCTCGAGTGAGTCGACGCGTCACTCACATATCGCTTCTCATGGCTCATATCCGACTACTTTTCAGGAATGTCCTCGAGCTAATCGACGAGCCGCTCGATGGTCGAATCATGTCTTACCTCAACGGTGCGCCCATCGGTGACGGTGGTCAATGGGACATGGCGTACAACCTCATCGGTGAGTCCGATACCGGTACGGGTAGCGTTCGCTGATGTCGACGTCGACTTCAGAGAAATACGGTGTGATCCCACAATCTCTCTATCCCGAATCCTTCTCCTCCTCGTCCTCGCAACACATGGACAACCTAATCACCTCCAAACTCCGGGAGTACGCCCTCACCCTCCGCAATTCCCCCATCAGGGACATGTCGACGCTCCGGAAGATGAAGATGACCTTCCTCGCCGAGATCTATTCCACTCTCTCCATCGCCCTGGGCAGCCCACCGAAACCGGATGAGGAGGTCACATGGAATTATTATGATCGAGATGATAAGTTCCATAGCTGGACTGGGACGCCGAAGGATTTCTACGCTTCGTTTGGGAGGAGGAAGGGGATGGACCCGAAGGATAGTTTCAGCTTGACGAATGACCCGAGGAATGAGTTTGGGAGACTCTATACGGTCAAGAAGCTCGGCAATGTGTGGGGAGGTCGCCCCATCAGATGTGAGTCTCAATCCAACTGTGAATGCTTTCGAGCCGACTGACGTTATCACAGACGTCAATGTCCCGGTCGAAGCGATGGAAGACGCAGTCATCGCATGCATCAAAGCCAACACCCCTCTCTTCTTCGGGTGTGACGCCGGTAAAGCCGCCGAGCGAACCAAGGGTATCTGGGATTACGAGCTTTACGACATCAAAGCGGCGTACGGGTACGAATTCGGGATGAACAAAGCGCAACGCCTCCTCTCGGGCGACTCATCGGCCACGCACGCGATGGTGATCACCGCCGTCCACCTGGACGAGTCTGATCGTCCGGTGAGGTACAAGATTGAGAACAGCTTCTCGGACGCGGCTGGAGAGAAAGGGTGGTTCATGATGACCGCGGCTTGGTTTAGGGAGTATGTCTTCCAGGTGGTCATCCCGAGGTCGATCGCGGAGAAGAGGTGGTCGGAGGTGTTGGATGGGGAGGAGATGATTGGGTTGGACCCTTGGGACCCGATGGTGAGTAAGGGTTCTTGGGTGGAGCTGATGGCAGGGCGCGCTGGCGTGAGAATGTGTTCCTGGATGTGACAAAAGCTCAAGGTATTCAGGAGGTGCAAGGCATTGGTCGCGTGCGACGGATTCAGGGTGCTTGTGAATCGAGAATGAACGGTGATGCATATGAGCGGTTTAGCGACCACATCCGAGATAAGCGGAGCGGTGAGGTGGAGATGGTGAATCTTCTTCACTAGTCGACGGTGGATGTGATCGGGTTAGCGGCGTTCGAAGTGGACTTCCGAGCGATGCAGAGTGATGGGAATGAGTTGTTGGTCGCTTAGAAGAGGAACATGAAGGGGGATAGTCGGTTCGTTGCGCTACTGCAGCGGGCGGGGGTACCGCTCATTTGGCTGAAGGTGAGTGGTTCCCCGTCACTGGTTTGGTGGGTGGAGGTGGTGCTGATGACAGTCGATGGTAGCGGACGGAGAAATCGGAGCGGATGGAGGATGCTTCGGCGCTGATGGAGCGTATTGGACGGGTGAGTCCGTATATGGTTGTGTTTGTCGATGTGGCCGAGGAGGTAGCGTTTGATCGAGGATCGAGAACGGAGTATTAGGGCGGGAACTGCGGGTGACACGATGAGGAAGTCCGACTTTGCGGGTGACGATCTGCTCATCAATCTACGTGAGTCCGTCAATCCGATATGCGCTCAATTGGTATCAGTTTGAGCAAATATGGCGCACGACATCAAGCCGGAACAGAGGATGTTGAACGAGAAGGTACTGGCGCATATCCCACTCTTCGTGAGTGGTTGAGTCATTGGACCCGCTGATAGCAGCTCTTTGCGGGAACGACTACGATTGCTGTGACTCTCACTTGGGCTGTGGGCATCCTTGCGAAACACAGAGGCATGGAGGAGCGGCTTCGGGAAGAAGCGATGCAGAATCGTGGAAGGTCGTCCGTCCTGGTGAGTACATCATCACTGAGGGCATTGGTGAATGACACCCTGCCTGCTTACATGGAAACCCTCAATTCCCTACCTCACCTCGACGCTGTTGTTCATGAAGTCCTCCGCCTTTACCCAGCCGCGCCAACCCCGTTCCGCCTGGCAAGGACGGATACCGTCATCGGCCGGACCGGGAGATCTATGGATTCGCTAGTCGTCAAGAAGGGCACAAGTATCCAGATCGGTAAGACCTTGGAACGTTGACTTGGAATTGCTGATGCGAGATCTAGCATATGGAAACTTGAATCTCTCCACCGACACATGGGGACCTGAGGCGGACCGCTTCGATCCGGATCGATTTCTGAAGATGGAGAGCCACGATGCCGCATCGACAGGACAGATCGACTTTCGGCGCAGGCAGTCGGCATTGCATGTAGTGCGATTTATCGACACCCAGCTGATGCGATGTCAGTGGAGCACAGTTTGCTCTCGCTGAGATCAAAGCGATGCTTTTCGTCTTAAGTTCGTCCATTCAGTCTTGGCGATATCCCGTCAAAACCGGAGTGGGTAAGTCCGGTTCACAAACAAATCATGGACGCATCTGATCCCGTGCGCGGGCTGGGACTCGCTCGACCCAAAGTCGGAGGAAAGCTGGAGATGCGTGTATAGCTACTTGATGATGGGGAAGCTACCAACTAGGCCTGCGAGCTAGATAGATAGGTGGTCCAGTTTACACGCCTTTCAACAGATTCGATAAGCTGGATTGGGCGGAATCTGAAACGAGCCGAAAATCATGCCGCCACCGTGTGTGTTTTACCCCAGTCTAATACCGATTATTTCTGTTTTGGCGCAATGATTAGCACGCCTAAAGGAAATTAGTCTTCCGTTCCACGGATCCCCTCACCACGTGCCGATTCTCGGGCTCCGGTCCCCGTCCGGTGGCCGCTTGGTTCGTCGGCTTGGCAGTTGATCGACACAACGCATCGAACCATGAGATAACATACGCCAGCGTCCTGATTCTCGCTCTGAGTTTCATCGACTCAGCAGCTTTCCCACCATGCCGATCCCATTCTTCCACCCCAAGCCGGTGGCTCCTGGGGCGTTCAATGGGAAGCCTCTACCGCTTGCGAAAGCGAGCATCCTATCCCAGGTCATCTTCCAGTGGGTAGCGCCGATTATGAGCGTGAGCCCGTATCATTCTCACCGAAGGACACTGACGTTGGTAGGTTGGGTACACGAGACCTTTAGAGGCAGATGGTGAGCTCCCTCCTTCACCTGGATAGATGGACTGACGTTGTTCAGACCTGTGGACTTTGACGGACGACTTGCAATGTCAGAACGTGAGTGCCTGCCTCGTCCTGTATCAATTGTTGACGACAGTAGATCGCGGACGAGCTTGAGGGTCGTCTCATGCTCCGTCTCCCCCCATCCCGAAGACCCAATTTCAAACCCCTCAACTCTCCGCCCCGACCCCTCGGCTCGCGCTCCCGATCCACCAATACTGAGAAGGTACCGAAGGATCCCGAGAACGAGAAGGTCTTGGGGACCGCTGGAGGAGATTCACTTGATGGGGAACGAACACCGGTTGGGAGCCATGAGGACCTTGAGAAGACACCAGCTGGAAGTAACGTGGATCTGGAGAAGACTGTTGTGCCGGAGACTATCATCGACGAGGGACCCATCGTTTCCGTCATGGACGATGTCATCGCCGGTCTCGATCCGACCGTCGTGGTCGACGTCGAGAAGTTGCATGATACGGAGACCAAGCCGGCCGTCGTTCAGCCTGTGGTCGGGGGAAAGAAGAAGAAGAAGCCGGTGAATCCAGAGGACGTGAAGATGTTTGGTCGGAGGAAGGCCAAGAAGATCGCCGCGGGGAAATTGGTGGTGGAGGATGGACAAACCTATGACATGAGTCTGCTCAAGGCGATGTTTGCTACTGTTTGGTTCAAGTGGTTACTCGCTGTTGCGATGAACGCTAGTGCCGGTGAGTCATCCCCTCGTTTGCCCACCCTCCTGCCTCCCACCAGCATTCCCTCCTGCCGCTGCTCTTGTGCTGACTCGAGAAGCCGCCCTGCAGGTCTGCGCACCGCTGGTCACCAAGAAGATCATCATTCAGCTCACCGTCGCCTTTTCATACCATCAAGCCGAGAAGGAGGGTATACCTACTACCTTGATACCGAAACCTCGATCCGTCGGTTATGGTATCGGTCTGGCGTTTGGACTGTTCGTTATGCAGATGTGCGCGAGTCTTTTCACCTATCAGGGACAACAGCGAGCGGCGGTTATTGGGTTCATGATGAGGGCCTCGGTGGGTCACCTTGAGGAAACTAGGCTGACGATTAGTTGATCGACATGATCTCGAGAAAGTCGATGTGGGTCACTTGATGAGACTTGAGTTCGATGGGGCTGATTGGTTTCCAGGCGACTGTCCGGCAAGTCGAGGATCGAGATGACCAATGGGCGATTGACTACCATGGTCTCCGCCGATGCTTCTTTCCTGGTATGTTTGCGCAACCGTATTGAATTCTGATCACATCGCTCAAGCTCGTGTGCAGGATTTCTCGGTACCATTGAGCTTGAACTTGATCTCCGAGCCCATCCAGATCATCGTCGGTATCGCCCTGCTGATCTGGACTCTCGGCTACTCGGCTCTTGTCGGTCTGGGAGTTCTGATCTTTGCCATGCCTTTCCAAGGTAAGCGTTGCGCACAATGCACAACGAAGAATTGGCTGACCATATCATAGTCCTCATGTTCTTCAGCATGATCAATAACCGTCGAAAACAGATGGTCGTTGTCGATAAGCGAGTTCGCCTGCTTTCCGAGGTCATCGGCAGTATCCGGGCGGTCAAGCTTTATGCCTACGAGGCGTTCTTTGGCGACAAGGTTATGGAGCTGAGGCGGGAGGAGCTCGAGATGCTCAGGCGGAACGGAGCGAATCGGGCTGTCATGTTCTCGACCATCACCTTTGTGCCGACATTAGCGACAGTCTGTAAGTGTCGTTTTGTAGATCATAATGTCTTCAGCTCACTCACGCAGTGACATTTGTCACGTACAGCTTGAGTGGCCACGACCTCAACCCGGCGATCATCTTTACGGGTCTTCAGTACTTTAACATCATCAAGACCCCGATTACGTTCCTCCCCTTGGCTCTTACCGCCACAACCGATGCAGTCGTCGGAATCGGTAAGTGGGGTTATCCGACTCAGCTAACCTATTCAGGGCGTATCGGGAAGATGTTGCAGTCTGAGGAGCTCAAGAGGGATATCGAGATTGACCCCACTTCTGCCTACGCCATCGATGTCGAGGGAGACTTCCAATTCGCCAGCGCCGAGCCTCCAGACACGAGCATATCTACTGAGGCAGCCGGATTCGGCGGTGGAGGGATCTCAGATAAGATCAAAGCGCGGGACAAAGCAACGAAGCTCAAGAAGGAGAAGAAGGAGGCGGAGAGGAGGGCCAAGAAAGGTCTTGCGCCGCTCAAGTCTGTGACGGTAGCAGCAGAGGAGCGGGAGCCCTTTGCTTTGCGTGATATCGATCTGCAAATTTCTCGAGGTAGGCTTTGCTTCCCGGGATATTTCACAGAGCTGACTGCGATAGGCGCTTTGGTCTGTATTGTCGGCCGCGTGGCTACGGGGAAATCAGCAATGTTGACCGGCCTAATCAACGAGATGCATCAACTCCACGGACACATCGTCTTCGGCGGACCCGTCAGTTATGGTAAGCTTCAGCCACCTTGGCATTTACTGATAGGGTAGTACCTCAACATGCATGGGTCCAATCGGGAACTATCCGGGAGAACATCACCTTCTCGTCGAAGCCGGAGGACGTTGACGTCGGTCGCGTTAACGAGATCATCGATGCGTGTGGTCTTCGCCCGGACATCGACATGTGGCCTGATGGAGACATGTGAGTGAGACGTTCGAGTTCACCGCTGACAGTGCAGGACGAGGATCGGTGAGAAAGGAATTACCCTGTCCGGCGGTCAGAGACAGCGTATCTGTCTTGCTCGAGCTGCCTACGATAAATCCAGCGAGGTCGTGCTTCTCGATGACCCGCTCTCGGCCGTCGATGCGCATGTCGGCCACCATTTGCTGCACCGGTGTATCCTTAATGGACCGCTCGCGAGCCGAACTCGTCTCCTTGTAACGCATCATCTCGATGTGCTCCCGTATGCGGATTTGGTTCTGGTCATGGATCGTGTCGGTACGAGCGACGCCAAGATCATACAGAAGGGCACGTATGCTGTGCGTCGACCTCTCATTCAACTCACCGAAGCACTCCTGACACCTGCGTAGTCGTTGAGGGAAAGCCAGGGCATCTTTCGTACTCTCATGGAAGAGTTCGGCACTACCTCAGACACCGCCAAGGCTGCAGGCGCGGCCGGGACCACAGACGGCAACAACGGAGACACAGCTGACCCCAAAGGAGCGGGCGGCAAGCTTATCCTGGAGGAAGAGAGGGAGACCGGTGCGGTATCCTGGCACGTCTACTACAGCTACGCCCAATCGATGGGCTCGATGTGGTGGGCCGTACTGTTCGGCTCGATGCTCGCCCTCACCCAGGTCGCCCAAGTTTTCAACTCGCTCTTCTTGGGTTTCTGGACCGGATCGCAGATCCCGGGATACACCAATGGAGATTACATGGCGATCTATGCGGCTTTGGGCGTGGCTATGGGTGTGTTTACCTTCGGCGCGATGTTCACGATGATTTTGGCCGGTATTCGAGCGTCTTTAAACCTGTTCGATGGGGCATGGCGACACGTCATGCGGAGTCCTACGGGTTGGCACGACAGGACACCTACTGGACGTATCATCAGTCGGCTATCGAAGGATATCGAGATGCTCGACGACCGATTATCCTTCGTCTGGAATCAACTGTTGCAAAACGCCCTCGACGTCGTAGGGACATTCTCACTTGTTGTATACACGTTCCCTTATCTCGGTCTTATCTTCGTCCCGCTAGTGATCCTTTACTACCTGGCCGCGACGTACTACCGCAAGACTTCAAGGGAGATCAAGCGCGTCGACTCAATCTCGAGAAGTGCAATCTACAGCTCGTTCGGCGAACAGCTTTCCGGCCTCCCGGTCATCCGAGCATTTGGCCAGCAGGACAACTTTGAGAGGAAACTGCAAGTGGCAGTCAATGTCGAATGTCAAGCATACATCATCACCATCGCCATCCAAAGGTGGCTAGGGGTCCGACTCGATCTCATGAGCAACACCCTAGTTCTGCTTGTCGCCATCTTTGGCGCCATCTTCCGCAATACGGTCAGCCCGTCCAAGCTTGGTGTCGTCCTCACGTACACACTGGCCTCCGCTTCCGTCTTCTCCCAGCTCGTGCAACTGTTCGCTCAAGTCGAACAAGAAATGAACAACGTCGAGCGTGTCCAATACTACAATGAGCTCCAAGTCGAAGCCGCGCCAAGCCTTCCGAACGACCCGCAGGACAATTGGCCGAGCAAGGGCGAGGTCGTCTTCAAGGATGTGGAGATGCGCTACCGCCATGACCTTCCGCTCGTCCTCAAGGGCCTCAACTTCCGAATACAACCCGGAGAGAAGGTCGGTATCATCGGACGAACAGGTGCCGGGAAGAGCAGTATCGCCCAAGCCCTCTTCCGCACTGTCGAGCTGTCTGGTGGGTCAATCGAGGTCGACGGTCTGGTTCTTGCGGATCTTGGACTGGATACGGTGCGGAACAATCTTGCGATCATCCCCCAAGATGCCTTCCTTTTCGGCGGTACTGTTCGTGAGAACATCGACCCCGCTGGCACCAAGACCGATGCTGAGCTCAATGACGCCCTCAACCTTATACATAATCAATCTGCGGCATCTCACAGTCTGCGAGATAAGTTCCGCTTGGACGGAATGGTGCAGAATGAAGGTGCAAACTTCAGTGCTGGGGAACGACAACTTCTTGCTCTCGTCAGGGCTCTTGCTAGAGGCTGCAAGTTGCTCCTGCTAGACGAGGCGACCTCTTCGGTGGATCCGGAGACAGATCAATTAGTTCAGCGGATAGTTCAGACGGAGTTCCAGGACGTCACGGTGAGCATGATTGAGCTCCAAGCACTGCCCTTTGACTGATGTTTCAGCTCATCTCCATCGCGCATCGTCTACAAACCGTGGCATATAGCGATCGAGTCATCGTGCTGGACTCAGGTAGTGTCGTAGAGGTGAAGAGGCTCCATCGTTCGTCAATCTCGGCTAATGAGATGACACAGTTTGACACACCACTGGTACTGTTCGACAATCCCCGCTCTGCTTTCCGGAGTCTTTGTGATAAGGCAGTAAGTCGATCTTGCAGTATGAGGCAGGCAATATCAGCTGACTCCGATGCTAGCGTATCAGCCGACAAGATCTGCTACGGATACAGATGGACGCAGAGTCGGCCGCCGCGAGGATGACAGTACGAGTATAATGTACATGCATAGAGTAGCACTCGCCAGGCTGAGAACTCTGCCTGCGTCAATCTGTCGGGGCAGAAGTGAGAGCTGACTCTAGCGGACGTACAAAAAATGCACGCATGCCAACGAGCACTCATCCGTCTTCTATCCGTATCAGTTTATCAAAGTCAAGCCGTCCTCATGGTACGGTCTGTTATGACCCAATTCAGACTCACTAGACATCCTACTCCAGCTAAGATTGGATGTCTCCAGATCAAAGACATGAAGGTAGAAAAGTAGACAAGTCTTGCGTTTCTATTGTCTTCCTTTTCCTTTCAGTCATGCACACCCAACCGCGCCTGATCTGTGAAACCGCCACCATTGGAGAAATTGACTCTACCATGTTGAACGAAGGCTTCCGCACTTTGGACTACAAAGGGTAAATTCTCGCAAGTTCCGCAAACAGAGAACGCACAGCACACCGAAGCAGCCCGAAGTAACTCGAGATTCCCTAATGATCCCCCAAACACTGCGGAACAAACTATGCCCGACACATCGGACCTGGCGGAATCTGGAATGATCTTAACGAGCTTCGATTCGCCTTACGGACTATACTCATGCGACTGGCGGATCGAGGGTGGGAAGATTGAAGGTGGAGATCGCGGTACCGCCGAACGTGGAGGCAAGAGTGGAGTGCCTGGTGTGGCTGAGGTGGTAGGGAGTGGGGAAGAGGGGTACGATGTGGAGTGGAAGGAGGATCCGAGGTGGCCACCACCAGTGCCTTCATCGGTTCAGGCGAAGGATGAGTTTGAGCCGCAAGTACGAATCGAGCTCCTCGTGAAAGCATGAATGCATGATCTTCCGTTTGTTCTCCTTGCTGTACTGATCGATTTGAATGCGTCGGATGTGCCTACTTCCTTGTGGATCGCCTCGAGTGGATGCATGTCTACCCTGGGGAATGGGCAGAGAGTGGGTATGAAGCAGTGAGACGAGATACGTTGCGGCACCCTGCATAGGATATCATCTCTGTTCCGTAAAGTCAAACCGTTCAATCGATGGGGGTGTGAGATAAGCAGGATGTTGGAAAAGGATCTCCCGCTGCGCAACAGGGCATTGCGATAAAGCGGAGTGCAGGAGCTCCGAGTATGACGAAGAGGCCTCATCGTGAAACTCACCTAATTCCTCGCCGGTCCATCCTTCCCGTTCGTCATCCCCCCCTTGTACTTGCTCGCCTCCTCCTTGGGTATCTCCGGGTCCGCCAACCCACTCTGCTCACTCGGTCCACCGCTCGGAGTCTGACTCGAGGGTGTGTGAGTACCTTGTGCTGATCCACCCGGTTGAGAGTTCGGATCGGCGCCTTGTTTGTCGCGTGGGAGGTGGGCGGCATCGGCTTCGGCGTTGGGAGCGTTGGTTGGGTTGGAAGGGAAGAGGCGAGGGATGGAGGTCGAGATGGAGCGGGTTGTGAGAGATCGGAGGGTGAGCGTGGAGGTGAGAGAACGATTCATGTTGCGTGGTGTACGTGACAAGAAACGGTGGGATGTAGACGGTGGGACAGGACATCGATCCCCAATCGAAAACTACAGAAATAGGCCTCCCGGCTTGGGCGCCTATCGAGACTGAGCTGGAGTCACACCTGTCGGTGGTACTTTTTTGACTAACTCTTGGTCAGCGAGAAGGAGCTCCAGGCATTCAAATTCATCTGCCTATGTATTCACTTTCTCCCTCCTCTATCGATCGGATCCCTCATCACCTCCTTTACATCGATTTCTTCATCTCCCCATCGACCGCCTTGTTGACGGAGCTATCCGCCGACTGAGGAACGCCCTCCTTGTGCATAGCGCCGTCAGCAGCTGAGAATGGGTCAACAGAGTCCTTCTTTCCCGGCGAAAGGAGCGGGAAAGAAGAAGCAAGACTTACCACTGTTGACCTTGCCCTCGTAACCACTTGAAGCACCTCCAGCACCGGCCTGATCACCACCGCCACCGCCAGCTTTGTCGCCTCCGCCTTGACTCGACTCCATCTTCTTGGCGTCAGACATAAGACCGGACATTGGTGATGGATGCTCGAGGTGAGAGGTGTAGTGTGACGAAGATGGATGGGTGGAATTCGAGGGCGGCGGATGGGGAAGTGGGATTCGAATCGCGGGTAAATATAGTCATTCTTTTTGTGGCCAATCGTCATCGCGGATGTCCGCCGGTGACACTTTGCGCAAAATTCACCCGAGGATACCGACGGCGATTGAAAATGCTGGTAGACGTTCGAGCTCGTCATGATTGAAACTGTATGGCAGAGTGACCGGCGACGGGATGACCCGTTCCTCTCGCTCTCGGAATGTCGTCGGATCTCGTTGTGATTATCATACAGAAACTGGCCCATCTCAGCGATCTCGCCATCTTCAAAAACGGGTATCACACACTTTGAGTACAGTCTACGAAGAGTTAAGCTTTCAGCCGGTTTATCGGTTCCTCGAAAGACTTGGCGACGGTTGATACGATCGGTGAGGCGGCTGTCACTCAAAGCTGCACAGCGACGTGGTTTGATTGGAGATATCATTGTTGGATGACGATTGAAGGGCGAAGGATGAACTATCGCCGCGACATGAAGCGAGAAGGTCCCCTTGTTCGGTTGACAGGCTAAGCAGGATTTCCGCTCTGTCCGTCGCTATCGCCGACTTTCACATCATCGACCGCCTTGTTGATTTGGCAATGCCCAGCCTGGGGAACGCCCGCCTCTTGAGTCTGATCGCAAAGGCTCGCTGACCAACGTGAATGAAGCCCGGCACGAGATCCGAAACCTCTACAACACAGATCTCTACGAACGATCTCCCTCCAAATCCCACACCCTGATCGCATCACCATTGATCGTCACCCTCTGTCCCGTGCTCTCCACATGGCCCATAGCCCCATCCCGCCTCGTATACCTCACCCCGGGCATCCCTCAAACTCTCTTCGTCGGAGGGAGCGAACCGCCACTCTATAGTACTGTCCAGATCGTAGACCTCGACTCCCGCATCACAGCTCCTGGAGGAAGCGAGCAGATGTCGACCGGCAGATTGGGGCCGGAAACGAAGTTTCTTGACTACAAACACGTACTTCGATTGCGATTTTCGAACTTCTTCCCGCACGCTATCCACACCACGTATCTTCCCTTGTATCGGTGTCGCCTCTTCTTCATGCGTCGCCAAAGTCAAATCAAAATATCAGGATCCTGCCACGCCGAGAGCCGCCGAATGCCACGTATCGCCCATCGCATGACCAAGCGATGACAAGAGGGTACTCTCCGACGATATACTTCCACACTCGCTCTCCGGTCTCCAGATCTCAGGTAGACGCCATACCGTCCCCGCACGTACCGAGAAGCTTCTTCGAGTCCGGGCTGAACTCTGCAGACCAAGCACGACCTCCGGTACGGAAGACGTGCCGTTCGGATCTGGTGTCGGCTTCCCAGATCCGGATCGTCTTATCCCAAGCCACGGTCTGGCGATCATCGAGTCATCCGGGCTGTACCCGTGCCACCTGATCCTGTCCGTATGACCCGACAAGGTACGCGTGGTCTCTCTCGTCGACATGTCGAACTCGCTCAGAACCCATCGGTCCCTTGCGTTCGATCGGGGTAACCTGCCGGGGAGGTACAACAGCCGGTCACCGGCATAGTTGAAATCCCGTGACTGGAGGCTGCCCGTCAATCGGCCCGAAAATGGTGCATCATTCGCTCCGGGACTCGGCCGTCGCCGTCCCTGGAGTTGCCATTCGCCGTCCCGAGCTGTCGTATAAGTTTCGAAGTGTGTAGCATTGCGTCTGCACGTTCAGCTGAAGTGACGAGTTCTCCACTGGAGTGCCAAGGGGCGATTGTCACGAGACTTTTGTAAGCGGCTCTGGCGGTGTTTTGAACAATCGAATAGTCGAGCGGCTGACTCGGGGCCAAACCCAACTTCTCCAGATCTCATAGGGATGAGTTCCGGACGATCACGCTTCGCCTCGGGCACCTCGGATCCTATGTCGCCTTGAGCGGAAGAAACGAGTTGCCTCGGATTCAAGGGTGGGAGTGAATGTGAATGGCTCGTTTTCCGGCCGCCTGGCGCGGCAAAACCGCCCTTCGCCAACGGGCGATACGTCATCAGCGACGTAAATCGCCTCAAAGCAGGTGCGCTGCCAACGTGTCTCAGGCACTTCCACTGATCCACCGGTCCAGTCTCTCGCTCTCCCTGCTCCCGTCCCACAAGCGACAAGCGCAATCAGGTCTCTCCGACCTGTGCCTCTCAAGAGCCTCCCTCACATGCGCCTCTTCGTAGAATACGACTTTGCTCCCAACCGTCCGGTGATTACTCGCTCGGAAGGCGCGGGTGTGAGGCATGACTGGACTGAAGGGGGTCGGGATCATCCTCGTCACGGTGCTGGCGGTACTAAGTCGACGATGCAGAGATGTCATGCGGGGAGTGGCGATCGCGGGGGACGGATACGAAGGTGGCTGGATGATTGAGCGAGTGATGGAGCAAGATGCGAGGTCGATCTCGAAAAGCCCTCGGACCAGGCGCACCGATCCCTCCTGAGCGCTTCTACCGTTGTTGTTGTCGGAAGTTATGGGCTTTCCCCGTTGATCCTGCCCGAGGATAGAGTAGATCACATCGATCTCCACACGATGGGTCACCTTGGCCAGAGCTGGGCTCAAGGTCGAGGAGCTCGAGTGCGCGTCATTCACTTCGGACGGTAAGCGAACTCGTCGGTGAAGCTTCATCGTACTGGTCGTCCGCTCGATAGATTCTGAAGCAGTATGTGACGCCTTCGAATCGTCCAGGTACACTGTTTCGGGATGCTCAGCCACGTGATCGGGGTCCCGGTGCTCGCTATCGATGATTCGGCCTGCCTCCCCGCGCCACAAGGACGAGCCTTGACGATGTTGAAACCCGTCAGAGACGATGATGTGATCCTCGCCCTCGGTGAAGAGGAGGAACTCATCCAGAATGGATGTCTCAGGTAAAGGTGGTTTCTCTTTCAGGTTGATCCAAAAGGTCGATAGGCGAGAGAAGACGGCGGAACGAGAGCGTCGATCGGGAGAAGGGCCATCGCCTGGAGAAGGGGCAGCCAGGGTGCGAGACGGGGTCTGAGTGGTGGGTGAGGTGAGATCGGGTAATGCCGTCTTCACCGGCGTGGCGGTCTCTTGGATGAGCTTGGCGGATATTGCGTGGACGGTGGTGTCAGGAGTCAGGGATTGGAAGTCGACCGAGAAGTCGATGCGAGAGCCGAGAACAAACTGAGCGAGTTAGCGGGAACTATGCGTACTGAATATGCGGGACTAGAGAGATGACTGGATGCTATTCTGTAGGGAGGATCTGTTTCCGTCAAGATCGCGCATAGACAGGAAGGCGTGCGAGAAAGACCAGGAGCAAACCAGTGACCACACTCACCAAGTCGCTAGACGCTTTCACGTTGACCTTCCCCGAGTCCGCCAGCCTGAGCGACTCTCCCCATTCAAGCATCGGTACATCTCCCTGAGAAGTCGGACATCGAGCGACCTCGTAGATCTGGCTGCAGCTCGCCAAGATGTCGTGATGCTTGTTGACATGTAAACTCGCGGGGTCGTAGTAGAAAGGGAGGTCTCCCTCCATCGGGACGGGAGCTCGTGATGAGGGTCCATCATCGCTTGACTGATCATCAGACGAAGGATGAAGAGGAGACGAACGGAGACGACGGGAGGTGGAAGATGAATGGTATATATCACGGCCGGAAGATGGCGGCGCGGAGGATTGAGCTCGACTCTGTTTGACATTTGCGATTCTGAGCTGAGCAGGGGTGGTGAGGTAGGATGGGGCGAGGTCGTGCACGATCGCAGAGATGACGTGGACAACCTGATCATAGTAGGTCTGTCGGCTTTCGGGCACGCCATGAGGGAGAGGTAAAGAGCATTCAAATCTGGATCAGAAAGGGTTAGCGTGATGAACAGAACGATTCCGGGAAGACGAGGATCGAGGTGACTTCAGGAAGGTGAGGTCATACGCAGAAGAGGCGCCGTTCACCTTTGACCTCCGAGTACCTCGCAATTCCCCACCACCTCCGCCTTCTCAGTCTGCACTGTCTCCCATTCTCCCCATTTCTTCGAGTTCGGGATCCTTCTCTTCAACAGTACCTTCCTCATTAGACTCAATCCGCCGATCTGCTTCGGACTCCGGGAGTTGAAGGTAACGGCCAGATTCAGTCTAGCGGCCTCCGCACGTTGAGCGGCATCGTCAATGTTGTATCCGCTCTGATTGTACAGGATGATTGGGGATTGGTACTGCTCGATCGAAATTCCTAGGTTATCGTTGTTGGTTCGGCTACGGAGGAGTTGGAGGGACCGCATCGTGTGGCGATGAATGATGCGGATGGCATATACCTAGATGGGTCCGTGGTGCGAGATTGGAAAAGAAGGGGCAAGAGGACGTCGGGTGGGATGAAGTTTGGGGAATCCCCAAAACCATGAGCCGGAAACCGGGAGCATGCGCTGCGGGTATACGTGTGTTTCCCGATTCAGGGCCGTTGTCTTCAGGGAATATAAAATATAGCCAGCCGTCAGCGTCTTCACACGATCCTCTCGTCAAATGAAGATGACGTTTGGCCGATCAGGAAATTGATGTATCCCCCTCCTTGAGCCCACTCCTTTGGCCAAGATTGACAACCCGCCTCACCAAGCATCCGTCAAGAAACAATGCCACCCGAACCTTCTGCTGCTGCTTCTGAACCTTCAAACACCGCGCTTTATCACATTGATTCACTGCTCTCTGCGCCCCATGATGAGTTCCGATTCCTCCTTCGCATGACAAAATCCGAATTCCTTCCCGTCATCCAACGGTTTGGAGGGATCCTGAATACAGGTCGACCGGAAGACGTCCCCAGGCTCATCCGAAATATCAGCCTGCTTTCTTCATCCACCTGCTAGCCCATGGATACGAGGTACGAGCAGAGGGAAGGCTGTTTGACAGGCTATCTTTCGGCAGCTCCCTTCCCACATCCGTTGGCTTCCTCTGGACGAGCGATACGACCTCAAAGCCTGCATCAAATCCATCCAGGGACTACCGAAATGCTTGGGATACATTGATGGATGTCATATCGACTTCGAACACGCTCCGCCCCGCCCTTCAAAGACTGCAGGCTCCTTTCACAGTCGCAAGGAACGATATGGCTCCAATGTTGTCGCCGTCGTTGACGATATGAAGAGCTTTCATTACCTGCACTGGGGATATTCAGCAGCCTCGAGCGACCAGCGAGTACAACGGTCAATGCAGCCTCATACACATCCAGAGCGCTTCTTCGACGACGGCGAATGGCTCCTTGCCGACGCCGCCGCTTTACCTGTACACGCAATATCATCCCCATGTGCAAACAGCTGCGAGGGGATGCGCACTTGCATGCATGGTGTGTGCCTGTACCTTTGGGTCAAGCCGAAGCTGATTTGTGCAGGCTTACTTCAATGATAATGCTGCAGCTGCCCGCGTCGCAGTGGAGCATGCATTTGTCGCACTCAAAGGGCGATGGGCGAGCTTGCGATACCTGCGCTTGAAGGTCAAGAGCAAGAGGGACGAAGCACGCGCCCATGGGACGATACAGGCGGCTTGTATACTGCATAACATCCTCATATCGATCTGGATTGACGTTCTACATCCGCCCCGAGCTTGAGAAGATCATGGAGCGAGAGCGGTGGATGCGGAGGAGACGAGTGGTGAGGCAAGGGAGGGCAGAGATGATTGAGTCGCATCAACAACGGGAGAGTTGGTGGATGAAATGCTCGAATTTGAGGAGGAAATAAATCTAGATGAGTACGTCTTACGAGCATGTAATTCACTACTTTTAGACCATATTCATCATTACACCAGCCTTCCTCGACGCCTCTTCCCACTCCAAGCTTGTATCTGCTCGTCTCAACATCTCCGTCACCCTCATCTTCGCCTCAAAGCTTGCAGCTTTGACCTTACCCCTCTCCCAGCCAAGCTTTTCCTTCCTGTACCTCTCTGCTTGCCACAGAGCCTCTTCCTTGTTCTCCCTCCATTCGCGTTGTGCATTCGATAAGGCTTGGGTAGAAGACTGAATTACTGCGGCAGGACTGGATGTGTTCCGTGCAGCATCCCCTGACCGCTCAAATATCAGCTTCAGACACCACCCAAGCCTGGGCAATTTCACCGGTGTGTCTGTTAGAGATATACAGAGTGGTGAGCCTGTCTGATGATGAAACGCTTGGAGCTGGACCGAAAAGCTCGATGATTTCATCCTCTTCTTGCTGCTCGGATTGGGTTGGCGAGGCCGTTCGCGATCGAGGGGTCACGTCTCCTATACCAGGGAAGAGCTGTAGCCCTTGGGATTGGCTAAATTGCGACGAAGGGAGAGGAGGAGAAGGTAGGAAGGCATCAAGGGTTGGATTGTGCTCGCGGGTTGAATTTGACTGCAAGGAGGCTGTGCCAACCTCTTTATCGAGGTATGTAGGGTCGACCCCGTCCCATGCGGGGCTACGGCGGTAGACTTCGGCTATACAGACATCAGGAGACAATCTAGGAAGGATAGGAATGATACAGAAGGAGGGAGGTTGCGTACCCATTACATCTGCTTCGGCTTCCCCTCTGGCTTCAATGTCATGAGCCTGATTGAGCAGCCCATTACCAGTGCAGTCCTTCCAGTCAAGAGCCTTCTTCCCCTGGTCCTAGAGCGTATTTCTTAAGGTAGATCAGCCAGTGAAAGAGAAGAACGGGAGGGAAAGGGAGTACCTTGTTCTGTATGGACTGCGCAGAGCGAATGGGCAAGCATCCGCGGCCCTCGATCCATGTCTCACACTCCTTAGACACCTGCCAATGCGTCTTGCGCTTTCATACCGAATTTGAAGCACTCAAAGTGGTCACCCATACCAAGCCAGTCGATGATGAGGTGAAGGGACGAAGGGATTTGGGCGTTTCCGTCTGTATCCCAATGAGGCTGGATTGATCGCGAGGGGGAAGGTCTAGATGTGGTCCAAACAGCAGCTGGGGAGTTCCTTGAGGCTCTAGGAGGTCCTCGAGGCTTCTTGGCACGGGCAATGGGAGGTAAAGGGATTTGAAGGATGGGGGATGAAGGATGAGGTTGAAGGACCCAGCAACGGCGAGCAGGGGATTTTTGAGCAGCGGACATAGCCAAGTTGGATATAATGGCCTCTGTGCGTCGAATGTCGGTGGTTTCAAGCTTGTATCTTCAAAAGTGGAGCTATGAGTTCGATCTCAAAGACGACGCCTAATTGGCTTCTAAAATGCCACACCTTGGGCCGCCCTTTAAGCCAAAAAGATAATGCCGGTAAACGCCCGGGATTCCCGAGAATTCGACTAAACTCGAGCAACATCACATCATGTCGAGTCTTCAAACGCAGGAGTATGCGCTGGCCACAACACAATGGAAATCGACCGCCAACATCGTCGTTCAACTGCAGTCTGGACTTTCTATTGCGCATTTTCCGCTCGAATTTCTCCGACACGGAGGAGACCATAGCTGGACCTACATCCTTTACGTCTTGAAGGAACTGCTGGATTTCAACGAAACGGAAACCTGGACCGTCATCAACCAAAACGCGAAATCCATCGACCCTTCCGAACTACCTATCGAAGGCTATTACCGGTTGGTCGTCGAGGGTGAGGATATCCGGCGGTAATCATACATGCGCAACTAAACGTACAAGCAGGAAAGACTGAGGATCCCGGAAATGCTGTAGGACCGCGAACTTTCCTCATGACTCGGCCTCCCACGGAAGGCGGAAGTTCCGACACTAGATCGCACAGCAGTCGCAGTACATATCGGCAGGTGAGTAAGGAAAGGAAAGGCTGGACCGATCTTGATCTTCCCCAGTCTCGATTTCGAACGCTCGTTGGAGTCCGAGATTCCCAATGCCTCCTGTCGAATTACGATTTTAGGCATTGTCAAGCCTGCCACATTGCTCCGCAAAGCCAACCGGATGTGAGCTCGAACCTGGCAGCTTGCTGCACCAAAATATTTGGCTGATTACCTTTTCCCGCAGATATACAACACTATCCTGGGTTCGGACAGCGATCGGGTGATCTTTGCACCATCTTGTGGCGTGCTTCTCTGGAGACCTTTTCACCACTACTTCGATGGATTGGCATTCTCTTTCTACAACAATGTATGTAGTCATTAGGGATCCAGGCAAAGTGCTGACGTCTCCCTAGAATGGAGTATACTACGTGCACGTTTTCGACGCCAAAGTCCCTCTACTGCAACAATATCACGGCAAAGCCATCCCTCCCGACCGTTTCCGCACCAATGACGAGGACGACCGACCCGATCCCAGGTTGTTGGCATGGCATTACCGGCAATGTCTGATGGCCAACATCCGAGGTTTTGCCGTTTGAAGGCCTAGGAGGATTTAGCGAGGACTCGGAAGGTGTGGAGAGACTCACCTTGTTGGCGCTTTGACCTTTGAGGTGGGAAAATGTAGCGCTCGTCTGCGCTTTTGTCGGGTCCATCGCTCAGCCGAGAATTCAGTCGATACGCAGGAGCCTGGATTATGCGTCACGATGTTACACGAATGATGGAATACGGCTTTGTAGACGCGATAGACCAGGCGCGCAGCCGGATTTCTTCATAAGTGTTTATGTCGGACGTGGCAGATCCTCAGACGGGCTTCCCGGCGAAGACATTTGATTGCGAGTACAGCTATGCATGCTGTCAACTCTCAAGGGACTCAAGATGACATGCATGTACAGAGTCACTATGTTTATGAGATTAGAACTGAAAGTATGAAGCTGAGCTTGGAATGGTCTCTCCCGGTCCGTTGGAACGCCACGCGGGACCTAAAATGCTTGATTCACCTCCGGATTGAGTTTGTAAGAGATCGTACTCGAGGATCCCGTCGGGTCCGACGTGACCCAGTCTTTCCCTTTGTGCGGGTGAGAGTGGCGAAAGCGGAAACCCAAAGCATCGGCGAAGAGGAAAGCGATGCGATCAGTGAAGAGGTTGATGGCCATGGGACGGAGACGAACCTTGTGAGCTGTACGGTATTTGCGGAAGTTCTTCGAGACAGCCGAGACGTCCACCGTCGGGAGCTGAGCCGAGAGGGATTCCAAAGATTGCATGGTGGAAACAAGCGATGTTGCAGGTCTCCTTCGAATAGGTGATTGTTGGAGACGGGAGCTGTCCTGGAACGAGAGAGGCTGAAGGTGGAAGTTAGTTGTTTCCAGCGCGTCGGAAGGGATAATGGTGGAATTGATGACACATAACGGTTCCTCTCTACCGTCATACCCCGTCTCCTGCCTTTCCCTACTCTTGTCACGTCTCAGCTCCACACAAATCTCTCGCTCAATCATGCTTCGCTCGCCGCATGCTGAACTTCGTCAAGGTATCAAGGTCACGTCGGGGCCTATCTAGTAAGCGGGATCGATTCCACCGGAGGTTCAAGCGCATGGATCCACCTACAAACTCCCCTATGTGACTTGGGCATTGGGAGTTTGGCAGCAATGGCGGTGTTCGAAAGCAGTTTTAAGGAAAGTTTGACGGTGAGCTACACCCTTGCATCTCGTCTGGGATCTCCGCGGCATATCATACTGGCCGTTCTGAGTGATGCCATGCTCCGCTGGGGGCTGACGGGGTGATAGTGGAACGACGGCTTGGACGAAGGAGAACGTGCGGGATCTGATCGTGAGGGAGGAGGTGAGGCTGACGAGCGGGGCTGGTAAGGATCAGGGTGGGGTTGAAGTTGAGGCGGTTCCTGTGGGGGCTGGACCAGGTGGGTCGGAGGGGATGGAGGTGGACTCGTAGGCAGGGGTCGGTAGAAGCATATATCAGTACTATACAGGTGTTGAGTACTGCTCTTCTGCCAGAATTGGCTTGGTCGCTGCGCATGCTATGACGTGTCGAGGCTGGAAAGCGTCATAAACTCAAAGCCCTAGCCTGTGACATTTTCGGCGCGAACACTTCAGACGTTTCTCTGCGAGTATCGACGTGAAGGGTCGTTGGAAGCTCTGCATAGGGAGCTAGAACATCGGGAGCTAGAAGGCATGTGCGGGCGAGAGTTCCAGATTCAGCGGATGTATGGCAGAGACCAACAGCGAAGTCTCCTCCGGCGTTACCCAATCCGACCACCACCGCTCACTTGCCCACGAACGGTTCCGCCCTATGACCGTATGACCGCTTCAGCATCCTGATCTCCGGTTCGACCAACCCTTTATACGCCATGCTATGCAGGATCTCTCCCTCGAATTCGTTCATGCCTGGAACTGTCGGTACACATTTGCGATTGAGAGGTCCCGTTGTCACCAGCACGGCGATCAAACTCCTCCGTTCTTGGTCCGGCTTTATCCCGCATCTTGATGACCCATTTGACCGGGCCAGCTGGAGTCACGCGCTCGACCTTGTCGATCGTCACTGCAAAATGGCAATGTTTCTCGGCACCCGAAATGGGCAGCGTAGGATCGTAAGTAGTCGCCGACTGCCTCGGCCGTATTGTGTTCGGGAGCGTTTATACTCATGTCAGCATGATGGATGGTGACGCAAGCGAGTCCAGATTTGAGGTGGAGGATGGGGAAAGTGGGACTCTAGTAGTGAACTGACTCAATCAGCGCGAGGGGACGGGTTGAAGAGACAAAGTCAGGAGGACATGCAAATCGCTTGCTGCCCTTCGTGGTCACCGCCATGCCATATCCTGTGAGCGCCATTCATCGCGATCTCGGCTACACGAGCTGGGAGCAAAAAGAGTCCCTGTATGAGGGAAGATCGCACGTGCACGAGCAGCCGAATGAATTTGCTTTGGGCAAGGGGGACGGTGCTTGATGCACGATTCACCCAATCTACTCATCTCCTGAGCAGCAACGTCGAAATCTGATCGGATCAGGAATATGGTAGAGCCAGAATTCAAACACGTCCTCTTCGTCCCGGGTGCCCTGTACGTCCGTCTCTGCTCCACGGCCCGCAATATTGGCTGATGCAACACCTAGGATGGGTCACCTCCGTCCCATCCTAGCCATCATCTCGACCCTTCTCCCCCTACACCCACACCTTCAGATCACCCTCTTCATCCCCGCTCAGTTCTCATCCCTAGCTACCACTGAGCTCGAACGCTATCGCTTACCACCTTCAGCCCTGGAGCGCTTGAGGACGCCGAGGTATGGTGAGGGGAAAGAGGATGGAGAATATTTGGCAGAGTTTGGGAAGATCCCGGGTTTGATGATGGAGGCTATCGCGAATGTAGAAACCAACTATCCGAAAATCCTGCAGGTAGGCTTGTCTCTCCCATGGAGCTTGAGCAATAACGCGAAGATGTTGTTGTAGGGAGAAGAAATCAAAGATTCGGTGACTGGCGAGTTCATACCGACTTTCCCAACGACGGTCTCCACGGTGTACTCGGATTACCTGTGGAACACGAGCTTGCCTCAGGTGTTGAAGCGGATTGCGCCGGATGTGAAACGGGTGTGCTGTTCGCCCATGGCTCCGAGTTTCATGGACTGGTACGTCAAATTATCCTTCTGTTGTTCAGAGCTCAAGGGGGCAGGTACATGTTGGATCGGTGTGATCGTCCCGCAATCAAGAGCGTCATGGCGGACTTGAGGCTCGGGATGGACACACATGACGCCTGGGTCAAGGTGGGTCAGCTCTCTCTCTTCTTCTGAATCGGTCACTGACGTTATTTCGAAGAATGTGGAGGATTGTGAGGATATCGTGAGAATCCCTGGCTGTGAGAAGATGTGTGAGCTGCGTCCCTGCTGTCTGTCTCATATTCGCCTTGATGCAGGGTCAGATGTGTACGAAACTATCGGGAATCAGAATGGTTCGTCCCCTCTCACCACTTCAGAGGGATCTGATCAGCTGGACGGGATGCAGTGGAACCGTGGCTCGAAGCCTATCAAGACGGTCGGAAGAATATCCAAGAGAGTCAGGGTATACTGGTTTACTCCCCAGCATGCCTTGCTAAGGAGAGTTTGGCGGGATCTGTGAGGCGTCTTGTCTCCCTCTGGAACGACGATTGAGCCGTGAGCAGGCTGTGCCGATATTTTGCGTCGGTGCGCAGTTGCCCCCGTCGATGTCGGTCGAGAGCACCATCGATGAAGCAGTATCGTGGCTGGATGTGGTCGGGAAGGAGCACGGTGAGAAGAGTGTGGCCTATGTCTCGTCTGTCCCTGTCGCAATGTTTCCTAACAGGGCTGAAGATTCGACTAGGTTCGGATCGTTATTCTTCGCCCCCACCGACTCGCAGATCCCTGCACTTATCTCCGTCTTGGCTAAACGAGGTAAACCGAGTCTCCTCGTCTCCGGCAATTGCACGCCTGAGATCGTTTCCGTGCTCAAACAGGCTGTCGAGGAGAAGGGTCAAGGGTTGGTCAAGCTCTTCTCGTGGGTGACACAGCAGGTGATATTGCAGCATCCCGTACGGTTCCTCACACTCGGATCAAAACGGAACTAGCTGATGATGCGGATCAGGCAATCGGGTGGTTTCTCACCCATGCAGGGCAAGGAGGAGTCAATGAAGCCATCTGTGCTGGCGTTCCCATGGGTTTGTCCGCCTCCCCTCGGAAAATTTGAGCTCACGAGTGACGCAAGTGTTCTGGCCCATGGCGTTGGACCAGGTTTTCCTTGCAAACCAGCTCTCACTGGTCGAGAAAGTCGGCATCGAATTGCTACAGATTCGTACTGGTATGACAAATCCTCTTTGAGCTCCAAAGCTCATCGACTTCCTCAGGCTCGGCGATCGGTAGGCCGACTTTTCGCGGTCCGACGGTTGAGGGCACGGACGAAGCGTTTGCGACCGAAATTGCGGAAGCCTTTGCTGCGATGGACGGTGAAGAGGGGAAGAGAATGAGGTCAGAGGTGTTAAGGATCCGAGGGGAGCTTGAAGAGGATAGACTAGAGGGTGGACGGACGTGGGAGGCGTTGAGAGCGGTGGTACACATATGAGGCTTCATGCTAGTTATCGCATGGGTCTTGCCCTGCGCCTTGATCTCCGTCATTCTTTCCATAGACTATATATATGCATATCCAACGGTGCGTAAAACGGGACTCGTCGCATCAGCCATCTGTCGCA